>VOFF01000659.1_pt1 | contig 80669 bp, 112 predicted proteins | sample 5384061 | NCBI WGS metagenome assembly VOFF01 (sample SAMN12384725, study PRJNA508395) | human gut metagenome | isolation source: healthy gut E | host: Homo sapiens | reverse complement strand
TTTATTTATTTTCCTATATTAATGGGCAGCCAGTGTTGCCAGTTTCTGCATAATTGCACTTACATCCTGCATTACATTCAAATTTTCTTCCTCTGCCTGCATCGTCTCGCCTGCGTGCGCCGATACCTGCTGGGAAATCGCTGAGATTGTCTGAATGGAATCTATAATTTCCTTATTTGCATTCTGCAACTCGGAAATGCTTCTTGAAAGAGTATCTGCATTTTTCTGAATTGCCCGCGTATTGTCCTCAATACTTTCAAAGCTTTCTTCTGCATTTGATGCACCGGTCTTCTCTTCATTAATTCCATCTACCATATTGGAGACAACACCGACCACCTCCATGATTGCATTGGACACGTTGCTGATCAACTCTGTAATATGTACGGTTGCTTCTTTGGTTCTCGTTGCCATACCGGAAATTTCTGTTGCAACGACAGAAAATCCTCTTCCTGCCTCTCCGGCACGGGCTGCTTCAATGCTCGCATTCAATGCAAGAAGACTTGTTTGGTTCGTAATTCCTCCAATCAATTCTACAATGGAATTCATTTCATCCATATACTGGTTCAGATTTTCCAGTTTTTCTGTAACCTCGGTTCCATTATCAACAGAAGCTTCAACTTCCGATGCCAGGTGCTCGATATCCTGTTTGCCTTCCGCTAACGCTTTCAGAGTAAGCGTCATGCTGTTTCCGATTTCTTCCACAGCGACTGCAACTTCATCCACCTTATCCTGAATTGCATGTGTCTGTTCCAACTGATTCTGCACATGTTCTGCGGTATCAGTAGCACCTGCAGATACTTCCTGCATTGCCTCAGTCGTTGTCTTAGATGCCGCTGTCAGCTTTTCGAAACGTACATTGATATCTGCAATATTGCCGGAAAGCTGCTGATCAAGTTCCTCATTTCTTTCCAGAAGATTTTCAGCCTCTGCTTTTGCCTGCGCCACTTCTGTAAATCTCTTTCTTGTGTTTTCGCGAATCACTTTTGTAGTCAAAACAGAATTCGCTCCAACCATGATCATAACAACAATCTGTACAACTGCTGCTTCAATTCCATGATACCCAAAACCACCTTTTGTCGCACCGATCACAACAACAATGATACTCTCTAATATGGTACCTGTATTAATCAGAAGAAGATAACGTGTGTCACTGTAAATGGTGACAACAAAAATCATCGGAATTACAAATACATAAATCAGATTTGTCGGTGAGGTAAAAAGACATATTGTGTAAAACAATGAAAATCCATAGGAAACCAGATGTTTGATCATCGCATGTTCCGTATTACTTTTCCAACAAATCACCTCGCCAATCAAAGGTATGACACCAACAACCGTAGCGATTGTCATATATACCGGAGACAGTTGTCCTCTTACGCTTTCCCATATCATAAAAAACACCATAACCGTTACCGTACTGATATGTGACAGCATCGCAATGCGATTCGACCGCGTCAATTCCGAAATTTCTTTTGTTTCCACCATCATAATTCCTCCTCTAGAAAAGTTTTTCCTACTTATATGACTATTCTTCTAACTTTTAAAATATCATAAATATCCACACGCTTCAAGAAAATCTTTTTATTTTTCCACAACCACCTGACTTCCCATAATGATACTATTATGAAAAAGGAAAAATCCTTCCAATCAGAGGCATATTGTCAAGTGTGTATAAAAATATAACTTATGTCCATTCGCCACCAGCATCTGAGCTATTGCATTTTCATAAAGCATTCCTTCATTAATCTGTAATTTGCCTGCCAATATCTGTTTATATACTTCATCTTCAAGTAATTCATTCTCATCAAATGCATGGCTTACCAAAAGTCCAGTATCATCCATATAACACTTTACATAGCTTCTTGTCTCATTCAATGATAAGCCAACATTCGGATCATTACACAAAAAGCACTCATTGGATATCATAGAATCCGACAGCCAGAAAAAAGTTTCTTCATACTGGTCTGCATAACTACCATCTTGTAGCTTTTTGAATACAACTCTTTTTTCATGCTGTGAAAGAAATCCCGGAATCTGATCATAGATTGCAAGAACTTTGCTTCTATATCTCATATCTATCTTCATAATATCTTCCCGATACAATTTAAGAATGTCCCTTTTTTCTTTATCCGCTTCTGTAAAATCTTTTTTACTTTCAATAAATGCCACTACAGGCATAGGCATCCCACCAACAAGCATATACTGATGAAACAAAAGCATTGCCTGATTATGCGCATATATGTTAGTTCTAATTTTTATGATTATACGCACATTGCAATTCATTTTTTGATTATACGCAAGTATTATAACCCTATTTTTTATGATTATACGCATATTCTATAAAGTCATATGTTCATACTTTTCCTCATTTCAAATCATAAATCTTACCTGATTATATCGGGAAAAAGCATTTTATATTATATACTGTGTTATTATTTTTCTGGAATTTGCGACGATTATATAGTACTGATTCTAAACGGATTTTGAATTTATTTGTATAGTGATTAAATGAAAATAATTAATAATCTTAACCATGATAATTATTAGTAGTTGGAAGGTTGTCATCCATAAAAGATTTAAACAAATATTCAAAAGCCTCTGGAAGTACTTTTGAACGTTGTTGCGTAAATGCTGATACAGACGGAGTATTTTTGTTAAAATCAAAGAAATCAAGTAGTTCTTTACTCATAGTAGCTCCACCCGAATTCATCATGATTCCTATAAAAGTTTTGAAATCAATTTTCCGTTTTCGAGAGAAATCGACATTGGGGTTTCGAAGAAATAAACATGGATTGTTAGCTAATTCCGAAATATGATTCTTTAGAGAATCTGAAACCTGATTAATATAATTGCTCATATGCGTTACCTCCTTGCAATCAAGATGTTCTTATATTACAAGGGCCGCTTTCGCTACCTCATTATCATTCAATAGCGAAAGCGGCCGCACATTTCGAATCATATGTCAAGCATTTATTACAAAATAAAAAGACCCTAGCATCATTTCTGATGCTAAGATCTTGATTGGTCATATTAACTTAATGACATTGCTCTTTCGAGCTCTTTTCGCTTTGTACAACATTAAATTGTAGATGAGATTACTGTAAGAGTGAAAGTACACCCTGGTTTGACTGATTAGCCTGTGCAAGCATAGACTGTCCAGCCTGAGCAAGAATGTTGTTCTTGCTGTAGTTAACCATCTCTTCAGCCATATCTGTATCACGGATACGAGACTCAGCTGATGTAGTATTCTCAACTACGTTGTCGAGGTTGTTGATTGTGTGCTCAAGACGGTTCTGAACAGCACCGAGTGATGAACGCTGTGAAGATACTGTTGAGATAGCATCTGCAATTGCATCAATAGCGTATGTAGCATCCTGCTCTGTGTCAGCCTTGATACCCTTTATGCCAAGTCCTGCAGAGTTCATTGAATCGATGTTGACAGTAATCTTGTTTGTCATGTCAGCATCAGCACCTACGTGAAGGTTGAAGCTTAAGGCATCGTTGTAGTTTACTTTGCCTTTTGTGAGAGTGAACTTATTTGTTGCGTCAGCTAAAACAGTAGTATTTTTATCTGCTGTTGCTGCAGTATCTGTTCCTATGTTGCTTGCTTTAAGGATTTCAGCTGTCTCTAACTGGGAAGCTTTTTTTAGCTGTGATAATGCTTGAATCATTATCATCTATACCATCATCAGCCCCCTTCATAACAGTAAATGACTGATTACCAACTTTAGTCGTTGCTCCTTCGGCATAAAATGCAGCCGTTTCTTTTTCTGCTGTTACAGCGCTAGTTGCATTATCTAATGTAGAAGGATCTACAGAATACCATCCTGCAGCAGTTCCTTTGTTACCGCCATTTGCTGTTATAGCAGCATAGTACTTGTATTCAACACCATTCAAAGTTGCTGTATCACCAGCAGCTGGAGTATCATGACCAAGTCCCTTTTTAAACGCTGCCTCTCCATCATCAGCAGTAGCACCAATTGTATAGTTCTTTCCAGCAATGCTTACCTTATCGCCAGCATTGAGCGTCTTTAATGTAACATCAACTGTATCACCCTTATCTGTAAGTGTAACACCATCAATTCCTGCATCATGTGCATTTACATTATGAGCCTTATCTGCACCGTCGCCCTTTAAGAGATATGTCTCATTGAATTTTGTTGTCTCTGATACACGGTCAATCTCTGTTGTTAACTGATCAATCTCATCCTGAATTGCTTTACGGTCTGTGCTAGAGTTTGTTCCGTTTGCAGACTGTGTTGCAAGCTCGTTCATACGCTGAAGCATTGAGTGAACCTCTGTAAGGGCACCTTCTGCTGTCTGTACTGCTGAAACGCCATCCTCTGCATTTGTTGAAGCTCTGTCAAGAGTCCCTTGATCTGCTTTCTCATCTTCTCAGAAATTGTAAGTCCTGCTGCATCATCTGCTGCACGGTTGATTCTGTAACCTGATGAAAGCTTCTCTGTGCTCTTTGACTGTGCGCTTGTTGTTACGTTGAGCATTCTGTTGGCATTTGCTGCCTGCATGTTGTGTTGTACTACCATAATATAATCCTCCTTGTCCCACACTGTGGGTTATTATGTTTGACCTCTGGAAATCCTTTTCCCGAGGGTTTTGTAGCTGCTTTGTGTATATTTTTATTTAAGCAGTTGCGGTTTTCTATAACAAGCGGCTTCCCGGGTGTGGCTTGCGCCACAGCCGCCTATTAACATGATTTGTTTCTTTGCTTTACACCTATTATATCCGACACCATTTGCAGACCTTAACCCCCAAGAAAAGAATTTTTTTAAATAATTTTCTTTTGTCTGTCATGCGGCATGTGCCTGATAATATTTTCTACTGCAAAGGAGTATTCAATGGGAACTACACAGCCAATCAGCTTTTAATCCACAGCATCTGCTCCAGCTTTTTCCTTCCGGTCTCATAGTCTGTAAACACAATTCCCTCCATACCAAGCTTTCTGCCACCTTCGATATTCTCCGGTCTGTCATCTATGAACACACATTCTTTCGGATTCAGATTGTATTTATCAAACAGGCACTGATAGATACCGGCATCAGGCTTTATCATCCCAACCATAGCTGAAATGACTTTGCCGTCAACAAGTGACACAAAACTAAGTTCATTGTGTGTATGAAGCTCGAAATATTCCTTTGGATAATTCGATAACAAATACACTTTATAGCCTCTGCTCTTTAACTCCTTAATCCAGTCTGCTGCATAGTCGAATGCCTTTACGACAAAAGCCTTTCCCTCTTCGAAAAATCTCCTGATATCCGCCTCATACTGTGGAGCCACCTTAACCATCTCATCAATTATCTCGTTCTCAGGAATTACACCACGGTCCAGCTCAACCCAGACAGGGTTTTCATATGTTGCATGGGCTAAAGCTGCTATTTTATTTTCTTCAATGCCAATCTCACGCATTGCTTCGTCCGGCTGGAACCTGACAAGCACGTTTCCTATGTCAAATACTATGTTTTTAATCATTTATTTTTTCTCCTACAATCTTGCACACTTTCTTAATACATGTAAACGAAACATTATAATTACCAGATTCATCATGAGTCTATTATACCATTAAGAATTGAAAAAAACTATGTTTTAAAACCTCTCTTGATTTTAATTTAAAAAGTCGCCCAGGCCATAGGCCTGTGCGACTTCTCATAAGATGATTTAAATTAAGTTTATCCTTCAATAGCAATATGTTTTGAGGTCTCAACTTTCTTTGGTTCCTCCTTCGGAACTGAAAGTTTAAGAATACCGTCCTCATACTTTGCCTTGATATCTTCCTGTTTCAGCTCATCGCCTACATAGAAAGATCTGCTCATAGCGCCGGAATAGCGCTCCTTACGGATGTACTTGCCATCCTTTTCATCCTTCTCTTCCTTGTCAAGTCCTTTGGCTGCGCTGATAGTTAAGTAACCATTCTCCAGCTTAGCCTCAATCTCATCCTTCTTAAATCCCGGAAGATCTATATCTACTTCGTAGCTATTATCAGTTTCCTTGACATCAGTCTTCATAACGTTCTTTGCATGTTTACCATAAAGCTCCTTGTCAACATCAGGAAATGAAAAATCCATCCAATCATCGTTAAATAAGTTTTCTCCAAAAATACTAGGCATCAACATAAGTCATCTCTCCTTCTTAATCTATAAAATCTGTGTCAACCTGTTTCTTTGGAACCGGGATGTTTTAAGAACTCAAAGCCTTTGCTTTTTGTTCCTTTCCTTTGTTCTTGACTATGTTATACACCTAAAATTAGCACTCGTCAATAGAGAGTGCTAATAATTTATAAATTGTTTATAATTTTCTTTTGGCACACCGGAATTATTAGTTACCATTTTATTGTTCTGTTAGTCCGTTGTAAAACTTTACAGCAGCAGCAAGGTCTTTATCATCCGGATGTCCCTTTGATACCCCGCCAATCAGCTTGAACGGACCAAACGTATCAAATCCCTTGCATGAAAACTTTCCAACAATGTTGTCATGTTTGTATGCTATCACCTGCTCAATTGACTTAAAGACAGGTCTGCCGCCATATGTACAGATAAGAAATACATTTTTATTGTCTGTGAGATTGACTGATGCAAACTTAAGCACCGACTGATGGAACTTTCCGCCGTATACTCCTGATGCAAAACCGATTAAATCATATTCTGACAGATCTTTCTCTACCGTCTGTGTCGCATCTATCAGCTCGACATCGTTTGTCTTTGCTATCTCGTCAATTATCTTTTTTGTGTTTCCATGATGCACTGATGCATATACTATTGCTGTCTTCATCTGTAATGCTCCAATCATTTATTAGTCTTCCTTTGATTTTGCCATCAGCATCTGCTCCAGCTTTTTCTTTCCGGTCTCATAGTCTGTAAACACAATTCCCTCCATACCAAGCTTTCTGCCACCTTCGATATTCTCCGGTCTGTCATCTATGAACACACATTCTTTTGGATTCAGATTGTATTTATCAAACAGGCACTGATAGATACCGGCATCAGGCTTTATCATCCCAACCATAGCTGAAATGACTTTGCCGTCAACAAGTGACACAAAACTAAGTTCACTGTGCGTATGAAGCTCGAAGAAGTCCTTTGGATAATTCGATAATAAATACACTTTATAGCCTCTGCTCTTTAACTCCTTAATCCAGTCTGCTGCATAGTCGAATGCCTTTACGACAAAAGCCTTTCCCTCTTTGAAAAATCTCCTGATATCCTCCTCATACTGTGGAGCCACCTTAACCATCTCATCAATTATCTCGTTCTCAGGAATTACACCACGGTCCAGCTCAACCCAGACAGGGTTTTCATATGTTGCATGGGCTAAAGCTGCTATTTTATTTTCTTCAATGCCAATCTCACGCATTGCCTCGTCCGGCTGGAACCTGACAAGCACGTTTTCTATGTCAAATACTATGTTTTTAATCATTTATTTTTTCTCCTGCAACCCTGCATCTCTTCCTGCAAAAAGCAATGCCATATGCTAAAATATCGCACCTGCCCTCATCGCGCAGAGCCTCATCATACCTCTTCTCCTTAATCTGCGCCATAGCAGCCTCACACGCTGCATCAAGGCTTATCATCTCTTTTGCATATTTCACTTCAATAACGATACCTGCATCCGGGTCCTCCGGCTTGATTAAAATATCACTGAAACCGTCTCCCGACTCACGATTTGACTTAATAAGCCAGCCCGGATTGTTTCCGCGAAGCAGACCGAGGAGCAGACCGTGATAGAAGTTCTCCTTCCTATCATCAGAAGCCTTTGTATCAAGTATACTTATCATGCGGCTCATAACGATGTTAAGCTGTCTTGCAATCTGCTTCTCATCTTTATCGAGGATAGCTCTGGATAAAAGCTTCATGGTATCATCATCTTTTGCAACAACAGCCTTGAACCACTCCTGAATCTGGAGAACAAACACTTCACGCACCTCTTTATTTGGAATCACCAGCTTGTAGGCATAGCTCTCGCTGTCAGGCAGCCTGACCTCACCAGCCGTAGTCAGGTAGCCTGTTGTAAAAAGTACGCTCCACAGATTGTCTATAGTATTGTCAATCTCATCATAGGTCAAGTCAAGGCGGAGCTGTTTCTCAACAAAACCACCTGCCACGAGCTTTTCTATCTCATCTCTCGTAGTCTGGTCCGCCTTGTCTACAAAGCGCTTCACCATGTCATTGCCACTGCTGTTAATCCAGAATGCACTCGGCCTGGCTGATGTGTCAAAAACCAGCTTTTTGGCAAAATTGATTACATCCCACGGACAATAAATGTCGGTATTACCGAAATGATAGCCATCATACCACTCCTTTACATCAGGGTAACGCTCAGCCCTGTCATAATCCGTAAGCAACTTCCTGACCTCATCATCAGTAAAACCAAACTGTTCATCATGGGCGATATCTACAATGGAATTGATTTCAAAATTGTTGAGACCTGTAAAAATACTCTCCTTGGATACACGAAGACAGCCTGTGAGTACGGCAAACTGCAGAAACTCATTAGTCTTGAGTGCCTTTCCAAAGAGTCCTCTGATAAGTGAAACCATCTCTTTATAGTAACCATTCTGGAATGCCTTATCCAGAGGGACGTCGTACTCGTCTATGAGGATAACAGCCTTCTGACCATAGTGTATAAACAATAACTGCGACAGACTCTGCAGACTTGATACAAGAAGCTGCTCATCCATCGTATATTTACCATCACACAGCGAAATGATAGCCCTATACCTGTCCTTATCGTTTTCTGAAAGAGCCTCACTATGCTCCAGAAATTTAAATTTTTCTGCTTCCCTCCCAATGAGCTCAGTAATCATATATCTTGCATCATCAAATGAACGTCCCTCAGCACTCTTGAGTGACAAAAAAATAACCGGGTACTTTCCCATATATTTGTCACAAAGCTCTTTGTTGCCTGAAATATATAAGCCATCAAACAATGACTCATCCGTGCCAACCTCAAAAAAACTTTTTAGCATGCTCATATTGAGAGTCTTTCCAAAACGCCTCGGGCGTGTAAAAAGGGTGACCTCTCCACCGGTTTCAACCAATTGCTCTATGAGCTTTGTCTTGTCAATATAATAAAAGTTGTTCCTTCTGATTTTTTCAAAACTATCAATTCCTACCGGCAGTTTGGAAGAACATCACGGCATGCTGACACGTTAAGATAAACAGGAGACATAAAATGATAAAAACAAATGGATTTCGTGTTCTGGCGATGGTAATGACAACTCTATGGATGGTTACAATAATCCCGGTTACCGTTGTGCAGGCAGCAGACTTTCGTGGACAGGGATTTGATTTATCAAGCTATAATGGAACCGTAAACTGGGAACAGGTTGCAGAAGCAGACATGGATTTTGTAATGATCCGTACCGGAGAGGGCCGGGCACCGGATGTTGATACCCAGTTTGCGGCAAATTATGATGGTGCTGTTGCTGCCGGGCTGAAAGTCGGTGTGTATCATGTGCTGCGTGCGGACTCCGAAAGAAGCCGTGGAAGAAGCAGAGTATTGTCTGGAGATTCTTGATGGAAGGGATCTGGATTATCCGGTTGCCTATGACATGGAGCGCAAGGGGCACCTTTGCAGGTGGCAGGGAAAATACGACTGCGATTGCAAAGGCCTTTTTGTGACACGATCGCCGATGCCGGTTACGTGCCGATGATTTATTCTTCCGCTTCCTTCCTGAACGAAAACTTTGACTGGAAAAAGTTGAAAAACTGTAAAGTCTGGGTTGCATCTTACAGTGATACCAGACCAAAGCTGCCGGTATCTGCAGACTTATGGCAGTATACAAAGAAAGGTTCACTGGAAGGTGCCAACACCGACAAAGGATATTGTGATCTGGTCTATTCCTATATGGAAGCAACAAGTATTAAGTTCACGAAACCCACACTTACCATGAAAAAAACGACCGCGCAGGCAACGGTCAAAATAAAACCGAATGGCTGCACGGATCGCAAATCTTTTACGTCCTCCAACCCAAAGGTTGTTGCGGTCAATAAAAAGACCGGTAAGCTGACCGCCAAAAAAGCAGGTAAGGTCACGATTACGGTAACAACCGGAAGTGGCAGGAAAGCGAAAATGAAAGTTGTTGTGAAGTAAATATGCCTGATTGCCCGTGTATCAAATGTGCGGATCATCCGGATCTTCTTCCCCGGATTCTGCCGGCAGTGCTTCGTTCCCCACAGTCTCTTTTGGCAGTGCTTCGTCCACCACAGTATCTTTCCGCAGTGCTTCGTCCACTACAGCCTCTTCCGGCAGTGTCTCATCCCCTGCAGCCGCATCCGGCAACGTCTCGTCGGATACCTCTTCATCCACAATATCCTCACTCTTTTGAAACCGCTCCAGAAACTGTTGTTTCCACGTTTCCCATTTCTGCAGTCTCTTCCCCTGTTTTTCTAAGCGCACTTCCTGTTTCTGTTGGATTTTCAACAGTTTTTCGGACTCTTTTTTCTGCAGACGATCCTGTCGCAGTTCCTCTTTTATCTGCTGCTTCTGATTCTTTTTCACCTGTTTCTTTGCAGACCGCTCGATACTGCGAATCATGCTTTTGGCATCTCCTACCCTGCGGCGTGCACTGCGGTACGGATCGTATAAAAAGTAAGAAGCCGTTGTCAGTGCAAGCAGGAAAAGTCCGACAGCCAGACAATAGGGCAGTGCACGTTCGTAATAAGAATAGTGCAGTTCACAACCAATAAACAGGATCAGCATCCCCGGAAAAATCAACGCAGAAAACACGTCACAGACAAACTTCCAGAACTTCGGGCACTGTTTTTTATCCAGAATGGCTGCCTGTACTCCGGTAAAAAACATAAGTACAAGGCATGTCTGGGAAGCGATGCCATGCAGATACCCGGCAAACACACACAACGCCAGCGAAAAAGAAAACCATTGCCAGTGCATAGCCCCTGCGGTACGCATAGCCGTATTCCCGCATGCCCTCCCGTTTGTCTGCGCTCAGGTCATGCATTTCATACACGCGGTCGTCCACACGCGCTTTCATATCTTCCCGGTATCTCCGCCCCTCTTTTGCATGCGCCATATTCTGATCCATATCTTCATCGAGTTCCTGCAGCATCTGCTGCTCCCGCAGGATCTGCTGCAAAAGCTGATCTTCCTGCGCCCGGCGTTTTTCCAGTTCCTCCCGGATCCATGCCGCTTTCTGTATCTGAAGACTGTTTTTCGTCAGCGATTCCTCTTCTATCTGCTGTTCTCTTTCGATCTGATCACTCATGGTATTGTCCACCTTTCTTTTTCCATCATAAATGGAATACTTTTATTTGTAAAGTTTTGTTCCAGTATTTCATATATTACAGAACTTTTCTTCCCCTAATGTTATAAATATTCCATGTATTACAGAACTTTTCTTTCACATTTTGTTTTAATTTCCCTGTTTTTTTGATATGCTAATGCATTAGAAAGATACTTTATAAAATACAAATTAGCAGGGAACTCTATGCATATAAATCTAAATGCCATGGGCACACGCATGAAAAGACGCAGAAAAGAATTAAAAATGAGTCAGGCAGAACTGGCAGAAAAAAAGTAAATGTTTCCAACAATCATATTTCTTCGATTGAAACCGGAAAACAGATTCCAAGCCTGACAACATTTGTAAAAATCTGTGAGCAGCTGGATACCACTCCCGATTTTCTTTTTACTGGGAAGCCTGCACACGGACAATCTCCCGAAAAATATTTATGATTCTCTTGCCTTGTGCAACAAAAAAGACCTTCCATTGATTCAGGATATTGTAGAAAACTTTGTTTCCAAGCGGGAATAATGGTCGCAGATACCCTCATATAAAAATCTTCACAAAAAATCGCTATACCGTTTATTACAGTATAACGATTTTTTATAAAAATTACAATTTTTGATTTTCTATCGCTGTGTATTTCCTGCATTCTGCTCTGAATCGCTTAACATTGTAGCAATCCCGAAATCTTAACCGTATCTACATCCGTATTTTCTATAAAAACACTCCGTATAAATTCTTTGTCGGATGTTTCAAATAACTGTTCCACCTCTCCATTTGCCTCAATATAGACCCGTTTATGGGCAGATGTCAGAATCCCCACACAAATTATTTTGTCCGCGCTTCTGGTATCGACCTTGATGCTGATTTTCTGCGGTTTTGATTGTTTTTTTCTCTATGATCAGGATTGCAAACTTGTTTCACAATCGCCTAATTCGCCCTTTTTGTTCCGGCTCATCTGTATACTCATACTTTTCCACAAAAAACCGGCTCCCCTTGTCTCAAATAAACTCATGGATACCCCAAGCAACAGCCCTGCATATGCCGACCCTTCATTCAATGGAATGGAAAAAATCCTCCTGCATCTTTCTGATGCGGTAGAGCACGGTATTGCGATGGGTATAAAGTGCATCACATGTTTTCTTTAGCGAACGCCCATACGCAAGATACCAGTACAGTGTCTCACAGTACTGTGCATCTTTTTTCCGGTCATAAAATGCGAGCTTACGGACTTCCGGAGAAATCAGATCGCTTCGGTCTTTGATACTATGAAGAAGAAGTGCCGTCCGCAATTGCGATACCATACAGACACCATTTCCCTGAAAGCGGTCATCACGCATCAGTTCCAGTGCCTCCCGTGCTGTGCGGTAAAGTTCCGGTAAAGAAAACATAGTGTTTACCGGATCCGATATTATGATCTTTAAGTGAAACTCTTCCGATAACGAGAAAAACAATTTCATATCTTTCGTACCTCCGAGAAACAGAAACACCTCTCCCTGATATACAAAAGAATGGGACGACGGAAAGCGTTTGTTTATTTCTTCTTTTAAGTGCCGTTTTCCCTGATACATACTGTGGTATGCGCTCAGGTCAATCAATGCAAATGCAGACGGGTGAAATTCTGCCAGATATGTATTGGCAATTTGAAGTTGAAAATATGCTTCGGATGAAAAGCCCCCATCCAGGAGATTTATAAGAATATCCGCAGCTGTTTCAAACGACTTGTCCTTCCGGCTTGCGCTGACAAATAATTGTTTCGCCAGAATCATTTCCACTGTGTGCCATGTTTGCGACGGAATCTGCTGCAGGTGTCCATCGGTGTCGACACAGACCAGATATCCGAGACTCACACCCGCACTGCTTAACGGAACAAAACGTCTCCGGAAAGAACTTTCTTCCAGCTTTATATAGTCTGACATCCCGGAACACAGTGCAGAACTTCTGCTGATAATGGCCCCCGCTTCATAAGTGATCAAAACCGGGTGGATAATAATACGCTACAACATGAAAGGTATCATCCAGTACCAGCAGCGGACATTCCAACATGATTCCGGCATCAACCGCAAGCTGTTTTAAATCATCCTGTGAAAAAAAAAATCATTCAGCAACGTATCTGAACTGTTACATTCCCATTGTGTTCCGTCCATGATGCATACTCCTTTTTCCCCTGTGCTGAGAGCACAATTTCTTTTTGATTTATTGTATCTACAGTTTCTTGTTTTTTTCAAGCGCAAACGATAAAATAAAACCTGTAAACAGAAAAAAGAAACATACCTGTAAATCAGGAATCAGTGGAAACAGGCTAAAAATCTGATGAAGACAGACATCCGTGAGAAAGACGATCAGTATGAACTTGCTGTAGATCTTCCAGGGTTCAAAAAAAAGATGAAATTAACCTTGATGTCAAAGACGGGTATCTTACCATCAGTGCCCAGAAGGGTCTCGACAAAGATGAAGAAAATAAAAAAGGACGTATTCTGAGACAGGAACGGTATGCAGGTGTCTGCTCCCGTAGCTTTTATGTCGGTGATGTAAAACCGGAAGAAGTGAAGGCAAAATACGAATCCGGTGTCCTGACTATCGCCCTTCAAAGGAAGACGCAAGAAAATGCTCTTCCTGCAATACAATTACAATTGAGTAATTGACAGATTCTGCATGGGCAGGCTGGGAAAGGAGATTTTAACCATGAAAAAGTATGTATGTGATGTATGTGGATATGTGTATGACCCGGCAGTCGGCGATCCTGATAACGGGATCGCACCGGGAACGGCTTTTGAGGATTTGCCGGACAACTGGGTATGCCCGTTGTGTGGTGTCGGAAAAGATCAGTTTTCCGTTGAAAGCTAAATAAAAACCACCATCCGGATTTCCGGATGGTGGTTTTTTTATCATATTTTCAGACAGATAACAATTGTCGTCTTGCGTTCTTTATAATCTGACCTGCTGCATAACCATTTCCGGTCATCATTGCAGAACCTGCTGCGAAATATGCCACATTATCTTCCATATATTTTTTAAAACGTGATACAAAGTCTGCTTTCTTACCTGATTTTACATGATCCATTGTTACTGCACTCTTTATTGCCATTGTACTCATATTAACATCTCCTTTTTATTCTCTATCTCTTCTTTGTTTTTTTACATTATGTATTTTATCCTTGTTTTTTGACTTTATACCAGTGCTATAATTATCTTATTTAACAACGATATTGACATGGAGAAAGGCGTTAATTATGGCAAAAAGCATATCATGAAGCACTGCATCCTCTTGGCAATCTTGGCATTCAGGTTTCTATGGCAACGCTGGAAAGCCCACATATTCCGGCACATTGGCATGATGCCATGGAAATTTTATTCTGCCTGAACGGAGAAGTCCGTATTCACGCAGAACATGACACGCTTACACTTTCACATAACCAGTTAATTGTTTTTGACTCAAAAAGAAGTGCATTCCATTCATTCAGATTCAAAATTATATATGTTTTTATGTATTCATGTTGATAAAAAGCAGCTTTCCGTTTACTGTCCCAATTTAGAGCTATATCATATCAAATGCCGCCCGGTTCCCCTGGATGATCCCAAAGCGATCCAATATATTCATCTGTGCCAGCTCGCCCACGAACTTACACGTACAAATATAAAAAATGCAAGCACCCGAGCCATGCGCTCCGATGGAACAGCATTGCTGATGCTTGCTGACTTAATTCAATATTTTTCCGAATATGCGCCTCCGGAAACAGCTTCCGGACACGGCAATCGTACCATCCGCGAACTGATTTCTTATGTAAATGAACATTATACGGAAAAGCTTTCTCTGGAAGATGCCGCGGACTATGTTGGATTCAGCCGGGAATATTTTTGCCGTTTTTTCAAACAGCATATGGGACTGACCTTCCTTCGCTATCTGAACGAAGTACGAATTTCCCATGCCGGACGCCTTCTTTCAAGTACGGATCTTTCCATCTCTGAAATTATGAATACATGCGGTTTTACAAACCAGACTATTTTTTTAACCGTCTTTTTAAAGAAATCTATGGTATGACTCCGCGACAGGCACGTAAAACGCTCAGTGTTTCCTGAACCGTCCGACCTTTGTGAGTCTGTTTGGGAGTTTCGGTACCTTTCCCGTAGTCTTTATGATTGCCTCCTCTTCACATGCAGAAATACACTTTCCACACTTCGTGCAGTCGAATGTATCAATCATATGAATGTAGCCGTTTTTTCCCTCAATGCAATCTTTTGGACAGATATCCATACATTCCCCCACACCCATTGCATACGGAGGGATCAATATAAATATTTACGAAAGCGGTGCATGCCCCGGCAGGACATATTTTTTTTTCCTAATATGTGCCTCATATTCCTCTTCAAATTGTTCTGTTGCGCTAAGCACAATTTTTGCGGATGTCTGTCCTACAGAACACGATGTGGAAAAGCACATTGCAGCTCCAATTTCGTCGGTCAGTTCCAAAAATTCATTTTTTCCTTTTCCCTCCATGATTTCACGCTGCATATACTCCAGCTGTATTAAACCTTCCCTGCAAAACACACACTTTCCGCAACTTGTTTTTCTGGATGCCAGTAATTTTTTTTGCGTTATCTGTACAATACAGTCTTTCGAAGTTGCTGTACACAAAACACCATTGGACAGGTCTGCTTCTCCCACTGTTTTTTCTGCAAATGCCGGATCATGCCATACATATCCGCCCAGAATACCTTTTATATCCGTGATTCCCTCGCTTTCAAACAGGCTGGCAATTTTAGTATTCTTTGCGACTTTACAGAGTTTATTTCCATTTACAGAAACATAAATACCGGGAATATAACAGTCATAAAATACATCTGCCAGTTCCTTTGCGGATACAATATGAAGATAGATACATTCCTGTTCTATTCTTACATCCACAATACCCGAAATCAGTGCAACATCATATTTCTGTGCCAATATTTTCAACGAATCCATCAGTTCTGTCTCTTCGTCCGGAATATGAAGTACCTTATCGCTGGTTCCGGATAATTCTGCCGCAATTTCAATTCCCTCAAAAATTTTGTCAGGATTTTCTCTTAAAATTTCAAGAAGAACGTGATCCGTATCTGCATTATCCAATGATGCAACAATTCTTTTCCCAGGATTTCCGGAAAAGTATTCTTTGACTGGATATCTGTGCAGTCCATAGTTTATAAGCGCAGCTTTTTCGATTTTTTCAAGCATTTCCTGTGCAGACAGTCTCCCGACCTTATTCAGAATCTCCATCTACTTTTCCTCCTTTCCCTCTGCATAGTCTCCCCAGACCCTAGGTTTTGAAATCTGAAGTCTTAAATCACATTGCAGGCATCTTCCGGCTTCTGCGCATATATCCGAATCGCATATACCATGATCAAACAGTTCAAAATTATTACAACGGCTCTCCGGAGAATCAATACATCTGTTTTTTCTTTGCATATATCCAAAGCCTTCACATATACCTATATAAGCATCCGGTTTCTGTTCCGGTGCCAGTTTTTCCGAAATATCGCCATTTCCGCCAAGATATTGATCAATCTGTGCTGCAGCCTCCCTACCGGATTCTATCGCCATAATAACAGATTTTGTTCCATAAATCGCATCCCCTGCTGCAAATATTCCATCTACAGAAGTTGCCTTGTCTGTTTCAATATCCCTTACTGCAATACTGTTTCCTCTTCCAAGTGCCAATCCTGCCTCTTCGGTAATATCAGGTCTTTGTCCTACAGCAAAAATTACGGTATCCGCTTCAATATGATGTTCGGAATTTTCCTCCCTGTGTATCACAGCCCGATGATTTTCATCAAACGTAAAAGATTTCACATTCATAAAATCAACACCCGTCACATGTCCGGTTCCGGTAATCCTCTCAAACGTCTGTGCCGGATGTATCATGATCCCCTCTTCTACCGCCTGCTGTATTTCTTCTTCATCAGCAGTCATATGTTCCCGTGCTTCCAGACATGCCACATGGATTTCTTCAGCTCCAAGTCTCTTTGCGGATCTTGCACAGTCAAATGCAACATTACCACCGCCAAGTACAATTACTTTCTTTCCCATTCCTGTTGCTTTCCCCATGCCGCAGTTTTTAAGGAAATCAACATTCAGAATTACGCCTTCCAGACTGCTGCCCTCCATTGGTAACCGTACACCTTTGTGTCCTCCGATTGCCATAAGCACTGCGTCATAATCCTTACGTAAATCTGCCGGTTTTTCGACTTTTTCATTCCTTTCTATTTTAACACCCTGATCCGTTATTACTTTTGCTTCCTCCAGTATAATAGTTCTCGGAAGCCGATATGCAGGAATACCGTAAGCCATCATCCCGCCGACTGATGGAAGCGCCTCTTTAATTGTCACATCATGTCCCTGTTTTCTGAGATAATATGCAGCTGTCATTCCTGCCGGTCCCGCGCCAACAATACAGACTTTTTTCCCTGTATCCGGCAGCTGTTTTCCTTTTTCCTTTCCAGTACAGTCCGGTGTCATGTTCCGCAGCATATCTTTTGATACCGCGGATAGCCATAGAATCACTGACTTCCTTTCTTTTACAATGCAGCTCACATACATGACTGCATATATATCCCAATGCTTTCGGAAATGGAACTTTTTCCCGGATTACTGCTGCGGCAGCATCATAATTTCCACTTCTGACATATCGTATGTACCTCGGAATATCCGTATGGGCAGGGCATGCATGACGGCATGGCACAACAGCATCCTCTTTTGTTTCATCTGTATTAATAAGCTTATCGCGTATTGTACCTGTTGGACATACTTCAACGCATGCCTGACAAAAACGGCAATCGGAATCTTTTAACAACCTGTCATGTAAGGTACCCACATAAGTTTCCATTTCTTTTTTTCTGATAATGAAGTACCTTTACCCCTCGCAGCTCGTTGCATGCCCGGACACATCTGCCGCAAAGTACGCATCGGTTCATATCATGTATAATAAGAGGATTCTTTTCATTTTCCGAAAATCCCTTTGTTCTCATTTTCAGGCGTCCTGTTTTCGGGCCTATATATTGAATCAGCATTTGCAGTTCACAGTTTCCATATTTCGGACATGTCGAGCAGTCTTCCGGATGTCCTGCCAGTAAAAGTTCCAATGCCAGTCTCCTGAGCTGATCCAGTTTTTGACTTTTTTGTCGTTATGACCATTCCATCTTTTGCCTCAAGCGTACATGATGCCATTACTCCATCCTGTCCGTTTACTTCTACAATACACATACGGCATGATCCTAACGGATTCAGGTCTTTATGGTGGCAAAGGTGTGGAATATATATTCCTGCATCAAGTGCGCATTCCAGGACATTTTTATTATCCGGTACCTCTAATTTTTTTTTCCATCAATCGTAATGACCGCCATATTATGCCTCCCAGTTATTACATATTTTTACTCTTCGTTTTCTACATATTCCGCTGCACTTATACCGGCAATTCGCCCTGAGTTTACCGCAAATCCCATGGAATTTCCCGGTAAAAGAAACATATAACTGTCATCATACAGATTACATGCATCTGCACCCGCTGCGTACAATCCCGGAATCGGCTCAAAATCCTTATCACAGGCCTCACAATTTTCATTAACCCGGATTCCTCCCACGGTTCCATATCCGCCCGGACGGATTCTTGCCGCATAATACGGAGCTTTTGTCAACGGTCTCAGATACCTCTTATCCTTAAAAAATTCTTCATCAACACTGTCGCAAAAATCATTGTATTCCTCAACGGTATCTACCAGATTGTCAATATTTATTCCTGCTTTCTCCGCAAGTTCTTCTATCGAATCCGCAATAAACAGCCCGGTATTTCCCTTCTCCTGTGCCATCTTTATTGCGTCTGCAAAATCTGATACATCCGGATCCGGACGAACCATAGAAACGTTATCCACTCCATTTCTCATGTAATATCTGGCAATGGAAGAATCAATGATCGAAATTCCAACTCTGTCTTTCTGGTGGGATACAGCATTTGAAAGAAACGTTGTATTCTGCATCTGATCCTCGTTCATGATTCGTTTCCCCTGAAGATTAACCAGGAGGTTGGGCTGTGACATCACATTTCCGACACTTGCTGGAAGATCATCCACACCTTCTATTGCAGCTGCCTGTTCAATTCTCACCGGCACATGGTCTGCACCAGCCTCCCATGCCATGCGAAGTCCCTCTCCCATAATGCCTGGAATAGCAAAATTAAACATATCTTCTCCATGCTTATACCCGGTTTCATCCTCAATAAATTTTTTATTGCACCCGGCACCTCCTGTACAGACAATAGCGGCTTTGCATGTAATCTCAATATCTTTTCCATCTTTGTCTACTGCAAGTACTCCTGCAACTTTTCCATCTTTCATAATAATTTTTTTTTGCAGGTGTTTCCAGCAAGACTTTTACGCCCAGTTCCTGTGCTCTTGCATATAACGCTTTATTCATAAAAAAAGAGGCAGCTCTTGGTCCAATTCCCTGATCGGTCTTTACAATATGCCATGTAGGCTCTGATTTTGGAAAATAACGGTATGCCCCCTCAAATTCGACACCCATGTCTTCCAGCCATTCTATCGTTTCTGCAGATTGTTCAAAATACCGTTTCACAAGTCTTGCATCAACATTATAATGCGTATACTCCATAAACATATTGAATGCTTTTTTCGACCGTAATATCTTCCATCTGCTGCTTTTGATATCTTGTTCCAATTCCAAGAGGTCCCATTCCCATATTTGCAGCGCCTCCTATTGCCGCCGCTGCTTTCTCTACAACAATCACCTCTGCTCCATCTTCCGCGGCCTGCACAGCGGCAGAAAGTCCAGACGGTCCACCCGCAATAACAACAATTTGTGTTTTATAATCTGACATAATTTTTCCTCACTGTTCTTCAAACATAATGGCTTTACCTGTTCTTGCCGATTCTCTAACTGCATCCATAACACACAGTACACGCCTTACCTGTTCCGGTTTTACAATAATCTCTTCCTCATGATTAAACGCTTTAAGAAAATGTTCAAAATAGTTTCTGTGATCAACATTCACTTCTGGTAACGGTTCCTCCAGCAGTAATCCCGGTGCAGCCGGTCAAAACTTCTTGTCGGTCCCGCCGCCGTCATGGTAATTTTACCAGGCACATTTTCAAGCAAATGTGAAGTCCGGACAATTTTTCCTTCTCCCTCAAATCCATCAATAATAGCTGACCCCCTGTTTCCGCCAATAAACCAGGCTCTTTTTGGTGTGAGATAATAGGTTCCCAGTTCTATTTCCGCCGTAATTCCGTTCCGGAATTTCATAATAATATTAAAATAGTCATCCACTTTTTCGTTAATCACATTCTGAACATCTGCGTAAAGAGAAATAATTTCCGACTTTATCATATCTAGTATCTGGTCGATCAAATGAACGCCCCAGTCATAAAGCATACCTCCACCCATTTCCGGGTATATATGCCAGTCATGCATGTTTCCGTTAAATCCGTATAACTGAGATTTGATCACATACATGTCGCCTACCATTTTTTTATCATAAACTTCTTTCATAATTCGGTAATCTTTGTCCCACCGTCTCTGCTGGTGGACGGTAAAAAAGGACTCCATTTTCCTTACAGACGGATACCATTTCATCAAATAGAGCAACACTCATTGCCGCCGGTTTCTCACAAATAACATGTTTCTTTTTATTTGCTGCCTTTTTTACCATTTCCGGATGACTTGGATTTGGAGTAGAAACCATTACCGTATTTATATCTGCATGTTCCAACATTTCATCAATATCTGCATATGTCTCGACCCCTTCCGGTGCATCCTCAAGCTGTTGCGGGTTTGTATCCGCAACAGCTACAAGATCAATATTTTGAAATGTTTTCATCATATCCGCATCGCAATGTCCCATAAAGCCAAATCCAACAATCCCGAGTTTGATTTTCTGCATATCTATCCTCTCCTTCTGTGTTGAAAATTATTTTTCCATTGCTGCTCTTAATGCCTCCTGATGACGGCGAACCTGTTCAATACTGTTGACACCAATGTCGCGTAAATGCTCGCCTCCTTCATACTCTGAACTCAGAAATCCTTTGTATCCTGCTTTCTTAAATGCTTCTATAACTTCCGGAATAGCAACCGCTGTTTCCGTGTAATCATCATGCATATTGTAGAATTTGGCATGTGTATGGAAGATATAATCAATATTATCAATAATATCCTGTGGATCTGACCATGAATATGTAAATGACGCATTTGCATACCAGCGGTCTGCATCATTTCCATTTGCCTGTTCAATCGCATCCATCATTTCTTTCATACCGTTTGCCATCCGATATTCCATATTGGCCTTTCCAAGATTCAGATCATACTTTATCTTTGTAAAACCTTTCGCCAAACGTTCTGCATATGAATCATCGACAATCCTGATGCATGCTTCCGAAGCGCCCATTCTCCTTGCCTTATCTCTTACAACGTCTGGAATATTCCGGCAGAAAATACCCATATCCGGAATAAACCCGAAATATTTTGTACCTGTTCGGTGAATCATTTCCATATATCCGTCTGCCCATCCGGAATTAAGAGAAAATGGGGCATGTACCTCAAGACCAATTCTGACATCCATCTGCTGTGCATATGCAAGACTTCCCTCAATAACTTCCATCGGTGTTGAAACAAGTGTCCGCAGATTATGAAATCCAAGCAGCGAAGCCAGACGAATATCTCTTTTCATCATATTGATCTGTTCTCCAAGGCACAGCGTGCGGTTATCAAATATCCTGTTTTCCAGAAATGCGTCATAGCATGATGGTGTCAAATGATATTTTTCCAGCCATCCAAACCACTGCTCCCTGAATTCTTCCGTTTCAATCGGAAGCGGAAACTTTTTAATCATCTGCTCAGCCAGTAATTCCACTCCTGTTGCTCCTGTTTTGGCAGTCTCACGCAGACAGCCCTCAAGGTCAAGTTTTCCATCATAATATTCATCCTGGTAACTATACAGTGAAATGCTTCTCTTCATATCACAGTTCATCTCTCATCCCTCCTGTTACTCAATAACAAAATCTGTTTCGCAATCTGCTTCAATCTGGAACGGCATGTATGATGGTGCAATAATCTGTTTCGCATAAATATGATGTTTCCCTTTTTCCAGCCCACCTTCTTTTAATACGGATACCGTAGCAAATTCTCCAAATTCCCAGCGATAATCGGAATCAATAACCGTCCGCATCTCCTCCATGGTAAATGTCTCCCCATTTACCGTAAAACGGATATCTTCCTTTTTTGCAGACTCCCCATCTATGTTGATCTGGATATCACGAATAATAGACAATGTAATTCCCCGATAATATTGAGCCTTAAACCGGAACTGATATCCTGTAATCCTGCCATCAGTTTCTATATTTCTGAATCCTTCCGGATCATAAATCTGTCTTGCTGCCATAGCCCTAGAACCTCACTTTCTAATCAAAGAATACTTCTTTTCCGGTTTCAGCAGATTTGTATATTCCTTCCAGTATCTGGGTTACAACAAATGCCTGTTCCGGTTTCACAAGAGGATCGGTATCATGAATAATTGCATTTAACCATTGTTCCTGCTCACGTACAGCCTCTGCTGCCGCCCCTCCTTCAAAGAAATCCACTACGCCTGCCGGAGAAATAGTTTTTTCCATAAGCTGGTTATGTTCAACGGAATTATAGATAAGTTCATCTTTTGGATAGCTACCTCCATGATGAATCTCTGCTCCGCCTTTTGTTCCGCAAAGAGTAGTAGAAGCTTCCATTGACTTTAATACATTAAGTGCCCATGAGGCTTCCAGATAAATGGTTGCTCCATTTTTCATTTTTACAAGTCCGAAAGCCGAGTCCTCCACTTCAAAAGTTTTCGGATCCCATGGTTCAAATACATTTCCCTCCGGTTCTGTCTTCCTGACGTCCCAGTTTATAAAATACCTGTCCCGAAACAGAAAGAGGTTCATAATTATTCATCATCCAGAGGGTAATATCAAGTGCATGCGTTCCAATATCAATAAGAGGTCCTCCTCCCTGAAGGGCTTTGTTTGGAAATACTCCCCATGTCGGAACCGCTCTTCTTCTTAAGGCATGTGCTTTAGCAAAATAAATTTCTCCGAGTTCTCTATTTTCACAGGATGCGTGAAGTGTCTGTGTATCATCACGCAGGCGATTTTGATAGCCAATAGTAAATTTCTTCCCTGATTTTTTCCACGCCTCAATCATCTTACGTGCATCTGCAGTGTTGTGTGCCATTGGTTTCTCACACATGACATGCTTTCCTGCTTCAAATGCTGCCACGGTAATCGGACAGTGTGCAACATTTGGAGTACAAACATGTACAACATCAATTTCAATTTCGTGATCTGCAAGCATTGCTTTGTAATCCGTATAAACTTTTTGCGTCTGGCGTCCCGTATTCTTCTGCTGCCTTTTTGTGCCCTCTCCGGTATGATATCACAGAAAGCGACCATCTCCGCTTTTTCAGCATTTGCCCTGATGGATGGCATATGTTTCTGATTTGCGATTCCTCCGCATCCGACAATAGCAATTTTTAATTTTTCCATTTCTTTTTTCTCCTTTTTGCCTGATTTCTGTTCTTAAATAACAAATTGTTTTAAATAGTTCCGGCTGATCAACAGTGACTTTTCTATCTTTTCGCGGCTTCCCTCAAATGACCGGTCCTCAACCTCTATGCATGTGTACCCATCATATCCGATATCTGTAAGCGCAGATACATACTGATCCCATCTGACATCTCCAAGTCCCGGAAGCTTCGGGGCCATATAATCCAGTGGATATGCCATAATTCCGCAAGCAGCCAGTTTATCTTTAAAAATCTTGATATCCTTATAATGTACATGAAATATTTTATCTTTAAACTCATAAATTGGTCTGATATAATCCATCATCTGCCACACAAAATGTGAAGGATCATAATTGATTCCCAGATAGTCGCTGTCAAGAATTTCAAATACTTTTTTCCAGATCACCGGCGTCGTCATAAGATTCTGTCCCCCCGGCCACTGATCCGTGCCAAACAGCATCGGACAGTTTTCAATCGCTATTTTTACCTTCTTTTTCTTCTGCAAGCCGGATAATCGGTGGCCAGACTTCCCTTACTATTTCAAGATTTTCCTCAACCGTTTTCGTCTGATCTCTTCCTATAAAAGTTGTTACCATTCCAATTCCAAGTTTATCGCTTGCCTGGATGACCCGCTTTAAATGTTCCACCGCAGATGTACGTTTTTCAGGATTTCCATCCATTGTGTTTGGATAAAACGCAAGGGCTGAAATTTCTACATGTTTCTCTTTACTGTATTCTGTAATATGATCTGCATATGCATCATCAGTAAGAACTTTTTCTGCATCAATATGGCAGACCCCGGCATATCTTCGTTCGGCTTTTCCCTGTGGCCAGCAGGCTGCTTCCACACACTCAAATCCATGTTCCGATGCAAAATCCATCATTTCTTCATACGTCCACGAGTCAGAATTGCACTGACAAAACCTAATTTCATACACTGTCTCCTTTTCTTATTTTTCTTTTCTTTGATTTAGGTTTATTATATGAAATACATCATTTATGCGCTTTTCAATTATTAACCTAAATATGTATTGATTTAAACACTTATCCGGGCACAAAAAAGCAGGACAAAAAAAGATATCTCTTTTTTTTTGTCCTGCTTTCATTATGCGGATTTATAAATCACACATACTGATAATGTATGTCCAGCATCCTTATTTCATGTGCTTTCAAAGTCGTTTCTATCCGCAATATATGATCATCTACATGAACTCTTTGCATCTTTATCCCTGGTGTTGCACTTTTTCGGATATATGTAAGTTCTTCTCTCGACAGACTGTCGAAATATCCCATATCCTTCCATACATCCTGTATGCTTCCGCTTTCATCATTTACATAAAGAATACGCATACTGTAATCTCCATTTTGCACATGATTGATCTGGAATTTTAAATGTATTGCATCTGTATCCTCGTAAAATTCACTAATATTTTCGTATTTTATATCCTTTTCATCCACCATGGTATATCTGTAATTAAGTTTTTTTTTTTTTTGCAATTATGGCAGACAATGGTATATACACCTTTATGATCTGTAGTAAGAATCGCATTTCCGGTTTTACCCAACAGTTCCGGCTTCAGCTGTCCTAAAAATTGCATGGAATAAAAAGAAGGTTTCTTTATTCCATCTTTTGTCAATAGTCCATTATCTCCATAAAGCACTCTGTCTGCATCATAAGATTCTGTGTGCAGATCCGATCCATGCCAGTATCCCATCATATCCGCTTCACTCTCACATTCAATACAGTTCTTTACAATATATGCTGCCAGACCACAACTGTCATTGATACGGTTACGATTGGAAATGGTAAGATTCCATTCGCTGATAATAAGTTCCGGAATTGAAAAATCCAGTTTTTCAAGTTCTTTTTTAAAGAGCTCCAGCTGATTTTTGATAAAACTGTTATCTATGGATCTCCTTCCGAAGTATACACCATTCTGCTGCTGCAGCAGATACGAATATGCATATACACTGATAAAATCCGGTTGAATATTTCGTTTTTTCCAATTGCCCAGAAGCTGTCCATAATGGAAATTATCATATCCAAGTGCAAATCCTGCTCCCCCGACTTTTATTTTTGGGGAAATGTTTTTCAAAGCATTATAACTGCATTCAAAATATGAAAAATATGGGCCATCCTCCTCCAGCATATTCCAGCGATCATCTTTCCAGAGTTCAAAATACCATTTTTCAATTTCCTCCATCCCATATCGATTGGCAATGTGAGCAGCAAATTTTTCTATAATCCTCTGATAGCTTTCGCTGTTTTTAAAAATAATCTCATTGTACATGTCTCTGGCTGAAAGATTAATTGTGTAATTCACACTGATTGGTTTAAAAGCAAGTTCCACAAATGGTTTCAAATGGTTTTCTATCAGGAAATCCAATCCCCTGTCTATTCTGCTGAAATTATAGTTTTCTGTTCCATCTTCCATTTCCTCATACATATCCTGTTTAAACAGATTATAAATCCGGACATATTCAAACCCGATTTCTTTTTTCATTAATAAAATCTGTTGCTGGATATCATAATTAATAAGTTCATCCACATCGCACATATTTATAATTTTACTCCATGGATGTTTCAATATTGTCACCTTTTCCGTATCCACAACACAAAGATTCATATTACGGGTTATCATTTCATCCACCGGCATCGGTTTTCCTTCCAGATACTTTCGAACCCGCAGATCAACTTCCTGTTTTTCCTTCCCCTGTTTTTTTTCATCAATATTCTCCGAATTATGCATCTTCTGTCGATATGCCGATGGTGTGAGATGATAAATTTCCTTAAACGCCTTATTGAACGCCGCTGCTGTAGGAAATCCATTATCCATTGCTATTCTTGTAATCTTTTTGTCACTGTAAATCAGTTCATCCACCGCATGAAACAATCTGACATTATTTACATTCCAGAAAACTAAGTCCAAAATGTTTTTTATATACTTCGATAAATATGCATTTGATAAATATAGTTTTCTCGTCAGGTCATTCAGACTCAATGGTTTGGTGTAGTTGGCCTGAACATAGTTCTGAATTTCAAAAATCCGGGAATTTTCGGGCGAAAATTGTTCTTTTATTCTTGCATCATCTCCACGTATCATGAAGTTTGACATCAAAAGATATACCACTTCATAGTAAATGCTGTTAAGATAAATTTCCCCTTCCTTTTCCCTGTCATAAAATCTATTTAATATTCTGTCAAGGGCATGTCTTAACTGATCATATGCTTCACTTCTGTCTGTTACGGTATTACACCAGAAAAGAAGCTGATTGGTGCCCATATACTCCGCAATAAGTGAAAAATTAATGTAAAAAACAGCAAGCAAAAGTTCTCCCCCCTGCTTCCTGATAGGAGTGCCGTTTATTTGCATTGATCAAAATAAAGTCTCCTTTATGGAGTTTATATGAATCTGAATCGAGTTCTACTCTTGCCGTTCCCTCCAGAACATAAATAATTTCAGGATTCTGGTGAAAATGTGTTTCCTTTCTTTTTTCTGTCACAAAATCAAAACTCATAATTCTATGCCTTGTATCCATGTCAATTCATCTCCCGTTTTTTCAATTGTAATATTCCATAACATTTTGTCAAGAAAAAAAAAGACAACAGAATTTCTTCCGTTGTCTTTTTCCGCATATAATTACTCACTTTGATGTTCCCGTTTCTTTTTGTCCCGTTCCGCAAGCCTTTCTCTTACACCATCCATATAACCCGGTTTATCAAGATCATAAATCAGAAGCGGAATGATTCCGATAAAAAATACGATTCCTGGAAGCAGGTTTGCTGCCAGATTAATTCCTTCTTTAATATGTGGTGTCATCTCCACGCCTCCTGCATAACCAAATGCCCCCATAACCACAAGGAACAATGAGTTAGCAATTGCAGTCGCAACCTTTGTCGCAGTACCCTGAATGGAAAATGCCATACCATCATTTCTTACGCCATATTTGTCATCAAAATCATCAATTGCATCAATCATCATACAGGAACCACATGGTTCCCTGCAATATATCCAAGACCATAAATTGCAAGTATGACAAAATCAAAAGCAATATTCTCATATGGTCCTACAAATAAAACGATAAGTGATATTCCCTGAATAAGCATCGAAAGAATAGCCGTCTTCCGGTTGCCGATTTTTTCTATTATTTTCGGTGTAACTGGCATGATAATTGTTCCGACAATCATCTGCATCATCATGAAAATAGTAATGTATGTAAAATTCTGTACACAGTGCATGTAAAAATAAACCGCAACAGAAATACGTCCCAACATTCCGAACATATTAAAAAAAAAGCATACAACATGGTACATAGCAGATTTTTGTTACGTAAAATCAGTTTTAAACCTTCTTTAATTTCTCCCTGTTCCTCTTTCTTTACAGTGATTTTCTCTTTGGAAAGATAAGACTGCCCAGAACATCGGGAGTGCAAGCAATGCAAATAAAATAGCCGTTGACTGGTAACCTGCTGCCTGATTACCTTTTCCAAACCATAACACAAGCTTTAATACAAATAGATTTAAAACGATCTGTCCGATTGTCATTCCCATCATCTGTGCCGCATTTAACCGGTTGATTTCTTTCGGGTCCCGTGTCATTACACACGGTAATGCCAGGTATGGAACATTTGTCATGGTATATGACATTCCAAGACCAATGTATGTAATATACGCGTATACAAGTTTTCCTGTACTGCTGAATCCTGGAACCGTAAATGTAAGTATTGTAAAAATCACAAGGAATACTGCTCCAACAACAATATATGGACGGAATCTTCCCCATTTTGTATGTGTACGTTCCATAAGTGTTCCCATCATCGGGTCGTTAATTCCATCCCAGACCTTTGCAATTAACATCAAAAGTGCTACAGCTCCTGTTCCCAGCCCAAATACATCTGTATAAAAAATGGAAAGATATGTACTTACCATTGTCCAGGAAAGCTGTGAAGCGAAATTACCCAGTCCATATACAAAATAGTTCTTTTTGGTTAGTGGCTTCATGCCATATTTATTTAAATTTTCTCCCATTCTTTTTTTTCTCCTAACGCAATCACTGATTACATATTTTCAATTACCTGTTCAAAATTTTTATACTTCTCCATCTTTTTTCAAGATCCTCTTTATGTGCTGTCAGTTTTGGCACACACACTTTGATCATATTCTGAATTTCATTGTAATGTTCATAAATGCCAATGGTCGTATTCCGGGCTCTGTTTTTTTTCCTCTTCACTGAAAGCAACACTTACTTTTTCTCCATTCACAGAAAGAGTTCCCCAGATGCCGCAGATCGGACACTCTACCCTTGTTGTTCCGGTAACACTTAAAAGACTGTTATGGCAGACCGGACACACTCCTTCTTCACCTTCCCAGGTATTTACTTCTTCATATGGCTTTCCAAGAGACTGTGCAACAGCAGTTCCGAGTTTTGAACATTTTTCCATCAGCTCCTGGTCAAGTAATGGGTGGCCGGTACGCCCCTGGTCATAAGCATCCACATGACCCACGCATTTCATGCAAAGGGAGAAGCTGAACAGATCAAGCATCGGAAGCCCCAGAGCAACCCAGTTATGGGTCTGTGCACCTCCGACAGAAATATATCCCACATATCTGTCTTTGAAATATCTCGGATCCAGTTCCGGCTTTCCTTCTTCTTTACGTTTTCTGTTCTCTTCAAGCAATGCCGCCCTGTCATGGGAAGGTCCGAATCTGTCTACAAAATTTTTAAACTGTCCAACGATTCCGACCGCATAGACCGGAGCTGCAATAATAATGCCGTCTGCTTCCAGGCATGCTTCCTCAAGAATGTGATAATCGTCTTTCATACAACAGTGAATTTCAACTTCACCCTTGTCCCTCATACGACTGCAATAATCACAGTGTTAATAAACTGCACATCCGCTCCCGCCGCTTTTGCTGCAAATAATGCTTCTTTTACCAAAACATCACTCCGCTGATTTTTTCTTCCAAAAGAAATTCCTAATACCTTCATATTTTTCCTCCATCTCTTTTTCTCGGTTGATAGGTACAGTTTATTATTAATCGCCTTTATTCGCTTTCCGTGTTTTTCTCTGTCATGATACATTATTTTGCTGTATTTTTTGTTCCGTAATTTATCACAGCAAAAATATATATATTTTTTTGTTCCCTTATTCCGGATAACTATATCGATACAGAATTTCTATCATCCGTATTTCCTGTGGCATAATTATATTCTCCAGCGTTAAAATTCCATTTTTCACCTGAACGGTTTCCATTTTCATTCCCGGCATCGACACACTCTTAAGATAATCAATTTCACTGTTTTCCAGTTCCCTCGAATATCCCAGCTGTCTCCACAAATCCTGCACACTACCATTCTTCCTGTTTACATAATATTGTTTAATCTGATATTTTCCATTCTTTATATTATGAAAACAGAATTTGAGCTTCAGAGAGTCTTCATCATCGGTATATTGATTGATATTTTCAATCTCAATCTCATTTTCTTCCGAAAACACATATCTTGATGTCAGCTTTTTATAATTGTGGCATACTATCGTATAATTGTTACGTCCGTTTCCTGTAACCATGGCATGTGCTGTTTTTTTTTTAATAAATTTGACTGTATTCTATTTAAAAACCAGAATGCAAAAAACGATGGTTTACATATTCCATCTCCTGTAATCAGACCGGAATCACCATTTAAAACACAATCCGTGTCATAGTAATAAGAATAAGTATCCAGTGCGTGCCAGTATGCCATAAGATTAACCCTGTCGGAGACATCCATACAGTTTTTTATAATATAGGCTGCCTGTTCACAACTGTCATTGATAACATTTCTGTTGGAAACGGTAAAATTCCATTCGTCAATATGTAATTCCGGTACATTCAAACCGCTTTCTTTTATAACTTCTTTCATAATTTCTATCTGATTACTCATATAATTTTCGTCAATGGATTTTCTTCCATATCTCTGCCCGTTCTCAATAACTGCAATATACTGATACGAACAAAACGACAGAAAATCCGGATGGATGTCCCTGTTTTTCCAAATACCAAAAATTTTATTGCAGATACATGTTTCATATCCCAATATAATTCCTGCACCTCCAACCTTAATATTATTGGAGATCGCTTTCAGATTTGTGTAAATGACATCAAAATATTGATAATAAGCACCATCTTCTTCGCATATGTTTAAGAAAGGATCATTCCAGAACTCAAAATACCATTTCTCTATTTCCTCTTCTCCGTATCTGTTTACCAGATGAATACATAATTCACGTATAATTTTACAAAAAATCTCATATTTATATTGTTCTGCTTTCTCCGTTTTTTCCTGCTTGACCGAACGTTCCGGTGTATACATAAAAAGGGACGGTTTATTTCCTAACTCCATATATGGCCGCATATCATTTTCCAGTAAAAAATCCAATACCTGATCCAGTTTTCTGAAATTATATCTGTCATTTTCATCAAAGCAATATTCTTTAGACAGAATATTCCATATACGTATATATTGCATTCCCGTTCGCTTTTTGATTAACTTAATCTGCTCCTGCACATCCGACTGGAGTATTGAATATACATCTCCTATATTACACGCTCTGTAAGTACATGAAGTATGTTTTTCCGATTTATCTGCGTACACATCACACAGTTCTTCTGACGAAACCTCCGGTATTTCGCCCTTTTCTCTTATGCGCAGATAGGAAATGATCCGGTCTCTGTTTTTTTTCGTTTAATTCTTTTTCATCATGTTCTTCCTGCTCTATCTTTTGCATTTTTCGCCGGTATTCGCTTGGTGCTTCATGATAGCTCTCCCGAAATGCTTTTGTAAATGCCGCTGATGTAGGAAATCCGTTATCAAGCGCAATATGTGTTATATTTTTTTCCGTATAAAGTATTTCATCCACTGCATGGAATAACCGGACATTATTCAGATATTCGATAAATGTCATTCCAAGATTCTTCTTTATATATTTTGACAAATAAGCATTTGACAGATATAAGCGTTGTGCCAGATCATTCAGACTGATCTGGCTCTGGTAATTTGCCTGTATGTAGTTTTGTATATTTTTGATACGGATACGGTTTTGTGAATCCCAGTTTTCAAATCTGGAATCATCCATATTAATCAAAAAATTGCTTGTCAGAATATGGGCAGCCTGAAAGTACAGTGCATTCAGATCAAATGCACCTTTTTCATCCGTTCAAAATATCTGGCAAGAATCTGATCCAATACCTTTCGCAGTTCATCATATGCGGCATTTTTATCCACTATAGTATTGCACCAGAACAGAAGCTGCATTGTTCCCATATATTCGGCAAGTAAGTGGAAATCAATTTCGAATCTTGCTGCAAGAATTCCCTCTTTTCCGGTCATTGTATGACGTTTATTGGCATTAATCAAAACAATATCTTCCTGCCGGAGTTCATACACCTTATCGTCAATTTTTACTTCCAGTGTTCCCTTTAAAATATAAAACAATTCCGGATTCTGATGATAATGATCCGATGTTCCTGATTCTGTTAAAAAAATAAAACTGCATTAATTTTTCTTATGTTTTCCATAGCTGTCCCTTTCGTGTATCCCATACCATCATTCTTAATTATATTTCTTTTCTTTCAATCTTCTATTTTGATATGTATGATTTCATACACAAATTTTGCTATTTTTTGTTCCGCATAAAAAAAAGAGAGCAAAAATAAGCCTGCTTTTTTGCTCTCCCCTATATTTTCAGTATTATCTTTATGCTTCCAAAAATTTCTTTTTCTTTCGGATGACTCCCAGAAACGCAATTACTCCAATTATCAACATTCCCCAAAAAGCAATTGTAAACTGATTCTCCGGCGTATTTTCATGCCAGACCGCAGATGCAATTTTTCCCATAAATACAGGCGCAATCAATCCTCCTACTCCACCAACAATAGAAAATATACCACTGGCTCTGGCCACCGCATCTTTTTTGACTGATATTGACAACAGATAGCTTGCAATTGCCATAAAACAGCTTAGAGAAACTCCACACAGGGCACTTACAATATACACTCCGGCAATTCCAGGAACCAAAAATAAAATACCATATCCCACTGCCGCAATCAAAATGGAAACCGGAAGTGTATATTCTTTTAACAAGCCGGATATTTTGGAAAATGTCATCCCACAAATCAATGCAAAAGCAGAATTCACCGCTGTCACAATACCTGTTGTGCCTGTATCTGATGTAATATTATCTGCCAGATAAATCCCAATATTGGTGCTATACGCATTAATAAACAATGTATGTGCAAAAAGAAGTCAGTGAAAGTAACCAGACAATTCCTGTCATTTTCATGTCAGATACTTTCTCTCCCTTTTAACGGTGCCGTTTCCTTCAGGTTAACCGCCACACCGAAAGCCGAGAAAAATGCAATAAGGTAAACCAGATAAAAATATTTATAACCAATTCCTGCAAACATTCCTCCAATTAAATTGCCAAGCATGGCTCCTACGCCCATTCCAACCACATGCAGTCCCATAAATCCGGCTCTGTGTTCAGGTTCAATAAAATCCGCAACAACCGCTGTGTTCAATGGTCCTGTCACTCCAAAAAGCCAAATCCTATCAGCAGTCTTGATATAAATAAAATGGTAAAACTTTCAGTAAAAAACGGAACTATGCCACACACACCTATGATAAGCAATCCTGCCATAATAATCTTTTTTTTGCTGATCTTTGTCGTTAGCCATCCAATTGAAAAAGATCCCACCATGATAAACAGATATGGCAGTGTCTGAAGCATCTGAACCATACTGGTCCCATATGCATGATATTTTGTATTCAGGACTCCCAAAACCGGTGATATTCCTGTAATATTTAACCCAAATGCAAATGCTGTAAGAAAAACACTGAGTGCAATTTTAATGTTTTTATGTTTCATAGCAATACGCCTCCCTACATATTCCGAATTTTATATTTATTGACATCCGTTTCATGTTTATTTTATCCGAAGATTTTTGACATCAATATGCCATGTTTTTTGAATTGTTCTTTTTTATTTTTGTCTTAAATTTTCGATACAGCAAAAAAGAGAGCAAAAAAATATATCTGTCTTTTTGCTCTCTTACTTGCATGATATAACTCCATACTTACCTCATACAAAAAATTACAATTTTTTGATTTTCTATCGCTGTGTATTTCCTGCATTCTGCTCTGAATCACTTAACATTGTAGCAATCCCGGAAATCTTAACCGTATCTACATCCGTATTTTCTATAAAAACACTCCGTATAAATTCTTTGCCGGATGTTTCAAATAACTGTCCCACCTCTCCATTTGCCTCAATATAGACCCGTTTATGGGCGGATGTCAGAATACCCACACAAATTGTTTTTTCTCGCGGATGGTATCGACCGTGATGCTGATTTTCTGTGGTTTTCCTTTAACCGCCCATTTGCATAACGTCTGTTTTGGAATCTCTGCGGAAAGTTTTATGCTATCCTCTGTAATATCCTCAGGAAATGCATCCATAACTGCCTGTTTATAAACATCATACGGTTCTTCCTTTACCATATAACTGTGTCCGGCATCCGGATTTGTCTCTATTTGCGTCGCATAGCAGACCTGATTGTCCATAACCTCCATCTGTACATTCACTTTTTTCTGCTGTACAGTCTTTGCATAGATTTTTTGTACAGCTTTTTGTGTACCGACGCCGGCTCCACAGGTAAAGCAGATACTGCCAAGAAAAACCAGAATAAAACTTGCCAAAACAGCCAGTGGTTTCATCTCTTTTTGTTTTCGGTACTGCTTCATCCGGCGGATACGCTCCTGTAAATGATTCTGCGCCCCAAACATGGAAAACGGAAATTCGAGAGGACGGGTCTCTTCCGTAAGCAGTTCAAGTGCTGCACGAAAATACTGTCCGACAGAAAAAACATTTTCGGAATCACGGCAGCATTCCATGTCGCATGCCATTTCCGACCAGAAATCCAGCCTGCGATTGAAAATATAGATCAGCGGATTATACCAGAATAAATCTTCCAGCACTCTGCCCACACATTTCAACGTCAGGATGTGCTGCCGCACATGTACAAACTCATGCGTAAGCACAATCTGCAGACTCTCCGGAGAAAAAATCCCTCACCGGCAATACAATCCATTTATGAAATAGCCCCAGCACCATCGGGGAAGAAATACCATAGCAGCAATACACTTCTACATTTCCCCGGATCTTTAAACGCTCCTTTGTCCCTGCCGCAACGAGCTGCAGCCGTTTTTCCGCCGGCATCCGGTGCTTTTTTATGTAATGTTCCACCCGGTAATAACGAACCAGATGAAGCACAAGAACCGTTGCTGCACCAAGCAGCCAGACCACTGCCGCCACACACTCTATGTGCGCAATCACAGGTGTCAGTTCAAACAGGTGCCCCTTGATAAACAGTGCCTCCCCCATTTTGCGGTAATGCGTAACATACAACAGGAGAAACAGCCCCGGAAACAGCCAGAACGGTAACACCACAAGCAACAGCCCATATATATAGCGGTATTTTTTTATACCCATCCAAAACGCCTGCAACAACTGCATATACCGCAAATGCAATACTGCCTGTAAGTGCAGTAAACAGCCCCATGTAAAACAAATTATTGATCCAGTTCATCAATGCTTTTTCTCAACTCCTCTATTTCCTCTTTGGTAAGTTTATGATCTTTATAAAAAGCAGTTAAAAACTGTGCAACCGATCCACGGTTCCAGAATTTTACAAATTTGCGACTCTGCTCCTGCTGATAGGAAAGTTCCGGTATTATGATCTCATATGTGGCATTGCGCCCGCTCTGGTTCATCCTTAGAAAGCCCTTTTTCACCAGCTTTGCAATATAAGTTGATACGGTCTGGGATTTCCAGTCTTTCCCGTATGTTTCGTTTGTCAGTTTCATAATTTCCTGTAGTGCCATTTCATGGGGATGATCCCAGATTGTTTTCATCACCATGGATTCCGCTGTAGTCAGTTCCTCCATATTTTCCCCTTTCATCGTTAACATTGATAATATTTTTTTGAGTATAAACTAAGATTATAGTTTTAGGTTATAGTGGGATAATAACATAAAGATATACAAATTACAACTATTTTACGCAAGTTTGCAGGACATCCGTCTTTTCTTTTGTTGTTCTTTTTTCTACTTTATTCCATTCATTCAAAACAGCTTCTATCTGTGCGATTAACTGCCCTTTATTTGGAATATAAGAAATATAGCGTGACACAAAAGAAGATTGTTGGACAAACCCCCGAGAGCATATTCAGCAGCTATGCTGTCTTTATCCATACAAAAAAAATAATACCTTTTGAAAGCTGCTTTAAAGTCTGCTTTCCATAATCTGCCCGGTCTTTATTTTCCTGTTCATGCCCAACAATAATCTTTCCGTTTCATCTATTTGATCCCTGTTTTATGATAAGTACAATAAATAATTGGCAATAACGTCACACTTAAAATGGGGTATATTACCATCATAATTGGAATTGAACCAACAATTTTTCCCACCAATTTGATACAAATTAAAAATATTGATAATCTCATTAATCTGCAATAGTTGATCAGGAAATACTCCTAATGTGCCCTTTAAGAAATGGAAATTTGATAAAAATAATGGTAAAAACAAAATGGCGAATGGAATTGTAACCGCCACTACTGCTGTGTGTGTTTTCGCTGATATAAGCATAGACAATAGCAAGCAAAACAATGTTCCAATATATCCCGATACAATCGTGAGTAAATATAATTGCATATAAGTAATATTGTAGAAGGACTTCCAGTGCCAAAATCCCGTCTGTATCATAACATTTCCGCCACCAAAACCAAGACAGCCTAATACAATGACTGAATATAAAGCAATAATCATCAATAAATAGCCGTTACTACTATAAGCCCTGCTATAAGCTTAGCTCTCGTTCCCCTATCCCTTCCGTATTTTGTCGAGAAGAATATGGAATCCGCTTTCCAGCTAAATTCATTTGGAAAAAATACCTGACACCAGGAATGCAGATACAAGCATAACTAACATAACAATTGTTTGCGCATAGTGTAATGCTGATTTCCAGCCATCATAATCTTCATAATATAATGGTGTTTTCATCTGATGATATCGTTCTAACAAAAAAGCTTTCTCTTTTTTTATTAAATAAATCTTCGGTTTCTTCAGAACTTAGCCATTTTTCCAAACTTTTTTCTCGATTTTCATATAACTTACCAACCTCATCTTTCGATACAGAATCAATACGATAGTAGTTGAAATCTCGAAACTCACAAAATCCCATATTAATCATATCTTTAATTTCTGAAAAGCCTTGCACTTTGGAATCATGTAGCAAATTGGCTGTATAGTCCCCCTGACGAATTGATATTCTTCATTTACCTTTCTGTATTCATCTATAACTGCCTGTAATGCTGCTTTATCCAAAACACCTTCCCATCTCTGCTTTTTCTTTCCGCAGGTTTCTGGCTGCCGCTATTCCCGTGTGCGATACCCTCGGTTGTCAATGTACGTGATATTTGTAATCGCAAAGTAACAGGATATAACAAGTGAGAATAACAACACGATCAGCGATATCCTGCTAATAGTTTTAGAAAAAAATTTTTTTAATTTCAAAACATATCATTCCATCTCACCACCCTTTTCACCGAAATAATATAAGAACACGTCCTCCAATGTCGGCTCCACCACAGATGCTCCATGAATAGGCGGTTGATCAGCAATGATACGCAATTCCACCATTCCCCTCTCTGCCTTCATATTTGACACCTTAAATTGTTTCATCATTTTAGTTGCTTCTGCCTGCGATACTTCACACGCATATACCTTTTCCTGCATAGAAGCAAGCATATGATCCAGATCTCCCTGTTGTACAATCTGTCCTTCCTTCATCAGCCAAATCTCATTTGCAATATATTCTACATCTGAAACGATATGCGTTGACAAAATAACAATCCTCTCCTCTGACAGCTCACTAATCAGATTACGAAAACGCACTCTTTCCGTGGGATCAAGTCCGGCTGTAGGCTCATCCAAAATAAGAATCTTTGGATTGTTTAGCATTGCTTGAGCAATTCCTGCTCTACGTTTCATACCGCCTGAGAGTTTTTTCATCTTTTTATTAACACTTTTGGCAAGACCAACCTGTTCTAATAATTCTTTTACTCTTTTACCTGCTATCATAGAACGGATTCCCTTTAAACTGGCAATATACATTAGATAATCCTTTACTGTAAAATCCGTATAAAATCCAAATTCCTGTGGTAAATATCCAAGTAAATTTCGATATTCTCCATCCATTTTGAAAATATCTTTTCCATCACATAAAATCTTGCCACTTGTCGGTGGCAATAAGGTACAAATCATTCTCATGAGTGTCGTCTTACCTGCACCGTTCACCCCCAATAGTCCATATACACCATTGGTTATCGTTAAATTCAAATCATCTACTGCACAAAAATCGCCAAACTTTCTTGTAACATTAACCATTTGTAATTTCATAACAACTTACCTCCAAAAAACGATTACAACCATGTATCGTCTTATATACTTCACAAAACAAAAAACATATTGCAAATACGAACAGCATAATCCATATAGGAACAACAAGATTGCCATAAATAGCATTATTCATCGTAATCCTCCACCATATACCCCCCCAAAAAACAACCTACTATAGATGTTGCTTCATTCAGCAGACTACAGTTTAACATTGCAAAACAGATACCCGCTGCAATAACCATAGGGAATAAAAAAACTGTACTAACAAATCTGTAAACTGCATTTTCATATTGATACAGGCTACTGTTAAAAAGATTGTGAGCATAACTATATCAACAATCCCTATCAGGAATATCCTTGCGGAATAAATCTGTCTTAAAGAGAACAAACAAGTTACCTCTATTTGACAAGAGTTACTCTCCTTATTTCTCCAAAACTCAGGAATAATCATCACTATAAAAAACACTGAAGCAACTCCCAGCATTCTCATAAAATAAGTTGTGTCCTTCAGAGATGGCATAATTAGAAATACCAAAACAAGCAACATCGCCTGTAACATCCACCATCTCTTTCGAATCAACCGAAACTGTGAAAAAAAAGGAATTCTGTATAACTCATTGTATTTTCAGACTGTACTTCCATCACAATCTCCTTGGATTTCTGTATCGTTTCTAAAATCTTTTTCTTCCCTCGGAGTAACACTATTTTCTTTTTATATGTTTCCATCATCTTTTCCAGGTTCATGAGAATCCTCCTCTCCCAATAATCTTTTTTAATTCTTCTTTTTGCCCTTTTTGTGTCGATACTTTACAAGTGGTAATCCAATCTGTAATATGTCTGCAATTTCCTTTAACTTAAAGTCTTGATTATTCATAAAGCGAAGAAAGGTTTCCTGTGTTAAATCTTCCGCTTCTGTCTGATCTAAACAATGATATTTACAATAAGACAAAATATCTCCATAATACTTCCGCACAAACTTATCAAAGGCTTGTTCATCCCCTTGTTTCATTTGTAAGATTAAAATAACATCATTCAAGTTGCCATCCTTCCTCATTTTGTAATGCATAAACGTTTATTCTAATATATATAACAACTGACTGACCAAAAAAGATAGTACAAGATGGGTATCAGATGCTTCTGATTCAATAGTATAGTCTTATTTTCGTCACCACCACGCCTGAAATATGCCCTGACTTGAGCTCACGAAAACTGAAATGAAATTGATTGAATAATTATTCTCCTGAGATTTTTCTGATTATTTTATGCTATATAGAAAACGAATATTTTTAGAATTGATTATGTAGATTGCGGTTTGAAATTTTCCAGATGGTTTACTGCATACCTACAACAAGGAACGCTCCCCGTTTGCAGTAATTCCACTGGAAAAGTAACCGCCTGTTTACTCCTTGATTCCGGCAAGTGCCGTCAGTTTTTCCTTTGTAAAATGATTAGATTCCATCGCTAGGATTAATAATCCTGCAATATAGATCAATACACGATAGATCATTGATTTTTTCATAGAATAATTTCCCTTTCTTCTATAACCTATTATGCACTTTTTTATTTATTTTTCAATGCCTGAGATTCCTTCTTGTTTTACTTGACATTTTGTATTGTTTGTATTATTGTAACTAATACAAAATATTGTATGATATTTACGGAAGGAGAAAACATGGTAATTTCCATCAATGATGCCTCCCGAAATTCCGATCTACCAGCAGATCCGCAATCAGATCGTGCTCGGCATTTCGGACGGGCGGCTTGCTCCGGGCGAACAACTTCCCACCGTGCGGGCACTGGCAGAGGAAATCGGTATCAACTCCATGACCGTCAGCAAAGCCTACACCCTCTTAAAGCAGGAGGGCTACATCTACACCGACCGCAGAAGCGGTGCCCGCGTGCGGCAGGAATTTGAAACGAATAAAGAATTGTCGGAAAAATCCCAGGAACTGCTGCGCCAGATCATTTCCGAAGCGAAAGTAAGCGGCATGACGCAGACAGAATTTTTCGACTTATGCAAACGCATCTATAAGGGGTGATTGTTATGATTATGAATATTATCTTTTTTTGCAACCATGTATCCGATCGTCTTTATCATGCTGTTTTTATTTTCCACACAAAATAAGTATGAGAACGGACGCCTGTTTGCCGTAAACATGAAAAAAAGAATGGATAAAAGATGCCACCGTCGCAGACATCCAGCAAAAATTCAAAAAAGGAAATGCGTACTACGCCATTCTCCTTGCGATTGTTCCATTTGTAAGCCTGCTGACCTCCCATATGTCCATTCAGCTTACCATCTGGATATTCTGGCTTCTGGCAGCGATTTTTCTGCTTTCCCTGCCGATCATGCGTGCGAATCACCGGTTGAAAACATGGAAAATACAAAATCATCTGTACGAAGACCGGCAGCCGGAACATTATGTGGAATTAAAACAGGCTGGCTCCGTAAGAAAAGTCCGGTTTCTCCCGTTTTTCCTGCCAAATATCATCAGTATTGCAAGTGCCCTGTTGCTGCTTCCAAAGTCCAGCGGGCTTGGGATTTCCTGTCTGATCGGTGCCTCCTGCGGGCTGGTCTTCTGGCTTGCAGCTGTATGGATAGACCGCCAGCCGGTTTCCGTCATCAGTACGGACAGTGACGTGAATATCAATTATGCACGCGCAAAGAAAAACCTCTGGAAGAACTTCTGGCTGATCTCCTGCTGGCTGAACACGGCACTGATCCTGTTTCTGGAGATCCTTACCCTGTCTACCAGACACATGGGAATATGTTCCATCGCCGGCATGATTGTTTATACACTGCTTTTACTCCTGCTGTGCATTTTCTGCATGATAAAGCTGAAAAAAATTGACCGGAGCTATGCACAAAAACGGAATCTGACCAGCGATGAAAATGATGACAGAAACTGGATCGGCGGCATCCTCTACTACAATCCATCCGATCCCCATACGATGGTAGAACAGCGCGTCGGCATCGGGACAACGGTAAATATGGCCACATCCCTCGGAAAAGGACTTACTATTTTCAGTGCCATTATGATGCTTTCCTGCCCTCTGTTATGCATATGGCTGATTCAGGAGGAATTTACTCCCATTGATCTGGTGATCCAAAACCACACACTATGCGCACAGCATCTGAAAACAGATTATCAGATTCCGCTTAGTGAAATCAAAGATCCCACACTTCTTACCGCAAGTGATCTGCCGGACTGGACCGAACATACGGCACCAGCATGGATACATTGGAAAAAGGCACATTTACCATCTCCAGAGGGGAGGATGTCAATGTTTTCTTAAATCCAAAAAATGATGCGTTCATCCAATTTTCCGCAAATGGGAAAACTTACTATATGGGCGGTGTAGACGATACCCAGACAAAGGGGATTTATGAAGAACTGCTGACCCATTAGGTCCGCAGTCTTTATTGGAAGGTCGCAAGACTTTTTTATATCATACGTCCCCAGTATGACTGGATTTACTGATAAAAGAAGACATCTCTGTTCCGAAAAATTGAATGAACCGGTATATTCACAAAACGTCTGTTTCAGAATCTGCAGATGAAGAACTTGAGTTTGATTAAACCTTGTAAAAATGGTGGCTGATTTATTGACCATCGCAAAAAATTGAAAAACTTACACCATCACTTCACAAACTTTATTCAAATTTTATTTCAGGTAAACTTAAATAGGATGTGGGACATATGGAGCTTTTTTTTCGACTATGTCCCACATTTTCCTTTTGTTGGGACATATGCAGATTTTCTTTTGACTATGTCCCACATTTTCCTTTTGTTGGGACATATGCAGATTTTCTTTCTGATTATGTCCCGTTTTTGGATTTCTGTGGGAGGTTCCCTCGCCTTTTTTTTTGCATATGTCCTGCTTTCGGATTTCTGTGGGAGGTTCCCTCGCCTTTTTTTTGCATATGTCCTGCTTTCGGATTTCTGTGGGAGGTTTCCTCGCCTTTTTTTTGCATATGTCCTGCTTTCGGATTTCTGTGGGAGGTTTTCCTTGCCTTTTTTGGCATATGTCCTACTTTGGGATTTCTGTGGGAGGTTTCCTCGCCTTTTTTGCATATGTCCCCCCTTTTAATACCGCCACAAAATCTTTATCAGATGATACTTATTTGTTTATCAACATACCCTGTATATAAATTTCCAAAGCAAAATACTCTCATTTTCCTGCCTTTCAGAATTATTTAAAATGATAAGTAATTAACTTTTGCACAATTGCAGTATCCAGCGGCTGCTCCATAGTCTCATATGTTGTAATCAGCCGATCTCCCGGATATATCCCATTTCTCGCATACATATGTAACTTATCCGCGGCATTCTTTGCATATTCAGGCAAGTCCATCTTCCCAAAATGTTCCCAGTAAATTTCTTTTCCTGTCAGCGGATGAAGAATTGTAAAATCCGGATAAAACACTGCCTTCCCGATTTTTAATTCGCACTCATAACGGTATGCAATTTTTTCCATATACAAATTCATTGCAATCAATGCTTCTGACTTGGATCGTACATATTCATTTTTACAGCTTTTATACTTCAATTGTTCGGGATAATTGGGATTTTTAGGATAGGAAGTATCACTCCATATAAGTTCTTCCTGCGTAACCATCTGATAGAATGGACAGAGCAATTCCTGATACGCCGGATCTTCTGAAAGAAACCTGTCCGACTTTTTATTTTCACCAACTGCATGTCGTTGATAAAGTTCTAATGCATACAGTTCTTTTTTTACACTCTGTCTGTTTTTCCAATAAGAATCTTTTTTGTATGCCAACTGCTGTGCATATTCTCTGTGTTTCTTTGGAATATACGTCTGTGTGTGACCGTCACTGTGAAACCATTTCACCCGGTTTCCATTGTGAACACAAATAATTTTTCCATCAGGAAGATGCAATAGTTCTTCACTGATTTGTTGTAATTCTTTCGTAAGCCTTCTCTTCTCCGAAAGAATCTGATAATAAATTGTTATAAAAACCTCTCCTTTCTGTGCATTAATATGACGTTATTAAAACACAACTTCATTCTCATGTAAAGTAAATTTTTATATTTTTTAACAATGGGATATATCGGAAAAAAAAGTAAATTCATATATCCCGCACCTCCCTTCTGTTGGGACATATAAAATTTTTCTTTACATAGATATCCCGGCAATTTATCTCTTCAGGATATATAGCAACTTTCTTTGCAATTATGTCCCATTTAGAAATCACTACGGGACTTTTTGTCTTATTTTTGGTGTATACATCCCGTTTTCAGTCTCTCAAGGGACTTTTTCATCAAATTTTTTTACATATGTCCACTCCCCTGTTTCTCGCAGGATCTTTTTCATAACTTTTTCCCACATATGTCCCATATTTTAATTTTTTTTTTTCGTACAGATTTATATATTCGCATGCCGTACTTCTCTGCCGGAATCCGGTAATCCTTCAGCTGTTTGTTGGTCTCTGCCTGTAAAACTGCCTTCGCCAGTTCCAGATTTTTCGTTTTTTCTTCTGTGGAAAGTTTTAAAAAAATGCATTGCTCATACAACTTCCTACACCCTATATAAGTTTATATAATTTTTCACAACAAGGTGATGAACTTTCTCTCTATTCTGTAAATAATCAACATGTATCCTTTTGAGTTTCTGATACCATTCTTTTTTCCACATCTTCCATACAAATTCTGATCCCCGTTATTATATATTTACAACTGCAATTCTTACAAATCCCACCATTGTTTTCGCATTTTGATACAAACGCATAATAGTTTACAAAAATTTTACTGTAAATTCGTATATCCTCACAAATGCGTTATTATGTAGATGATGTTATAATACGTAGAATAAATACAGGAGAAATTTAAACATATGTCAAAAGTGGTTCACAGGAAGAAAAGACTTTCCTCCTTTAAATTAATTGTACTGGGCTTTGCCGCTGTCATTTTTGTCGGCGCACTGCTGCTGATGCTTCCGGTCTCTTCGGTTTCCGGAACACAGACTCCCTTTTCATGAGGCACTATTCACCTCTGTTTCAGCGGTATGTGTCACAGGGCTTGTTGTACAGGACGCCGGCAGTTACTGGTCTTCTTTTGGTCAGGCAGTTATTTTGCTGCTGATCCAGACCGGCGGGCTGGGTGTCATCACCGTTGCTGTTTCCTTTGCCATTTTATCCGGACGGAAAATTTCGCTCATGCAGCGCAGTACAATGCAGGATGCAATTTCTGCACCGAAAATCGGCGGTATTGTCCGCCTGACCAAATTCAGCGTACAGGGTACATTATTTATTGAATTGCTCGGCATGACGGCCATGCTTCCGGTTTTCTTCCGTGATTATGGCATCAAAGGCATCTGGATGGCAGCCTTTCACTCTGTATCTGCATTTTGCAATGCCGGTTTTGACCTTCTGGGAACTTCCAGCCAGCCGTTTGTATCTCTGGGCAGATACATCGCCAACCCACTGATCAACCTCGTAATTATGCTTTTGATCATAATTGGTGGCATCGGCTTTCTGACGTGGGACGATATCTGCAGCCATAAATGGCATATCAGACGTTATCGCGTACAGAGCAAAGTCATTCTCTGGACATCGGCTTTACTTATTATAATTCCGGCCGTATTCTTTTTTGTTGTGGATTTTACGGGTTCATCAACCGGCACCAGACTGCTGGCCTCCACGTTTCAGTCTGTAACAACAAGAACTGCTGGTTTTAACACCGCAGATCTTACAGCAATGACACCGACATCAAAATCTGTTATGATTATGCTGATGCTGATCGGAGGATCTACCGGCTCTACTGCCGGCGGCATGAAAACAACAACTTTTGCAGTCCTTATTTTAAATATGGTTGCCACGTTCCGCCAGAAAGAGGACATTGAAATTTTCGGTCGGCGGCTTGACAGTCATGCCATTAAAAATGCGGCCACCATCGTTGCTTTATATATCATTTTTTTCTTTATTGGAGGGATTGCCATCAGTTCCATCGAACACCTTCCGCTTCTGGACTGCCTGTTTGAAACGGCATCCGCTGTCGGAACCGTCGGACTTACACTTGGAATTACACCAACTCTCGGCATCCCGTCCCAGCTGATTCTGATCCTTCTGATGTTTTTCGGCAGAGTCGGTGGGCTTACCTTAATTTATGCGGCAATTTCCGTAAAACAAAACGGAGTAAAACTGCCGCTCGAAAAGATAACAGTTGGTTAAAAAGGAGTTGAAAATACCATGAAAAATATATTATTAATTGGATTAGGAAGATTTGGAAGACATGTTGCCATACAGCTGAACAATCTCGGTCACGAAGTGATGGCAGTCGACAACAACGAAGAACGTGTCAATGAGGTTCTTCCGTTTGTCACCAATGCTCAGATCGGTGACAGTACCAATGCCGATTTCTTAAACTCCCTTGGCATTGGTAATTTTGATGTGTGTATGGTAACGATAGGTGGAAATTTCCAGAATTCCCTTGAAACTACTTCCCTGCTCAAAGAACTCGGTGCAAAAACGGTTGTATCGCGTGCAGAACGGGATGTACAGAAAAAATTTCTTCTGCGAAACGGTGCAGACGAAGTTGTTTATCCGGAAAAACAGATTGCAGAGTGGGCTGCTATCCGGTATACTGCCGATCACATACGCGATTATATTCAGGTGGATGAGGCACATGCAATTTTTGAAGTGGAAGTTCCGGAAAACTGGATTTCCAAAACAATCGGTCAACTGGATATCCGGAAAAAATTCGGAATCAATATTGTTGCCATCCGGGAAGACGACAAAATTAATATGGCAATTTCTCCAAATACCGTATTCCAGTCTGGTACCACATTGCTTGTTCTCGGTGAATATAAAGAACTTCAAAAATGTTTCCGTATGTAGTTTCTATTTCCATAACAGATTCCACAGGTTCTGATAAGCAGCTGTTTCATACAGATTTATATAATTACATGCCGTACTTCTCTGCCGGAATGCCGGATATAAAAATCCTGCTTCCGGCAGTCCCGGCTCATATTCTCCCTCAAGCGGTCCCACGGCACACAGAAGATAATTGTATACTTCCTCGGAACCTTCCTGCCATTCCTTATCGGTTCCTTTCACTGGAACATCATACATTCCATGAAACAAAAAACAATAACTTTCTTTTTCCCGGTGCAACACGTTCCCCGATCATTTCATAAAGCAGATCCAAAAACGCATCGTTCTGCAGCCCGGACTCTTTGATTCCATCCAGAAGCTGCCAGATACTTCCCGGTTTTCTCCCGGTTTCCGGAATCCGGTAATCCTTCAGCTGTTTGTTGGTCTCTGCCTGTAAAACTGCCTTCGCCAGTTCCAGATTTTTCGTTTTTTCTGCTGTGGAAAGTTTTAAAAAATGCGTGTTGAATGTGCCATCTATATATCCTTCTGCATCATAATATGCACCGGCGATCCGGTCAATGTGTGACCGCGCCGGAGTCATGCGCCGTGTCAGTTCGAGCATGTCTTCCCGATTAATCATGATTTCCTTCTCCGATCTTCATTTAAGAAAATTATACTGGTATTTTCCAGATTTTCCAAGAGAATATCAGATTATAATTTACATAATCCTGTTATTTTTGTATATTTAATCGCATAATAGTATGTAAGTGTGCTGTTTCTGCGGAAATAGTTGAGTCTGCAGGCATTCCTGTGATATGATACATTTACACGGGCAAACGTGTAATTAGAGGAGGGTACTGCATGGGAAATTATTTAAACCAGGATGGAAAAAAATTTTACGAAATTACACATTCTGATATCTACGTGGATAAGACAGAATTATTGACCTATACAAATTCTGTCTTACAGACTCTGCAGAAATATATATGTATCAGCCGTCCCCGCCGTTTTGGGAAATCAATAACCGCCAGCATGATTGCTGCCTACTACAGCCGTGGCTGTGATGCAAAAAGAACTCTTTTCCCCATATAAAATTGCCCGGAATCTGGATTTTGACACCTATCGTAATAAATACAACACCCTGTTTTTTAAATATGCAGGAATTTTTAAGCCAGACGAAAAACATCTATGAACTGCTTGATCGCATGAAACGGCTGGTACTGCGGGATTTAAAACGGAATACCCGAATGTTGATTATTTTGATGATACAGATCTTATTGAATCCATGCAGGATGTATATCAGGAAACTAACTGTCCTTTTGTCGTAATCATTGATGAATGGGACTGTATTTTCCGGGAATACAAACAGGATAAAGAAGCCCAGGAAATCTATCTGGATTTTTTGAGGGATATGCTAAAAGATAAGTCCTGTATTGCACTCGCTTATATGACAGGAATTCTTCCGATCAAAAAATACGGAACCCATTCCGCTTTAAATATGTTTGATGAATTTTCCATGATAAATCCGGGACCTCTTGCATCCTATGTCGGCTTTACCGAACTGGAAGTCGCTGCCCTTTGTACAGATTATCATATGGATCTGGATGAAATAAAAGCATGGTATAATGGATACTCTTTTGAAAAAAATACCATCCATCTATAATCCGAGGTCTGTTGTAAGCTGCATGCGTTTTGGGAAAATTGGAAATTACTGGAACCAGACAGAAACATTTGAAGCACTGCAGCTTTATATCGATATGAATTTTGAAGGATTAAAAGATGATGTTCTCAGTATGATAGCCGGGGAATCCGTTCCTGTCAATACCGGAAGTTTTACCAATGATATGACAACCTTCCGCACCGAAGATGATGTGTTGACTCTTTTAATCCATCTGGGCTATCTTAGCTATGACTACGAAAACAAAACCGTAAAAATACCAAACAATGAAGTGCGTGAAGAATACGTTAACAGTGTTTCCGTATCCGACTGGGGCGAAATCTCTAAAGCCCTGAAAAATTCAGCAGACACCCTGCAGGCAATCTGGCAGGGAAGACCAGAACAGGTAGCACTTGGGATTCAGCAGGCGCATTTTGAGACATCACATATCCAGTATAATGATGAAAATGCGTTAAGTTATACGGTTTCACTGGCACTCTATGCCGCACGCAATTTCTATACGATACACAGGGAATTTGCCGGCGGTAAGGGATTTGCGGATATGGTATTTCTTCCACGGAAGAAGTTTCCGGATAAACCAGCACTTGTTATCGAATTAAAATGGGATCATAGTGCACAGGGCGCAATCACGCAGATTAAACAAAAACAATATTGTGAAAGCCTGAAAGAGTATCATGGAAACCTTTTACTGGTCGGAATCAATTACGATACCAAAAGCAGGATTCATACATGTAAGATAGAACCATTTTCTTTGTAAGAAACGGGAGGGCACTGCCCTCCCATTTCTTATAGCATTTTTTTTCAATTTCTTCCCTCTCCGGCATCACGCGGAGCGCGCCTTTGCGCGTCGTGATCAGAGAAGCGGCCGCATTGGCAAAACGAAGCATCTCTTTCAAATCTTTCTCTTCAAGCCCCTCCAGTCCATGCTCCAGCACATAATGCAGAACACACGCACAGAACGTATCTCCCGCACCGGTCGTCTCAATCGTATTTGGCTGAAGAAACGGCTTTGCCTCCCACAATTCTGTCTTTATAATACGCCCGGCTTCCCTCTTTTCCCATGGAAACCAGTATGAGCGGAACCGGATAGCGTTCCCGTATCCAGCGGACTCCATCCGTATAATCTTCTTTACCCGTCAGCCACTGGATTTCATTATCCGATATTTTTAAAATATCACACTGTCCCAGACCATATAACACCTGTTCCCTGGCATCTTCCATGGAGTCCCAGAGCGGTTTGCGGATATTCGGATCAAAGGAAATGAGCGCACCTGCTTCTTTTGCGACCGCGATCGCTTTTTTCGTTGCTGCGCGGACACCCGGATGCGTCATGGACAACGTTCCGAAATGAAAGATTTTTGCTCCACGGATTATTTCCTCCGGCAGTTCTTCTTCCATCAGCATCATGTCCGCACCAGGATTACGGTAAAAGGAAAAATCCCGGTCCCCATACGGATACGTATGCACCAGTGCCAGCGTCGTGTGCACCTTATCATCCTTTAAAAGTCCGGCTGCATCAATCCCGACTTCCGTGATCGCATCTTCCAGCTGCTTTCCGAAAAAATCGTTTCCTACTTTTCCGATAAAAGCCGTCCTGTGTCCTAAGCGCGACAGCATTGCCAGCACATTGCACGGTGCGCCTCCCGGATTTGCCTCAAACAGCGGATTGCCCTGCCCGCTGACTCCGTTTTCGGTAAAATCAATGAGCAGTTCCCCCAAAGCCACTACGTCCATGTTCTCTTCCTCCTGTTACTTTTTATAATACAATATCATACTTTTCGACCGTAATATACATCTTTTTATCGCTGAAAAACCGGATTTCCTGTGCCTCCAAAGGGGTACAGACCGCCGTTGTTGCCACCTGCTGCCCGTCATTGATAAAAAGCTCAATGGACTGACGGTCCAGAATAAACCGCATTTTTTTAAGTCCTTTTGGATCTGCAATTTTAATTTTGCGCACGCAGACCACATCTTTTGTCAAACCACAGTATGTGCGGTCAATCTCCAATATTCCCGTTCCCTTATAATAAGTAAAACTTGTCTCATACTCCTCATCTGCGGCAAGCTGTATGGAAAAAACGTTAAAATCCTGTTCATCCATTGTAATAGTCAGATCCATCGTCCGTCCGCAAATGCCGGAAAGTGCTGTCTCACCATCAATCTCTGCATGCTCATAATGACACGGATTCTTATGATACTGCGCAAGCTCCCGAACCGGCTGCTGCCAGATCTGTCCGTCTTTTACTTCCAGTTCCCGCGGAAGAGTCATCATGCCCTGCCAGTCCTGCGTATCCGGCACCACACAGGCATCCCATGACTTCATCCATGCAATCATCACACGCCGCCCATCCGGAAGAAGTGTGGTCTGAGGTGCATAAAAGTCCAGTCCGTAGTCAATCGTATGCGGTTCTTCTTTTTCAAATATATGCGAATTTTTATCGTAATTTCCAAGAAAATAAACAGAATTATTTCCATTGTGGAATTCGTATTTTTCCGCTTTCATATTCTGTGGGGAACAGATCAGTACATGTTTATCTCCCAGTGGGAAAAAGTCCGGACATTCCCACATCGTTCCGACTTTTCCGGTACTGTTTGCCGCAAGAACGGTCTCAAATTTCCATTCTTTTTAAATCTTTGCTGGAACAGAGCACGACCTGTCCGATCTGCCTGTTATCCTTGCTTCCGACAATCAGATAATAGGTGTCCTCTTCCTTCCAGATTTTCGGGTCACGGAAATCAATCCGGCTGCAGTTTTCCGGCAGCATCTCCCCGGTCACAACCGGGTTGTTTTCATACTTTACATAATCCCTGCCATCCCCGAATGCGATGCACTGGTTCTGTCGTTCCTCTTCCCTGCCGTCCGGCAGTGTAATCTTTGTGACACCGGTATAGACCAGCACATGTTTGTTATCCGCTTCAATAGCACTTCCGGAAAAACATCCGATCCGGTCATAGTCCTGATCCGGTGCAAGTGCTGCCGGAAGCTGTTCCCAGCTTATCATATCCGTTGTCACACTGTGCCCCCAGTGCATCGGTCCCCACTCCCTTGCATATGGGTAATACTGGTAAAACAGATGGATTTTTCCATTGTAAACGGAAAAACCGTTCGGATCATTGATCCATCCGGCAGGTGCCGAGATATGAAACAACGGTCTGGTATTTTTTATCGGTCTGTGCTGCTTTTTCTGCCTCATATGCTCTCGCTTTTTTTTTAACATCTCACTCATACAAATTCTCCTGTTTATTTTTCTTCTTTCAATGACTCCTGATACTGATCGAAATATTTCTGCTTAATTGAAAGATAATCTGAAAGCCCGTACTTCTCCATCTTTTCCAGATAGGAATCCCACTCTTCCTCAATTCCTCCGTTCAGGATCCAGTCTGCCTTCTTCTGCTCTGCGTATTTCTTTAATATCGGTATCATACTGTGATACTTTATTCGTATCATCAATACTCATAAATACATTTGGATAAACATATTTGCTATTCATATCCTGTACATAGGTCTCATGCATATTATCCAGACGCCATTTGGCATCCGCCGGCTGTGTGACATACACATCATAATACTCATTGAGAACTGCAAGCGGTCCATTGACGGACTGCGCCTCACGTACCTCTACCGGTGACTGGTCGCCCAGATCCAGATGCTTCAACATTTCACCGCCATCTTTATTTGTGGACAGTTCAAAAATATTAAAGGAATCCTTCTCTCCATAGGTTCCCCAGTTATTTTGCGGAGACTGAAGGGGCGCATACATCTGATCAATCCATGCTGCAGCCAGTGCCGTGTTTCGGCAGCTGGATGTAAGCACGCAGCGGCCTCTGTCAAAACCACTTGTTTCACTGTTATTCTGTCTTGTGATATTTCTGGCTCCCTCCGACCGGTCAGTGCCGGAAGCATCACATAATCGGTATTGTTGTCAATATTTGCAATATCCCAGGTAAAGCAGAGACCGTAACGGTGATTTTTACCTTTTGCCACATAGGTTGACCACTCCTGCGTAAATGCCTCCGGATCTACAAGATCCTCTGTTACCAGCTTATGCAGCCATTCGATGCCTTCTTTATAACCTTCCTGCACGGTCGTATAAATCACGGTTCCGTCATCTTTTACGGCAAAATGATCGCCCGTATCTCCATATCCTTCGCCAAATCCGTTGATGAGAATCGCCGGATCCTGATCGCCATTGTTGATGATAAATGACATCGGAATCACATCTCCCTCGATATCAAACTGTTTTTTCAGATCATCCGCATGATCCCGGAACGCAATCAGCACCTGTTCCAGTTCATCGGTTGTCGTTGGAATATCCAGTCCCAGATAATCCAGCCACTTTTTATTGATATAAGGAATATCCCCGATTGCCTGAATTGCTTCTTTCCCTGCGCCAAGCTGTTCAATCCACGGAAAAGAGTAAATATGTCCATCCGGTGCTGTACACATGGTTCTGTATTCCGGGTATTTTTCAAACACAGCCTGAAGGTTTGGCATATATTTGTCAATCAGATTTTCCAGCGGAATAATTATTCCCTGCTTTGCATAACGCAACAGATCATAATCACTCATGCCTGCATTAAACAGTCCATCCGGCAGATTTCCAAACTGAGCCAACGCCAGATTCTTTTTATCTGAAAACTGATCTGATACAAAGCAGGTCCAGTCAATATGAACATTTGTCTGTTTTTCGAGTCTCTTAAAAATAATCCGCTCGTTCGGATTCTGCGTAGAGGTTGCCGGAGCACTTGTGATAAATGATAATTCTGCCTGTTCTTTCAGTGGAAACTGTACTTCTGAAACCGGTATATCCGGATTGATCTCTGCCTCCAGATGCTGCTCTTTTCCGCATCCTGCCACACCGGTCATCATAGCAAATGCCAGTCCGAGTGCCAGACATTTTTTAATTTTTCTCTTCCACATATCTGTACCTGTCCTTTCTGCTTAACCTTTTTACCGATCCAACCATAACACCTTTGTCAAAGTATTTCTGGAAAAATGGATACATAATAAGCAATGGTAAACTTGATACTACAATTGTTGCGTATTTTAACTGTTCGGCAACTTTTGCCATCTCCGCGGTACTCTGAATATCCGCGATCATGCCCGGCTGCGGTGTATTCTGTACCAGAATGGAACGCAGAACCAGCTGCAGTGGCTGTAAGTTTGCATCATTTAAGTAAATCATCGCATCAAAATAACTGTTCCACATACCGACAAAAGACCACAGTGCCAGCACCGCGATAATCGGTTTGCACACCGGCATCATAATCTGGAAGAAATGCTGGATCTCATTTGCCCCGTCAATTGCGGATGCCTCCCGCAGTTCTTTTGGAATGGACTGATAGTACGTTCTTGCCAGAATCATATTCCAGACATTAAATGCTCCCGGAATGAGAATTGCCCACACGGTATTTACCATATGCAGCTGATTGATCAAAATAAATGTCGGGATCATTCCACCGCCAAAAAACATTGTGATCAGAAAAATCAGATTAAAAAATTTTCTTCCCACAAATTCTTTTTTCGACATCGGATACGCTGCTAACAATGTGACAAATACGGAAATTGCCGCAAATGCCAGTGAATACAAAAACGAATTTAAAAATCCGCGCCAGATCATTCCGTTTTCCAGCACACGCCGGTATGCATCCAGTGTCCAGTCTTTGATGTGAAAACTCAGTCCCTGATTATTCAATACCGTCGGGTCCATAAAAGATGCCAGAACAACATAGACCAGCGGAACAACAATTGAAAGAACAAACAGTCCAAGAATGGCATAACCGATTCCAAGCACCAGCCGGTCTGTCCGTGAATATTTCATTTTACTAACTGTTTCCATTTCACGTTCCTCCTATAATCCTTCTCCGTCGTTCAGCTTCTTTACCACCCAGTTCACAAATATAAGCAGGATCACATTGATCACCGAATTAAACAGTCCCACAGCCGTCGAATAACCATAATCGCCGTTCAAAAGACCAATACGGTATACATATGTTGATAAAATTTCTGATGCCGGCAGGTTCATATCTGTCTGTAATGCATATGCCTTTTCAAAGCCGATGCTCATAATGTTTCCGGCCTGTAAAATAAACTGGATCACGATAATATCCTTGATTGCCGGAAGTTCCACATACCAGATCTGCTGCAAAAGATTTGCACCGTCCACAATGGCTGCCTCTTCCAGTTCCTTGCTTGCATTGGATAATGCTGCAGTATACATGATGGATGCCCAGCCTGCTCCCTGCCAGATTCCGCTTGCAATATAAATGGTACGGAATGCGGACGGCATGGTCATCCAGTTTGTATTCATTCCCAGCAGACGGTTTAACGGTCCTACCGGAGATAAAAACATACGCACCATACCACAGAGCACGATGACGGAAATAAAATTCGGTGCATAGATCAGCAGCTGGATTTTTTTCTTAATCCCCGCCTTGCGGATACGGTTCAGTAAAAGTGCCAGAATAATTGGTATCGGAAAACTCCAGAGAAGTCCAAAGATACTCAGCTTTAATGTGTTCAGCAGGTAGTTCATAAAATCCGGTGATGATAAAAATCTCCGGAAATATTCCAGCCCCACCCACGGGCTTCCCAAAACTCCTTTAATGACATTGTAATCCTCAAATGCAATCAGAAGTCCTCCCATCGGAAGATACTTGAATATGATTGTGAGTAACAGTGCCGGCATCAGGAAAAAAAACATACAGCTGCCAGTTTTTTCTTTATATAAGACAGCTTACTCCCCATGGTTTGTTTTTTTTCGCAGAGCCGACTTGTTTTGCCAGTTTTTTCATGCGATTGCTCCTCCCTTTTCATCGTATTACTCGTTCTGCTTTGGTGTAACCGGTAAAGTAACCGGTTACTTTATATTCTGATAGTACAACAAAGTTTCCGATATGTCAACACTTTTATTCATTAAAGTAACCGATTACATAACCAGTTTTTTTCATTGCTATTTTTCTTTCCGGTTGTTATACTATGGATAAAACAGATAAAGGAGACAGCTTTCAGATGGGAAAGAAACAGGTAACATTTGCAGATATTGCAGCATATACGAATTTTTCAAAGACAACCATTTCCAGATATTTTAATCATCCGGACTCCCTGACACTTGAAAATCAGGAAAAAATTTCTCAGGCCCTTGATACCCTTGGATATAAAAAAAATAAACTTGCAAAAGTTCTGGCGAATGGAAAAAGTGAATTTATCGGAATCATTATTCCGAATCTTTATCTGCATTATTATTCTGAAATGCTGACACAGATTCTTTCCAGCTACCGCGATTTTCATTATAAATTTCTCGTATTCGTCAGCGACAACGGACCGTCCGAGGAGGAACAGTACATTGATGAATTGATGGCATACCAGATTGAGGCCTGATCGTGTTAAGTCACACTCTTTCTTCTGAAAAACTGGCTTCTTACCAGATCCCGGTCATTGCCATTGAGCGCGAAGCCGAACATATCTGTGGCGTAACCAGCGACAATTATATGGGTGCGCTCCAGGCGGCAACGCTTCTGATCCGGGACAAATGCGATGTACTGATTCACGTTAATGCGGATGTTCCAAAGTCCATCCCTGCCTATGACCGTATCCGTGCCTTTGAAGATACCTGTCAGGAATATCACGTTCCTTATGAACTGAATTTAAATGTAATAGGGGATTCTTATCAGGACATTTTTGCACAGATGAAGCACATTTTCTCTGATATTGATGAGAAGTACCCTGACAAAAAAAGAAGGGATTTTCCTCGCAAATGATACCTATGCAAATATGTTTTTAAACCTGATTTTCCAAAAATACGGATGCTTTCCTGACAGTTATGAACTGGTCGGATTTGACAATTCCCCGATTGCAAGCGAGGCAATTCTGCCTATCACAACGGTCGGACAGCAGATCGACCTAATCGCAAAAACCGCAATAGAACTTCTGGTACAGCAGATGGAAGAACGCAAAAAAAAGACCGGTTCCTCTTTCGGAACCGGTCCATAAACAGATTACACCGGTACTGATCCGAAGGGATACGACCAGCTGATTTTTTATAAATTTATGATTTTTCTTTCTGCTCCATCCCCGTATGCGTCAGATCCTTCACCCACTTATATTTCCGAAAATGATAGAGCGTCCACGGAATTTTTCCAACCTCATCAATACAGGTACACGCGTATACGACAATCACCGGCCAGTGGAACCGGTAAGTTCCAAGCGCAGCAAGTGGAATCGCGATTCCCCACATTGTTACGGCAAGGCTGTACACATCAAACATTGTATCACCGCCGGAACCAAACACGCCATTGATGGTAATTTCGTTGACGGAGCGGCCAATCATATAGACGCAGAGCACAACAAACATTCCCTTTAAATATACGGCTGCCTGCGGTGTCAGTTTGACAAAATACAAAATAAACGGTGCCGAAATTCCCATGAGAACCATCATGGCAACTCCGCACACAAAGGAAATCTTCATCATCCGCGTACCATATAATTTCCCCCGTTTTAGGTTGCCGGCACCAAGCTCATTTCCGACCATAATCCCCGCCGCACCGGAAATTCCGGCACTCAGGCAGCAGATGATATCACGGACAACCGCCGCCACAGAATTGGCAGCGGCCGCGTCTACTCCCAGATGTCCCATAAAAGAAGAATACGAAGTAAATCCGACTCCCCAGAACAGGGACGCACCGAGAATCGGCATTGCGCATTTCCGGAAATCCCGTGCCAGTTCCTGGTTTCTTTGAAACAGACGGGTAAGATACGGACGGATGTAGCCCGGACGGCTGGAAATCAGGATACAACAGGCCAGTTCTATCATCCTTGCACTTAATGTCGCTGTTGCTGCACCCCGGACACCCATCGGGGTAATACCCAGTTTTCCGTAGATCAAAATGGCATTCAGTGCAATATTGATCCCTACCGTAGCAGAACTGATCAGTGCCGTTGTCAATGCGTGCTCGCTGATTTTCATAACCACCAGATAGCATTGGGAAATTCCTGTAAGCAGATAAGAAAATCCGGCAATCCGCAGATACTGCACGCCATAACCGATCAATACCGGTTCATCCGTAAAAAACAGCATCAGATACTGTGGAAAACAGATACAGGCAATGAAAAATGCAATCGACACCAGACCACAAAGCCGCAGTGCCATACAGAAAATATCATCCAGTGTTTTGATATTTCCCCTGCCCCAGTACTGTGCCCGAGAATCGCCAGTCCTCCGGTTGCAGCAGAAAGAAGCATATTCTGGATAAACTGAATCTGCGTAGCAAGCGAAACTGCCGACATGTAATTCTGGTCCATCCCTCCGAGCATAAACGCATCTGCCACGGCAACCAGTGCCAGCATCAGGTTCTGCAGCATCATCGGAAGCATAAGACTCCAGAGTTTTTTATAAAAAATCGTATCGTTTGTAAACATAAAATTCTCTCTTTTTTCCTGTGTCATTTCATCTCAATCCATTTATTATATTGCCTTTTTCATCATTAAGCAACATCAATCATTGCCACTTGCCTCTATACCTGTATATAAAGTTTTGTTTCTTCGGAAAAAAGAATTGTGACGCGAAAAAAGCCGCCGCAGGAAAAATACCTGCAACGGCTCAAAAATCAGGGGATATTTATAAAGGATTACGCAATGGTAATATATTTCTTTTCTTCCGTCTTTGTCTTATCTTCCTTTGGAACAAACAGGGTAAGAATACCGTTCTGGAAACTTGCCCGGATATCTTCCTGACGGAGATACTCGCCCACATAGAATGATCTCTGGCAGCTTCCGGTATAACGCTCGCGGCGCAGATACTTACCTTCCACGGTCTCTTCTGCACTCTTGGCTGCACTGATCGTCAGATAGCCTTTGTGCAATGCTGCCTGCACTTCTTCTTTCTTATAACCAGGCAGTTCCATCTGCAGCTCATATCCGTCTGCCAGTTCTCTGATATCTGTCTTCATCAGGTTCTGTGTATTCTGCGGTGCCTGCTGCTTCGGGGCTTTCTTGTTATATTCACTATCGTCATACCATGGGTTAAAAAATGTATCAAATAAATCGTACATAAGTCATTTCCTCCTGTAAACGTTTTCTTCTTTGTTTATGCCCCTATTATAGCACGTTATTAGCACTCGTCAAGTAGGAGTGCTAATAAAATTTCTAAAAATTTTATTAAGTCCCGGTTTCAAAGAATTTCCGGATTCTTTCCACATCCGTTTTTCGCAGATCCCCATGAATATTGGATTCAAACGTTACATACTCATAATCTTTCTGATATTTCTTTAACTGTTTTACCAGCTTATCCGCCTGTTTTTCATATGCCTGCAGATCTATTTTTTCATATTCTAAAACCCCTGCCGCCCTCAGATTCTCTTCTATCTATTTTTCTGCATCCTTCACAAAAATGGCCGAAGACGATTTTGTCCGAAATGAATTCCCACCAGAACCTGCCGGTCATTGCCCTGACTGCAAATGCCATGGTAAATGCACAAAATCTTGCTGCACTTGAAGAAAAAACAGGACCGATGCTTGCCATGTACCGAAGTCTTAAGTCCCTCCTGCGTCCTTATGTGGAGGATAACGAAAGCAACAAAAAGGAAGTTTCTTCTGATGACTGGATTACCGTTCTTGAGCAGATGCATCAGTGTGTAGAACAGTTTGACATGGATGGCGTGGATCATGCCATGGAAACCATGGATACGTTTCAGACACCGGATAAGCTCAAAGACCTGATGGAACAGCTGCGGGTCTGCGTTGCAGATGTGGAAATGGAAGAAATTATGAAATTAACTGATACAATGGTCAATTTATTACAATAGAAGGAGAGACATTATGCACGAAATAAAAAGCCCATTTCTCATCCTGATGGAGGAACAAAGTTATCTCGCACAATCATTAGAAAGTGCTTTTGAAAAACAAAATGTCAAAGTAAAAATTGTAACGATAGCAGAAGCCAGCAGCATTGTCATCTCGGAAAAACCAAGTGGTTACCTGATCTGCACAAGCCCGGAGCTTTTAAAAAAAGCGGTCAGCGTAAAAGTAATGGTTGACCAGGCGATAAAAAACAAGACTCCGGTATTTATTATGGGAAACATAGATGAACTGGAACTGCTGTGGGAGACCCTCCCACAGCAGATGGTCATGGATGTGTTCACCCGCCCGATTACGGTGGGCGATATGGTCGATAATGTCTGCACACAGATGAACGATTTCTATCAGCTGAAAAAAACGCACGATTCTGGCTGTGGATGATTCCGGTATTATCCTGCGCAAAATCAAGGCACTGCTTGAAGACACCTATCAGGTTGTACTGGCAAACTCCGGTGCAATGGCGATCAAATACCTGACCTTAAACACCCCGGATCTGATTCTGTTGGATTATGCCATGCCAATCGTTGACGGCAGCCAGATCATGCAGATGCTCCGGGAAGATCCGGAATTTCACCATATTCCGATCATATTTCTGACCGGAAAAAATGATGCAGAAACCGTAAAAAATGTCATGTCTTTAAAACCAGATGGTTATTTATTAAAGAGCATGAATCCTCAGAAACTGCACGCGGCAATTGATGACTTTTTTGCATCACGGGGCAAATAAACCGGTTACGATACCCATCGCTTTTTGCGGTGGGTATATTGATATCCCACAAAAATGCTCCCTGCAGGCGAACGTTTTCCCTGCTGAAAGAACCGCATCATTTTCTCTAACGCTTTTATCGCACGGATAAATTTCTAAAATACTATTCTGCTTTGTTACAGCAGGCAATTCCCAGCCCGTCCGGTCCAATATGACAGGACAGCCCCAGCGACAGATTATCGCACATGACATCCATACCCGGAAAGCTTTCTTTGATCTGCCGTATCCACTCTTCCGTTACTTCTGCGGTAGAACTTGATGCAGCCATAAGATATAATTTTCCTGCTTCATAAAGCCTCCTTAAAAATTCGTCTCAAATTCTTTTTTCATTGCGTCTATCATTGCTTTTCTCGCATTTTTCATTCCACGGCACTTCTGATAGACATCTAACTTTCCCACACCAAATTTCATAACCGGCTTAATCTTCAGCACATCTGCTGCCACCGCAGCAACAGAACTGATCCGTCCACCCTTTTTCAGATATGTCAGCGTGCTGAGCCCCACATAAATGACCATATGCTCTCTGTTTTTTTCGAGAATATCTTTAATTTTCTGTGCACGGTATCCTTTCTCTGCAAGCTCCACGGCATCGAGGACCGAACGGTGCATCGGCGTAGACACGCGTCCATTATCTACAACAAATACTCTTCCGGCATACGGCTCCTCCTGTGCCATTGCCTGTGCCGTCATGCAGGAACCGCTCAGACCGCTGCTGATCGGAATATAGACAAGTTCTTCATATTCCTGCAGCATGGCTGACCACATATGCATCACACTCTCCGGTGACGGCTGGGATGTTGCCACATCCGCACCTTTACGAAGCATTTCATAAAATTCCTCTCTGGAAATATCCACCCCTTCACGATATAATTTTTCATCAATATAAAAAGGCATTGGCAGTACGGCAATCCCCAGCTTAGATGCTTCGTTTTCTAAGATGCCACTGTGGCTGTCTGTCATGATTCCTGTTTTTTTTCATAGAATAGTCCTGTCCTTTATCGTTTTGTTTTAGTATAACACCAAGCAGGGGACAATTATACTGCTGGCGTAAACTGTAACAAATATTTCCCCAGTTCCTCCAAAATCATCTGCTGGCTCTCCCGAGTGTGAATCAGTGCATAATAATTTCTTCCGTATTTTGCCTGTCTCTCCTCTTCCCGGATTCCTACGGCTCTTCCCTTTTCCGTCACACGCTTTATCTTTTCTTCTCCCTGCACGGTTTCCTCAAGATATCCTTTTTTCCACAAGCAGCTGATTGATAAATGAAGCGGTCAGTTTCTTTCGATCGTTCTCTTCGCAGAGCGCATTGATCCGGTTTGTCAGTTCTGAAAGCATACAGGTGTCGGTCAGTTCCACCTCATCAAGTTTTTCCGGAGCGATATAAAATGGCAGCTTCTTTTTTTCTTGCCGGAGCTGCTGTCGTGGTATCTACTGTCATGCCGGAAAATGCCTCCGCTGTGGCGGTATCTCCACCATGCTCGTTCAAAAATGTTGTGATAACCTGCGTAAAACGCGCACCGTAACTTTCGATTTTCTGTGCACCCATTCCGTACACGGCTGCCATCGCGGTGGAATCCACAGGACATTTGGCACACATATCTGTTAATGTCTTATCGGAACAGATTATATATGGTGGAACTCCTTTTTCTGCAGCAAGTTCTGTCCTGCACTTACGAAGCTGCTCGAACAATTCCTGCCCTTTCGGAGTCAGATTGGCAAGCTGGAATGCCTTTTTTTCTTTTCTTTTCCGGTCTGGATATAAGTTTCCTCCGCCTCATCTTCCACAACCACACAATTACTACATTTATCGCAGGTACATGGACTGTTATCCCCGAAATATGACAAAATAAACTGGCGCAGACACTCATCGGTCTCGCAGTAACGGATCATCTCATTGAGTTTCCGCTGCTCATTTGCCCGCAGCGCGGGATCATCGGATGCCTGCCCGGATGTGGATTTGTACTGCAACAGGCGTTTGTTTATCATGATATCCTGTTTCGAGAAAAAAAATAACACACACCTCCGCTTCTTCCCCGTCGCGCCCGGCACGGCCAGCTTCCTGATAATAATATTCCAGACTCTGCGGCATATTGTAATGAAGCACATAGCGCACATTGGATTTGTCGATTCCCATGCCAAATGCATTGGTTGCAACCATCACACGGATTCTGTCATAAGTAAAATCATCCTGATTCCTTTTCCGTTCCTCTAAAGACAGACCTGCATGATAGCGTCCCGCCGCAATGCCATATTGCAACAAAAGAGGCATACACACTGTCCACATTCTTTTTCGTTGCACAATAAATGATTCCACTCTCATCCTCATGCTTTTTCACATAATTTAAGATACTGTTGTCGGTCTCTTTTCCGCCCTTGCGGTTGACCACACGGAAGAACAGATTTGGACCGTCAAATCCTGTCACGACTGTCTCTGGATTCTGCAAATGCAAACTTGCGGTAATATCCTGCTTGACGCGCTCTGTGGCGGTCGCGGTAAATGCACTGACAATTGGACGGTCTGGCAGTTTTGCAAGAAAATCTGCAATTTCAAGATAGCTCGGCCGGAAATCCTGTCCCCACTGTGAAATACAGTGTGCCCTCATCCACTGTCACCATGGAAATGTCGGCATAATATGCAAAGTCGAGAAAACGCGCGGTATTGAGCCGCTCCGGTGCCACATAGATAATTTTGTATTTTCCCTGCGCTGCATAGGCAAGCGCAGCGTGTATCTGGTTTTCCGTCAGGGAACTGTTGATGTAGGCTGCATGCACACCTGCCTGATTCAATGCCTTGACCTGATCTGACATGAGTGAAATCAGTGGGGAGATCACAAGCATAATTCCCTCAAGCATCAGCGCCGGAACCTGATAACACAGGGATTTTCCCGCGCCTGTCGGCATAATGCCAAGGACATCCTTTCCCTGCAGGATTCCATCCATCAGTTCCTTCTGGCCCGGCCGCAGGCTGTCGTATCCAAAATAATGTTTTAGTGTTTCAAATAAATTCAATTGGTTCTCCTTGTTGTGTTTTCTTTGCTGCTGTCCAGATGATCTTTCCTGTTTAGATGCTAAGTGAACAGGAACAAATGATCATCTGTATACAGTAAAATTTAAAAATTACTTGACTGTAAAATGAAATGGGGGTATTCTTTTTATATTAAGAAATGGGTTTTCACCGGGTAGGGTTTATGCCTGACAGGACTTGCTCGTTTCTTTTTTTATTTCCAGAACATCATACAGGTACTTCTTTCCACTGGAAGCGTGCCGTATCAATAATCGACCTGTAAAGATATTATATCTGTCCACTTCCCCATGATCATTATATACTGGCAATGCAAATCTCGTATCATACCGATACCAGCCCATCTTCGCATCGCGCGCATGTTTTGCTTTGCGGTTATGTTCAAATACACCATTAGAAGCTATCTCTATCATTTCCGGTAAAATCTGTACTGCATTTGCTTTTGCCTTTGCATTCATCCCTCTTAATTTTTTTCGTGTAAACAGATCCTGCATATTCCCCTGGCAATTCTGTTCCTATAAAAACAATTTCTTTATCTTCTGCAATACTATAAACCTCACCAACATATTTTCTGAGATATTTTTCGACATCATCCCAGGCTATTTTCTTTCCCTTAAATATAATATCATTTATCACGACAATTTTGTTTCCATCCGCATCTTTTACAACAGAAATATTGCGTTTTGTCCCCTCACTCATGCATGTTTCCTTTATTTTTCTGCAGCTCATCGTAATAAGCTTTATACCGGTACGCTGTCCTACGGCTGATTTCCCCCTGTGCAGCAATTTCCATAATTGTCATCCCACTCTCATATTTTACAGCAAAATCCCGGTAAGAAGTCATCCATGCTTCGTCATGCTTTTTCCTCCCGCCGGTATTGCGATTTTTATATACTTCGAGTTCCGCCCGAAGCTGTTCGTTTTCCCGTTCCAGTTGCGCAATTCGCTGCAATGCACTTTTCAATGATGTAATTGTCATATGCCTCCCCGTGCCACTTTTGTTTTTGACACGATTATAATCAATTTGCTTTCATGTGTCAATATCTGTTTCTGGCACATTTTCAAAAAATAATTTATAATGAAAGTGTAACAAAACAAACAAAAATTCTATTTATATATAGATTGCGCAATACGAGGAGGTGAAACAGGAAAATGCAAAAGAATACTCCACTTGAAACGATGTACATGGAGTATGCAAATACCGTAAAACATTTTTTAATTTCCTTATGCGGCAATTTTGATCTGGCAGAAGACCTGACACAGGAGACCTTTTATCAGGCATACAAATCAGCGCACCGTTATAACGGAAACTGTAAAATTTCGGTCTGGTTATGTCAGATTGCAAAACACTTATATTTTGATTATCTGAAAAAAGAGAAACATAAAACCACAGTCGGAATCGAACATTTAGAATCTTTTGAAGCAGTAAACAATCAGGGGAATCTTGAGGACACGTATCTCATAAAAAGAAGAAACCAAAGAATTACTATCCGCTTTAAGACAGGTAAAAGCACCCTTATGGACAAGTGTTCTGGCTGCGGGCATACGAGGAAATGAGTTTTAAAGAAATCGGAGAAATTTTTGACAAAAGTGAAAAATTGGGCGCGCGTTAACTATTTCCGTGCAAAAACAAAAGATCAGAAAGGTAATTGAAGATGAAAATAACATGTGATATCGTAAGAGATTTAATGCCATTATATGTTGATGACGTCTGTTCTGACGACAGCCGAAAACTTATTGAAGACCATATAAATCATTGCAGCAAATGTCAAAACGAACTGGCAGCCATGAAAGATCCGATCGAATGTCCCCCACTTAGTGAAGTCGGAGACAGTAAGACTCCATTTTCTAAAATCAGGAAAAAAGTCCGGATCAAAATGATTGCTGCAATTATTTCTACCGCGTTCCTTGTAATGACTGCTATGTTTGCCATTCAGGAAGTAGGAGTACTTCACGACTTTTTTATGCCCATGGATATAGCATTCATAGATAACAACCATGGTTCGGATGAATGGTTTCAAGTACGCATAAATGACGGTGATTATTTGATTTTTTCATCTGTTTTTTATAAAAAAGAAGTAATAAATGACATAAACAATCCCTATGATATAACCATACGCATTCTAGATGAGAACCAAACAATTGTTTTAAAGGATACAACTATTAAACTTGGAGAATCCATAAATTTACATTGTTTGAAATACAATAAAAATTACATTGTGCAGGTAAAATGTAAACCCGGAAGATATAATTTAAATTTTACATAATCCATCATTTAATGATGATTTTAATGCTTTATGCTATTAAAATAAAAAATGGCATTGGTTAGGTCTCTAACTAATGCCATTTTTGAATGGAATATCCCCGTTTTGAAATTTTTCTCATGCCCCTCTTTCCACATGGACTTTGCAAATTTCTTTTCATCAAATTCTGTTAACAGCATATGGCGCACCTCGCTTCGATTCTTGAGCAAAACATCCTTTAAAATGTCATACCGGATACAATACGATATGGATTCATTCGGCATTGTGTCCACTGTTTACATTAAGTATCCGGGTCTTGTTCTAATGCTGGACATATAGACAAAAAGTTATTTGTTATGTCCCTCTTTCCTCTAACACCGGGACATATAGTGGAAAAGTCTCTTGTTATGTCCCCCTCTCCATCAGCACCGGGACATATAGACAAAAAATCATTTACGATGTCCCATTAGTACTGTCTTGTGGGACATACAAAACAATTTTTTCTATATATGTCCCAACTATATAAAAAAGAAGGACATAATCAAGAACTTTTTCTGTATATGTCCTTCAACCACTCCCCATTGCCCCTCATTTTACCTGACCGTCAGTTGTCTTACCACTTCCTCAAACCGTTTCGTACGCTGCCTGATATCCTCCTGCGAAACTCCATAATACCGGTACACCTTCCGGAAATCCGCCCCATATCTGCGCATCACCCGCGTCGAGCCGGATGCGGAGCCACTGAAACTTTCATATGTTTTTTCTATTGATATACTCATCTCAAAATCCCAGCCTGTTTTCCGGTACAGATGAAAATCAATATCAAACTCTGTCTTTGGAACTGCCCGCGCAGCCTCGGTTCTCTGTTCGATCTGCTTCATAAACTCCATCACGCTTTTTTCATCCCACTGTTGTGTTCTTTGGGGCTCCGTGAGATCTCCAAGCAGTTCCGGACGATATTGCAACAGAAACGATGCGCGCATATTGGAATATTCTGTCTGGTATGTTTCATCCGATGAACTTACTTCGGTATACCCCAGTTCCCTGACCACATAATCTGCCACCTCATCCACGGAGTGCGAATCTGCCCTCAGAAATTTAATTACACGCTTTCGCCGGAAGTCATACATGCTCTTTTCTATCTTCTGTCTTAACGTTTTCTTTTTTTTTGTCTTTTCCGGCAATAAAAACGGATGTCGGCCATCGGATTTTCCTATTATACGAATGTTATCTGCTGTTTTTTTCATATCAATTAATCTTTGAACCTTTTCTTATCCGGATACCAGGTCACTTATTATAATGTCCGTTTAAAAAATGCAATGATCTGCTGCCATACTTCATCCTGGAAAAACATCAAGTCCGCATGCTCTGCACCATCAAGCGCAAGCAATGTCACATCACAGCCGGCTGCTTCTAACGCATCATACAATTCCTCACTCTGCGAAAAAGGCACGGTACTGTCTTTGGTTCCATGAATCAGCAGGAATGGCGGCGCATCCGGTGTCACTTTGGAAACCGGGGAATTCTCATAAGCTTCCTGCGGATGTGTCATAACATTAAATCCCATCAGCAGCGACTCTGAAGACATGGCTGCCTTTTCCACATCATCATATGGAAAATGGGACGCATCGGTCGGCGGATACCACGGACAGGCCGCCTGAACCTGACTGGAATACTCCAGATACTCACCTGTATCCAGTTTTTTATCCCGATCCAGTGCTGCCATACATGTCAGATATCCTCCTGCAGATTCTCCCATCACACCAAATTTTTCACTGTTAATCCGATATCTTTTTGCATATGCACGAAGATATCGGATTGCTGCCTTGATATCACACAGCTGCATCGGATGTGTTCCCTCGTTGGATGTCCGGTACTCTACGCTGGCAACAACAAACCCTTCCTGTGCCAGTGTGCCCAGATATGCCAGATGCGCTGCTTTATCCATGCGCTGCCATGCGCCACCGCAAATCCATACAATACATGGATATGTCTTTCCTTCCCCGTCCTCCGGATAGATGAGATCCAGTTTGAGATCTCTCCGGCAATGACCGAACCAGGAATCAACCTGCGCATAAGTAATGTCTGTTGTCACAACATATTGTGGTTTTGTGGTTTCCGGTTTTAATGTTTTCTTCATTATAATTTTCCTCGTTTCCGATGTAAAATTCCCTTTTCCTATATTTAAAGGGTTTCATGTTAGTCTATGCTAACCACGTCTTAACTTATCTTCGGACAATTATCAATCCAAATGAAACTGCGCGACAAAATCCCGGATCACATTGACGGACTGTGTGCACTCCTGCAGCTTGTCGTAACCCTCGGTTACAAGGTTCTGCGTACTGCCGGATTTCTCGGCAATACCGCTGATTCCGTCTGTGGACTGTTCCACCATGGAGTTGATGTCTGATACGGTAGAAGAGATCTCTCCAATGTGCTGCTCTAATGCATCCACTGCTTCTTTTGTCTGCTGCATGATCTGCTGGAATGTGTCCGCATCGGCATGATACTGCTCCCCCACCTGTGCGAAATGCTCATAATCCCCAAGAACGGTCTGTTCCAGAAATTCCATAATCGTTGTGAGGCATTCGGTCATATTGGAAACCGAACTGTTGACCTCTCCTACAATCTCGTCAATTGTGGAAACGGTATCCAGTGTCTGCGTTGCCAGATCTCCGATTTCGGAAGCAACAACCGCAAATCCCCTGCCCGCTTCACCAGCCCTGGCTGCCTCAATATTGGCATTTAATGCCAGAAGGTTTGTCTGGGAAGAAATCTGTTTGATGTTGTCTGTCAGCGCATTGATCTTCTGTACGGATTTCGCCTGCTCCACAGCGGCATCCGTCTTCTGTTTCATGACCGCATACATCTGATCTGTCTTGTGGCGGGACTCCGTACTGATCCGCTCCATCTCTCCGGCACGCTCCTGGATCTGTCCGGAATTTTTCTCTCCATCCTCTGCAAGCCGCTGGATATTGTGGGAACTTTCTCTCATAATTCCAACGTTTTCCACAATGTGCGCCGCATTTGCACTGGTCTCTTCCATCCCGGCTGCCAGTTCCTGTGTTGCAGCGGAGTTATCTTCTGCATACGCACTGTTCTGTTTCATCAGATGATTCAAATCCTCCGCGTTGCTCTCGAGTACCTGCTGTGTCTGCTGCAGGTCTCCCATCATCTCCCGGAGCTTCTTTCTCATAATGTGGATCTTTGTTGCCATGTTTCCGATCTCATCCTTCTGTTTCCGCAATTTGCCTCCCTCTTTGGTCGGGCGGAAATCCAGTTTCGCTGTCTGTTCGATCACAGCGGTCAACTGGCGGATCGGTCTGGTCATACCGGTATCTGCAGAACGGTATCCCGGTAATTTTCACTTTCCATTATAACATACCATGCTGAATTTTTTAGTTTATGTAATCGGAAATATATGGAATTTTATGAAACAGTACATCATCCAGACGGTCTACCGCTTCCTGCTTCCCTTCAATGCGTTCAAGGGCATACAGACGCTCAGCCGTTTTATATCCCAGTAAAAGGGTAGTCAGCGTACCTATCTCCATTTTTAGCTTATACTCTGCCGGTTCATCGGTCAGCATACATTTTCCATCGGAAAAACAGAGCCGAAAACTGCGATTGTTCCACAAAAGCAGGTGATCCTCAATTTCAAGTTCGATATACAGTGTTCCGCCATCCGGATCACATGGATAATCCTGTAAAAAAGCTCTCGATATCAATAATCCGTCCCATGGCATACGGCCGGATCGTTTCCTTGATATCCCCATCATCCATCTCAAACGCAATCGGTTCGCTGAAATAGGTATAGCCATGCACCGCATCGATCATGGAATCATGCGCGTGGATATACTCCCACAGCCCCTTTTTTGCTCGCGGTTTAAGTAGATCATTTCCTTGATATGCATGATATCGTTTTTGATCAGATAGACCATAAATCCGCATGGCTTGTCCTTGGTGTTATAGTAAACTGCCACGTTCGTATCGTCCTCATCCCAGCGCCAGTATTCCTCCCACGCCAGTGCATTCCGGAACAGGCAGCCGTGTGTGATTGATGCAAAATGCGAATGCAGCTCATGAAAATCGGTATTGTCCCAGTCCACACGCCGTACATACCCGGGTGCTTTTACTTTCGTCGGAATCTGCCGATCCTTGATATTGAAAGAAATTTTATTGGATATGATCTCCCAGCCCAGATGATGATACAGCGGTATGGAATATGGATACAGAAGGGCAAACGATCTTCCCTGCTGTTTCATATGTTCCAGACTCCGATACATCAGTTTTTTTCATAATGCCCTGCCCGGTATATTCCGGATATGTACAAACACTCGTAACAAATCCAACGGGAAATACCTCCCCGTATATATTCATTTTCAATGGATATACGGCAAACTGGGAAATCAGGGTATCCCCGTCAAAACATCCCAGCACATCCGCACGCTCCAGTACCGGGAACTTCGACTGTTTGATCTCTTCATCTTTCCATCCGGTTGCCGTCAGTTCATCCTCCGTTACCTGAAAGGTATAGCGCAGCAGCGCGTTGTACTGATCCAGATCCTTCACATCCTTTGGTTCTAAGTAGCGTATGGCATAATTTTCTACCGAATTCATTTTTCCTCCTTCGGAATTTTTTCTTTAATAATGAGTATTTCTTCTTGATTTATAAATTCTCTTAAAATTCCCTTAACACTATACTGTTCCCCTATATCAGTGACATCAATTTCATTTATACAAAGATATAATCATGGCAGCTTTTGGGAAAGCTTTTCCATAAGATCTACAATACCATATGTTGTAAGGCTATTCTTCGAAGTATAGACAGAATATTGTCTATGTTCAATTATATCATTGTATATATGCATCATCAATATCTTTCGCTGATTGTCCCTTTGGTTATGATCCGCAGATTGTCTGTCATGCAGACCATAATTTTGTTCTGCTTCCTGTAGTTTTATTTTTCTTTGACAGTTACCGTCATGCGTACCTTCGTGCCATCTTCTTTCGCATAAATATATGCACGTCCCTTGCCGATGGCGGTGATCATGCCGGTTTCATTTACCGTGGCAACATTTGTGTTCGAACTGTAGTATTCCGGTTTGTTGCCGGAGGATACCGTCACGTTCGGCTGACAGGTTTCACCGGCCACTAACGAAATCTGTTCCTGTCCGACGGTAATCTTTGGCTTCTTTACCGTGACCTCACAGGTTTTGCTGACACCGTCGACTGTGACCGTGATGATGGCTGTTCCATTTTTTATGGCGGTAACTTTGCCCTCATTGTCCACCGTGGCTACGCTTTTTTTATTTGTTTTCCACCTGGGAATACTTTTGGATGTGGAAGAAACGGATAACCGGAGCGTCCCCTTCCGGTAAAGGGATGCGGATGTCCGGTCCAGCCGGATGACCGTTGGCTGCTTTACCGTCACTTTACAGGTCTGGGCGGTTTTATCCGCTGTGACCGTGATGGTAGTTTCACCCGGTTTTTTTGCTGTGATCACGCCGTTTTCGTCCACCGAGGCGATGCTCGAGCGGGCGGATTTGTATGTGACCGGATGCCCGGTTGATGTCTCGGCGTTCAGCCGGGCTGTATATCCGTTCTCCAAGGATATGGATTTCTGACTTAATGTAATGACCGTTTTTTCAACTGTAACCCTGCAGCTTGCCTCCCCATTGGCAATTTTTGCAGTGATCGTAGCATTACCGGCCTTTTTCGCCGTGATCTTTCCATAAGTGTTCACGGACGCGACTGCGGAATCACTCGAAGAAAACTTTGGTTTCTTTCCGGTAGAAGTGATCGCAGTCAGATAATACTCGTCTCCAATTTTCATGGTCTTAGTGTATTTTGTCAGCAGAACGTATTCGTATCCGCTGGCAGCATATACTGTTGTGATTCCGTTGTAACTGGAGAATAAAAAGCATGGAAACCATGCAGAAGACAGCCAGTGCTGACTTTAAGAAGTTCTTTTTTGTGTAACATATGCCCCCATTTCCGGTTGCAGAAACAAACGGGACAATCAGCTTGTATAAAAATCTAGCATATCTTCTGCGGTTTGTAAAGAGATTTTTGTTATTCTCCAACCACAACCTTACAATCCTTCTTAAAACACGCAATTCCGTACTTGATAGAGTTTCTCATTCCATCCTGTCTCAGCCTATCCACATAGTCTTTTTTTTCCTCTATCTGCTCCAGTGCTTTGGCACATGCAGCATCCATATCTCCATTTTCTGCATATTTGAGTTCGATTACAATTCCGGTCCGGTTGTCCGGCACCTCAACCAGAATATCACTGTAGCCGGTTCCGGACTCGGCATTTGACTTTGTAAGCCAGGTTGCTTTATAACCCAGCAGACCAAGCAGAATGCCATGATAGAAATTTTCTTTCTTTTTTTCTTTTGCAGCTGCCGTGTCTCTTATGCTGATCGTGTTCCACAGATAATCCCCGAAGATCTGCTCAATTTTTTCCGGATCTTTTTCCAAAAATGCATTGCTCAATTCTTCCAGTTTTTTACCGTCATTCCTGGACACATCGCTGAACCATTCCCTGATTTTCTTTATAAAAAGGTTTTTAATTTCCCTGTTTGGAATAGTCAGGCGGTATTTTCCGCTTTCTGTACGTCCCTGATGCGTCAGATATCCGGTAGTAAAAAGTACGCTCCACAGATTTTCAATGTTTTTATCAAGCTCATCATATGTGAGTTCCAGCGAGATTTCTTTTTCAATGCATTCTCCTGCAATCAGACGCTCGATTTCGTTTTTTGTCTGGACATCCGCTTTGTCTATAAATCTACGCACAATGGCATTGCCGCTTGAATTCGACCAGAAATCTTCTGGCATTGCGTTCGGATCTGCACACAGGCTTTTACAATACCGGATAACATCCCACGGACAGTAAATATCGGTGTTTCCGAAATGATAACCATCGTACCACTCCTTAACTTCCGGATAGTGGTCTGAAAACGTGTAATCATCCAGAAGTTTTTCAACCTCATTGTCCGTAAATCCAAAACTCTCATCATACGGAACATTTAAAACCGACAAAACCTCGAAATTGTTAAATCCTGTAAAAATACTTTCTTTGGAAATACGCAGGCATCCTGTTAAAACGGCAAACTGCAGACTATCATTGGTCTTTAAAGCCATTCCGAAAAGTCCCCTAATGAGTGAAACCATCTCCCGATAATAGCCATTCTGAAACGCTTTATCCAGTGGAACATCATATTCATCTATGAGGATTACGGTTTTTTTGTCCATAATGCCTATGCAATAAATGTGACAGTATATATATGCTTGATGTCAGTATATTCTCATCCATAGAATATTTACCATTATGCAATGCGACAATTGCCTGATACTGCTCCTTTTCATTATCAGATAGTTTGTCACTCTCTGACAAAAATGAAAAAAACGTTGTGCCTCTCTTCCTGCCAGCTCTGTGATACGATACCTTGCATCCTCATAAGATAATCCTTCCACGCTCTTGAGTGAAAGAAATATGACCGGGTATTTTCCCATATATTGTTCGCAAATTTCCTTGTTTCCCGCAATATATAACCCGTCAAACAATGTCGTATCCGCGCCTGCCTCAAAAAAAAAAGCCCGCAGCATACTCATATTTAATGTTTTTCCAAAGCGGCGGGGACGGGTAAAAAGAGTTACTTTTGCCTCCGGTTTCCACCAGTTGTTCTATAAGCTTTGTTTTATCCATGTAATAAAATCCAAACTTTCGGATTTCTTCAAAATTTTCAATTCCAACCGGTAATTTTAAATAGTATAACCTATCCACAGCTTATTGAAAAGTTAATTGTTTGTTATTGTCCACTAACTGCTCCAATCTTTTCATTGTAATTCTCGACTTACATTGATTTAAGAGGCTTGTTCGGACAGGGAAATTTTAATGTTCGGATATCTCCGGATTTGCACAGAAAAAGTCTTTGTATAAGCAATCACACACTAGATGTCCATGAATCGACATATCTGGGGAACCCTTAAAAAATCGCCTGCTGCCCAGGAACCATGCTGAGAAATTTATGCCTAAGTTTATAAGTTGTTTCGAATTTTCATAAACTCTTTAGCATGTTGTCACAACCTGTTCATAATGCACTGGTAATATAAAACCACCAAAACAAAAAGGGGCTGTTGTATTTTTAACAAACGGTGTTGGGGTGCTGTCAGTTCCGACTAAAAACAATTCGCGAAAGCGATTTTTCTTATAGATCCGCCACAGAATATCTTTTTCCTCCCTCTGTGGCGGGATTTTTATGCACATTGCCTTCTGATATTGGCATATGTGTGAAAATCTGCTGACTGAATTTTTTCTTCTCTCTTTCGGGACATATGTATAAAAACTTATTGGCTATGTCCCTCTTCTTTTGCTCGCTGGGACATATGCACGGAAACTTATCGGCTATGTCCCTCTTCTTTTGCTCACTGGGACATATGCACGGAAACTTACCGGCTATGTCCTTCTTCTTTTGCTCGCTGGGACATATGCATGGAAACTTATCGGCTATGTCCCTTTTCTTTTTTGCTCACTGGGACATATGCATGGAAACTTATCGGCTATGTCCCTTTTCTTTTGTTTCCCGGGACATATATGCCAGAAAAAACGCTATATGTCCCATTGCCGCAGACATAAGGGACATAATGCAAAGGAATGATTCTATATGTCCCACTGTGCCAAAAAAGCGAGACATAACAGAGCAAAAATTTTCTATATGTCCCCAGGATCGCCTTGCTTATTACCGTTTTTTGTATGTCACGGTCTCCTCCCCGCTGACATGCGACTGGTTGCGCTTTTCGCGCATGAGGATTTCTGCAATCTCACGCTGTGCTGTTTTTTGAAATTCCTTTTTCTTTATAATAAGGTGATGGCTTTTTGTCTTTGCCCGCACTGTTTCTGGCAACATTTATTTCGCGCGGTGCATCCACCAGCAGATGTATGTTGTTGGCAGAGCCTCCAGAGAAAAAATAATTTTAATGTTATCTCCCAATGTAATGTATTCGCCCGGTTTCAAGCTCAGTTTCAGCATAAGAACCTCCATGTTTATTCCCCTTCATCCAGAGGATGCAACTCTCCTTATAAGAATGTTACATCTTGACGTGGGGATATATACGGATTACCATGCATTTCTGTACTATCACTCAAGAATCCGACTTCCATGAAAGGAGTTACAAAATGGGTACTACACAACCGATTCGAAATCGCAAGGAATTGCAAAAATTCAGCACATACTACCAGACGGTCAAACCACACCCCCCGCAACTATGCCCTGATTATCCTCGGTCTTAATACGGCATTCGCATCAGTGACCTTTTACAGCTGCAATGGTTCGATGTCTATGATTTTTACACGCAGCGTTTCCGTGAACATCTGCTTATACTGGAACAGAAAACCGGAAAACAAAATTACATTGCACTCAACAAAAATGCCAAGAATGCCCTACGATGGTATATGGATGCCTGTTTTCCACAGGAAAATGATTATCTGTTTTGCAAAAACACCGACCGGCAGCATCCCATCAACCGTTCGCAGGCATACCGCATTGTAAAAGAAGCCGCAGCCCAAACTACAAACAGCCGCATGGTCAGCTGTCACTCCATGCGGAAAACGTTTGGCTACCACGCATGGAAACAGGGGGCACAGCCTGCACTGCTTATGGGTTTGTTCAATCACTCTTCCTATGATGTCACCAAACGCTATCTTGGAATTGAGCAGGATGAAAAGGATTCTGTCTATTTGAAAATAGATCTGTAATCAAAAATTTGAAATTTTTTATTTTAGGGGTTAAGTTCCAGAAATGCCATCCGATATAAAAGATGCAAATAAAAAAATGCAATATTCTTATAAGAATTGTTGCATTTTTACGCTGTAATTTTATTATGTTTATTATCTGTAAAACTATGTGTTCTTTTTTTTTCTTTTCCAATCAGATCTTTGGACTCCATTTTTCTTAAAAGAACTGCTACCCGCGCCGTGCTGATTCCAATCGTATCGCTGATTTTTTTCCTGCTATAGCCTGAATCTATGGAGAAATGCATCATTTATGTATTATACAGTTTTATTTTTTCCTGCTATAATCAGAGTAATTACAATAATTTTGAACGAAAGACGGTATTAAAATGAAAATTTCTGACGCATGTAATCATAAAAAAAAAGCTTATCTTTTGAGATATTTCCTCCGAAAAGGACAGTGAACTGAAAAATATTGATGCGACACTTGATGTGCTGTGCGAACTGCAGCCGGATTTTATCAGCGTGACGTTTGGTGCGGGCGGCAGCTTAAACTGTAACCGCACGATTGAACTTGCCAAAAAGATTAAGCAGAACTACCATGTGGAGCCGGTTGTGCACCTGACCTGTCTGCATTACAACCGGGCAGAAATTGATGAATTTGCCAGAATCCTTACCGCAGAAGGCATCCAGAATGTGCTGGCACTGCGCGGAGACCGAAATCCGGATCTTACCGAAAAAGATGATTTTAAGCATGCATCCGACCTCATTTCCTATCTGAAACCGAAGGGGGATTTCTGCTTTTTAGGTGCCTGCTACCCGGAATGTCATCCGGAATCTGCTAATAAGATTGAAGAGATCCGCCACCTGAAGGAAAAGGTAAATGCCGGAGCAGAAGTGCTGCTTTCCCAGTTGTTTTTTGACAACACACAGTTTTACCGTTTTGTGGAGGACTGCAGGATTGCGGATATCAATGTGCCAATTGTTCCTGGCATCATGCCGGTCATCAATGCCGCGCAGATCAAGCGAATGATTACGATGTGCGGAGCTTCTTTCCCGGAGCGTTTCCAGAAGATCATTCATAAATTTGAAGATAACAAGGCAGCTTTATTTGATGCGGGTATGTCGTATGCGTTAAGCCAGATCATTGATCTGCTGGCAAACGATACCGATGGAATTCACCTGTATACCATGAACAATCCGGTGGTTGCCCGCAGGATCTGTGAGGGAATTCAGCATATTATATGATGTTTATTGTGTCAGGCACTTTGTTCTTTTAGGCATTATCTGCAAAAAAGTGATTCCTTCAACTCAATATACCCAATGAGCATCGGTCCGCCAAAATAATAAAAAGAACACCTTCCATCACCCTCACAAGAGAAATTTTTTGCGTAAAGCTCATGCTTCCGATCACGATCAGCATGGCAAATGCGCCAAATTTCCACACAAACTTCCAAAGATACTGCATCCTCACACGGATGTAGTTTTTTCGCGAAACCGGAACAAACCGAAGTATTTTTGAAACCGCATCCGATTTTTGCATCCTCCGGCTGAAGGCTTCATTGCTCCATTGATACGGTGCCAATACATAGTTATCCATAAAAACGACCATCCACACATAGCACAGTATCATCCACGCATCCCGATAAAATATTCCATCAAAAATCAGCGTCATCCCTAACACTAGCACAACAGCTGCAAACATCCAGTATAAAAACCATGCCAGCTGATCCGTGCTCTCCTTTAAATTCCGGTCAAAATTCTTCAAATTTTCCTGTTGCTTCTTATCCTCTATCGTCATCCTCGACACTCCTGTCTTTTACACATAATACCCATGTGTTTCGATTCAAGCACATTTTTCTGCACTTCACTCAACCATTGCCGTCTCACCGCATAACCTTCACTGCCACGACGCCTTATGCATTCTCATAAAACGAAGTAAATTCCCCCATGCTCAAACTGTCCGATATAATCAAATTCTTTCCGGATGTCATCCTCTAAGTGCGACGACATGATCACGGAACAGTCCAGCACTTCCAACTGCTGCCGGAGCAACCTGTAAAATTCTTTGCGGAAGATCGGATCCATCCCCGCAGTCGGCTCATCTAAAAGAAGAAGCCTCGGTTTGTGTGCGAGTGCAAATGCAAGCTGAAACTTCATATTCTCACCGCGCGACATCTTCTCCACGGTCCGTGCCGTGGTAAGATCCATCTGCTCCATCAGCGCAGCAAACTGATCCATATCAAAGGTATCATAGAAGCTGCCCAGCATCCTTGCATTCTCTCTTGCACTCTTCTGCCGCAAAAACAACCGCTCCTCAGAGACAAATCCGATCCGGTTCATCGACCACGCATGATCTTCCGCGATATCGGTTCCGTCCAGATAAAAGCTGCCGCGATAATGCTTCTTTTCCTCCATAATATAGCGGAAGAATGTCGTCTTTCCGGCACCGTTTTCCCCGATGATTCCCATAATATATCCACTTGGAAGTTCAAAATCCACATTTTGCAAAGCGAACCTGCCTTTGCCGAATAACGCTTTCTTCCCCTGTACCTGCTTCTGCTTCGCAAAAAATAATATCTTCCATCTTACAGCAATCCCTCCAGCATCTCACGAATATCCTCAGTTCCAAGTCCCGCCTGTTTTGCAAGCGTAATCCACTCCTGCAGGCGTTTTTCCAATTCCATCAGCTGCTTTTCGTGCAGATAATCCGTGTTGTATTTGCACACATAAAATCCTTTATTGGAAACGGAACGGATCAGTCCCTCCCGCTCCAGTTCCTCATACGCGTGCTTCGTCGTGATCACGCTGACGCCGATATCCGCTGCCAGTCCCCGAATGGACGGCAGCGCCTCGTCCGGCTGCAGTTCACCGGATATGATCTGATTCTTGATCTGATTGACGATCTGCTCGTAGATGGCATACATTCCATGCGGTTCAATGACGATTACCAGTCCCATGTCTCCTCCTTCGTTGCAAGTTCATAGACGGCGAGTTTCTCTCTGATTCCACCCCAACGCTTGTGAAGCGCATAAGAAAGAGGTGCGTAAATGATGAGATAAATAACAAGCGCAACCCAAAATTCCACATTCGTAATCTCCGAAGAACAGATGCCAATCATCACGCAGCTTGCGATCACACTGAATACCGTGATCGGTCCGTTAAAATAACTTACCTGCCCATAAGCTGCCCGCGACGCATTATTCCGCCAGACCAGTCCGTCGTTTGTAATTCCCACACAATAGGACATAAAGAACACCGTTACCAGCTGCAGGATCACGCCTTTTTTATCATCATCGGCTGCACGATCAGCAGGATGATATCGATTACCGCACACAACGCAAGCGGCAGGCCAATCTTAACCTTTAACATTCTCCGGATATATTCCTCGCGCAGCTTTTTCGATCCGGGAACCAGATACAGCATCGTCGGCAGGGCACTCGTATGTGTGATTGCTGCAAACAGCGCAAGAGCCATCGGAAATATGAGCCATATATACCCAAGCCCTTCCTTTGCACTGCCAAATACAAAAGGCAAAAACGATGCGCCAAACAGGATCACATAAAAGATACTTTTCAATACCTGATCACGGTTCTTATATTCCAGAAAATATTCTCTGATCACATTCTTATATTTGATTGCCTCTTCCATGCTCCGCTCCTTTCGCCAGATAATACATCAGTTCCTCCGTGTCCGGCTCCCACACCTTAAGTGCCCGGTCATACTCCGCGTGATCATGTTTGACCAGAGCACTGCAGCCCACCGGTGTCTCCTCCATATAGACCAGCCGCCCGCCAAAAGCCCTCAACGCATGACGCTCGCCTGCCACCATCCGGTATGCATCACGGACCGACTCGATATCTCCATACAACAGTTGTCTGCCTTTCTTAAGCAACAGCAGATAGTCCGCAAACCGGTCCACATCCGAAGTAATATGTGTCGAGAGGATCACACTCTTCGTTCCGTCCGCGGTAAATTCTCTTAAAATATGATGGAATTCTTCACGGAAGGTCTGATCAAAATTCGCCCCCGGCTCATCGAGCAGCAACAGTTTCGGATGATGCGCCAGCGCAAAAGCAAATGCAAACTTCAGCTTTTCTCCCTTGGACAGTTTCTTATATTTTTTCTTTCCATCCAACCGGAATCTCTTAAGATATTCCTTTAACAGTGTCTCATCATAATTTTTATAATATTTTCCATAATGTCTGCTGTTTGCGATCAGAGAATCCCAGTCATCGAACCATTCCTCATGAAACACAAATCCAATATCCTGCTGTAATTCCATCTGATTTGTACGGTACTCCTTCTCCTGTATAGAAATCGTTCCATCGTACTCATAAAGTCCCGCCAAAATGTTTAACAGTGTGGTTTTCCCCACACCATTCTCCCCGATCAGTCCGCAGATATAACCTGCCGGAAGTTCAAAATGCAGGCGATTGTACGCCTAAACACGCTGGTAACCATTTTAATTTTTTCCGGATCCGCTCCAACAAAATTTGTTTTTAAAAATAAAGGCTTTGGGACATTCTTTCAATGCTTACCTGATCTTCCATTATGTCTAGTTGCTTTCATTCATATCTTTCCTTTCTTTTCTACAAAAAAAGACCAAGTAAATTTCTCTACTCAGTCTGTTTATCGTAACAATATTTAGTTATTTTCCCGAAGGGAACAGCAACGAAGTTGCCAAAACTTGTGAAGCTCTGCTACAAGTAATACCCAGTACTTAGTGGCGAAACGCCACTAACTGGGCAATGGTTGCACCCTCGACCGGCTAAGGCGCTTCGCCCTTAACCCGAGCGGAGTCTTTCTCCTGCATCTTGCGTAAGGCTCTGCCTTTACAATCCGACAACCTGAAAGTTATCGCTTTACTTTTATTGTATCTTAGCCAAAATACTTTCTATTACAAGTGTTACTGTTATAAAGGCTCCTACAAGGGTATAGTAGTTTAAGCCATACATCAATGGCAAAAGAGAAATAACTACCGTAATAATGGAAAGGACAAACAATGCTTTGAGAACACCTTTCTTCTTCAATGAAAACAATGAAAGTAAGAAGATGGCAACAGTAAGTGTGGCTGTAATAAGTGGAGCAAAATTTGCATAGCCAAACGGTGTAAGGCTAAAGTATGAGAATGTTTCTTTTACTCTTTCTGTTGGAGATGTTGCAAAAATACAAACTGCTCCCAAGGGTAATAATTCTAACACTATTGTTAAAGCTGGCAAAACCGCTAAGCAGACTTTCTTCATGTTGTATATCTCCTTTACAAATTCTGATCTTCTGTTGCTTTCAATCTCTCCACAAGACTGAAGGTTAGTTATCCAATTCTTTATTTCTCATATCAACAATGAACTGTTCCAAATTGGTTCTATGATTGTATTTCACAGAAGCGGCTTTAAAACATATCAGATGCCGTTAACAATTACCCTTTCGTCACGGATTGTGTAAAACACTGAATAATTATCGACGAGCATTCTACGCAACTCCATTCTCTTTTCCGGCTCAGAATCCATAATCCTAAATCGTTCCGGGAAAGTGTCTAATGTAAGTATTTCATCAGCAATGCGATTATATTGCCCCATTGCATTATCCGGAGCAAGCAAATCTATAGCAATATAATTGTATATATCTTCCATATCCTGCAAAGCTTCTTTTGTAATCTCTACCTTATATTGCTCATTAATCTTGCCTCTCTCTAAATGCCACAAACGCACTAGCTGCATCCTCAACATTTCCTTTCTCTATATCGGCATATCCTTTTTCTAACTTTTGATGAATCTGTGTAACAGACATCATATCTGCATTCACTGAATTAGCTGCTTTTGGTAATACAATAGAAAAGGGAATTCCTCCTACTAATGATATTTGTTTTAAATACATATCTATTCCTGTTGAAAGCAGAAAATCAATCATTGCCCTATCACGCAGATTATTACAATTATCTCTAAGAATTTCTATTTTCTCATCCGGAATGGTATCTTTTACAATAACGGCAGTCTTTACCTTATGAATTCTTTTCATTGGGCTTTTTATAATATAATCCTCTTCCTCTAGCCACGAAAAAAATGTGGAAAGACTTCTACGAATATTATCAATAGTTACCTTTCCACAATTATTTATCGTTTGATACTCCACAAGATATTTTCGTAGCATTTCCGTTGTAATCTTTATCACCGGAATATTTATTGTATCCAGCATTTTT
>VOFF01000770.1_pt1 | contig 82000 bp, 132 predicted proteins | sample 5384061 | NCBI WGS metagenome assembly VOFF01 (sample SAMN12384725, study PRJNA508395) | human gut metagenome | isolation source: healthy gut E | host: Homo sapiens | reverse complement strand
GGACAGTGTGAAGATATTCGACTACGGGGGGAGGAAACAACGGCACCTTTTGGCTCTATGCTGGGCAACGTGTCGTGCAATGTACCGCTGAAGAGTCAGTACAGTGCGATTTCTATCCGTTTTGAGAAACAATACAGTTTTGCCGGTTTCAGTGTAGAGGAAATGCTCTTGGGCACAGGCAGTGAGATCCGCTTCTACTATGCGAAGGCTAACGTCGGAGTATTGGCTTGTACCCTGCTGATGGCCATCATTGCGGTCGCCATGTTTATTCTGTACCTGGTGCAGAAGGCAAAGCGATTTAAATACAATTATAGACTGTTTTTTACATTTGAGTGTCGTCGCCTTCACAGGAGCGATGTGGATTCTGACAGATTCTCTGCTGCCGCAGTTCTTTTTTGGGCAGCACCATTATCATTACAGTCCTGTCTTTTTGGTCGTTTATGGCTATGCCCATACCCGTCGTCAATATTGTGGCCGATTTCTGTAATCATGGGAAGAAAGGTCTGCATCTTGCCCAGATGGTGATCCTTCTCAATATGATCGTACAGACCTTGCTCTATATGCTCAACTTGGCGGATTTTCCCCAGATGCTGCTGGCCACTCACTTGATTTTAGTCTTTGCATTGATTTGTATTGTCTACGCCCTCATCAGGGAATGCAAAAGCAGAGAGAAGCCCGGTTTACCAATGATATTTTATTTGCAATCTTTGTGCTGGTTCTCTTCGGCCTTGTCGCCTTAGCAGACTTCTATGTGTCGGGAACCAGCAACAACAACAGTCTGTATTATCGCTGGGGCATCATCATTTTTGTCCTCCTTCTGACTGTGGTCAACATCAAGAGAATGGGCGTATTTCTGGAAGAGTGGGAGCAGAATCGCGTGCTCAGCAAATTGGCTTTCACGGACATTATGACCAAGACTAGCAATCGCTCGGCTTATGAACGTTATATGGACGACAAAGCCGGCTGCGACGTAAAGAAGGCAAACTTGTCGTTCATCTTGATCGATCTTAACGATTTGAAAAAAGGTAAACGACACTTATGGACACAGCGCCGGAGATCAGGTACTCATCGACGCTGCGCGTTGCATTAAAAAAGTCTTAGGAAATGTGGGCGATGTGTACAGAATAGGCGGAGATGAGTTTGTAGTAATTATAGAAGGAAAAAAAGACGTGGACGGCCAGGCGTATCAGGCAAAGCTGACAGAAGAAATTGAAAAAAGCAATCACAAGGCAAAGTATCCCTTTACGATGGCTTTTGGCTTCGCGTCAGCGAAAGCTGAGGGCTGCAATGATCTGAAAGAACTGCAGAAAAAAGCTGATCTGAACATGTATCTGGATAAACAGAACTATAAAAAGCAATAGAGGCGGCCTGCCGGCCGCCTCTTTGTTGCTGCAGCGTCAAAATTATGGGCATTCATCAATTAAATAGAGAAAAAAAATAAAGGGATTTATGGTATACTATAATGGATTATAACTAGAAATAAGATGAAAGAGGATTTAAATATGATATCAAGCAAACAGAGAAGCTATTTAAGGGGACTTGCGCAGCAGGTCGACCCTACAGTATATATTGGAAAACAGGGACTTACGGAGAATGTGATTAAGGAAATCGACACAGGACTGAACTGCCGCGAGCTTGTAAAAAGTCAAGCTGCAGGAAGGTGCCGACTTGAGTCCTAAAGACGTAGCCGACGATATGGCAGAGAAGCTGAAGGCAGAATTTGTACAGGCAATCGGCAGAAAAATTTGTCTTATACAGAGAATCGACGGATAACAAGCAGATTGAACTGCCGAAGAAATAGACATGGAAAGAAATATTCTGCTGACAATAGAATATGACGGCACCAACTTCTGCGGCTGGCAGAGACAGCCAGGTCTTCGTACAGTCCAGGGCCAGTTGGAACAGGCTTTGACGAAGGTCTGCGGCAAAGAAATCACGCTAAACGGGACCAGCCGCACCGACGCTGGCGTACACGCTTTGGGGCAGCGGGCTTCTTTTTAGAGGAGAGTTTGGCATTCCTACGGACAGGATTATGCTGGCAGTGAATAATCTGCTCTGCGGCGGCATGAATGTCAGAGGCAAGTGCGCAGATGTGTGTATCCGCGAGTGAGAGAAATGCCGGCAGATTTTCACGCCCGCTTTGATTCCAAAGGAAAGAAATACCGCTATATCATCAGAAACAGCGGGGAAATAGACGTCTTTGCCCGCAATTACTGCTATCAGGTAAAAGCCCGCTGGATCTTGCGGCTATGCAGGAAGCGGCCGCTTTGATCGTCGGCACCATGATTTTGCCTGTTTCCAGGCGGCAGGCGGCAATCCCCGGGAAACCACAGTGAGAACGGTGTTCAGCCTGGATGTTTTTCGCAGAGAAGTCGGGGGATATCGCAATCGAAATCACTGGCGACGGTTTCCTCTACAACATGGTGCGGATCATCGCTGGAACCCTGGTCGAAGTGGGACAGGGCAAAAAAAGGCCCCGGGAGATTTCCTCCATCATTACGAGCAAGGAGAGACAAAGGGGCGGGACACACGGCTCCGCCAGAAGGATTATATCTAGTAGAAATTTATTATGGAGAGTTATATGAAAGAGAGGCATGAAGAAATGGTTCAGATTGTTGACGGCAGACCCAGCTGGGACGAGTATTTTATGCAGATGGCACAGCTCACAGCACAGAGATCTACTTGTCTGCGCAGAAAGGTAGGAGCGGTTATCGTCAAGGACAAGCATATTATCGCCACAGGCTATAACGGAGCGCCGAGAGGCCTCAAGCACTGCGTCGAGCTGGGCGGCTGCCTCAGAGAGAAGCTGAAGATCCCCTCAGGTCAGAGACACGAGCTCTGCAGAGCCCTTCATGCGGAACAGAATGCCATCATACAGGCGGCGACGCTGGGGCAGAGCATAGAAGACGGAACCATTTATATCACACATCAGCCTTGTGCAATTTGTGCAAAGATGATAATTAACGCAGGATTGAAGAGAATAGTAGTAAAAAGAAGGATATCCAGACGATCTTTCTGTAGAAATTCTGGATGAGGCAGGACTGAAGATCGTGATGCTGGATAAATAGACAGACTAGGAGATGTTGAAATAGTATTATGGAAATTACTAGGATTACATTACTGGCAGCCTTTGTTACTTCCTTTGTACTGGCGCTGATTTTTTCGCCAGTGGCGATGAAGCTTGCGCCCAAGATTGGAGCCATGGACGTACCAAAGGACGCCAGAAGAATGCATTCAAAAGCGATGCCGCGTTTTGGCGGATTGGCCATCTTTATAGGGACCATCGCGTCGCTGTTGATCTACGCAGGTGATAACGAAAAAAATAGTTGCGGTTGCTGTAGGCGGTACTTTGATTTACCTATTGGGGATAATAGACGATTTGGTGAATCTGGATGCGAAAATTAAATTTGCGGGCCAGACCCTCGTAGCGGTTCTCATGTATTACATGGGTCTGCAGATTAAATTTATCAGCAATTATTTCGGGGAAGGCGCGCTGCATTTTGGTACAGCGATGTGTTTTTTATCGTTACAATCCTTTGGATTGTGGGTATTACAAATACGATCAATCTGATCGACGGATTAGATGGACTGGCTGCTGGAACGGCCTCCATTGCTGCCCTCTGTATCGCTTATGTGGCTTACATTCACGGCGATGAATACGGCATGATGGTGGTCTGCCTAGCCATGCTGGCGCTGGCTGGCGGGTGCATCGGATTCCTGCCGTTCAACTTTTATCCGGCAAAGATTTTTATGGGTGACGGCGGGTCCTTATTTCTCGGTTTTATGATGGCGGCGCTCTCTCTGTAGTAGGCCCGTTAAAACGTTCCACGGTAATTGCTGTGGTAGTGCCTGTCATCGTCTTGGGCATTCCTATCTTTGATACCTTTTTTGCCATCGTGCGCAGAGTCATCAACAGAAGGCCCATTATGGAAGCTGATAAAGGCCACCTGCACCACAAACTGATGGCTTCGGGTTATGGACAGCGGAGAGCAGTTCTGATGCTTTACGGCATCAGTGCGATTATGGGTATGGCGGCAGTTTTGATCAGCCGCGAGCTCTATAAGGATTCCTTTGTCCTCGTAGCTATTGCGGCAATTTATCTCTATGTGTTTTTGACAGATCCCAACCACAAGATGCCGCAGATTAAAGCCGTAAATATTGCAAAAGAAGAACGAAAAGAAGAAAAACAGGAGATGCAGTGTCAAGACCAGAAGGAAGAATAGAGAACGAAAACCGGCAGCTTTACAAAAAGCTGGCAAGAATAGCAGTGCCTATTTCCATTCAGGGCGTAGTCTCTGCTACGCTGAATCTGATAGACAACTTGATGGTCGGATTTCTGGGAGAAGCCGACCTGGCGGCAGTGGGCATCGCCTCGCAGATTTATTTCATCCATTATCTGATACTCTATGGATTCACCAGCGGGACTGCTACCTTTATGGCTCAATTCTATGGGGCAAAGGACTATAAGAACATTCGGAAAGTTGTAGGCTTCTCTATTGTCGTCGCTTTCTGCGTGGCCGTTGTCTTTTTTGTCTCGGCATTTTTCTTCACTGACAATATTTTGGGAATCTATTCCAATGATCCGCGTATCATAGAAATGGCTCGTCCTTATGTGAAAATCGGCACAGCGTGCTTCTTCTTCCTGGCATTTTCCGTGCCTTTGGAGATGGCATTTAAGGCTACGCAGCAGACCAGAGTTCCATTGATTGTCAGTACTGTCGTTTTCAGCACCAACACCTGCCTGAATTACATATTTATTTTCGGTAAATTTGGGGCGCCGGCTATGGGTGTAGCGGGTGCGGCACTGGCGACAGCCATTGCCAGATTCCTGGAGGTTTTAATCAGTTTGATCTTCGCCCATAGAAAAAAAGCAACTGCTTTCACGGCAGCTACAGAGACTTCTTTGGCTGGAAAAAAAGAGATGGTTCTTAGAATTGTCAAAAACTCCATGCCGACCACACTCAATGAAGCTGCTTTGGAGTGTGGGACAATCCATGTATGTAGCAGCTTTTTCCAGGATCGGCACGACAGCTTACGCCGCTTATCAGGCGGCGGCCTCCATCAACAGCATTTTTTCCTTTGCAGCGTTCAGCGTAGGCGACGCGGCTTTGATTTTAGTGGGGGAGAAGCTGGGTGAGGGTGAAAGGGAGCAGACCTATATTCTCGGAAAGAAGCTGCTGAAAATCGGCACTGTCTTGGGGATTTTGGTGGGGCTGCTGTTGGTCTTGGCGGCAAAACCGTTGGTTGGATTTTTTAGTCTGACCGCTTTGGGAAAGACCTATGCCTTTCGAATTTTTAGTCATTTACGGCCTGTGCATGGGCCTGAACTTATATAATGGCATCAACATCACCGGCACCTTGCGGGCGGCGGTGATACGCGTTTTGCGATGATGGCCGAATGCAGCTGCGTATGGCTGGTAGCCGTACCGCTGGCGTTTTTGGCATCCCAAGTGCTGCATGTACCGATCTTTATCGCTGTTTTGATGATTAAATCAGAGGAAGTGGTAAAGTGCATCATCTTGACAAAACGATTTATTTCAAAAAGTGGGTAAACAACGTAATTACCGGATTATAACGCTCTGCCCAAAGTGCCGCCGGCGTTTTGACAGGCAGGGTTTGTCGAATAACAAGAGGGGAATAACAATGCAAAAAATCGAGGAATTTTAAGCGAATTATTTTAATGGTCACCATTGTGGCGATGATCGCCGTATCGGTGCCGATGGTTTCTTATGGTGATGAACAGCCGGAAACCATTAAAAAAGAGTATATTATTACTTCCAGTGGTGATTTGTCTGCCGTGAAAGCCGATGGGCACATTGTCGACGTCGTTCTTGCAGACAGTCATACAGCGCTGATCAAAGTGGACAGCACGGCAAATTTAAGCAGCGTGCAGCAGGATTTGAAAGATGCCTTTCCTGATCTGACGATGCAGCCGAACTATGTGTATGAATCTACCAGCGTCAACGATCCTTACTACAATCTGCAATGGGGACTTCTCAATACCTCTGGCGGCGTGGATATCGGCTTTGAAGAAGCGCAGAGTTTCATTGAGTCAAAAAACCGATGCTGAAAAAAAGACTGTCGTTGCGGTCATCGACACGGGTTTTGATTTTACGCATAATGACCTTGCGGATAACGTTTGGATCAACAAGGATGAGATCCCAGGCAACGGCAAGGATGACGACGGAAACGGTTATGTCGACGATACTTATGGTTATGACTTTTCCTCTGGTTCATCAGTAACTCTGCGCCCTACAAGCAGTGAGTTCGAACACGGCACCCATTGTGCGGGCATCATCGGAGCCGTCAGCAACAACCACATCGGCATCACGGGAATCGGCTCGATCACTGGCAAGGTCCAGCTGATGAACTTAAAAGTGCTGGCTGGCAGTAAAGGGAGGGATCTTCTTTCAACTTGATTCGGGCTATCAAATATGCGGAGAACAACGGTGCGGATATTTGTAATATCAGCATGGGTTCTTATGGCAATGACACGGCTCTTTATGCCGCGATGGCGAAATCCAATATGCTTTTCGTTTGCGCGGCAGGTAACGACGGAAAGAATCTGAACAACATGCCGGTTTATCCTGGCAGCTACGACCTGGACGTCATCTGCGTTGCAAATATCAAATCCGACGGAACTATAAACCGGCTTTCTAACTACAGCAGCAGATATGTAGATTTGGCGGCGCCAGGCACGGATATCTACAGCACCGTACCGGGAGACAAATACCGCAATATGAGCGGTACTTCTATGGCGACTCCTTATGTAAGCGGCGTGGCGGCCTTGCTTCACTCCTACTATAATGGAATTGGGGCATCACAGATTCGTCAGCTGATTATGGATAACACCACTTATTCCCAAAGCTTGCGAGGAAGGGTGGCGACCAGCGGTTATCTCAATGCTTATAAACCGCTGGCTGCCTATGATTCTGACGCCTTTAAACCAGATGAGACGGCGCCTGTGATTGCAGCTTCTGTGGTGGATATCGAAGGTTCCTACAAGCAGAAACTGGTGATTATGGCCACAGATGACAGTGGGGAGGTTTCGGAGGTAAGATATGCTAGGGGAGACCTTACAAAGAAGTATTTCAGGAGTGGGAAAGGTTTTGACGTAGATTTGGACGAAGAGAATACTGGCTCTAAGACCATGGGCGTACCGTCGATTTATACGATTTACGCTGTCGACTCTTCGGGCAATGACGCGCTGTATCAAGTAGAATGCACAGCCGACGCGGTGAAGAGTATCAAGCTGAACTACGTAAAGAAAACCATTAAAAAGGGAAAAACCTACAAGCTGAAGACGACGCTGTCCAAGAGCGGAACTTATGGACGAAAGGTAACTTATACCTCATCTAAAAAGTCTGTCGCTTCGGTGTCCGGCACTGGCAAGGTCACTGCCAAGAAAAAGGGCACGGTTACGATTACGGCCAAGACTGGCAATGGATTGACTGCTAAGTGCAAGATCGTAGTGAAGTGAGAAAATGAATAGATAAAAAACTGCGGACCGAAGATGGTTCGCAGTTTTTAGTTGCAGTGAGACTTGTAGGTGCAGGGTTGTATATCAGATGTTGATTTCACCCTCGGCAAGAATTACAGCGCTGCCGCCCACTTTAATCAGGCAGTCAGTTCCTTCGGCATTGATTTCTGTCAAGATGACGGATGGACGATTCATTTTTTTTCTCCCTGAATGATCTTGCAGTGATCTTTTGCTTGCACGATTTTGTTGAGATAGAAGTAATAGGTCAGGGCGCCGTTGGAGGTTCCTGTTGCCGCTTCTTCATCGATATCGTACAGCGGCGCAAAATTTCTCGCGTGAGCGGTTATGTCGTCTTCTGCGTCCAGAGTAAAGGCGTGTACGCCAGTTACCTCATAACGGGCGGAGAGCGCCGACAGCGCTTTCATATCAGGTTCCATGGCGTTTAGGTCTCTTTGTGAGGCCAGAGGCATCATGATGTCAGGAAGTCCGGTAGAAATCAATTTTGGCAGAAGCTTGATCTTTGCTGGATCGTAAACCGCGCCCATGACTTCGTAGAGCTCTTTGATAGCGGCTTCATCTTCTATTGCTGCTATTTCCACTGGAGAAGCCATATCCATCATGACGAATCCGTCTTTGATATCGATGCAAAGATCCCCGGCAAGGGTGTGGTTGATGCAGCGGCAGTTATCGCTGACGATTCCCAGATGCATTAAAGCACAAAAAAGGAACCGATGGTCGCATGGCCGCAGAGATCGACTTCCGCAGCAGGCGTAAAATATCTGATTTTAAATTCGTTATCAGCCAGTTTTTTGATGAAAGCAGTTTCTGAATAACGAAGTTCGGCAGCAGTTTTTACCATGGTCTCATCAGATGAAAAATCGGCATTTTCTGGCAGAATGACCACCCCGGCAGGATTTCCACCAAAAGCGGTTTCTGTAAATGCGTCGACTATTAAAAAAATTTCATATGACTCATCCTCCTCATTTTGCTCTATAATGATACAATAAACTTCAATAGCTATAGTATATTGTAAAACCTTTTTTTTTAGCAAGAAATATAAATAAATTGCATATAATAGTGCGTGATAAACAATAAATTAATTAAAAGTTTGTTTTATAAACACAATATAACCCTGCGGCGTGTGAAAGAAATGTGAAAACTATAGTGTTCGGGTGTATTCGACAATTTGAATGCTTATAATAGTAGAGTCGCTTAAATCGAGTGACAAATTTAAAACAGAAAAAGAGGAGAAACAAAAATATGGCAAAGAAGCTATTTGTTGTGTGGCTCTTAATTACCATGGTAATTTTCTCATCGATTTCTATTTATGCTACAGAACAAACACAAGGAGATTTTTTTATTCCAAAGACCCCGTTGACAAAAAAGTCAATGAGGAAGACGCGAAAAGCGCAAATGAGGAAGAAGAAAGCCGCACAAAGGCAGAACCGGAAAAACTGGAAACTGCCATGGCAGTAAAAGCTACTGCCGTCAGAAGTAAATTAGAAGACAAAGAATATTTAGAAGGCCTGTCCTCGTATATCCGACATGTGAACCGCAATGTCAGTAAACAGGAATCGATGGATATGGCAAAAGAATTTTGTAAAATATGCTGAAAAATATGAAGTTGATGAGAAGATTGTCATGGCAATCGCTCAGAACGAAAGCTGTTATTACAGCGATGCAGTCAGCTGTGAGGACTTTAAAGGTCTGATGCAGACTGGAGACGGACTGGCAAGAAATGCGGGATATGATCCGCAGGAATTGTTTAATCCGGCTGTGAGCATCAAGGTTGGTGCGAGGTATATCAGCATGAGCTGGATGAGTTTGGAGACGTAAGTCTCGCACTTACCGCATACAATCAAGGTTCAGGTTCCGTACATTCAGGAAACTATTCTACCGGTTACGCAGAGCTTGCTATGGCAAGGACTGCCGCTATGGAGGATTATCTGGAAGATAACGGATATGTTGAATAAAAAATCATTAGACTAATTTGAGAGCATTTAATAGAAAGCAGTAAGCGGCCGGGAGATTCCCGGTCGCTTACTGTTTTTGTAATTTTAAGAAATCTTAAGAATTTGGAAGTGAAATTGTATTCATTTGGTTTTGTTAACCAAATAATAATCAAAAAATATGTTGATGGACATTAAAGAAGTGGAACGCTCTGTGAAAAGCCTGTGAAAAATAAGAATTTCTTAAGAAAAAGACTTGCACATTGTTTATAATAAATAAAGCGACAGGGAAGAAATACCTGCTGCACAATAAAAATAAGAGAGAAAAAGAGGAGAAGAAAGAAATGGCGAAAAAGCTAGTCACAGCGCTTTTAACAATTACCATCATCGCTTGCTCATCAATTTCCATTTATGCTACAGACACAAATATTACTGATACTACAGAAGCTAAAGCTACAGCGACGACAGAGGATTCAGAACAGACAGCGAATACTACAGTCAAAGTTCAGAGCATGTCTACAAAAACAAATTCAAAGTATAAAAAGGGATTGGCTGCTTATATTAGAAAAATTAATTCTAACGTAAGTAAAACGAAATCATTGAATATGGCAGGTTATTTTATTTCAAAAGCAAAGAAGTATAACTTAGACGCAAAAAGTATTAATGGCAATTGCGCAGAACGAAAGTACATTCTATACCAAGCAAAAAGTCCCTATGGATACAAGGGACTGATGCAGACCAGCGACGCATTGGCGAGGCAGTACGGTTACAAGCCTTCAAGTCTTTATAAAGCGCAGGTAAGCATTGAAGTGGGAGCCAGATATCTGAGAGCGATGAAGAACGAGTTCAATACTTATACCAAAGCACTATCTGCGTATGCATATGGATCAGGGTCGGTAAAATCAGGAAACTACTCTACGAAGATTGCAAAGAAATTGCTGAATACCAGGGTGCAGATCAGAAGATATCTTGAGAGGAATAATTATATTTAACCAAGGCTTATATTTACGGCAATAGCATGTAAATAGAATTTAAAAAGACGCCGGGGAAGGCAGGTTTGCTTTCCCCAGGCGTCTTTTATTGTCCTTTATTTAATCGACATGTTTATCGAAATGCTGAATCAGCAGTTTCTGAACTTGCTCGTGCTCGCCGGCTTTGACAGCGTCGAGGATCTGTATGTGTTCTTTGATATTGTCCTCTCGATTGAGGGCCGCCTTCTGATAGTTGTACCGCGCCAGGAGAAAAAGAGCAGGGTGTACTGCTCTTCAAAGGCTCTGGACAGCTTTTCATTGCCGATGACGTCGACAAAGCATCGGTCAAAAAGCGAGAGCTGCATGAATGGAGGCGGCAATGTCTTTATTCAGGCTCTTCTGCTGTTTCTCCAATGCCTTCTCCAGCATGATGCGCAGCTTGCTGGTGCTGTTCTTAACTACGCAAAGCTGGTAGGAGCCGGAGATGAGCACGAGGAATATTTGATTCATCTCATTGTTGAGACTCTCTGTCATCTCGATGACCTTCACCCGAGAGTTAAGAGAAGAAGTCACCAGACCCTCCATTTCCAGCAGGGAAAGCGCCTCTCTCACAGGAGTATTGCTGACCCCCAGCTCTTTGCAGAGGGGCAGGATTCTGATCTGATCTCCCCAATCATATTCTTGCGAAAGTATTTTCTGCTTGATAATTTCATAGACCTGCATTCGCATACTGACTTTGTTCAACTGTAACATGTCTTTATTCTCCTTTAGGTAGATAGTGTGCACAGTACATATTCTAATACAATTTGAAAGAAATGTCAAATAATTGTGAAAACTGTCTTGACAAATTCTGACCCAGGTGTAAAATGATAATAATAGTTTTAAAGTATGCATACTATTGTGGGCATACTTTATGCGAGCAAAAATAGGAGGATGTTATCATGTCTGAGAAAAAAACAAAATGAGGGGTTCAGCTCGCTCTTTTGGTTTCCTGCTTACGGTCATCGGTTTCGCTGTAGGCGTAGGAAGTCTTTGGCGCTTCCCTTATGTCTGCGGAACGAATGGCGGCGCACTATTTATCATTACATATGTGCTGGTCATTGTTCTGGTCGGCATTCCTTTGCTGACGGCAGAAATCTCAATGGGATATGTGTCGCAGAAGACAGCCATCGGCGCATATCAGACACTAAAACCCGGCAGCAAGTGGATGCTGCCAGCTACCTGCACATTATCGTAGCGCTCTTAATCTTCTGCTACACAGTACCGATTTACGTCTGGGTTCTGGCTTACATCTGGAGAACCGCGGTCGGCTTCTTTGTGGGGTTAGATGCAGACGGCATTGCCCAGTCTTTTGAGGCTCTGTCCGGCGACCCCAAAACCATGTTTTTATTTGCAATTATCAACTGGGCGCTTATCGCTATTATCGTCAGCGGAGGAGTGCAGAAGGGCGTGGAAAAAGGTTAACAAATTTCTGCTGCCGGCCTTGGCTGTTATCATGGTTGTCTGTATCGTCATCGGCCTCAATGTGGAAGGGTCGTCAAAGGGGCTGGCCTACATGTTCAAACCAGACCTTTCTTCTTTCTTTTTGATGCGGTAACAGCGGCCACCGGTCAGGCATTTTTTGCATTAGGTCTGGCGATGCTGGGTTCTATGATCTTTGGAAGCTACATCAAAGATAAGAAGGCCAATATTCTGAAGCAGGCCATTGTCAGCGGTTCTATCGTGGCGGCTGGTCTTGCTGCAGGCATGATGATTTTTCCAATGGTATTTGCATTTGGTCTGGAGCCAGGCGCAGGCACGGGCCTGACCATGATTACGCTACCAAATGTATTCAACTATATCACAGGCGGTAAAGTCATCGGCACTCTGTTTTACGTAGGTTTTTACTTCGCAGCTCTGTCGTCGGCCATTGGTCTGGCCGAGGCAATTTCAGCCGTGTTCATGGACTTGTTCCATATCAGCCGGAAAAAGGCTGTCGCTCTTGTCATGGCTTTTTTCTGTAGTCATTGGCAGCTGCTCTATTCTGATTCCAGGTTTCTTGGATGTGGTGGACGGTATTACAAGCAATTATCTGCTGGTCATCAGCGGGCTTTTGATTGATATCTTCGTAGCGTGGATTTGGGGAGCAGATAATTTCCTCGATGCGATCCATATTAAAAACAAAGCGATGCGGATCTGGCTCAAGGTTTCTGTAAAGTATCTCGTCCACTGGCAATCGTGATTATTCTGGTGGGGAATTTCCTGCAATGAAAATTTCATTATAAGTCTTTTAAAAAGTCCGCAATGCTGTTGATTGCCGAATCAGCAGCATTGCGGCCCTTTTTTATGGGTTTATAGACTCTGCCTGTTTGCGTGTTACGCATATTAGGCGTGTTATCAGTCTGCTGGATAACATTTTGCGGATTTTGTTGGAATATGCGTAACCTCCTGGCATGTCGAGCTCGCCAGTTACGCAGCGGGAAGAGGTTCGGGCCCATGTTTCTTAACTTTTTGCAGTTTTTAACTGAATCTGCGTAACTGTGGGGTGATATCTGCTGTCAAGTTACGCATTTTAGGCGTGTTATCAGTCTGCTGGATAACATTTTGCGGATTTTGGCCAAATCTGCGTAACCTCCTGGCATGTCGAGCTCGGCAGTTACGCAGCGGGAAGAGGTTCGGGGTCTGCTTCTTAACTTTTTGCAGTATTTAACTGAATCTGCGTAACGGCCCCGGTACGTCTAGCTGTCGTGTTACGCAAAATGGGGAGTACGCCGGACGTAACGATAATTTCTAAGAATTTTGAAAATTACCCTTGACAAAAACATTTTAGAGGAGTAAAATGAAACTACAAAATATGCATAGTGCACGATGCATATATCCGTGAGAAGAAACTGAGGAGGAATATGATGAGAAGTTTATGCACACCGATGAAGGCAGAGGGCCTTACCACATTAAAGATCAGATATGACTGGAAGAAAGATCAGTTCTGGATGGAAGCCATGAAGCAGTGGGAGCAGGATCTGGATTTCAGCAAGTACAACAAAAAAGAATTCTACGTGGAAAGCATTTTGACAGAAGACGTCGTTTACCTCAACACAAAGCAGGTGAGAGCACTGTACAAGAAATACGACCTGGAGGATTACCTGGATGAAATTCTGGACTTGATCAGACAGGGCAGACACTTTGGAATCGAGTGCTATTATAACGACAAGTATAACATCCGGTTCATGTGCCACCAGCACAGCCGCAAGCTGGGTGTCAACAACCGGCTGCACGCCACTTTAGCAGGCGGAATCAGACGTCATGATGTAAACGAAGACGAAAAAAGAAGTCATCATCGACGGACTGAATCTGGGAAGAGGCATGAGCTTCAAGAACGTGGCCGGCAACCTGGCATTCGGCGGCTGCAAGACGACGGTGCAGATGGAGGAACTGGATCTTTCAAATTTGGAAATCATGGGATTCCTCGGCTTTGCCATCGATAACTGCAGAACCATGACCGGTCCGGATATGAACTTCCCAACGGAGATGGCTGACGTAGAAAATGCCAATTTCTCTATGAATTACACCAGCGGACCAAACTCTCCTTTGGGCGAAACGGGAAAAACCGACAGCTTATGGGGTCTATGTGACCATGAAGCAGGCCGTCAGATTCAAGGAAGGAACCGACAGTCTGGACGGAAAGACCATCACGTTGATCGGTCTCGGCGCCGTGGGCTGGTACTTGGGAGAATATCTGCTGCAGGAAAACGTCAAGCTTTACATAGCGGACTTGAATCAGGAAACTGCACAGAAATTTATAGACGAAAATCCTGGCAAAGACATAGAAATCGTATCCCTGGATGAAGCTTTATATATGGATGTAGATATTGTCAGCCCTTGCGCCATCGGCGGGATCCTCTACGATGACAACATTCCAAAGCTGAGATGTAAGATGATCTGGGGATCGGCCAACAACCAGCTGCGCGCCTCCAGCCAGAAAGAAGAGATTCGCATCGCCAAGCGCTGGCTGAGCGAGACATCCTCTTCCAGACAGAGTGGTGGCACAACACCGCTGGCGTCATCTGCGGAGCGCAGGAATACATGGAAGGCGAGAATGCAAGCTATGAAAAACTGACCAAGGTCATCGATGCAACCATGCCAAAGCAGACCTGGGATAACCTGACCAAGGCCGAGGCTTTAGGAATTACGCCGTGCGAGAACGTTTACAGGACTTGCCAGGACGTGATATACGGTAGATAACCGGGGGAGAGGACATGATTCTTGAGAAAAAACAAAACGAAGGATTCAGCTCGATTCTGGGCTTTCTCCTTACAACCATCGGGTTTGCAGTAGGCGTAGGGGAGCCTCTGGCGTTTTCCATATGTGTGCGGAACCAACGGCGGCGCGCTGTTTATCATCACCTACGTGCTGGTCATCGTGCTGATCGGAATTCCCCTTTTGACAGCGGAGATTTCCATGGGTTACGTAACGCAGAAAACCGCAGTCGGCGCTTACCAGACTCTGAGGCCGGGAACAAAATGGTACGCTTCCAGCTATCTCCATATTCTGGTGGCACTGCTGGTCTTCTGCTATACCGTTCCTATCTATGTATGGGTTCTGGCCTATATTTGGAGGACAGCGACGGGCTTCTTTTCCGGTATGGATGCTGCGGGCATCGCAGACTCTTTTGAGGCACTGACCAGCGATCCCAAAACCATGTTTCTCTTTGCCGTCGTCAACTGGGTGATCATCGCTGTCATCATCAGCGGCGGCGTGCAGAAGGGCGTGGAGAAGGTAAACAAGTTCCTGCTGCCGGCATTGGCCGTCATCATGATCGTATGCATCGTGATCGGACTCAATGTGGAAGGGGCGTCAAAAGGGCTGACGTACATGTTCAAGCCGGATATAAGCACATTTTCTTTTGACGCTGTAACCTCGGCAGTGGGGCAGGCATTCTTTGCCATCGGCATCGGCATGTTGGCCTCCATGATCTTTGGCAGCTATATCAAAAATAAGAAGGAAAATATATTGAAGCAGGCTGCAATCGTCAGCACTTCCATCGTAGCAGCCGGAATCGCCGCCGGACTGATGATCTTCCCGATGGTATTTGCTTTCGGTTTAGAACCAGGGGCAGGCGTCGGCCTGACCATGATCACTTTGCAAAATGTCTTCAATTATATTTCTGGCGGGAGAATCATCGGTACTTTGTTTTATGTAGGCTTCTACTTTGCCGCACTGTCTTCTGCCATCGGCATCGGTGAAGCCATCGTAGCAGTGGTCATGGATGGCTTTCATATAAATAGGAAAAAAAGCTGTCGCCATCGTCATGGCGTTCGCCGTGGTTATCGGCAGCTGCTCCATTCTGATTCCAGGCTTCCTGGACACCGTGGACGTCATCACCAGCAATTATCTGCTGGTCGTTAGCGGGCTGCTGATTTCTATCTTTGTAGGGTGGATTTGGGGAATTGACAACTTCCTCGATTCTATCAACGTACAAAATAAAGTCCAGCGCACCTGGCTGAGGATTTCAGTCAAATATCTGTGTCCAGTGGCAATCCTGATCATTTTCATAGGTAATTTCCTATAATATTTGCTTTAAAGCGCAAGAAACCGAAGAACACTGCCGGGCGGGGTCGCCTGGCAGTGTTCTTTTTGCTTTTAGTATTCGAAATGTTTGTCGTAATGGATATAGATGAGCTTCTGGGCTCCCATGAAGTTGTTCTTTCTGACCGCATCGAGAATCTGCTGATGCTCACTGAGGTTGAATTCCCGATTAGGTTCGGGATGTTGGTGGGTGTAGCGAGTCAGCAGATAAAGAATCGGTGACTTGGTATCGAAGGTGTTGAGTAGATAATCGTTGCCTGTCGCAGCGACAAAACACCGGTCAAACTCAATGGCCTTGAAGGCATAATTCATATATTCCTTTTCCTTTAAAGCCTGTTCCTGCGCTAGAATGGCTTCCTCCATCAGTTCCAATAGACACTCGATTTTGTCTTCCAAATAGCAGGTTGTGTAGCAGCCGGATATAATTGAGAAAAAAGTATGGTCGATATCTTTGTAGAGGTCTTCTGTGATATCGATGACCTGGACCTTTGAATTCAATGTGGAGGTCACCAGGCCTTCCACTTCTAAGCGAGAAAAGCGCCTCGCGGATCGGAGTGTTGCTGACGCCGAGTTCGCTGCTCAGCGCGGAAATATTGATGGTGTCGCCGAAGTTGTACTCCAATGTAAATATTTTCTCTTTGATAATCTGATAGACCTGGTCTTTCATACTGGTCTTTGTAATTGCCGTCATATTTGTTCCTCCCTGTTTCACTACAATTATATACTATCTGCCGATGAAAGTTAATTTAATTTTATTCACTCTAATCAAATCGCGCAGTAACATACAAAAAAGTGCCTTCTTTGCATTGCCTGCAAAATCAATGCGGGTTCATCAAAGGAATTTCATATTAGCAGGCGTGCGGACTAATGAACTTTTTACAGCAGATTGACAACATACATCGTGTATGTTATATTGGTATATACAAACACGGTGTATGTATATAAGGAGGTGCGAGATGCCGCGCAATAAATATCCGGAAGAAACTGTTCAAAAAAATACTGGACGTTTCCTTAAAGCTCTTTCTTGAGAAGGGCTACGAGGAGACTACTGTCTTAGATATTGTCAACAATTTGGGAGGGTTGACGCGAGGCGCTTTTTATCATCACTTCAAGTCAAAAGAAGAAGTTTTAGACGCGTTAGGCGATAAGCTGTTTTTCGACAACAATCCTTTGAGAAAGTGAAAAAGGAAAAAAAGGCTTAAGCGGGTTGGAGAAAATTAAAAAGGTTATCAAGCTGCAATTTCAAAATCAGGAATTGCAAGAGGTTAACACGATGTCGATTTGCCTTCTGAATAACCCGCGAATTTTAGCAGACTTTTTGCAAAAAGCAGCAGAAGATGATAGCCCCGTATTTAGAGGAACTCTTCAGGGAAGCCATTGAGGATGGCTCCATTAAAAATATAAAATATCCCAAATCTCTCGCCAGCTTTTTTACAGTCATGGTCGACGTTTGGGTGATTCCTTCCATCTTTCCATGCAGCCAAGAAGAGTTGATTGAAAAGATATATTTTTTAAAAAGAGCTGTTTGATTCTATGGGGATTCCTGTTATGGACGAAGAAATCCTGCAGGGCTCCTTGCAGCAAATAAAACATTTAGACAGAGAATAAAATTGCCTGGCAATTTTATTTTTTTTAGCACATATACATACAGACAACATGTATCTAAAGGAGGATATAGTTATGAAGGCAACAGATTTAGCAATTTCTGTAAAAAGGACTGAAGAAGAGCTATAAAAACAAGTTAGTGCTGAAGGATGTAAACTTTGATGTGGAGCGGGGATCGATTTACTCGCTTTTGGGTTCTAACGGTGCAGGGGAAAACGACGACCATTAAGGTGCTGACGACATTGTTAAAACCAGATGGCGGTGAACTGAAGGTAAGTGGTTATGACGTGCTAGGGGAATCTGAAAAAAGTGCATCAGGCTATCAGTCTGACGGGACAGTTTGCAAGCGTAGATGAATCGCTGACAGGCATGGAGAATCTCATTTTGATCGGAAAACTCAATCATATTGGGAAGCCAAAAGACAGGGCAGTTGAACTATTGACTTATTTCAATCTGATGGATTCTGCAGGACGCCTGGTATCGACTTACTCTGGCGGAATGAAAAGAAAGCTGGATATTGCTATGAGTCTGGTCAATCGACCGGAGATCATTTTCCTGGACGAACCGACAACGGGTCTCGATCCCCAAAGCCGACACAGCATGTGGGCGATTATCGAGGAACTAAAAGATTCTGGCGTGACTATATTTTTAACTACGCAGTATCTGGAAGAGGCTGAGCAGCTGGCAGATAAAATCGGCGTCTTGGACAAAGGGACTATCATCGTAGAAGGAACAGCGCAGGAACTAAAAAAATATGCTGCCTCAAGGTGTGGTAGAATTTACTTTTACAGATGAGGATCTCTTGAATCAGGCTTGCAGTCTCACTGCCAAATACAAAACAACTGCGATAAGGGGAAGAAAATAAGCTGATAATCTATACTGACGGTTCAGCGGACACATTATCACTGATCTTTCAGAAGTTTGCTTCTAACGGGGTGGGAATCAAAGCATTCGCTCAGAAATCACCTACCCTTGAAGACGTTTTTTTTAACACTGATTGGAGAAAAAGGAAGGTATAGGGAATGAATAAAATTACGAACTTATTTGTGGACACGAAAACCATGGCTGGCCGCTGCTTATTACTGACTAGACGAAATCCTGACATGGTTTTGACCAGCTTTGTGGCGCCAGTAATGATGATGATTCTCTTCGCTTATGTATTGGGAGGAGCAATCAACGTGGGCAGCGCTTACGTCAATTATATCGTACCAGGCATCATATTGCAGAGCTTGGGTCAATGCGCGACTACCACAGCAATCAGCGTAAGCACAGATATAAAAACGGGCATTATCGACCGCTTTTGTACGATGCCTATAAAAAAGTCTTCTATCTTATCCGGTCATGTATGGGAGTCCTTTGCCAGGAACGGACTGGCTACAATTCTGGTTGTGGCTGTGGCATTTCTTGTCGGCTTCAGACCGAAGGCTGATTTTGCAGGCTGGCTTTTTTGGTTCTATTGATTCTGAGTCTGTATATCCTGGCTATTTCGTGGTGCTCCATTTTCTTTGGAATCATCGCTAAAAAGCCCGGAAGGCGCGGGAGCCTTTTCTGTATTTGCTATTATTTTACCATATTTGAGTTCCGGCTTTGTGCCAACAGATACGATGCCCAAAGCTTTGGAACTCTTTGCAGAACATCAGCCGATGACGCCGATTATCGACACCTTACGGACAGTCTTGCAGGGGAAGAACTGCAAAGCCACACATTGGCAGCCGCTATACTGTGGTGTGCACTGCTGCTGACGTTTTTTTTATTTCCTATCTGTCAAAGCCTTTCGAAAAAAACATTTCTAGATAATAAGAATCAAAATACTATATTTCATTCCAAGTTATGAAGACTTCGACAGAAATCAAAAAGAAGTTATCAAGACAAAAGAATTTTTGAAGATTTGCGTAATCAGGCGGCTCGTGTTATGCAGATTCGGCAAAATTCATCTGAATAATTAAGTAAAGGCGGTTGAGGAGGGCATTCTGCATAACCGAGCGAATGATCTTCATGTGCAGTTACGCAGATTCGACTAGAAATCAGAAAAAGTTATACTGCAAACCGAGCCATCTTAAAAAAATTACGTAACCAAAGGCTGAAAGAGACAGCTGATTTTTGTTTGGAGTTATCCGCTTATTTTAGGAGGAAGAACCAAGCTATTCCCCTTGCAGAGAAGGGAAGATTAATGGTATAATGAACGCTATAATCCGAACAGCTTTGCCTTTTTGCCCCAAGCTTGCTTTGGCTAGGCAAAACGGACAGCGGAGCGAGTGAAACGAGCGTAGGAGTATTGCGTGAGCAATACGTTGCTGTAAGGAAGCGTTCATTGAATCATGATAACAGGCAGGTGGAGAGATGAAGGTATTTGAAATCGCACCAGTGAAATATATAGATAATAAGATGTTGGTTTTGGATCAGACGCGCTTACCGGGCGAAGAGGTCTACGAAGAGATGCACACCAAGGAGGATGTCTGGGAGGCGATCTACAAGCTGAAGGTCAGAGGGGCGCCGGCAATCGGCGTTGCGGCCGCCTATGGGTTGTACTTGTGTGAGAGACTTTCGGGGTACAGATATCGACGACTTTGCGGTTCAACTAAAAGATGCCAAGGACTATCTGGTGACTGCCAGACCTACGGCGGTGAATCTGGCATGGGCGCTTACCCGCATGTGGGACAAGTTCGAAGCCTTAGGGCGAGTCGACGTGGCGGCAGCTAAGTCTGCCCTCTCTAACGAAGCAGAAGCAATTCGCAGAGAGGACGAGGCGGCGTGCTTTTTGCCATGGGAGAATACGGGCTGTCGCTGCTCAAACCCGGCATGGGAATTCTGACTCACTGCAATGCGGGAACTATTGCGACGGCCAAGTATGGAACCTGTCTTGCGCCTATTTACTTAGGGCAGGAGAGGGGTTATGATTTCAAAGTCTTTGCTGATGAGACGAGGCCACTGCTGCAGGGGGCACGGCTGACCAGTTGGGAGCTTTCTAAGTCCGGCATCGATGTGACTTTGATCTGTGATAACATGGCGTCCATCGTCATGAAAAACGGATGGATTGATGCGGTGGTCGTAGGGTGTGACCGTATGGCGGCCAACGGAGACGGCGCCAACAAAATCGGTACGTCGGGTGTTGCCATTCTGGCAAAAGAGTATGGCATTCCATTTTATATGTACGTGCCGACTTCCACGATTGACATGGATACGCCTACAGGCGATGACATTCATATTGAACTCCGCGACGGAGAAGAAATCTACAAGATGTGGTACGAAAAGCCCATGGCGCCGGAGGGGGTAAAGACCTATAACCCTTCCTTTGACGTGACGCCGGCAAAATATATTACAGCAGTGATTACAGAGAAGGGAATATGCAGACCGCCATACGAAAAGAGCCTGGCGGCGCTGTTCAAATAGAAATGAAACATACTAGAATTTACATACTGATGGTGCTGGCGGCATTTTTGCTGGTCAGGCGCTTTTATTGCCGGAAAATTTGCGGTACCCTACATTCCGACCGTATCGCTGACCTTTGGAAGATTTGTCGTGGCGACAGTCGCCATGGGCTTCATCAAAAAAATATATGGAGGCAAAGAATCCGGAGGAAAAATACATATTTCAGAAGACGGATCTTAAGAAATTCCTCTTTACAGGTATCGTCGGCATGGTAGGATACCACATCTTTTTTTTTTTGTCGCTGAAGTATACCACGGCGATCAATTCGTCGATTATCGGGGGCGACCAATCCGGTAGTGACGGCTTTGCTGGCACTGGCTTTTCTGAAACAAAAGCTGCCGCTGAAGCAGGTCCTGGGTATCGTTCTATCGCTCTTTGGCGTGGTGCTGACCATCACTGCAGGCGATTTGTCGGTACTGGCTGCCTTTGAACTGAACAAAGGGGATTTGATCATGTGCCTGGCGGTGGTCGTGTGGGCGGCTTACGGCGTTTACAGCAAAAAGCAGATGTGCAGGGATTTCTCCTGTTGCCATCACCTACTACAGTTTTTTGGTATGTACTTTAGTGCTGATACCATTTGTGCTTTTGGAGAAGCCGTGGGAATTTCTGCCCGGTGTACCGGCAGAGGCTTATATTGCCGTCGTATTCATGGCAATTTTCCCATCCTGTTTCTCTTATCTGGTACAGCAGATCGCTATCAAAGAAATCGGACCGGCCAGGGCTTCCGTATTTATCAATTTGGTGCCGATTTTCTCTTTTGTCCTGGCAACTTTGATTTTAGGAGAAACTTTACAACCAGTGAAGATTCTGACTGCTGCACTGATCATCGCAGGGGTATGCATTTGTCAGCTTTCTGGAAATACTAAAGAAGGAATCATAAAGAATGGAAAATAAAAACAGGGCTTTCTGGCCCGCTATGTAAAAATTATCGTCGTCTTTGCTGTGGTGGCGGGATCGTCATCGGGCATCTTCGGCAGCGTCATCGAAGCGCCGTCCATGGCCATCGGGTTTTTGGAGACTGAGCCTGGGAATGCCTGTCTTTGCAATCCCTGTTTTACTGAAACAACGAGACGTGCTGAAGAAAATTTCAATCAAGAATTACATATGGACCTTCGTGGCAGGGGCCTTTCTGTTCCTCCACTTTTTTACCTGGTTCAATGCCGTCAAGCTGACGGATATCGGCAGCGCCTCTGTGCTGGCGGCGCTGCATCCTCTGATCGTTTTGGTTATCACCATTTTCGTCTTTCGCAGAAAGGTGGGGTGTGCGTCCCGTCATGGGCATCATTCTGGCTCTGCTGGGCGGCGCTTTGATCGCAGGGCTGGATTTCAGACAGTTGTCGGCAAGCAACTTTGCCGGAGATGTGCTGGCATTCCTCGCCGCCATGTTCATGGGCTTGTACTTCACAGTCGGAAATGAAGTGAAAAAAGAGGTATCGGGCAGCGCTTATGTGTTCCTGGTCTTTCTCGCCTGCTGGATCTGTTTTGCCGTAGGGATGGTGGTTACAAAGACGCCGGTCTTCGGATATTCGACTACGGACTACGTCTATATCATCGGTCTGACGCTGGTATGCCAGATTGGCGCTCATGCCGTGTTCAATCTCTGCTTCGGCCATGTGGACTCTCTCTATGTCTCAGCTTGGGAGTCCGGCGAGTGCGTTTCTGCTATCATTATGGGCGTGATTTTCCTGGGACAGGTGCCGACCTCCTGGCAGATCATCGGCTGTGCAGTTGTGGTCATCGGGCTTTTGTACTATAATTACTATACGGGCCTCGCGGAAAAGGAAGCCGAAGAAGGGGAGAAAGTATGAGTTATAAGGTTAGACTGCAGTCCTTTGAAGGGCCTTTTTGACCTGCTCGTGTATTTGATAGAGAATGCGCAGATGAGCATTTATGACATACAGATTTCGAAATTACAAAGCAGTATCTGACGTATATCGAAGAGATGAAGTCTATGGACTTTAATGTGGCGACCGAATTTATGGTGCTGGCTGCCACTTTGATCGACATCAAATCAAAGATGATTCTGCCTCGGGCGACGGTGGAAGGTGAAGTGCTGCTGGAGGAAGACCCTCGAAGTGAGCTGGTGGAACAGTTTGCTGGAATACAAGAAGTACAAGCGGGGTGCAGAAGAACTGAAGGAGCAGAGGGACTACATGTCCCTCATCTACGAAAAACCCCAAGAAGATATTTCGAATATCTCAATCAGCCGGACGAATACCTGGACCTGGACATCAAGAAAATTTGCCAGCGCCTTTGACCAGTTCCTGCGCAAAAAAAAGCGAGAGGAAGAGGTGCGCGCCCACTATACGAAGGTGGAGCGGGAAAAGGCGACCATAGAAAGCCGCATGGTCTACATCAAAGACCGTTTCAAGAACGTATTCCTGCGGGGGATTCAGAAGCTGAGCCTGAAAGAACTGATTCCTAACAAAAAAAAGACCGGTATGACATCGTCGTCACCTTTGTCTCTGTCCTGCAGATGATAAGGGACAAGTATCTGGATGCAGATCAGCGAAGCGTCTATGGGGAAATTACAGTGGTACCAGGTGAACGAAAATTTGAGGAGGTCGGCGCAGATGAATAGCAAGAAGACGATTAAATCTGCCTTTGAGTCCATGATGTTCATTTGGGGACAGCCGTTGGACGTGAAGAGTTGTGCAGATATATTTAATATCAGTAAAGAGGATGCCCTGGCCTATTTTCTCGAACTGCAGGAAGAATATGAGCAGGAGGGAAGAGGCATCGTCATCAGGCAGGTGGGAAAAATCTTTTTCAGTTTGTAACCCGGCCTGAGAATGCAGAGTTCATAGAACAGCTCTGCACACCAGTTAAAGTGAAGAAGTTATCGCAGTCGGCTCTGGAGGTTCTGGCCATCATCGCTTATAAGCAGCCAGTGACCAAAGGGGAGATTGACGCCATCAGAGGTGTGAAATGCGACAGGGTCATCGACGGACTTTTGAAGAAGGACCTGATCCTGCCAAAGGGGAGATCTGAGGGGATCGGCAGGCCGATTCTCTACGGAACCACCGATACATTTTTTTTTGAAGAATTTCGGATTTACCAGTCTGAAGGATTTGCCGGAGATTGAGGATATCGAAGGGGTGATCAACCTTTCTGAAGAAGAAGGGGAGGATGACGATAACGGTATGGAACAGATTTCAATAGAAGAGGTGGAGTATGGAGAAAGAGAAATTTAAGTGTCCCAATTGTGAACACGAAATCACGATGAATCTCAACGAGTTTGTGGATGTTTCCACGGACCCGGAGTTCAAAGAGAAGATTATGAACGGGGAATTTTTCCTGATCAAATGTCCGGAGTGCGGCGATGAGACGTTGGTGGAATACCCGGTGATGTACATGGACCCAGATAAGAAGCTGACGATTTACATGGCGCCGGAGCACGAGGCGGACCTGCTGGAACAGCTGAACAGCCTGGAAGTGCCGGAGGGCGATCTGGACGAAGAGGCGATTTTCCGCGTGGTCGGAAACAGCGCGGAGCTTTTGGAGAAGATCTTGCTGGCTGACGGCGGCAGAGACGACCGGGTCATGGAGCTTTACAAGGCCATCATCGTGGAAAAACATGAAGGAAGAGTGGCCTGATGTGAAAATCAGAGACCTCCTGTATTTCTTCGACAATGGCGAAGAATATTTTATCATCTGGGACTACGACAATGCGGCCGGTGAACAGTTGACGGTCAATGTGGACGATGAATTGTACACCCAGCTAAAAGATGACTATTTGGCGGCTTTGGCGATCCCGGCCAACAAGTACGCCGAGGTCAACGACAAGTGGCTGGCAGAGAATTGACGTGGTGGAATAGATTGCAGGCGCTGCCGCTTTGGCAGCGTTTTTGACATATGGACGAAAAGCAGAGAGCAGCGCATCGTGATGACGGTGCGCTTTTTTGGTGGATATAATGTACATCTATTGTGTTGTATTTTTGCGTCACAATAGGCTATAATATAATCAACTAAGATAAAAGGTGGTGGGATTATGGCAGCTAAGACGGCAAATGTTAATTCAAGGATGCAGTCTGATATCAAACAACAGGCTGAACGTATTCTTGAAAGGCTTGGGATTCCGCGCTCTGTTGCGATTGATATGTATTATCGCCAGATTATAGCACATAACGGTATTCCATTTTCAGTAACACTTCCTGCTAAGGTACCTGCACGTGATGAGATGACCAAGGCTGAATTCAATCGTATGATGGCTACAGGTTTGCAGCAGGCGAAAGACGATGATTCCTTTAATGTCGATGAAGTATTTAAAGACCTGGAGACGAATATATGAAGTCATATAGCGTAAGGATTACCAGACAAGCAAGAGAACACTTGAGAGGAATCAAATCATACATTGCGAATGAACTGCTTGCCCCAGAGGCTGCCGCAAATGCGATAGCTGGTCTGAAAAAAGGGGAATAAAGAACCTGTCAACTATGCCGGAGAGAATCAAACTTACGGAAGAAGAACCGTGGCGCAGTCAGGGTATCCATCGAATGAGAGTGAAAAATTATTATGTGTATCTGGATTGATGAAGAAAACAATATAGTGCAGGTAACTGCAGTAATCTATGTTGCCAGGGATCAGGCGGCACAGCTTGATATGATAGAAATGGAATAAGTGAATGAGCGCACCCGTGAAGACGGTGTGATTTTTGGTGGGCACGCCTCTATGGGAGAGATATTGTGCCGATTGCTGATCCTGCTCTTTGCGATAAGGAAGTCAACCTCCATGCGTGAGGAAGCATCATCGCGGGAGGGGTTGGAGTAAAAATAGAGCTTATGGCCATTTGCTGTCAACATTTGCGCTACGACGTTTTCGACAATCATACCCATGTTAACCTCTAAATTATCGAACAAAAAGCTTTTTTTGTAAATTTTCAGAACTGACCTCGCCGTTTTCACTAAAGGCGTGACTGATCAACAGCCCGGTGTCTCCCATGCAGCACTTTAAAAAAAGGGTTCGGTCCAGGTTTAAACTGAGACCAATGTTTGGTTCAGTGGAGTTATAACAATTGTTGACGATCATTGCATCGGACAGCCAGAACATTGCATCTTTATATTCATCAAACCGGGCGCCTTGCACCAAAAAGGGCGCTTTTTCCGTTTCGCTTCTTCCACTGGAGAAGATTCTCATAAATTTTTCTACGCATATTCTGCCTCCTGTCGTCATCATAACACAAATCAAGAGTTTTTTTCGATGCGAATACCACATAAATCAAGAGATTTTTCCGGTAGAAAACCACACAAATCGATACTTTTTTTCAAATTGATAAATTTTATCAATAAAATGCTCTTCTGACGCCTATTTTATCACTTCTTAATGATAATATTTATCATTTTTTGATAAACATCAGCCGCTTACATTCGTTGGCAGAACCACTGAAACCCCTTGCATTTACAAGTGCAGGGGTTTTTTAATGTAAAAATACTAAATAGTCTGACAAATGGCACGAGTTTTGCATTATATTTAGCGTGATAACGTGAGAAAGCACAGAGACTTGAAGATAGGAGGGCTCACCAATGAACAACATACAGGAGACAGGTTTTCACTCTATGATGAAACAGCTCTACGGCGATTTCGGGGTCGATTCAGAAGTCGGCAGGCTGCGGAGTGTTTTGATGAGAAGGCCGGGTAAAAGAAATCGAGGGTATCACGGACCCTGCGGCAGTAGCTATGAAAGAAATCTGGGACGTAGGAAAAGTCAGAGAAGAGCATGACGCTCTGGCAGAGATTTAAAGGAGCAACGGCGTCGAAGTACATTACATCGAGTAGATGGCGCAGAACCTGCCCAATGCCGTTTATGCGAGAGATCTGGTTCTGATGACGCCAGAGGGCGCCATCGTCGCAAGACCGGCAGCAGGATGCCGCATCGGAGAGGAAGTTTACGCAGCCAGGCAGCTTGCAAAGCTGGGCGTACCCATCATTAAGACAATCAATGGCGACGGCATCTTTGACGGCGCCTGCTGCTTGTGGATGGATCGCAAGACCTGCATGCTGGGATATGGCAAACGCTGCAATCCATCGGCGGCAGCCCAGGTAGAAGAGGAAGCTGCGCAACATGGGCGTAGAACACCTGATCAAAGTAGAAATCCCAAGAGGTATGGCACATCTGGACAGCTTTATGGCTTTTGCAGATCTGAAGGTAGCGTTGGTGCTGAAGATCGCTGCGCCGGATACCATCTACAGAGTTGGAGGAGAGGGAGTTCAACATCGTGGATATCCCGGACTACGAAGAGTTTGGGCGCTTCTGCCAGAATTTCGTAGCTCTGGAGCCGGGCAAAATCGTCATGCCGACAGGCTGTCCGAAAGACGGTAAGCGCACTGGAAAAAAAGCCGGCGTTGAGTGTATGCAGCTGGATGTCAGCGAGATCATGAAGGGCAACGGGGCCATCCACTGTATGACGGCTTTCCTGAAGAGAGACAGCGTGCCCCTTTATAAATAAGATGCTTTTGCGAAAAAAAGATAAGGAGGAACTTATGAATGCGAAAAAAATGAAAAAAGTCAGTCTGCTCATCATCCTGGCTCTGACCGTGGGTTTGTTTGCAGGCTGCGGAGGCGGAGGCAATAGTGCAGGCCCGTTGAAAGACGACGGCAGCGTGGTACTGCGCATCCGTTCAATGCAGAGCCGTCATCTCTGGATCCCGGATACGGCAACAGCTCTGACAGCATCTGTCCGCGAGGCATGATGTACGAAGGTTTAGTGAGAATTTACGACAATAAAATTGAACCGGCCATGGCGGAAAGCTGGAAAGTCTCCAAGGATGGCCTGACCTATACTTTCAAGCTACGCGACAGCAAATGGTCTGACGGAGAACCAGTCACGGCCTACGACTTCGAATACGGCATCAAGCGTCTGCTGGATCAAGTGACGAGGCGCCAAACGGAAACTATGCCTGGATGGGATACTATTTCAAAAATGGACAGGAGTTCAACGAAGGAAAAGTGTCAGCAGATGAAGTAGGCGTAAAGGCTCTCGACGACAAGACCCTGCAGATTACGGCTGTCAAGAATATGCCGTATTTCCTGGATCTGATGAAGATGCCGTGCTTCTATCCGGTTAGAAAGGATGTCGCTGAAGAGTACGGCAAAGGATTATGCCGCAGCGCCAGACAAGGTCGTCTGCAACGGTCCTTTCGTTCTCAAAGAGTGGGAACACGAAAGCAAGCTGGTATTTGAGAAAAATCCGAATTACTGGAATGCCGACAATATCAATGTAGACGGGGTAGAAGCCTACATTATTTCTGAACAGGAAACTGTGATGAACATGTTCGACAACGGCGAACTGGACATCACCAACACCATCGAAAAAGAATATATCGATAAATACAAGGAAAAAAGAAGAAGCGGTTTATATCGAGGGAGCAACGGTCTGGTACAACATCATCAACGTAAAGACCGACCGGGGCGAGATTTCGAAGCTGCTCAGGAATAAAAAACTTCCGTCAGGCAGTGTCCTATGCCCTTGACCGCAACGCTATCGTGGACGCAGCCCGCGGAGACGGCTCCTTTGCTATCAGCCGCATGTGTCCTGACATGCTGTCGGTTTCAGATACCACGTTAGGTGAAAAGTACCCGCTTGATCCATATCCGGCCAAGGGAGATACAGATAAGGCAAAGACCCTCTTTGAGAAAGCCCTGAAAGAGACAGGAATCAGCGCCGATAAGCTGCCAAAGCTGACACTTCTGACCTTTGACGACTCCACAGCAAAGACCACTGCAGAAATCATTCAGAACGTGATGAGCACCACCTTTGGATTAGAAGTGACCATCGACACCCAGACTTATTCTGCCAGGGTAGAGAAGGAGAATAAAGGCGACTACGACTTCTGCATCACCAACTGGGCGCCTGACTACAACGATCCGATGACATTCCTGGAGTGCTACGAATCAAACAACAGCTATAACACCTATTTTGGCGGATATTCTAACGACAAATACGATCAGCTGATCAAATTCTGCAACACGACAAACGACATGAAGGCAAGAGCCGACAAGCTGTTCGAAGCAGAGAAGATGCTGGCAGACGAGATGGTCGGTGTACCGCTGTTCCAGACCAGCGGCTATTGGGGAAAGAAGACTTATGTCAGCGGCATCAGCAAATGCGGTTTTGGCGCAAACGATCCAGATCTTGCAAGGGTTCACTATGACGGAGACAAGTGATCCGCATCAAACCGATAGACAGGAACATTGCAGAGGGCGCGCCGGGTGGTGCGCCCTCAGAAAGGATTGTGACTTATGCTAAAATACACGCTTAAACGAATACTGATTGCAATTTTGACCTTGCTGATCCTTATTTCCGCCGTGTTTGTCATGATCAGGCTGCTGCCGGGAGACCCTTTCTCTGATCCTAAGGTGCCAGCGGCAACCCAGGAAAAGATGAGGGAGTATTATGGACTGGATGAACCGCTCCATAAACAATATCTCACTTACATGTCAAACTTATTTCATGGCGATTTGGGCTACAGCCTGCGTACACAGGGCCGGACTGTAAACGAAATTATTTCTACTGCCTTTCCATTTTCTATCGACCTGGGTGTGCGGGCGCTGCTCTTTGCTGTCATTGTCGGATTGCTGCTGGGAATTGTGGCGGCGCTGAATCAAAACGGATTTCTGGATCATCTCAGCATTGCCATCGCCGTCATAGGGATTTCCATCCCCAGCTTTATCATCGCCAGCGTGCTGCAATACCTGCTGTCAGTGAAACTGGGCATACTGCCGGTGGCGCTTTGGGGAGATTTCAAGTCTACCATACTGCCCACCTTTGCCCTGGGGATCGGTTCTGTGGCAACCATCGCAAGGCTGATGCGCACCAGCATGCTGGAGGTGACAGGCGAGGACTTTATCAAGACGGCAAAGGCAAAAAAAGGCCTGAGCAAAGGGGAAATCACCATGAAGCATCAACTGCGTAACTCCCTGCTGCCAGTGATAACGGTCATGGGGCCTCTGGTGGCAACCCTGCTGACCGGCACCTTTGTCATTGAAAATATTTTCGCGATTCCAGGGCTGGGACGTCATTATGTCATCAGCATCCAGACACTGGACTATCCGCTGATTCTGGGCATGACCATCGTTTACAGCGTGTTCCTGGTGCTGATGCAGGTGGTGGTGGATCTGGTGTACGGCCTTGTCGATCCTAGAATCAAGATGAAATAAGAACAGGAGGCAGCATATGGAACAGACAACCATAACGAAGACACAAGAAAACACGGAACTGACCAGAGACTTATTCACCTTTGTGGAACAGGATGATGCAGGTGCGGAAAAGATGTATGCGCCCAGCATCAGCTACTGGCAGGATGCCTGGAGGCGGCTGAAGCAGAACAGGGTGGCTATGGCCAGCCTGCTGTTCATACTGGTGCTCACTGCCTTTGCCATTGTGGCGCCCATGATGTCCTCTTCCACCCATTCGGACGTCGACTTTGGCGTCATGAATCAGGGGCCGTCTGCGGAACACTGGTTTGGCACAGACAACCTGGGCAGAGATTCATGGTGCAGAGTGTGGATGGGAGCGAGAGTCTCCCTCTTTATCGCCTTAGTCGCAGCTGTGGTTCAGAGTACCATCGGCATCATCATCGGAGGGGTTTCCGGCTTCTTCGGAGGCAAAATCGACCTCTTTCTGATGAGAGCGTCAGATATCATCGACTCCATTCCATTTCTCGTCTACGTCATATTAATCATGATGATCATGGGGTCTGGAATGGCGCCCATTATCATCGCCTTTGCACTGACAGGCTGGATCAGAATGGCAAGACTGGTCAGAGGACAGGCGCTCTCTCTGAAGGAAAGTGATTACGTCATGGCTTCGAAGGGACTTGGCGGCTCCAACATGCGTATCATCATCAAACACATGGTGCCCAATATGCTGGGCGTCATCATCGTCACCCTGACCATGAGCATTCCGACAGCTATTTTTACAGAGGCTTATCTGAGTTATATCGGTATCGGCCTGCAGCCTCCACTGACCAGTTGGGGACAACTGGCTAACATCGGAGCCACGGTGATTAAGACCTATCCATATCAGATGATCATCCCGGCCATCTTTATCAGTCTGACCATGCTCTCCATGCAGCTTTTCGGAGACGGCCTGCGGGATGCACTGGATCCGAAGCTGAGAAAATAAAGGAGGAGCAAATGACGGAGACATTATTAAGAGTAGACGACTTGCGCGTTTCCTTTGATACCTATGCAGGGGAAGTGAGAGCCGTCAGAGGCGTATCTTTTTCATATAGATAAGGGGGAAACCCTGGCTATCGTAGGGGAATCCGGCTCGGGGAAGAGTGTGACGGCACAGGCGACGATGCGCCTTTCCGCCGATAAACAGATTCGCTACAAATCGGGAAGCATCCGCTTTAACGAAAAAGAAATTCTCAAGCTGCAGGAAAAAGAATTGCAGCGTATCAGGGGAAGTGAGATCGGCATGATTTTGCAGGACCCTCTCACTTCACTAAATCCGATGATGACCGTCGGCAAGCAGATTGCAGAGGGGATTATCAAGCATCAGCATCTGCCGAAGCGGGAAGCCATAACCAAAGCGATAGAAATGCTGAGACTGGTAGGAATTCCTGAGCCGGAGAGACGGGTAAATCAGTATCCCCATGAATTTTCCGGCGGTATGCGGCAGCGTGTTTCCATTGCAATTGCCCTGGCCTGCAATCCCAAGCTGCTCATCGCGGACGAACCGACGACTGCCCTGGATGTTACGATTCAGGCGCAGATCCTGGAACTGATGAAAGATCTGCAAGAGAAGCTGAACACAGCGATTTTGCTCATTACCCACGACTTGGGCATTGTTGCGGAGATGGCGGACAGCGTCATGATCATGTACGCCGGCAGCATCGTGGAAAGCGGTAACTGTGAAGACCTTTTTTTATCATCCCGCCCATCCTTATACTTGGGGCCTTTTGGGCAGCATTCCCCAGGCGGACCAGAAAAACAAGGAGGCGCTGATCAGTATCAAGGGAACGCCGCCGGACCTCCATGCGGAGATTACGGGATGCCCCTTCAAACACAGATGCAGCTATGCGATGGCAGTCTGTCATGAACACAGGCCGCCCGCCTTTGAGATTGGGGAAGGTCACACTGCCGGCTGCTTTCTGCATCACGAGTTTTCGCCTTCTGTCATCAATCCGATTACCAAAGAGGAGGTGAAATAGATGCAGGACAATGTGTTATTGGAAGTAAAAACCTGAAAAAGTGTTTTGAGGTGGGAAACCGCCAGGTGCTCACGGCAGTGGACGGGCTGGATTTTACCATCAGGCGGGGTGAGACCCTGGGTTTTGTGGGAGAATCCGGCTGCGGTAAATCCACCACGGGAAAGACAGTCATGCATCTGATTCCGCCTACCAGCGGACAGATTCTATACGACGGCAGGGACATTACCCATATGAAACGGCCCGAGTATCTGAAATTTACGAAGAAGGCACAGATGATTTTCCAAGATCCTTACGCGTCGCTGGATTCCCGCATGACTGCAGGCGAGATCATCGCTGAAGGGATGAAAATCCACGGGATGTATCATGCCAAAGAGCGGGAAGAGCGGGTCGTAGAACTGCTGAACACGGTGGGCCTCAACAAAGAGCATGCCAGCCGCTTCGTTCACGAGTTCTCTGGCGGACAGAGACAGAGGATTGGCATTGCCAGAGCCCTCGCCATAGATCCGAATTCATCGTCTGCGACGAGCCGATTTCGGCATTGGATGTTTCGATTCAGGCGCAGGTCATCAATCTGCTGCTGAACCTGCAGAGGGACCGCGGTCTGACTTATCTGTTCATCGCTCACGATCTGGGAATCGTCAAGCACGTCTCGGACAGGGTGGCGGTCATGTATCTGGGCGCCATCGTGGAACTTGCTGAAAGCGATGAACTCTATGCACACCAGCTTCATCCTTACACCCAGGCGCTGCTGTCAGCGATTCCTTTGGCAGACCCTGTAAAGACCAGGGCAAAGCAGAGAATTCTGCTGGAGGGAGACGTGCCCAGCCCTATTGACGTCAAAGGGGGCTGCAAGTTTGCAGGGCGCTGTAAGAAATGCATGGGTATATGCAGGGAAGAAGCGCCAAAGCTGAAAGATGCGGGGCATGGACATTATGTCGCATGTCATCTGATTTAAGGAGGTTGAAATGATCAGGTGTCTATCAAATGTTTTTTCAGAGACAGGGTTTTTGCAAATCCTGGACGGATTGACTGTAAACAGAACGGGAATTTTTCATATCAAAGAGGACTCTTCTCCTGCACTGCTGCGCCTTTTTACATCGATGTGGCCGCCCGATTGGGCGTGGAGCTTGCAGGCATGGCGCTGCCTCTTACGGGAGATGGTCCTGAGGATGCTCTCTCCATCAGAATCGACGGGGAGGTTGCGGCGGGCTTTTTGCGAGATCAGGCTGGCTGGCGGCGGTGTCTGCATCTCGGCATCCTGCCAGGAGGATCTGGAACGAGGCACCGCTTATTTTTTGCCACCTGCTATCCCTACGACGGCAGGGACAAAAGCCTGCAGGACCACCTGGAAGAAAGGGCGCTGCAGTGTCTGACTGCTTTGACCGTAGATGGGAAGACGCTGCAAGTACAAGAGATTACTGGAACGTCTGAAGGCGGGACCGTGACTTTTCCCTTAGCTGTCCGAACAGGAATGAATGGGGAATTTCTAAATCTTATGAACAGGCAAAGCATCATTTCCAGCAGAATCTGGATGTACGCATTGTTGCAGATGAAGAGGCGGCGACCTGTCCTGAGGCGGTGCTCTGTACGGCCCTGCGCCTTGCCCTTGAAAAACTACGAGACCATTTCGCCATATGGAGTTCAGCAGGAACAGCCTGGCTGCAGAAATGTAAAATTCAGGCTGGCGGAGAGAACAGCCACTATCGAAAACAGAGACGGCAATCTGACCTTTTCAGGACAGCCGCAGGCATTGGCAGCGCTAGCCGAGAGTTATGCTGCAGAGGAAAAAGACCCCTTTGATTCGCCCCTTCTTTTCGGATTTGGAAGCGATTCTTTCTGCAAAAACGAAATCGGGCAGGCATTGGAAGCAATCTGCCAGTATGATGGGAAAGAAGCGAAGCCTTCGGCTTTGGTCACCAGAGAATATACCAGGGCAATGGTGGACAGGAAAGGTCTGGAACATTTCCTAGCTGAAAAATGGGGTGAGGCCCATCTGCTAAATTTTAACGATGGAAAGGAAGTCTATCGCGATCATTATCGGTGCAGCTGGGAAGGCCGTAATTTTTTGTCAGCTTTTGTGACGAAGTGCTGCCCGCTGTAAAGCCGGGAGACGTGGTGGACTTATTTGGACGGCTCAGTGAAGATACAGATGTGCGCAGATCCCTGGAAAGAGAAATAGAAAGGAAAAGCTGCGGGGAAAAGGGTGCCGGTATCGGCCGTATAGAGATTTTGCGCTCCTTTAAGTCCGGCTACAGCTGGATCGAGGAGCGGGTATTGCCTGCACTGAAGGAGTCGGGCTGGTCTGAACGGGTAGCGGCGGTGGAGATCCGCTTTCCTTATCTGCTCAATGAGAGAGGCGACGATACGTTTGAAGACGAGTCAACGCCTAATTATGGCAGGCACAGAGACGATCCTCTGAAATTTTTTGATATTCCGACCCGCTGGCTGCAGGAACTGTTTCCTGTCGACGAAGCTGCTGCAGGAGAAGCTGTCCATACCGACTGCGCAGGTGGCCTTCATCCGTGACGATGCGCTGCCTCACACCTATGTCCTGACCTGCTTTGACGAAGAGGGCGCCCTAATCTACGAGGACGACTTTGACGTTAAATACGTACAGAAGAAGTATATTAAAAAATATCCGCAGATCGGACGAACCCACGTGACTTGTGGCTGGCTGTCAGCCCGTATCAACGGAAGGACGGTTTTGGATAAGCATATTGCAAGTGACACGGAAAAGGTCTGGCAGATTCTCGAGGAAAAGATCATTCCTAAACTGGAAGCCTGTCTGCTAAAACGCTATGGGACATCCGGCCTGGTGGCGGCACAGCCGCTGTTCAACCGTCTGCAGATCAACATCTCCATGAGCGAGATGGATTTTGACCTGGGGTATCGACAGGAACGCATTTCCACCATAGAAGCTATGCAGGAGGATCTCTATTTCTACCTGCTGGACTGGTTCAAAACCTATGGGGAACGGGAATGCGGCTCTGAACTTGACAATGTAGGACTGATTATGCCGGAGCCGGAGATTCGAAAAGGTATGGATACAGAAATTGAAGTCATTCTCTATGAAGATCTGACCGACGGCGCGAAGGTGTTTAGCCCGGGAGGAGACGTACCGATCGTTGAAAAGCCTGTACTTCTCAGGAGCAGCAGACTCACCTTTGAAGAAGGGGTACTGTGCCAATCCATAGAAACTGACGATGCTCTGGCTCTTCATAAGCTGCGGATTTTGGACGAGATGGTAAAGAAGGGCATCATCGACTTTTATCAGCAGCATCCTGTGACCATCCGCATGGAGAGTGCAGGTGAAATTGCAGAGGCCCAGATCCCAAAACACCAGAAGACGGCATCCACCCTCAGTGAGGCGGACAGGGTTGATTTGCTGGAAAACCAGGTTGTAGATTACGAGCAGTATCTGGATCTGCTCCGCTATTATGAAGGTATGGAGCATGTACAGATCATACCAGCGGAAACGACATATAAAAGGTAGGAAAATCTTTGCGATTTCCTGTATCTGCCGCAGCAAAGGCGTATGCTATGGACATAACAAGCTGAAGAGTGAGCGAATCTCCGCCGCCTTTACGGCGCGTCATCACGGCAATGAGTCCAGCAGTCTGAATTCTACATTCCGTTTGCTGGATCGCTTGCTGGGCGATATGGCGCAGGTGCGCGAGAAGGTCAACGTGATCCTGGTGCCTTTTATCAATATCGACGGCGGCATGCTCCACTGCCAGGTGCAGAGGAAGCATCCGAAATGGCTCTGCCATCCGGCTCGTTATAACAGCGCAGGCTTTGAATTCCGCAAGGATTTTGATAACCCGCACAGCATATACGGGGGAGGCCAGGCTTCTCGGCAAGCTTTGGGATGAATATCTCTTTGACGTGATTACCGATAATCACGGGTTTGAGGGTCACGAGCTGTGTCAGCCGTTTTCTGGCTATATTTCGCCGTGGTACAAGAGCTTCTGGGTGCCGAGAGCCTTTTATTACGGGTATGTCTGGTACAGAGGAGACGCTGCACATATGATGGAAATCGGCAGCAGAATCAGATCGAAGGTCTGTGACGCTATTAACGGCGATCGGGAAATCCGCACGCTCAATCTGGAATTTGCCGACCGCTTCTACAAGTATGCACAGCGTTGGTTCCCAGATCTGTTCAGGCTTGATAAATACGAGGATGTGGTCTTCTATTGGATTGATACCAATGAAAAACCACGGACAGCCAACTACGGCATTCGGAACCCGGAAATTACGGCGCTGGATTGGACCACGGAGGTTGCTGATGAAACGGCGGTAGGCGCTTATATGGGCACCAACGTGAGAGCACACCACATTTCGGATCTGGCTGTGTTCGAGGTGCTGGAGGATTGCCCGCTGCACAGAGACTGCGGTGTGAGGAAGGCTGGCGAGGGCTGGACTTTCTCAAGATTTCGCAGGCACCCTTTGTTTTCAGAATGAAGATACATGCCATAGTAAGTCCATATGATATACAAAAAAGTGCTGCAGAAGATGGTTTTCTGGGCACTTTTTGTCTGCTGCCAGCCGGCATACTGCACGCGGCTGATTTAGGTTGCACACTCTGGTCAAATCGTGCTATGATATGATCATCATTGCAATCAGGGGAGGTTAGAGATGATAAAGGAAAAAACAGAAAACTACCAGCTGCACAGGGAAGGTGAAAGGCAATATCTGACCTTTTTGCAGCTAGATAAGTATAAGGAACTAAAGCATTTGTTCACCACACGCCACGGGGGTGTAAGTGAGGGACATTGTGCCAGTTGGAATTTCGGGGAACGACATTTGGACACAGCGGAAAATATTTTACAAAACTATGAAATTCTCGGCCAGGTGCTGGGTGCGGGCACTGATCAGATGGTGACATCTGCCCAGACCCACACCACCAACATTAAGGTGGTGACAGGGGCAGATCGGGGCAAAGGCGTCATCAGGGACAGAGACTATGCGGATATCGACGGTCTGGTGACCGATGAACGAAATATCGCCATCATTACGGGACACGCGGACTGCAACGCTATCTTTTTCTTTGATCCGGTCAAACAGGTCATCGGCCTGGCCCATTCAGGCTGGCGGGGAACTCTGGCCGGCATCAGTGCAGCCATGACTTTGAAAATGGAGCAAGAGTATGGCTGCAGTCCATCAGATATCATAGCAGGTATCGGACCGTCCCTGTGTCAGGACTGCTTTGAGGTGGATGAGGACGTGGCGCAGGCTTTTCTTGAAGCTGATGAGGGGAATCGGCAATTCTGTGAACGGCGGGGCTGTAAGACCCATATCGATCTGAAAGGGATCATCCGCCGTGATCTGCATGCTGCGGGTCTGAAACCAGGGAATTTGTCGGATATGGAGCTCTGTACCAAATGCAATAAGGAGATGTTTTTCTCCCATCAGGGGTCATCAGGGAAGGCGAGGTCTCATGGTCGCGGCGATGATGCTGGTGTGATCCACCAAAACGATATTTCAAATTAGAAGAAAGGCGCTGTTAGATGATAAAATATGGAATAACAGAAATGGATTATATCTCTGCGAAAGATCCAGTCATGAAAGAATTGGTTGCACACTTTGGCCATATGGGCGGCGGTGAGAGAAAGGACGTCTTTGCGTCTTTGGTCAGCAGTATCGTGGGTCAGATGCTCTCTAACAAAGTCGCCGACGTGATTGACGGCAGGCTGCGCCAGATGGTGGGGGATTACACGCCGGAGCTGATTTTGCAGAAGAGCGTAGAGGAGATCAAAGGATGCGGCATGTCCCAGCGAAAGGCGGAATACATCAGAGGGCTGGCAGCGGACGTATTGGATGGTAAGTATGATTTCATTTTGCTGCAGGATATGAATGACGAAGAAGTGGTCAAATATCTGATGCAGATCAGAGGCGTGGGACGTTGGACCGCGGAAATGATTGCGGAGTTCACCCTGGGCAGGCTGAACATTTTCAGCTTTGATGATGTGGCTTTGCAGAATGGCATTAAAAAGCCCACGGTTATAAGACGCTGAGTAAGCAGAGATTTGAGCGGCTGCGGAAAAAGTATTCCCCTTTGCTTCCGTCGCATCGCTGTATTATTACGCCATTAACGATGAAAAATGAAGATTATATTTTGCTATCCCATGGCAGATGTGTTAGAATAGAGGCTGTGACTAAAAAATAAGAGGTACGAATAGATGAAAAACGTTATTTTAGTTGGAATGCCGGCCTGCGGTAAAAAGCACCATAGGTGTCGTGCTGGCAAAGACCATGAACAAAGGGTTTGTGGATACAGACATCCTGATCCAGCAGGCAGAGAGCAGAACCCTGCAGGAAATCATCGACCAAGAGGGAAACGATTATTTCCACCACGTCGAAGAGCGGGTCCTCCTGGACTTTGATGGAGAAGACTATGTGGTAGCAACGGGCGGCAGCGCCATCTACTTTGATCGGGCCATGGACAAGTTCAAGGAAAAGGGTGTTGTGGTTTACATCAAGGTCACCTTGGATACAATCTTAGAGAGACTGAATAACATCAGGTCCAGAGGTGTAACCCTGGAAAAAGGACAGACCATCGCGGACCTTTACGAGCAGCGGATTCCACTTTATCAGAAGCACGCTGATGTGGTGATAGAAGCAGACGGCCTCAGTGTGGAAGAAGTTGTAGAAAAAAATGATAGAGTTAGTATAAAGGAGCAAGAAATTAGTGATAGATGTAGTGAACGTGAGCCTGAATTTCAGCGGGCAGACACTTTTTAAAGATGTAGATCTCAAATTTACGCCGGGCAACTGCTACGGCATTATCGGCGCCAACGGAGCGGGCAAGTCCACCTTCCTGCGCATTCTCTCAGGGGAACTGGAGCCGACCACCGGCAACGTGTCCATTAAGAAGGGCATCAGAATGTCCGTCCTCAAGCAGGACCATTTTGAATACGATGAGTATACGGTTCTCGATACGGTCATCATGGGCAACCAGCGTCTCTACGACGTGATGAAGGAAAAAAGATGCCATCTATATGAAGGAAGATTTTAACGACGAGGACGGTATCAAAGCGGCGGAGCTGGAAGCGGAGTTTGCAGAGATGAATGGCTGGGAAGCGGAATCCGATGTCAGCCGCCTGATTCAGGGGCTGGGGCTTTCCAATGACATTTTGTACAGCCAGATGGGCAGCCTGAGCGGTAAAGAGAAGGTGAAGGTGCTGCTGGCCCAGGCCCTCTTCGGCAAGCCGGACATCATCCTGCTGGACGAGCCCACCAACCACCTGGACATCAAAGCCGTCAACTGGCTGGAGGATTTTTTGATGGAGTACGAGGGCACGGTCATCGTGGTTTCCCACGACAGACATTTCCTTAATACCGTGTGCACCAATATCGTGGACGTGGACTACGGCGGGATCAAGATGTATGTCGGCAATTACGAGTTCTGGTACGAATCCAGCCAGATGATTCAGAAGATGGTCAAGGACCAGAACAAGAAAAGCGAAGACAAGATCAAGGAACTGCAGGCCTTCATCCAGCGGTTCTCTGCCAATAAATCAAAATCGAAGCAGGCAACCAGCCGTCGTAAAGCTGCTGGACAAGCTGACGGTGGAGGAGATGCCATCGTCTTCCAGGCGTTATCCTTTTTGTAGGCTTTAACATGGATCGCGAAGCCGGCAAGGATATTTTGATCGTCGAGGGAATTTCAAAGACCATCGACGGCGTCAAAGTCCTGGACAACGTCTCTTTCCGGGTCAACCGGGGGGAGAAGATCGCCTTTGTGGGCGAGGACGAGATCGCCAAGACCACACTCTTTAAGATCGTCATGGGCGAACTGGAGCCGGACGAGGGCAGCTACAAATGGGGCGTAACCATCACGTCTTCTTACTTCCCGATGGACAACTCGGAGTATTTCAACGGCTGCACCCTAAATTTGGTGGACTGGCTCAGTCAGTATACTTCAGAGACCACGGAGTCCTTTATGAGAGGTTTCCTGGGAAGGATGCTCTTCTCTGGCGACGACGTGTACAAAGAGGTGCAGGTGCTGTCGGGCGGAGAGAAGGTCCGCTGCATGCTGTCCCGCATGATGCTCTACGGCTCCAACGTGCTGGTGCTGGATCAGCCGACCAACCATCTGGATCTGGAATCCATCACAGCGGTCAACGAAGGGCTGATGAGCTTTAAAGGGAACGTGCTCTTCGCATCCCACGACCACGAGTTCATCCAGACCATCGCCAACCGAATCATCGAGTTCAAGACCGATGGAACCATGGTGGACAGACTGGGAACATACGATGAGTATATAGAAGAGAATTAAATAAAGCAGCAGAGGCAGATTGGGTCTGCCTCTTTTTGTATGGAAGTAAAGACAGTTCGGCGAACGCATGAACAAAATGCGCGCCTTCATTATTCGAAAAACAGGTTATTATGGCGCAATACGCTGTCCGATCCCGCATTCGAGCCTTCATTTTTAATTTTTTGAATTTACTTGCGCTACTCCTTTGCAAGACACACGAAAAACAAGCAAATCTGTCTTTTTCGTTGATCGTCAGGGCAATTTAAGAGACTACGGGCTTTTTAAATGGAAAATAGTGGATATATATTCGTGCTGAATTTATGAAACGCGCAAGTAGTGAATAATAATTTGCGAATGAAGGCGCATTGGTTTACAATAATCAAAAACCGCCAGAAACAAACAGAAAAGTGAAAATGAAGGCGCGTCGGTTGCCGCCCCCCTTGCTTTTAAGCAAAGTTACAGTGGAAGTCTTGCCGATTTCCCTTGAAGTGATCTGTCCGATAGATTATAATAAACGAAAGAATAGCAACTCTATTAGGAGATAAATGAATGAAATATAATTGGGATTTGGATAATTTAGGAGAGAATATCAAGCGCAGCGTCCAGGATGCTGTGGATACAAAGGATTTTGGATGTCTTAATCAGACCATACGCAATACCATCAACAGCGCTTTCGGCGGAGCCATGGAGAGCACGAGGCCGCCGGACATCGACCTGGGAACTGGCGCGTCGTCTGGGCGCAGGAGCTATGAACACAGAAAGCAGGAACCGAATGACTATAAGGCGAGGACGGTAACTCCGGTGAATACAGCGCTATATACGGGCACTGCAGGAAAGAAAGCCTTTGCCATCTCTCTGATGGCGGTGGGATATAGCATGGGGGCGATTACAGCGCTGGCATTCCTGGCAGCAGCGGTATCTTCAACCATGGTCGGCGGCAGTCTGCTTCATGTGGCGCTCAGCACATTAGGTGCGCTGATTGTGCCTTTTGCGGCTATGGCTGTGGTCGGTACACGCCGCCTGGGGAGAGTCAAGCGGTTCCAGTTGTATTTGAATACAATCAAAGGCGAGCAGTACTGTAATGTTAAGGACTTGGCCAAGCGCATCATGAAGCCGGACAAGTATGTAGTGAAAGATTTACATTGGATGTTGAAGAACATGTGGTTTCTGCAGGGTCATCTGGATGACAAAGATACCTGCCTGATGACCACCGATGCAGCATATAGGGAATACTGCCGGTTGATGAGACAGCGGGAGGAACAGCAGAAGGCGGAATCCGAAAGGGCAGCGGCGGCAGCAGAAGCGGAGCGCGGCAGAAAACAATCTATGGACCCACAGGTGCTCTCTATCATCGAAAAAGGAAATGAATTCATCAAAAAAGATACGTGCCTGCAACGACGCCATACCGGGTGAAGAGGTATCGGCAAAGATTTTCCGCATGGAGACTTTGACGAGAAGAATTTTTGCCCGCGTGGAAGAAGAGCCGGATACGGTGAGTGATATCAGGAGACTGATGGAATACTATCTTCCGACAGCCGTAAAAAAAGCTGCTGGAGGCTTACAAGGATTTAGACGCGCAGCCGGTACAGGGTGAAAATATCATCTCCTCAAAGCGAGATTGAGGAGACTTTAGACACGTTGAACAGGGCTTTTGAAGTTTTGCTGGACGATATGTTCCAGGATACGGCGTGGGACGTATCTTCAGATGTTTCCGTACTGAAGACCATGCTGGCACAGGAGGGATTAACCGAAAAGGATTTTAAAACAGGAGGAAGAGGATGACAGAGGATTTTAAAGATATACAGGAGAAGCCGACGCTGACATTGGACCCGTTTCAGGAGACAGCAGTTCCAAAGGCCGAATTTCCGGCGATGCAGGAGGAGCCGGAGATGGACGAAACCGTTTTGTCAGAGGAAGAACGGCAGATGGCGGAGCAATTTGCACAGCAGATTGACCTGACGGATTCTTCCATGATCTTGCAGTACGGCATCGGTACCCAGAAAAAGATGGCGGATTTCTCCGAGTCGGCGCTGGAAAACGTGCGTACAAAGGATCTGGGCGAGATTGGAAACTTGCTCAGCGGAGTGGTTTCGAACTCAAGAACTTTGACGAGGAAGAAGAAAAGGGATTCCTGGGCTTTTTCAAAAACAGAGCAATAAGATTCAGAATATGAAAATCAAATATGCCAAGACGGAGGCCAATATCAACCAGATTTGCCAGGTGCTAGAAAACCATCAGGTGCAGCTTCATGAAGGATATCGCACTGTTTTTTGACAAGATGTACGATTTGAACCGAACCTACTTTTAAGGAACTGACCATGTACATCATCGCCGGTAAGAAAAAGCTGAAGGAGGTCAGAGAGGGTCAGCTTCAGGTGATGCTGGCAAAGGCGCAGCAGTCCGGTCTGGCAGAAGACGCACAGGCGGCGAGAGACCTTGACTCTATGTGCCAGCGTTTTGAGAAAAAAAAGATTCACGATCTGGAACTGACCAGGATGATCTCCATTCAGACGGCGCCGCAGATCAGGCTGGTGCAGGGCAACGATACGGTAATGACAGAAAAATCCAGTCTACTCTGGTAAACACCATTCCGCTTTGGAAAAGCCAGATGGTTCTGGCCTTAGGTGTCGCTCATTCGACCCAGGCGGCAAAGGCGCAGCGCGAGGTTACGGATATGACCAACGAGCTGCTGAAAAAAATGCGGAGACTTTGAAGATGGCTACGGTGGAAACTGCCAAAGAGTCTGAGCGCGGCATCGTGGATATCGAGACGCTCAAGGCAACCAACGAATCTCTGATTTCTACCCTGGACGAAGTGATGAAAATCCAGGAAGAAGGCCGCCGCAAACGTCAGGAGGCGGAGGTTGAAATCACCAGACTGGAGGCAGAATTGAAGGACAAGATGCTGCAGATCAACAGTCAGAGGTAAAAAAATCGGATTAGGAATCGGAAATCTATCGGGTTAAAAACAAGAGCCGCTCACGGGAAACCGGAGCGGCTTTTAAAATGGATGCTATTGATGGCATGCACTACTGCTGCACCTTGGCGAGCTCCGCCTTGGCGCTGATGACGGGGTTTTCCGATGCGTCGGCTCATTGCAAGAGATGCAGCGACGCATTTATCCAGATCCACGTCGTTTGCGATGCCCAGCTTATCAGGAGATTGACGAAGTCTTCCGTAGCGATGTTGCCTTTGGCGTTCGGGATGACGGGGCATCCGCCCATGGCACCGAGCGACGTGTCGAAGTCTGTTATGCCGCATTCTAAAGCGGCGTAAGCGTTGGCCATGCCAAAGCCTTCGGTGTCGTGGAGGTGGATGGATAGCTGTGAAGGCGAAAAGCTATCCAGGAATACACAGAGGGTGGATCGGATCTGATCGGGGCTGCCATGCCGGCGGAATCTGCAAGGCCGATGACGGAAGCGCCCAGCTCTATGCCGCGTCTGGCATAGGCGATGCTTCGCGAAAACCGGCGTCTCGTCGCCAAAGGGGGGAGCCAAAGACGGCGCCCAGTGCCAGGGTCACGTTGACGTCAGGCAGTTTTGCGATTGCAGCAAGATCGGCAAAGCTCTTCTCGGCGGTGGTATCAAAGCCTTTGGCGAATTCCTCACTGACGGAGAGAAAGCAGGACACGTTGCTGATGCCCAGGTCAAGCGAACGGCGGGCATCCTCGTAATCGTTGACCAGGCTGGTGATCTTCACGCCCCGTTCCTCTGCGTAGGGCAGGATGGCGGAAGCGAGGGCTTCCATATCCTGATACTGTCTGGTCAGCTTTGGGATTTTGGAGAATACCCCCAGCTCGATTTCGTTGCAGCCGTAATCGATCATCGACTTGATCAGAGATTTTGATGTCTGTGGGTAGGAGCTGGTGATACCGCTGCCAGCCGTCCCTGGGGCAGACCTCGTGAATGTTCACATGAGTTGGAAATTTCATTTTCTATACCTCACTTCCTTTCTTAAAGCATGAGCAGGATGCTGGAGGTGACAAAGGCGGACACCATCCAAAGTCCAAGGACAAGAAGACCCGATGACCAGATGAACTTGTTGGTGATATTCTTCTCGCTGAGCAGCAGCGTCGCCTGCCCAGAGGAAGCAAAGGTCAGATACGCCATCTGTGCGCTGGTGCTGATTGCCACAGGAAATACGACGATGTTATAGCCTGCATCAAGAAACGGCATACAGAGGGATGCAACCAAAGCACTCATGATGTACATGGTAGCCGTGTTGGAGAAAAAGTTTGTAAGTACCGTCGAAAGGACGATGGCAATCCCCCAGAAGGACCAACGGCGAGGAGGCCGTGATCGTGCTTCCCAGTTCGCCGACCAGCCAGCCTTTGATGCCGTAGTCGTCTGCCAGAAGCTGGCCGCCCAAGGTTGCAAGAGAACCGATGGCGAGGCAGATAGGCCAGTTGATGCCTTTGGTAAAGGCTTGGTTCAAGTCAAAGATGCGCTCTCCGTCTACGCGGACCAGGGCGAGGACTGCCATGACAGCGCAGCCGAAAACGATGTTTTCCATGCCTTTCAGACCGGAGATGACAGGAAGGTCCTCGGGGATAAAGCCGTAAAAGAAGGTGTAGACCGCGATGAGGAGGAATGCCAGCAGCGGGATCAGCTGTTTGCGGCTCGGTTTCGTGTTGTCTGTACCCAGAACCTGAATCAGGTCTACCCCGGAAAGCTTGTTCATGTCGCACCTGAAGATGAATTTCATGGAGAGGATGTACACGAAGATGAATACTGCCAGCAGGACCAGCGAATAAAGGGAGAAGGCATAGGGAGGGATGTCAACGCCGGTGCCGTCGATAAAGAACTGCGCTGTCGCCCAGTGGAGAGCGTTCATCTTTCCCATGATGTTGACGCCTACGCAGGCGCTGGTAAAGCAGCCCAGGTAGAGAAGGCGGCCAAACTGCGAGTTAGGGTCGATATCGGCCTCTTTGCAGATGCTTTTGAGCAGGACGAAACAGATGATCAGCGCGCCGAAGACACCGACAAAGACTGCAGCTGTCGCCATAGTGATCATCAGCACGGCGATGATGAGCAGCGGACGCTTCTGGAAGCCTTTTCTGGTCAAAATAAAGCGGGCAATGGTTTCGCCGGTGCCATCGCGGACGATGACGTAACTCAGGGCGAAGAGGGTCATGACCTGCCATACCATCGGGTTTCCGATAAAAGCGCCGATGACGCCTGCCGGTTCAAAGATGCCGCTATAGACCAGGGCGCGCACATGGAAAACAGGGCGGCGAGGATGCAGTCGTTGGTCGCAATCAGGCCGATGATGGTGCCGACAAAGATGAGGACGATGGTGACACCAGCATCGGTAATGCCTTCTGCCCAAGGAGAGACAAAGCTGGGCAGGATAAAGGAGAACAGGAACATGACGGCGGCTCCTATGTAATATTGTTTGCTTTTCTTATCCATTTTGTTACCTTTCTTTAATACTAAATCCTTAGATGCTTTCTTGCCTCGCACACTGTACCCTGGAGATCATTCTGAATCTGTATTTCAGGGCTGCCGCACATGATCAGGCGGCAGGCTTTGCTGGAAATGGATTGGCTATCTGCGGGCTCCATGATCATCTTTTGTATATATCTTACCATATTTTTTTCGGCGAGAGCTTCTGCCTTTGCTGCGGCTTCGCGTACTTTAGGTGGTCGATCTGGCCGGCAACGCCCCAGGGAGACGGACAGGTCAAACTGTCCTGTGCCGAGACCATCGATGCCGTCCAGGCTGATGATGTCTTCCATTTCTGCAAGGCCTTGCGCGTCTTCGATGGTGGCGACGATGAAGAGATCCTCGTTGGTCTTTTTGTTAATAGTCAGCGGGAGCGCTGCTGCCATAGTAGTTTCCGGGTGAAAGGGCAGGCGCCGCGGCTGCCCAGAGGCGGATAGAAGGCTGCTTTTACAAGGGTTATGGCGTCTTTTCTGCTGCTGACGTTTGGTACAAGGAGGCTGGTGATGCCCATGTCTAAGATTCGGTTGATCAGGACGGGGTCGATGTCAGAGATTCTCACCATGACAGCGAGGTCCACGGCTTCTGCCGCACGGACCATAGACAGCATCTGCTCATGGGAGATGTGGCCGTGTTCCCCCGTCGATGATGACATAATCGAAGTGTCTCGCCATCTCGACGATTTCCGGAGAGGGGATCTGGACAAAACAACCGAATAGACGGTCGTTTTCCGCTAATAGGGTTCGTAGATTTTTTTCTCATTTGTTTGGATTCCTTTCTTCAATTGATTAGATTATATATAAAGTCGATTAAAGAGTGAAATGCATCGTTTTTGTTAAAATTAATAACTGTTTGGAATAAGTGCCTTGCCAGCCTGCGGCCGCTTTGGTATAGTAGGGTTAAGGAGGTACGTCATGACCATTGATCAACTGGAACATTTCTATGCGCTTTCGCAGTGCAAAATTACACACTGGCTGCAAATCAGCTTTACATCTCACAGCCGGCGCTGAGCAAGAGCATTCAGGCGCTGGAGAAGGAGCTGCACTTGGACCTGGTGCATCGCAATACGAGGACAGTAACCCTTACGGCGGAGGGGATCGCCTTTGCGGATACCTGCAGGACGCTGCTGCACACTTTGCGCCATGGGATCAACAACGCAAAATCTGCATCGGGCACCCTGAACGGCAGGGTGGTTTTCGGTCTGCCATCAGACCATTATGATGCCGCTGCAATCAGGCTGCTTTCCCTCTTGAACAAGAAGCAGCCGGGTATACGGGCAGATCTGAAGTTCTTCCCGCCCAACGGATTGCTGCGGGCGCTGGATAACGATACCGTGGACTTTATCTTTTCCTGCGACTGGCCCAGGTCGGAAAAATCTGGCGTTCCTTCGGGTCTGTGAAAGTACGAACTGTGCGGTTCTGCCAAAGGATCACAGGCTGGCAGAGAGGGACGAGATTTCCTTCACAGAGCTGAAAAACGAAAACTTTCTCGCCATTTCTTATATGGTCTCCGGCAGGGAGCACGATTTGATCATTGAACTTGCAAGAGAAGCGGGACTTTCGCCTAACTTGAACTATGAGGCAAACTCCTTTCCAGAGCTTTTTGATGATGGTTGCGGCAAAGCGGGGTGTGACCGTTTTGGCAGATGAACACAAAGCTTTGCAAACGGATGCGGTCGTCTTTGTTCCGCTGAAAGACGCACCGAGAAAAGAAGAAAACCTGATTTGGAAGAAAAGCGATAACCCGTGCATTTCAGCGGTGGCAGAGCTGGCAGCAAAGCAGACAGTGTGAGGGGGGAATTGTAATGAGATATTATACAAAAGAATGGTATGATCTGATGCAGAAAACCAACTATACTTTCGGAATGAAGAAGATTCCCGACCAGGACTATTCGGAGGCTGAAATCAAGGCTTTTTACGATAAAGCATTGAAGAAGATGATTGCAGAGGAAAAGAAATGCTATAATGAACCGCCTTTTTTTCTTTTGACGCATCGGATATTGATCCTGAGAGCACCGACTTGGAAGATTGGATTTTTTGTCGATGAGGAAACGGAAGTTTTATCAGACCAAAGTCTTTTGAGGAAGTGAAATCACATCTGGAAAAGGAACAGAGGGAAGCGCAGACAGAATATGAGAACCGCCCACCCTTTGACCCCTCGGAGCCGATTCGGCTGTTTGAAGAAAGCTACAGAACCCGCATGAAGTATGGCGGCAGCAGATTTCCGGGATGGGTGCTGGAAAAGGTGGACAGGCGTTTGCTGGCGCTGAACTTGCTGCCTGAGAGTGTCTATTCGCTGCTAAAGATGGAGGAAAGGGCGAATCAGAAGGCATTGAGAGCCATCAATAAGAGGGCAGAAAGAGAATGGAGCAAGCAGCGAAAGCAAATCCCCAGAGAGGTTTATGTGGCTCTTCCGCAGCACGATAGCTGCATATTGTTCCTGAGACGACATGGAAAAGATGTTGTCATGGTGATTCGTGAAGATGGTTTTTTTTGTAAGGAAGGCGCCAGTCCATATCGTAAGATTGTATTCAAGGACGTGATTTCTTTTTGAACGGGAAAAAAAGCTGTATATACGTACCTATGAAGACCAGGGGCGCCGCACTTCAAATTGTACGTATGTCCATGATGAAGTGTATCTGCTGACGGATGGAAGCTATGAGATCCATTTTTTGGTTTCGACTAGAGATGTGAGATATGTTACGGTTAGGTGCCGGGGTATTAGGTGTGAAAGGGGTGTAACGATTGAGAAATGAAGGGAGGTACGTGTGTGACGAAAATAAAGCGATATTTTAAACTTGACGCTGTTGGCGTGTGTATGACGATTTATTCAATTATCATTGTGGCAGTTACCACTGTTAACCAATCACAGCTTATTGAAAAAGTCGTAGCTTTTTCCTATTTTGCGTTGATTATCCTGTACTTGTTATTGAGACTTGTCTTCGTGAACTACGAATTTAGTTTTTTGTTGTATTGGGGATTGTCATTCTTCCGATGCTTGTCTTTGTGTTGGGATCGAAGAGTCAATTGATTGAAGAGGTCAGCCTGGTTATACCGATTTGCCTTGGGATTTTAATGGGAGTGCTGACTTTTTTGTGCGGAAGGGCGATGATATCAAAGAATATAAGATCGCCATAGCAGCGGTAAGTATTTTCTGGATTTTGTCTTTTATCAATGCAGCGGACTTTGTGGAGGTGACCTTTGACTCGGGAGAAATAAAGTCAGTTGACGTAGAGGTTCAGGAGAAAGCCTACGCTGTTAGTGGAAGGATGATTGAGGAATATGCTTTTTTTATGTATACAGGGGACTTTGAAGGGCAAGAGGATCTTCCTATTGAAGTGACTTTTGAACAATACAGAAAATTAGAAACAGGAGATAAGATAAAGGTAAATGTGGGGGGGGGGTTGTTTCATCGAGGATACTACTATTATGAGAGAAATCCCGTACCGAGTTCAAAAAACTCATTTTTCAATTATTGATGATGGCAGCGATGAGTTCCTGCATTTTTTAGAAGATGAGAAACTGACGTATGAGGTAGAAAGTGACTAAAACTTTTTGTAACATAAGTAAATCGTAAATAAGTAAATCGAAATTTACTAGATTTGGCTTATAGTATCGAGAAAAAAGTATGAGAGTATGAAAGAATTTTACCAATAGATATGAATGTGTATTATGAGCTCAATGTAAATCAATGCCTGAAGGAGCTCAACCATGATGTGCTTCGCTTCAGTTTTTAGTGCAGCAGGGATTGTAATATTTACATTAGCTGAGGTGTTGCAGTTTGGCAGGGTGACTTTAAAAGCGTTATTGGTTACTTCAATTTTAAGCTCCAAACCAGTTTTGTCGTATGCTTTTACACTCTTTGGCATACCAGTACCGTAGGCCTCAATCGGTTCCAGTTGATAGAAAATTGCTGCCAACTTTGGATTTTTACAAACGGAAAGACCGAGCATAATATTATCCAGAGTGATGCCAATAGGCAAACCACCGACAGAAATAAATTCACGTCTGTCCTGAAATGTGGTCTTATCTGTTCCGGTAAATGTGGCAGCTTTTTATCGTATGACTGCACTGGTCAGATAAAAGCAGAGTAATATTGGAGTAAATGCCATCTTGAGATATCATGCCGAGGGTCTGCATTTTAGCAGCGTCAAATGGTATATTTCGCTTCCTGAATTGTTCCTCGTTATATCAGGTTTGATCGAATCGCGGATCATGTTATTAAGTTGTAAAATTACTTGATCAGCATTCTCTATACCAATGACATGACCATTGTCTTATTGTCATTCTTGTCAAATTGTAATCACGTGATGAGAAAAAAATAATGAATTCCACAAATAAACACGGGTGAAGTTCTACTTGTTCTGATTACATCATTCTGATAGTATTGCTACTATTCCGAAAATAGGGTATACTCTTGATTGATGCGAGGCGTAGAACTTTGAAATAAAGGCTTTCTGTAGGATCTGATAATTTACAATAAGGCTTCCATGTTAAAATGCGTTGCTTGCAGCAACGGGCAGTTCCTCATACAATAGCGGTAACGACTGAAGAAAGGAGGTTATCCCTAATGTTAAATGAAAACATCAAAGCAATCAGAAAATCAAAAGGACTTTCGCAGGAAGAACTTGCTGTCAAGCTAAATGTGGTGCGGCAAACAATTTCCAAATGGGAGCAGGGATTGTCGGTTCCTGATTCCGACATGTTGATCTCCATATCGGAGGTGCTGGAGACATCCGTAAGCAATGCTTGGCGAAACTGTTATTGAGCCTGAGGCTGATGATTTAAAAGCGATTTCTGAAAAGTTGGAGATTATAAACTTGCAGTTCGCACAAAGAAAGACTACGAGACGAAAAACACTTCATTGGCTGCTGATCTCATTGTGTGTGATCATAGTAGCAATTTCTGCAGTCTTAATCGTATTGAATAGTCCTTACTTGGGGTGGGATTATCATGACGCTGAAACAGCCGTTGCCGTTGCAGCTTTTTACACGCATTTGAATGGCTGTTTGTCAGATTAGCCCCGATCATCCTTATCGGTGCGATTGTTGGGATTTTCTTGACACGGAAGAAAGTATAAAGCGGCTTTACTTTTTGAAGTATCGTGAAACTGCGATAACCTGCCAAAACGTGCCGAACACAAGAAAACAATGGTTTCACGATCTAATTAAGGACTTACTACATCAACATTACACCATTTTATTTGGGGTTAGGGTTTTGATATGTCAAAGAAAAAATGTAAATAGGATAATTTTTTCATTATAGTAGAATTTTGAGGGATATTTTTGTTATGATATGAATTGGGTAGACAGTTTCTACCCAATTCGATTTGATATGGTATTAGAAGTTTTAAAAAAAATTCTAAAACAGGTAAAAATGGCATTAGATATTTCTATGGTTTATTCCTATTATGAAGTGATACATATGATTGTAGAAGAAGAACAGAGTGGGAAACAGCGCTTGGAATATGAGAAAGCGATTCTTAAAGAGTTGTCAGAACGTTTAACGGAGCGTTTAGGTAAAAGATTTTCTGTAGAAAATTTGAAGTTGATGCGTAGATTTTATGTGGTATATTCCCAAGACCAGATTGGACAGAAAGTGTCTGCCAATTAAAATATTTATCTATATGCGTGTTCACAATATAGGCGAACGATATTTTTATGAAATCGAGGCGGCTAGGAACGGCTGGGGTGTAAAGGAACTGGGGTGGCAGCATGATAGGGCACTATATGAATGATTAGTATTGAGTAGGGATAAAGAAGGAATTCAACGGTTATCGACAGAAAGACAAATTATTGAGAAGCCTGAAGATTTGCTGAAAGATTCTGATGTATTGGGATTTACAGGCCTTCCAAAACTTGAAAAACATTCAGAAACAAATTTGGAAACGAAGATAATTGATCATTTACAAGAGTTGCTGCTGAAATTAGGACGAGGATTGATTTTTTGTTGGAACACAGGTAAGATTTACTTTTTGAAGATGAGCATTATAGAGTGAATTTGGTGTTTTTTTTACTCGTTTGCTGTGTTGCTTTATACTCTTTGATTTGAAAATCGGTCTGCAGAAGTATCAGGATATAGGTCAAATGCAGATATATGTAAATTATTATGACCATAGAGTGAAAATGGAAGATTAAAATCCGACAATTAGAATTTTGCTATATAATAATAAAAATGACGCAGTAGTAAAAAAAGATTTTGCCAGAGGATAATTGTCTGATATTTATAAGTAAATAATAGACAGTATTACCAAGTAAAAAAGAGTTGAAAAACTGATAGAGAGCGAAGAATAAAAATATTTATATATTTTTGGTGGTGAGCTTATGGTGAAAAAAGGATATAGTAAAAAAGTATTGCCGTATGGCAATCAAAAATATTTTGTACGAAGGAATTACAGATGTCGATTTATTTAATAGACCTTTTGAAGTGGATATGCTAAGTGATGTTAATTTTGCAAATGAAATTTGCAGCAAAATTGTACAGGCTATTATGACTGGAAAATTGTCAGAGTTAAAACTTCATAAATTGGGGCATGTATTAATTCCAAAGAAGAGTTTGTCTGATTATCGAAAATGTGCTCTTACAGAAGTTTATGATGAAATAGTATTTTTGACATTAGCATTAATTGTTGCCAACGAAATAGAGCGATTACGCATTAACAAAAGTAAACAAAGAGTTTTTTTCATATAGGTTTATGCCACAAGATAATGGAAGGCTTTTTGATGCAAAATACAATTATACGGCTTTTCGAGATGAAGTATTACGTAAAAGTGAATTAAGTAAAAAACAAAGTAATGGTTGAATGTGATTTTTCAAATTTCTATGATCGATTGAATATACATAGGGTTGAATCTATACTTTTGTCATCAGATAGTATAGACAAAGATATTGTACATTTAATTAATCAAGTATTGTTGTTTTGGGCAAATCGGGATTCATACGGATTACCAGTAGGATCCAATGCGTCTAGAATTCTGGCAGAAGCTTCATTAGTCGAGGTGGATAATTATTTAATATCTAAAAAAATTGATTATTGTCGTTTTGTTGACGATTATAGAATTTTTTTAAAGATGCATATACGGCACATAGTCATTTGGCAATTTTGGTTCATTGCTTAAGTAGAGAAGGAATTTGCTTAAATATACAGAAAACGAGAATTAAGGATATTTCTGACAAGAATAAAAAAGAGAAGACGGATAAAAGCAGAGAAACTAAAAATGTTATGATTCAAAAAAACGTTGATAAGTCTAGTGAAAAGAAGAGGATTTTCAGAAAGAGCGAGGAAAAATCATTAGGGGCTATTCTGGTCTAATACCGACTAAATTTCGAGAACTTTCGGAAAAGCAAAAACAAAAATTATCTCAAAGCGATATAGATGAATTAATTATTAAGGCACAAAGTAGCTTATTGATAGAACCAGAAGAGATAACAGATTTAATCAAAACTATAGTGGCACAAGAAAAATATGAGAAGTTAGCAAAATTACCGACTATACTTAAAAAGTTCCCTCAGTTCATTCCTTATTATGTAGATGTTATGATAAAAACAGGCGAAAAAAATGGTTGCCAAAGATAAAGAAAACATCCGAAAGGACTTTGAAAAGTGGTTTATTGAGGATACGCCAGAATATATCCAAGTGTACTTGGTAAGATTATTTGCGTCACCAATATTTGCTGATAAAGAAACCTTATTAAATTTGTTTCGTAATCTTAAAAAGAAATTCAGGTGATTATATTGGAAGGGCATTATTAGAAGCGTTAGGAGGAAAACTTACCAGAGGAGAGCTGTTAGAAATAAGAGAATATTTTTATAGAGCAGATAATTGGGAGCGTCGTCAAATTATTAAATTAATTGATGAAGGATTTTCTGAAGGCGAGAAAAGACCATTTTATAAAGACATTGGAATATATTCGGATGACTTATGGCTGAAATTTATGTTTAAGAAGTAAGCATAACTACTTATGTTAGCACAACATTCTCCAGTTAATTTACAAAGATTTATGTAGATTTACGTAGGAAATGGCAAAAAATGGAATATGAAAAGACGTTTGGAATATTGAGTTTTAAAAACTTATGAAGGGATATAAACAAGATGACAAAACTACTATTCATCTGCCACGGCAACATCTGTCGTTCACCGATGGCGGAATACATGCTAAAGGACATGGTCGCTCGCAAGGGCTTGCAACACCAATTCCACATCGAGTCGGCGGCTACCAGCCGTGAGGAAATCGGCAACGATATTCACCGCGGTACCAAGGCAAAACTGCGTGAGGCGGGCATTCCTTTGAACGCCGTGGCGCCCGCCAGGTTACACCCGGCAACTATGATGATTTTGATTACTTGATTGTAATGGATCAGGAAAATATTCGCGGCCTCGGGCGCATCATCAAACAAGACCCAGAGAACAAAATCTACAAGCTACTGGATTTCGCAGGGCAGGATCGGGACATCGCTGACCCTTGGTATACGGGGAACTTTGACGATACCTACGAGGATATTCTGATAGGACTTGAAGGTCTGATGCGGTTCTTAGAGAAAAAAAAGCATAAGATATGGCGAGCAGACCATCTATTGTCTAACTTAGGCTATGCTGGGTCCGTACTCCCTTTGCAGTTTGAACTTTTGAAGGGAGCTTTTTTGCTTTTTGAGTATCATAAAAATGGAGAAACGCGGTAGTAAATGCACAAAATAGCTATAATCTAATGATAATTACAAATAATTATCAACAATTCACAAAAAATATTCTCAACGACGTAAATTTAGTTCTCTGGGGTTAAAACCAGCGGACGTGCCTCATCCCTCATCCTCCCCCTCCACAAACAACCTTTACTCAAACCAAAAATCATTCATAAATCTCCCTTACGAAAATATATTGGTAAGGGAGATTTTTTTATTTATGAAAAAAAGGTATTGATAATTATTTGTGTGATTTTAGCCTTCATCTTTGGTCTGATGATCTTTGGCTATCTATCTGAACCAGGCAGCAAGGTTACTGCGGCAGACTTGCCCACGCCGCCGTCAGTCAGCGCCCAGCAGGCGATTTTGATCGACGGTAAGACAGGCGAGGTTCTCTTTGAGAAAAATGCTGATGAAAAAGGGGTATCCGGCCAGTACCACCAAGATTATGACCGCGCTGGTCGCACTGGATGTCTGTAAGGAGAGAGCGGCATCGGTATTGATGAAGAAGTGGCCATTCCCAAGGTGGCGGTAGGCGTGGAAGGCTCATCTCTATACTTGAAGGAGAATGAGAAGAAAACCATAGAAGAGCTACTCTATGGGGTCATGCTCCGTTCGGGCAATGACGGAGCGACAGCGCTGGCGGCCTGTATGGGAGGCAACTTGGAACATTTTATCCGGATGATGAACGAAAAAGCAGAGCGCTTGGGGTGTACAGGCACGAATTTTGTGAATCCCAGCGGACTCTTTGATGAAAACCACTATACGACTGCGCGAGATTTAGCGAAAATTGCCAAATGTGCGATGGAAAACAAAACTTTTCGCAAAGTAGTAGGAACAAAAACGTGGAAACAGTATACAAATAAGAATAAGACCGTATTCCAGTACGACGGAGCCACGGGTATCAAAATCGGCTTTACCAAAGCGTCCGGCAGGACTTTGGTCGCTTCGGCAAAACGGGGAGATGTGGAGATGATCTGCGTCGTCCTCAACGATGGAGACTGGTTCAACGACGCTTATAGTCTGATGGACTACGGATTCAACGTAAAGGGGTGTAACAATGAAAAATAACGGATGTATCGACGCAGGAAGAGAAGGCTGTCCTTGCGCCCTTGCCGAATACGGAAAATGCCTTGTCTGCAGCAAACTGCGGGGCGGCAAGGCGCGAAGATTGCAATTGGCAGGGATCATGCATTTATACACTGTATCAGCAGAACGCCAGAAAATTGGTTAAAGCACGGCAGGATAAGACTTATGAAATCGCAGAGATAAAGCAGTACGGCGAGAACTTCAAAGTGTTCGTGCTCAAGGCAGACAAGGGTTTTTGTCAGAAAGCGCAGACGGCAGGAGCCTATGTATTTGTCAGAGCATCAGAAAGTGAAGAATGGTACGGAATGCCTGTTTCCGTGCTGAAAGCAGAGCCAGAGAAAGAGCGGCTGCACCTGGGTGTTTCCAGCTGCGGACCGAAGAGCGGCAGCCTTCTGGCAGCAGAGAAGATTCTGTGCGTGAGAGGCGTCTACTACAATGCTCTGTCCGGCATGGGCGGGTTAGATGCAGAACCGGAAGGATCACTGATTTACGCCAAGGGTATCGCCATGGCGCCCCTGCGTAACTTCTTAGATGGAGGAACGAGATACAGCAAGTGGCTGAAAAAAATGAACCTCTATGTGGACCTCGACAAAGTGGGATTTGACTTCTTTAAAGACTATTTTGGAGATCTGCCAGTGGATTCCATCCACGTCAAAGATTTCGCCAGCGGTGGATTGGAGAGCGCAGAGGTCTTGAACAACATGGAGCAGATGGCGCAGACCGGAAAGATCAATATTCTTTCACTGACTTCACCTTATTACGCTGACAAGGTCGAAACCTCAGCAGGAAAGAAGATCGTCAGACCGACCAGCGGCAACATGTGCTGTGGTGAGGGCGTTTTTGCGGAGCCTGCACCTATGACGATGAGACGGGCAAGACGATACATAGATGTAAGGCGAGAATCTAAAATAAATAAAAAACAAGCACTTTGCTGCAAGTGCTTGTTTCTTTTTGTGTTGATGCATAGGAGCAGCTGAGGGATAATCACTCCCAAAGACGTGGTTATCACGCTGAGCGGGATATACATCTTATATGTGTTTGCATCCAGATTTAACAAGGCGGGAATGCAGAAGAGCAAAATTCCTGCAGCAACAAGCAGTACCTTGATGACAGATAAAGTTCTGGTTTTCATAGTTATTACCTCCGTTCTTTTCTGCTTTCAGCATACTGCAGGAGAGCGCAGACCGCAATCAAACATGTGTAAAACCTTTGTTAACAATAGGTGAAGTGATGGAAGGTTCCGCACTTGTATATGTCTGCCAGTTTCATATGGCTCACCCTTGTCCTTTGTCGCGATGGTATGGTATAATGAACGCAAAGAGCTTACAGCTTCGCTGCAAGGATGCGTTCATTGAATCACGGCAAACGATTCTAAATCCAAAGGAACTGCCGTGGTAAAATAATTCCACGATCCTGCGGCGTTGCCGTAAGAAGAAAAAGAGGGTGACACAGTTGATTAAAATCTGTATTTGCGACGATCGGATTGAGGACTTGGAGTATGCCTTTGACCTGGTAAAAGAATTTGCAGAATCAAATCCTGAATACGCGATAAATCTGCGAAAATTTCAGTCCGCTTATGATCTGCTGGACTGTATTGAAGCAAGCTGCAGCTTTGACATAATAATTTTGGACATCGTGTTGCCGCACATCAATGGCATTGAAGTGGCGAAGAAGATTCGACAGCGAAAAGAACCGTGCGAAATTATTTTTGCGAGTTCATCCAGAGAATATGGCGTGGATGCCTTTGGTGTAAATGCATCCAACTATATTGTAAAGCCCATCATCAAAGAAGACTTCAACAGGATCTTAGAGGATACTATCAAAAAGTTAAAACGCAATGACAGGCAGCCTTTGATTATTAAAGTGAAAGGCGGCTTGAGAAAAGTTGCTGCCTCTGACATTGTTACCATCGAAAGCTTTAACAGGAGAAGGGGGATTACGCTGCTCAGCGGAGAGCAGATTGAAACAGGAACGACACTCGCTGCGCTGCATGAGCTGTTAAGTGATGACGAACGTTTTTTATGCCGCACAGGGCCTATATCGTAAATTTGGAACACATAAGCAGTATCATAGGAAGTGATATTTTGATGTGCGATGGCCAAAGAATTCCTATTTCCCGCAGCTGCGGAAAGGATTTAAAAGACGCATATTTAAAGTTTTTGTTTTAATAATATGCATTTTGAACAGAAATTTCTACATTTCGGACTAAAAATGACATTTTTCGACTTTTTGATGTAAAATATCATCAGTACATCAAGGACACACATTATAGATTGTTTCACACATGTCCTTTTCGTAACTACATAAAACTTTTTTTCCTAGGAACATTATGCTCAGCATCCCAATAGAGCATAATGTTTTTTTTTTGTCTGGTCATAGGCAGGAAAGCCGAAGCCTTTGAGACTTGACAATCCGGGGTAAAATCGTTAAGATAGAATGAGTACATTATCATAGAAAGGCGAGAAGGAAAAAATGAAGAGAATCAAGACAATAGAAACGAGAAATTTAGAGAAGAGCATCAAGGACGGCAGCTGCGGCGAGTGCCAGACTTCCTGCCAGTCAGCTTGCAAGACTTCCTGCGGCGTTGCAAACCAGGAGTGCGAGAAGAAGAACTAATGATACATCAATATAAACTGAACGGATACAATATCGTTTTAGACGTTTATAGCGGTTCGGTACATGTAGTGGATGATGTTGCCTATGACATCATCCACGATTACTTTTCTGAAGAAAAAAAGCACTGACAGCACAGATCTTAGAAAAAGTACGCCGGACAGCCCGACGTGACCCGCGAGGATATTTTAGAAGTCTTTGACGATATCGAGGAACTGAGAAGGCAGAAAAAAGCTGTTCTCTGAGGACATCTACGAACCCAATGCTTACGATTTGAAGAACCGCCATACAGAGGTCAAAGCCCTGTGCCTTCACGTGGCTCACACCTGCAATCTCAACTGTACATACTGCTTTGCCAGCCAGGGCAACTTCAACGGCGAAAGAGGTCTGATGAGTTTTGAGACAGGGAAACGGGCGCTGGACTTCTTGATCGAAAATTCGGGTGACCGCAGAAACCTGGAGGTGGATTTCTTTGGCGGCGAGCCGCTGATGAACTGGCAGGTGGTCAAAGACCTGGTGCGCTATGCCCGCAGCATCGAAGAAGCCCACGGCAAGCACTTCCGCTTTACCCTGACCACCAATGGGGTGCTCATCGACGACGACGTCATCGATTTTGCCAACAGAGAGATGCACAACGTGGTGCTCAGCTTGGATGGACGCAGGGAAGTTCACGACCGGCTGCGCAGAACCATCAACGACCAGGGCAGCTACGACATGATCGTGCCCAAGTTCAAGAAATTGGTGGAAGCGAGGGGCGGCAAAGGATATTATATGCGCGGTACCTTCACCCATAACAATGTGGACTTTACGGAAGACATCTTCCACATGGCCGATCTGGGCTTTACGGAGCTTTCCATGGAACCGGTGGTCTGCCCGCCGGAGGATCCCTTCGCTCTGACCGAGGAAGATCTGCCCAAGCTCTTTGAACAGTACGAGATTCTGGCCAAGGAGATGATCCGGCGCAAGAAGGCGGGGAAGGGCTTTACGTTTTATCACTATATGATCGATCTGACCCACGGACCATGTATCTACAAGAGAATTTCCGGCTGCGGCTCCGGGACGGAGTATTTTGCCGTGACTCCTTGGGGCGACCTCTACCCCTGCCACCAGTTCGTCGGCGACGAGAAATACAAGATGGGCGACATCTGGCAGGGTGTGGTTAACGAAGAAGTGCGTCAGGACTTCAAACTGTGCAACGTTTATGCCCGCGAAGAATGTAAGGACTGCTGGGCGAGGCTCTACTGCAGCGGCGGCTGTGCAGCCAATGCCTATCACGCGACTGGTTCCATCAAAGGCGTCTACGACTACGGCTGCCAGCTCTTCAAGAAGCGGATGGAATGCGCCATCATGATGCAGGTTGCAGAAACAAACTAGTACAAATAAAAAACATGTCCTCCTCACAGCTTTTTGTGTTTGAGGGCATTTTTTTTGTGGTAAAATATGCTCATCAGTAATAATGGATACATTATTGTGTTGTATGTGATATCAAAGGAGGTAAATTTATGGCCAAAATCATTGGAAGTCCTAGCAGATATGTGCAGGGCAAAGGGGAACTGAAAAACTTGTGCGCCCATGCGGGCAACTTTGGTAAAAAAACTCTTTATTCTTACCAGCCCTTCCGGCAGAAAAAGAGTCGAACCTGCAATCGCTCTCGGCCAGGGGATGCGGAGATTGTTTACGAAGCTTTTAACGGTGAATGCTGCAAGACGGAGATCGAACGGGTCAAAGCGGCCTGCCAGGCGGCAGGAAGTGAGGTCATCGTCGGCATCGGCGGCGGAAAAATCCACGATACAGCAAAGGCAGCAGCCCATTATCTGGGCATGCCGGTGGTCATCGTACCGACCATCGCTTCCACTGATGCGCCTTGCAGCGCTTTGTCCGTCATCTATACAGATGAGGGTGTTTTCGAAGAATACCTGTTCCTGCCTGCCAGCCCGAACATGGTTCTGGTAGATACAGACATCGTCAGCAAAGCGCCGGTGCGCCTGCTGATTTCCGGCATGGGAGATGCGCTCGCCACCTATTTTGAAGCGAGAGCCTGCCTGCAGTCTGACGCATCCAACTGCGTAGGAGGCAAAGCCACTTTGGCTGCCATGGCTCTGGCAAAGCTGTGCTACGAGACTTTGATGACAGACGGCATCAACGCCATGCTGGCTGTCAAGGAGGGCGTATGCACCAAGGCGGTTGAAAATATCATCGAAGCCAATACCTATCTGTCAGGCATCGGCTTTGAAAGCGGCGGCTTAGCGGGTGCTCATGCCATTCACAATGGGCTGACGGCTATCGAAGAAACCCACAGCCTGTACCATGGCGAGAAAGTGGCTTTCGGTACTTTGGTGCAGCTGGTCCTTGAGAATGCGCCTGAGGATGAGATTGCAGAGGTGCTGGATTTCTGTATGGAAGTGGGACTGCCTGTGACCCTGGCAGATCTGGGCATCAAAGAAGTCAAAGCAGATCAGATCATGGAAGTCGCAAAGCTGGCTGCTGGGGAAAACGACACTCTAGGCAACATGCCGTTTGCAGTGACGCCGGAAGACGTCTACGCCGCCATCATGGGCGCCGACGCTCTGGGCAGATATTACAAAGGTGAATAAGTACGTGTTACATGGGGCTGCAGATGCAGCCCCTTTTTTATAACATAGGAAATACCGCCCGAAGGACGGATTTCCGTATGTTTCATCGTTCGCTCCGCTCACTCCTCCAGTCGCTAACGCGCCTTTTCGCTGTCCGTTTCGCCAGGCCGGCGAAAGCTGGGGCGAAAAGGCAAAGAACGTATCTTGCGAAGAGTCGCCCTTTACGGGTGACATGTGGAAATAGGAATCTTTGATTCCGTCATTTCCACGTTTTTTATTGGTTAGAACCACGTTGAATTTATACTTTTTAATCGTTTCGGTGGTTTGACCTAAAAACCGCAATGGACCTTGCTTGCCGGAAATCATCTGCGGAAAATAGTGTTTACCGGAGGGCGGTTTTTTTGAGAAAGCGCTTATTTATAATTAAAAATGATTTCCTGTTTTTTGTATAGAATATGGAGTTTCTACATATCCTAATGACAAAATTGATAATTTAGGATGTGATGAATTTGGCAAATCTTTATACGAAAACGGGAGACAAAGGGGAAACCGGCCTGGTGGGCGGCAGCAGAGTCAGAAAGGACAGTGCACGCGTAAACTGCTACGGCACCATGGACGAAGTGAATGCCGTGCTGGGAGTAGCCTATGCGCTGACGCACAACGATTATATCAAAGAGTGCATCGATCGAATTCAGCATACGCTGTTTCGTGTAGGGGCAGAACTGGCCAGCGATGAAAAAGGATTGGAGCTCTTAGGTGATGATGTGGTGTGCGACAAGGAGGTTACGGGCTGGAAGGCATGGTAGACCGCTGCACCTTGACGACAGGCGTGCAGACTGAGTTTGTAATCCCAGGGGGGTCAACGCAGCTCTGCGGTTCTCCATGTGGCTAGAACTGTTGTAAGAAGAGGTGAAAGAACGATTATTGCCGCCGCGGAAGAGATAAAAGTGCGCGACGTATTACTGAAGTATGTCAACCGCTTGTCTGATGCTATTTATGCGCTGGCAAGATTAGAAGAAACAGTTTGCCAGCAGGACCAGGGGAAGAGCAAAAGTCGCTGCTGGCCGTCTCGTTAGAGGCAGAGAGACGGCAGTTCCGTGAAAGCGTGAATGGCAGGTACGCTGCGATTTACCTGTCCGAACCCGTAGGCAGCGTGAATAAAGGGGATTGCAGCCAGATCTGCGGCATCCAGGTCGCCCTGGGTGTCCCCTACATAAACCGCCACAGTCAACTGATTGCGCGTCATGAGATCTCTGATGTTTTCACCTTTCGATTGGCCGTGGCTGCCCTCCCATTGAAAATCCTTAAAATAGTGATTGAACTTGTGGACGTTCAGAAAAGTTTCGATATAACCTTCCTGGCAATTGCTGACGATAAACAAATCGTGCTGCCCGGCCAGAGTGCGAAGTGTTTTTTCCAGATGCGGATACAGCGTGCCGCCGCTCTTTTGCAGATATATCAATTCTTCCTGGCAGCAGGCCTTTACAATTTGGAGACTTCGTTCCAGTGGTTCATCTGGCAGTATTCTTTGTGCAATTTGTACAGCCGTCTTTCCCATACAGCCTTTGATATCCTGGTGACTAAGCCTGTGTTCTATGTTATAGCGCTGTAAGACGATGTTCCACGCCGGCAGAATCTGCAGCGTAGAATCCCATAAAGTGCCGTCTAAATCAAAAATAATTCCTTGATACATGGATGATACCTCCTTGCTATTGCTATCTTATCTCTTTTTTGCCCGTGTTTTACAACAGGAAAAATGTGATTGGTGACTTGACAAAATAAGATTATAAATGTATTATAATGTAGTAATGAAAATTATATTTACGAACATAAAAATCATATTTTGCATAGAATATGATTAGAATCTAATAGCAGGAGGCTGGTTTTATGGCAGATAGAACTTTAAAAAAAGATATACGGCAGGGGAGGAAATTTTCAACAGCGTGTCTCACGGCGTGGGATCGCTTTTGGCAATTGGCGGTACGGCGCTGATGACAGTCATGTCCGTGGCCCACGGCAGCGGACTGGCGCTTTCGGCCAGTTTGATTTACGGAATCTCTCTGATTGTGCTCTACACCATGTCAACGGTGTATCACGCAGTAGCCAATCCGAAAGCAAAAAGAAATCCTGAGGATTTTCGATCATACATCGATCTTCCTTTTAATTGCGGGGAGTTATACGCCGTTTTGTCTGGTGGCCCTCGCAGGAAACAGCAGGGGACTTGCGGTAATCATCGCAGTATGGGCCTGTGCAATTCTGGGCATCGTGCTCAACGCCATCGATCTGAAAAAAGACAGAGAAGTTTGGTACGGTACTCTATGTCATCATGGGATGGTCGATTTTGGCTGTGTTCAAGGACATCATCCATGTTCTGCCGGCACCGGCATTCTGGCTGCTTCTCATCGGCGGCATCAGCTATACAGGCGGTTTGGTATTTTACGCCTTGAAGAACGTAAAATACATGCACAGCATCTGGCATTTATTTGTCCTGGCGGGCAGCGTGCTCCATTATCTGTGCATTTCCATCTACGTTTTGCCTATGGCTTATTAATTCTTCCAACAAAATGACATATAGACGTGCCCCAGTATCATATGAATACTATACGGGGATACGATGTAAAACGGCATACCCTAAAGGGGTATGCCGCCTTTCGTTTTCGGGAGAAATGCCATAAAAAGATGTTTTTTTCTAAATTTGGGCAGATTTTCAGGTGGTTTAAAGGCCAATAGCGGGAAAAATGGGATGATTTTATAAGCTGAAACAAAAATTTCAGGATAATCAATACAAAAGCCCTAATTTATGAGCGAAATTTTGAGAATACCCTGCTGATGGCGCTGAAATCTGCCATAATTTCCTTGAAAATGGCACATATCAGGCGTTATGTGCGTGATCCCCGATACTCGGAAAAGTAAATTGAGGTTCATATGGCAAAAATCGTAATTATCGGCGGCGGCTGGTCTGGCTGTGCTGCCGCCATCGCAGCAAGAAAAACGGGAGCGGAGGTAGAAATACTGGAACGGACAGATCTGCTTCTGGGACTAGGAAACGTAGGAGGAATCATGAGAAACAATGGCCGTTTTACTGCGACCGAAGAAAATATAGCGATGGGCGCAGACGAGCTCTTTTGCTATTACAGATAAATGCGCGACCCACAAAAACGTAAATTTCCCAGGTCACGACCACGCAACTTTTTACAATGTCGTCAAAGTGGAGCCAGAAGTGAGGCGGCTAATGAGAGAAATGGATATCGAAGTACATCTGATAACGAGGATCACAGACGTTGTCAAAGAGGGCGATCGAATTACTGCGCTGGAATCGGCGGACGGCGAACGCTTTGACGGCGACGTCTTTGTCGACTGTACGGGAACTACAGGACCTATGGGAAACTGTATGGAGTTCGGCAACGGTTGCAGCATGTGCGTATTACGCTGTCCTGCTTTTGGCCCTCGCGTCAGCATTTCGGAAAAAAGCCGGTGGCCATGACTACTATGGAAAGCGGGCTGACGGTACGCCGGGCGCTTTCAGCGGTTCCTGCAAGCTGGAAAAAATCCAGCCTGTCAGAGAAAATCGTAAAAAGAACTCAATGAAAAGGGGGTCGCAGTCGTGCCGCTGCCAAAAGAACTGATCAACGAGAGCAAGCTCTCGAAGAAAGTATGTCGTCAATACGCATTGCCGCCTTTTGCTGAGAATGTGATTTTAATCGACACGGGCTATGCCAAGATGATGACGCCGTACTTCCCACTGGCGGAAAGCTGCGCCAGGTAGAAGGTTTTGAAAATGCCCGGTTCGTCGATCCTTATGCCGGCGGAAAGGGAAATTCCATCAGGTATACGGCCGTTACGGAACGAGATCCTTTCATGAAGGTGAAGGACGTCGAGAATCTGTTCTGCGGCGGTGAAAAATCCGGACTGTTCATCGGACATACGGAGGCTATTTCTACTGGTTCCCTGGCCGGGCACAATGCGGGCAGAGCAGCGCGCGGTGAAACACTGATTACACTGCCGGAATCAACCGCTATCGGCTCTCTTCTTACATACGAAAAAACCAGACGGGGGCATGATCACCTTTGCGGGAGATGAATTCTTTTGCCCACATGAAGGAGACCGGGCTTTACACCACGGACATAGAGAAAAATCGCAGACCGCATAGAGACAGCAGGGCTTACGGGAATATATAACGCTTTCAATTAATCGCGTTTTGTGTTAAAATCACTAAAGACAAAGTGAACGGAGAAAAAACCAATGAGAATTAACAAATATATTGCACAGGCTGGTGTAGCCAGCCGCAGAAAAGCAGATGAACTGATTGCCAATGGCAACGTCAAAGTCAACGGTCTGATCTTGAAGGAGCCGGGCTATGACGTTGTCACGGGCGATGTGGTGGAAGTCAACGGCAGGAGAATTGAGGCGGAGGAAAAGAAGGTGTACATTCTTCTTAACAAGCCGGTTGGTTACATTACCAGCGTCAGCGACGATCGGGACAGGCTGACTGTCATGGACCTGGTCCAGGATGTGGATGCGAGGATTTTCCCGGTGGGTCGTCTGGACTACAATACGTCGGGCATGCTGATCATGACAAACGATGGGGATTTTGCCTATACGTTATCTCACCCCAAACACGAGATGACAAAGACGTACCGCGCTGTGGTAGCCGGCGTACTGTCAAATGAAAAGTGCGCGAAACTCAGGGAAGGGGTGGACATCGGCGGTTTTGTGACCTCAAAGGCGAAGGTGGAAATCGTCAAAGGTCATCCGCGGAACACGGTGGTGGACATCACCATTCACGAGGGCAAAAACCGTCAGGTCCGCAAAATGTTCAAAGCTGTCGGCAACAACGTGCAGAGCCTGGAACGCATCGCCATCGGCGACGTCAGACTGGGAAGACTTGCAGAAGGCCATTACCGAAAACTGACGAGAGAAGAAATCGAGTATTTCAAGAATGGAAGATAAAAAACAGAGGGGATTGCGAAGCAGTAGCAAAGCTACTGTAATCGCAATCCCTTTTAGTGCGCTTGATATACACAATTATTCTTTCTTTATCTTCGCTTCTGCATCATCACGATAGATGCCGAAGAAAAACATATCTGTCATCTTGCGCAGGATCTCCGTGTCCTTAGAAAAAATCGAGATCGTGGGCGATACAGTATTGGTAAGCGTTGAACTCGATGGTGGAATAAAGATAGGCGGCTACCTCCAAGTCGATGCCGTCCTTTAAAATACCGCGCTTTTGGTCCTTTGCCAGATAGTCCTTCAGCTTCTCCAGATAATCCGGTGTTGCCGTATCGCTGAACACTAAGCCCTGAAAGAGGCTGGTGTTTTTGAAAAATAATATTCGCAAGGTCATTGCCCACCTGACTCGCTTCTAAATCTAAGCCGATTTCTTTTTTGGAATAATCATACAGCGTATCCGATTCCGCCAAAGTCTGCGGCTGCGCTTTGTTGCTGTTAAAAACGCAGAAGAACAGGTCGTCTTTGTCGTAAAAATACTTGTAGATACTGCCGACGGAGATGCCGGCCCTGTCTGCAATGCGATTGACACTGCTCTTTTCGTACTGGTCTTTATATTCAATAAACTCGTCCGCGGCCGCATTGAGGATTCGTTGCTGCTTCTCTGGCGTCAGTTTCAAAAATGTTTTTTTTTGGCATGGATATTCCTCCTCTTTCTTATCTTGTTGTAACACAAATTCCCTTTTTGGCGCAAGGAGAAAAGATCAGATTACCTCGCCTACAATATCCTTATGCTTTTTGAGTGTATCAGGACATTCTCGCGTAACCGGGTCGCTATCTGGTGGCTACACCAGGGGGTATATTTGATTATGGTTACTTTTTGACTTAAATTTCTTCGCTTCAAACACCGGCCTAAGCCTATAAAAAAGTAACCGCATACAGATGATTTACAGATTCTGCAAGCAATATGAACTATTTTCGTGAGGAATGGTTCCTGATGTCGTCGTTAAGTTACGCGAAACCTCTAAAATCGTATCAAAAAAACCTAACCGTATCGTAGAAGAGACTTCTCTTATACCCCCATGCCCTATACGCCGACAAAGAATCTACCTTTTGAGAGACGATCAATAACAGAATTCAGTATTTTTTGAAAAAATCGATTGACTTGAGGAGGAAAAAAAGGTGTATAAAAAAGTGAGTCGACTCACTTTTTGCTAAAACGATCTTTTGACGAGGTGTACCGGCAGCGATCAATTTCGTGATGAATGCATGCTGCCTTAGAACACCTGGGGAGGAAATTATGAAAAAGAAATAAAAGCGGCCTCTGGGCTGAGCCTGGACAGAGAATTCAGTTTTCGCGCGATCTTCTTTGGCGTGATGATCGGGCTTCTGCTCATGGCGCTGATGATGTATCTGGATGCGGTATTAGGTCTGGATACCGATGTGGCGCCCATTGCCTATATGATTGGCGTCCTTTTTGATACCACTTTTCGGTGGTCCCACCAACAGACGAGAAGTCAACATCATGCAGACCTGTGCGACGGCGACGACTTTCGCCGCCTATTCGCTGACCGGTAATATCGTGCCGCTGCTGATGATGGGAGAAAAATTGGAAGTGCTGCCGACCTTTGCTCTGCTATTGCTTGCAGATGCCATCGGTATCTGCTTTGTATCCATACTTCGAGACCAGTTCGTCTACGACAAAAACCTGCCTTTTCCCGGCGCGGTCATGTGCACGACTGCCATGGACCAGATTGACGCCAAAGACAAGAGTTCAACAAAGCTGTTGTTTGGCGCAGTGGCCTTCAGCGTGGTGATTTCCTTTTTGCAGAACATGGAATATCTGCCGTATCTGGCGGATTTTACATCCCTTCTGCCAGAGAACGGCATGACCTTGGGCATTCTGATCATGCCTCTGATGCTGGGCATGGGCTATGTGCTGGGTTCGAGAAATGCACTCTGCATGTTGGCGACCAGCTTATTAATCTGCCTCATCGAAGCACCTGTCGGCACGAGCCGCGGCTGGTTTGCAAACCCTGCCGAAGACTACTTTTCGGAGATCCAGGATTTTAACCTGCCGATTGTAATCGGCATTGCCCTTTGGCGGCGGTGATTCCCATCTGCAGACAATGGAGAGCCATTGCCCACGCCTTTCAGTTCAAAAAAAAAGGCGCGGACCAAAAGAGCGACCGAGACTATTCCATGAAATCTATCCTGATTCTGCTTTTGGTGCTGACCGCTGCCATGATCGCCTTCTGCAACTTCTATTATCAGATCAAAGTCATCCACCTGGTCATCTGCACGGTGGTAAGCCTGCTCTTTGCCATGATTGCAGTCAGGGTTTCTGCGGAATCGGGTTTAAGTGCAGGACTGGCACTGAACATTTTTATGATCGTGATCTCTTATGGGCTGACTGGCAATGCAGTATTCTCCATGCTGATCGCCTTTATGAACTTCAATACTTTCATTCTGGCGCAGGATACCATGTATGATTTGAAAATCGGACAGATGGTCAGCGCTTCTCCTAAGAAGCAGATCAAGGCGCAGTTTATCGGCATTTTTTCGGATGCCTGGCAGGTACGGCTCTGTTCTATGCAATCATCAAAGTCTTCGGCCTCAACGACGAGCTGTTCACATTCCCTTGCGGAAACATGTATTATGCAGTAATCAACGGCATTTCTGAAGGCGGCGTCTCAACCCTGTTCAATCCAGGGCGATTTGCAATCGGCGGTGCCCTGGGGGCAGTGCTTTCTCTGATCGGCTTGCCGGCAGGAGGTATCGCTCTTGCCATGTATCTGGCGCCGAAGACCATTCTGGGTATTGCCCTGGGCGGCATGATCCGTCTGGTGGTGGAAAAGACAAAAGGCATCGCTTTTGCGGAGAAGATGGATAATGCGGCAACGGGATTCGTCATCGGAGATGCCATGGTCTGCGTACTGATGGTCATCATCACCATGTTTAGGTAAGGGGGAGACAGTATGTTTGACATAGTGATAAAAAACGGTCTCATCTGTGACGGCACAGGCGGATCGATCTACCTCGCCGATATCGGCATCACTGGCGATGTGATTACATATATCGGGGAAATTTCCCTGACAGACGACGACAGCAAAGACTGCAAAGTCATCGACGCTGCTGGAAAGACTGTGACACCTGGTTTCATCGACCCCCATACCCATGTGGATCAATCCATTCTCACAGCACCGGCAATGGAACCTTATTTAAAACAAGGCGTAACCACTGTGGTAACGGGAAACTGCGGCTATGGCATCGCACCCCAGGGGAAGAAGTCTTCTATTGTTCGGATCTGGACCAGGAATTTCTAAATCTGGCCGGAGCAGATCCCTTTGCGCTGCTGTCTCTGCTCTTTGACAGAGAGAAAGCTGCTGCTGCCTACCAAAAGCGGTACGGCGTACGGCTGGATTGGCGGAGCTTTGATGCGTTCAACCGAAAATGCGATGAACTTCCACTAGGGGGAAACCTGGCGCCTTTGATCGGTTACAGCGCTGTAAGGACTGCCGTCATGGGCAGAGACTGCATGCGGCAGGCGGCCGAAGGTGAAGTTGCCTCCTTAGAATCCGTCACCCGGGACTGCATGGAGGCGGGCGCTTTTGGAATTTCAACGGGCAGGGATCCGATGTATATCCCCGGCCCCTTTGCGGCAGATGATGAAATGAACAGGATGCTGCAAGTCGTTGCCAGGTATGGGGGGATTTTTGCAAGCCATACCTTCAACTGCAATGGACAGGGCCAGCCGGACCGTCTCTCAGGTTATGGGGAAATGGTCAGACAGGCGGGAGATACAGGCATCAAAATGAATATTTCCCATGTTCACGTCATGAATATGGCTCGAGATGGGGCAGAGGCCGTAAAAGCAGCCAAAGAGACAATGGACTATTTTGACGGACTTGTCGCCTCGGGAATAGACCTGAGCTATGATGTCATACCCAGCGCGTCTTGTTCCGACTATACCCTGACATCCTGCGGCTATTATCTGCGCCCCTTAGTGCTGATGGCGGGGACGAGAAAAAACTGGGGGAATTGTTCCGGCAGAAAGCTTTCCGCCAGCGAGTCCGCCAGATTGTAAAGGAAGGAAAGATGCCGATTCTGGATGAAAGTTCCGATACCTGCTGGCTGGGGAACTTTTCATCTCAAAGCATAGGAACCCGGCCTATGCGGGCCAATATTTACACCACTGTGCTGAAAAACGGAATCTCTCAGCTCTCGATGGCTTGATGGCAGTCTTTGCAGAAGACCCGGACATGACAGCGGATTTGGCAGCGCCGGACTTTCAGCAGAGTGTGGACCTTCTATGCAGCAGCGAAATCGCTATGCCATGTTCTGATGGCAGCAGCTACAGCAAGGGATACCAACCTCAGCGGCAATGCAGAAATCGGAGTTTACCCCAACAGCATGAACATCAGCTATATACCGCGTTATTTAAATCGTTATGGGAAAAAAAGATTTTGCGAAGGCGGTTTCTCAGGCCAGCGGTTTTGTGGCGCGGCGGTTTGGGATCGAAAAAAAAGAGGTGTGATCAAAGAGGGGCAGCTTCGCTGATCTGGTCGTCATGGACCGGACTTTGCTCCGCAGCTTTGATGAGGAAGAGAACCCACTGCAGGATCCAGAGGGAATTTTATATGTGCTGGTCAACGGACAGATTGCCGTAGAGAACAATGTTTTGACCAAGAAAGCAGCCGGCAGAGTGCTGCGTAAAAAAGTAAGGAAGAGGTGATGGAGATGGATAGCAGAATCGAGGGCCTGTCCAGGCAGCTGACGGAATATTCCTGTGACCTGAAGGCTGGAGAGCGGGTTTTGATAGAATATGAGGGGCGAGAATGCCTGCCTTTGGTGCGGCAGCTGATCAAGGATGCGTAGCGCCTCGGCGGCAGGCCATTTGTTCTGGCGAGAGAAGACAGTGTGCTGAGAGAGATTTTGATGGAGGCAGATGCGGAACAGCTGAAGCTGCTTTTTGACTGGGAGCTGACACAGATGGAAGCCATGGACGCCTATATCGGCATCAGAGGGAATGCCAACATTGCGGAGCTGGCCGACGTGCCGACGAAACAGATGAGCCTTTATTATAAGCTGAGTCAGCCTGTAGTTGAACGCAGGGTCTATGAGACAAAATGGGTCATACTCCGCTATCCCAATGCTTCGATGGCGCAGCTAGCCGGCAGAAGCCAAGAGGGCTTTGAAAGGTTTTTTTTTTGATGTGTGTACCATGGATTATGGGAAGATGAGCCGTGCCATGGATGCCCTGGTGGATTTGATGAACAGGACGGACCGGGTCAGAATCGTAGGGGCAGGTACGGATTTGTCCTTTTCTATCAAAGGGATTCCCGCTGTCAAATGCGATGGCAAAATGAATCTTCCGGACGGAGAGGTCTATACCGCGCCAGTAAAGAATTCGGTCAACGGGTTCATCCGCTACAACGCCTGCAGCGAAATGCTAGGGTTCACTTACGAAAATGTGCAGTTTGAGGTGAAAAACGGGCGCATTGTCAAGGCAGAAGCCAACGACACGGAGCGGATTAACGCCCTCCTGGATACCGATGAAGGGGCGCGTTTCTTCGGTGAATTTGCCATCGGCGTCAATCCGTTTGTGTTGGAACCGATGAAAGACATCCTCTTTGATGAGAAAATCTGCGGAAGCTTTCATCTGACACCGGGAGAGGCTTACGAGGATGCCGACAACGGCAATCGCTCTGCGGTCCACTGGGATTTAGTGATGATGCAGCGGCCGGAATATGGAGGCGGTGAAATCTGGTTTGACGATGTGCTCATCCGCAAGGACGGACGCTTTGTCTGTCCGGAACTGAAACCCCTGAATCCGGAGAACCTGCTCTAGCGCACGTACTTATTCTCCCATTTGTGACCACGATACCGCAGGACGAAGATGATGATGCGCACGATCCAGTCGATGAACATGGCCATCCAGATGCCGAGGACGCCAAATCCAAAATTCTTGGCTAAGAGGACACCGGCTGCGATACGGAAGAGCCACATGGAAGCCACTGCTGCGCCCATGACGAAGGTGGTATCGCCGGCGGCTTTCAGGGGTCTGGGGCAGGGTGAAGGACAGGGGCCAGAGGAGAATGCCCAGTCCGCCGTGCATCCAGAGAATCAGCTTTGCCAGATGCGAAGCCTCGTCAGAGACGTTGTACAAATTGATGACCAGCGGCAGGATCAAGAAAATCACTGCGTTGATGGCCAGCATGGACAGATAAGACCACTTGAGCAGTTTCTTGGTATAGAACCTGGCGCTTTCAAAGTCCTTGGCACCGACACATTGACTGACCACGGTGATCATGCCCACCCCGATGGCCTGGGCTGGCAGAATCTGAAAGGTGGCCATGGAGTTGCCGATGGCATTTGCCGCGATGGAGGCGGTGCCAAAAGCAGAGACGACGCTGAGCAGCATGATCTTTCCCAAATGAAAGAGACTGCTCTCAAGACCGCTGGGCACGCCCAGCTTCAATATTGTTTTGACGATATGTCCCTCCAGGCGGCAGCGGAACGGCTTGCTGATATGGAGGGTATATTTTTCATTGCGCAGGAGCCAGACCACGGCGATAGCGCCGATGATTCTCGAAGCCAGGGTCGGGATGGCAACGCCTTCTACACCCATGTGGAAACCGAAGATCAAAAAGGGCGTTGCCCCCTACATTGATGATGTTCATGCCGATGGAAATCCGCATGGAGACAGAGGAGTTGCCCATGACGCGGAAGAGGGCGGCGCCGGCGTTGTAGAGAGCGATAAAGGGAATAGAGGCTTCTACGATGATGAAATAGGTATTAGCGTGATCCATAACCTCCTGGTCGATGTTGCCAAAGAGTCCGTGGAGGATGAAATACTTTGTTATATATAAAACTGCGGTCAGCCCTGCGGCCAGGAGGACGATGAAGACCAAAAGCTGCTCGGCCGATTCGTTGGCTTTTTCAGGTCGCGGCTGCCGATAAACTGCCCGCAGACCACAGCGCCGCCAGTAGCCAGGGCTGCAAAGCCGTAAAAGACAAGGGTGTTGATGGAGTCCACCAGGGAAACCGCTGATACGGCAGCTTCGCCCACGCTGGCTACCATGATCGAGTCAGCCAGGCCCACTGTGATTGCGAGGAACTGCTCGACGATCAAAGGCAGGATCAAGCTGCATAGTCGTTTGTTAGAAAAGTTGATTGTTAGTTCGTTCAAAAAAAATTCCACCACCTTATATATAGTAACAGAGATATTTTATCATATCTGTCAAGTTTCATCAGCATATAGTCGAAATCCTCAATGGCGTGCAATAAAGGCACGCCATTGCTGCACAACTTCATGACAGTGACGAAGCTATGTATCCAAAAAACCGCTTTACATTCTGCCAAAGCGGACGAATATTTCTTATTAAAGTGTTATGACAGGCGTTTTAAGTGTCAAAATACATGGGAAAAATGACCGGAACGATCTATACCCCCCCTTGGTTTTTCTGTATACAGTCGTTCTGCTGTGCAGAAGTGGAAGAACACGGCCAAAAAGTACAAAAAATATTGTAAAGCATAATTGACAAATTACCTTGAAGGAGTATCCTGGTAAAGATAGGAACTGAAATGGGAAGAAGAGGAAGGTGGCTGTGACTTGGAGATAATCTTTGAAACGAACAAAAATGTAGATATTGTAGTGTTTTCCACTCCCAACGGAATGGGAGAAGGGACAACGGTTTGCGACAGGCGATTGACCTTAGAGGACGCAGAGGCGGGTTTTGTATTTAGCTACAAAGCTGCATCGGCTGGGTTTTATACCCTCATATCTACTGTTGTAATTGGTGAGAAGGATGTTGCTGCCGGCAGTAAAACAGTAAAGATAAAGCTGGAGCGAAGAACGGGTAAAGGCTATGAGCCGGAACTGATGTATCGTTGGAGTGATGAAATCGAAGATAAGATGTTTGGAACGGAAGATTTGTGCAATGTGGATACGAATGCCTTGAATACGCCTGCTTTCTGCGGAGAAACTCAGGGGCACCGATTTACAACCCTGGAGGAAGTTGTCGCTTTTTTGCAGGAGTTAGAACGGCAGAGCGCCAATGCCCATCTGTATTTCCTCGATGCAGACAGAAGCATTCCTGTCGTACTCTTTACCAAAACGGATTTGTCCGAAGCAAAAGATCTTGACAGTGCACTGACAGTGATGAGAAAAGACGGCCATCTGACTATCATGTATCAGGCACAGATACACGGCAACGAACCGGCCTCTGGCGAGGGCGCGCTGGCTGTGGCGGAAATTCTCGCCAAGGATGAGGTCTATCTGGAGAAGTTGGATGTTGCATTAGCGCCTTGTGTAAATCGGTATGGTGCAGAGCACTTCAGCCGGTTTGGCGACACTCACAAACTGAATTTAAACAGAGACGGCCTCTGTCTGCGTTCTCAGATTGTAAGAAAACTCCATTGGCTATATGGAAGACTGATGCCGGAGGTTTTTATCGACGGTCATGAATTGGCTGGGAGGGTGTCCTTTGTAGAGAAAAAGTGAGAGGGGATACTATTTGAATCACTTGGATGATATCAGAATTATTTGTGTCAACAATCTAAATCAAGGCCGCGGTGTCTTTTGCCGATGCTGAAAAAAATCCTGTGTAAGACCATCGTAGAATTACAGCGACAGGGGTTTCGGACTTTTTCTATAAACTTTCCTGCGACAATACCACGTCCTGCGGTTATGCAAGACTGCGGAATTCTACACCTTTCTCATCGAGTCCAACGGTATCAATCTTGGAAAACAGCACTTTGCGAGACGGGTATTGTCACAGCGAGAAGCGGTGCTGTCTATTCTGAGACAGGCCTCTGACAAAGCGGATACCATCTGCAGGATAGTAAAGAATGCCAGAGAACAGATGATTTTTATGGGAGGAAGAGATGCTGGGGAAAATCGATTTGTGTTAAAACATCAGGCTTCCCAAGAGTCTGGGATTGACGTGCTTCGACCGTCCTATGATTTCTTTGGGCGCCCTGTGGGGAATCCCGGTAAAATGGACAGAGCCTATAACATAGACACCTGCATTAGGAGCAGACTGAGACCTGCTGCATATCTTTTGCCTAAAGGTGTTGAAGGAACGACAGAAGCCGCAGAGATTTTAGCGGCTAACGGTGCGGCGTATTACGAGTTGAAGAATGGCGCAAAGGTTAGGGCGATTCAGTATTCTGTCTCAGAAGATGGAATTCTGATTGGTGATGAGCAGACCGTTATATTTGAAGAAGGAGCCTATGTATTCCCTATGAATCAGGAAGGGGCAAATGTCATCGCGGCCAGCCTGGAACCTGATGTGGATGATACCGTGGAATCCAAAGGCTCCTTTGTCCAGGCAGGAATTCTGAAAAAACTGAGTCTGGCGATTATCCCCTCTATCGCTGCCAAGACATGAGAATGCTGCGACTTTCCGGTAAGCAGAGAGATAATTGATGAAATTAAAAAAAAAGCCTGAACATAAAAGGGATGTGCATTGCCCGCACATCCCTCGTTCATTTTATCAGTATCTTATTTTCTCTTAAATTCTTTTTTGGTGTTACGCAAGTTCCTGTTGCTCTTGCAACGACGATTGGCTCTTCTAAGAAGTCAGCGGCAGAAGCGTTGATGTCTTTTCTGGAAACGATGACCTTTCTGGCTTCGAACTTCATCTGTCTGGAAGTGTTGCCGATCTTTGTGATCTCGCCGTAAGCTTCGATGTAGTCTCCAGCGTATGTAGGAGCTAAGAATTCGATGTTGTCATAGGCGCAGAAAAGGCCTTCGTCGCCGTCGGCTTTGATCAGTAGTTCTGTAGCCACGTCGCCGAACAGGTGGAGCAGATGAGCGCCGTCCACTAATTCTCCGCCGTAATGAGCATCCTTTGCAGACATTCTCAGTCTGAGGGTTGATGTGATTTTTTCTTCCATGATAAAAATTCTCCTTTTCTATAATTAAAATTCTTCTTTTAGTATAACTTTGAATTCGTTACCTGTAAATAATAATTGCAAAATATGTGCCAATGGGTTATCATTGAAATTACATAAAAAAGTGAACCGAAATGTGTTCATGCAAAAAAAGGAGCGAATCAAAAAATGACCCGCAATTATGGAACCAACAGAGTCATGGAACCGCAGCACGTGCTGCCCACCTCTGCCTGGCGTCTGGACAACAGCAGAAATATAGCGCCGGAGGAAATCAGGGTGGACATCAAAAGGATTCATATCGAACAGACCAGTTTTTAAGCAGATTTGCCTGGAAGCGGCCGACAATGACCAGCGAATCAAACAGAAAATCATGGACATCGTAATCAGAAGAGGGAAACTGCACAATCCTGTCACGGATACAGGGGGCTGTTCTACGGTACCGTCTCTGAGGTGGGAGCGGAGTATGACAACAAAAAAAAGGCTTCAAACCGGGAGAAGAAGTGGTCTGCAATGCGTCCCTGGCCTCGGTGCCTATATACATAGACAAAATCATTTCCATAGATAGAGCCTTTGGACAGATCGACATAGAAGGGTATGCAGTCCTCTATAACGAGGTGCCGTTGGTCCGAAAGCCGGAAGGCATTCCCATCAACCTGCTGCTCTTCGCGTTCAACGAATCGGGAACCCTCTACAGAATCAGCAATACGGCGGTAGGGAAGAAAAAAGTTTTTGATTGTGGGGAATAACCTGCTTTCCAACCTGCTCTTCGGTTATGCCGTCAGAAAAGTGGCTCGAGAAGACGCGGAGGTGGTCTGTCTGCTGGACAGGAAGACGGATATTGTTCTCAAAGGGCAGTCGATCAACGACTTGATTGCCAGAGTGTTTACGGAGGTGCATTATGTGGACATCCTCAAGCCCATGGAATGCCTGTCAGGGCTCAATGCAGATTCTCTGTTCGATCTGTCTGTAAACTGCGCCGACATCCCTGGTGCGGAAACCATCAATATTTTGGCGACAAAGAGCGGGGGAACGGTCGTCTTTGCCAATCTGATCAACAATTACAACATCGCCCTGTATATTACAGAGTCCATTTCGCGCCAATTGGACATCCGCTGTGCAGACGGTTATCTGGAGGCTTATGACGAATTTGACATTGAAATCGTCAAAGACCTGATTCCCTACATTGAAAATGCGGTGGAGACGGATCCTTATGTAGACGACGATCCGTCTTATCCCATCAACAGGGAGACCAGGCTGCTGGAGGCATCGGGCCAGAGGAAGACCATGCTTGAGGACTTTGTCTGAAAGCCGGGCTATGGCTGCAGTGCTCAACGATATGCTGACTGTGGCAAAGTACGACTGCAACGTCTTGATTACAGGAGACACGGGTGTCGGTAAAGAGAAGGTGGCAAATATCATCCACAAGAACAGCAATCGAAAGATGCAGCCCTTTATCAAGGTCAACTGTGCATCCATTTCGCCTACCCTGATAGAGTCAGAATTCTTTGGATATGAGAGGGGCGCCTTTACCGGCGCCAACTCCAATGGAAAGAAGGGATACTTTGAGCTGGCGGACAACGGAGCGATTTTCCTTGACGAAATCGGCGAATTGCAGCAGGACATGCAGGCGAAGCTTTTGCGCGTGATTCAGGATGGTGAGTTTTTCAGAGTAGGCGGCACGACGCCGATCAAAACCAACGTGAGAATTTTGTCCGCCACCAATCGCGATCTGGAAGATCTGATCCAAGAAGACAAATTCAGGCGGGACTTATATTATCGGCTCAATGTGGTGAGAATGCGCGTGCCCAATCTGCGGAACGGACGGGAGATATCCCTGCGCTGGTCAACCATTTTATCAAGAAATACAGCGACAAGTTTGAGATACAGCGGAAAATTGACGACGACGCTGTAGAGTACCTGAAGCAGTGCGAATGGCCGGGCAATATCAGGGAATTGGAAAATGTAGTGCAGCGGCTGATGATTTCGGCAAAGGGAGAGCAGATTACTCTGCTGGACGTCATGAGGGAACTTCATGCAGAAGTTTTTTGAGAATACGAGTCCCGAAGCCGCTGCCAATGCGGAAGAAGAGGGGCGGACCCTGAACCTGGAAAAGATGGTGGAAAACTTCGAAAAAAACATCATCAAGCACGCCTGTGAAAAGTACGGCTCTACTCGAAAAGTGGCGAAAGCCATTGGAATCAGCCAGACACAGCTAGTCAGAAAAAAGAAGAAATATGAAATTTAAGCGGAATGAACCGAATTGGGTTCGGGTGGTAAACATATGAACATAAAACGGTTCGAATTTGACGTGGACCTCAGAAAAACCCATTGGAAACAGTGGGTTTTTATTTTGGCACGGCATTTGCTATATAATAAGGCGACGAAAATTTACATACATTAGAGGAGGAAACACACATGCAGAACATGGAATACAGAAAAGGTGATCCATTTGGCACACACAGAGTTATCAGTCCGGAGGGCGTGCTTCCACAACCAGCAGACGTAATTGACAATACGATGGAAATTTACGACAATGAAGTATTGATCGACGTGCAGACTTTGAACGTGGACTCGGCTTCATTTACTGAAATAGAAAAAAGAGAGCGGATGGCGATGTTGAAGAAATCAAAAACATCATGATGGGCATCGTCGAAAAAGACTGGAAAACACAAGAATCCGTGGACTGGTTCCGGCGGCATGCTGATCGGAACTGTCGCAGAGGTTGGACCGAGCTATGACGGAGACTTGAGGGTAGGGGACAGAATTGCTACATTAGTATCTCTGTCGTTGACCCCTTTGAGAATCGACGAGATTGTCGAAGTGAGAAAAGACATCGACCAGGTGGACATCAAAGGGCAGGCCATCTTGTTTGAAAGCGGCATTTATTCCATCCTGCCGGCTGACATTCCGCAGAACCTGGCTCTCTCGGTACTTGATGTCGCAGGCGCACCTGCACAGACTGCAAAAATCGTTGAACCGGGTGACACTGTAGTCATTTTAGGCGGCGGCGGAAAATCGGGCATGCTCTGCTGCTATCAGGCGAAGAAAGAAGCGGGCGTCAACGGAAAGGTGATCTGCGTAGACGGATTCGAAAGTTCCATCGAAAGAGCGAAGAGTGTGGACGTGGCAGACGAATACCTGGTGGCAAACGCGACTGATGCGGTTGGCCTGTATAGGGAAGTCGCCAGACTGACGGAGGATAAACTGGCCGACGTCGTAATTAATGTAGTAAATATACCGAATACGGAGATGGCTTCTATCATGGCCTGCAAAGATAACGGCATGGTATACTTCTTTTCCATGGCTTCTGACTTTACGAAGGCGGCCCTCGGAGCAGAAGGCGTCGGCAAAGACGTCAACATGCTGATCGGTAACGGTTATACAAAAGGACATGCAAATGTCGCTCTCCAGGTTCTGAGAGAGAATGACAAACTGAGAGACCTTTTTCGCGCAGCTTTATGCGTAATAAACCTCAATCATTCGGGCTGAATTAAAACGGTTCAGCCCGAAATGAAAATGAACACATTTCGGTTCGCTTGTTATTTTTTAATAATCTTGCAAATTGGCTGACTGTAACTGTAGACACCGTATGGCGGGAGGCTTATAATGAAGACAGTCATGAGTTATGCGAGACGCATAAATTTAAAAAAAAGTTAAAATATTTTTCTAGGAGGATGATTATTATGAAAAAAGGATGCCCTTACGGAACACACAGAGTTATTTCACCAAAAGGTGTTTTTACCTCAGCCAGCAGATGTCATTGACAACACAATGGAAATCTATGACAACGAAGTACTGATCGACGTTAAAACTTTGAACATCGACTCCGCTTCTTTCACAGAAATCGAGAGAAGAGCTGGTGGAGACGTAGAAGAAATCAAAAAGACTATGCTTGGCATCGTTGCTAAAGCTGGTAAACATAAGAATCCTTGACTGGATCCGGCGGCATGCTGATCGGTACAGTTAAGGAAATCGGACCTGCTTACGAAGGAGACCTGAAGGTTGGAGACAAGATCGCTACTTTAGTATCCCTGTCCCTGACTCCGTTAGTAATCGAAGAAATCTTAGAAGTAAGACCGGAAATCGACCAGGTAGACATCAAGGGCCAGGCTATCCTGTTCCAGAGCGGTATCTATGCAAAAACTCCCAGAAGATATGCCAGAAGGACTCGCTCTTTCCGCATTAGACGTAGCTGGAGCGCCTGCACAGACTGCAAAGCTTGTGAAACCGGGTCAGACTGTACTGGTTATCGGCGGCGGCGGAAAATCAGGACTGCTGTGCTTATACGAGGCAAAGAAGAGAGCTGGCGTAACTGGTAAAGTGATCTGCGCTGCTGGTTCACAGAAATCAGAAGACAGAGCTAGAAAAAGTTAGACTTAGCTGACGAATACTTCCACCTGGATGCAACAGATGCAGTTGGAATGTACAACAAGATCATGGAACTGACAGACGGCGAGCTCTGTGACATCGTTATCAACAACGTAAATATCGAGAACACAGAAATGGCTTCTATCCTTGCTTGTAAGGATGACGGCCTTGTATACTTCTTCTCCATGGCAACAAGCTTTACAAAGGCTGCTCTGGGTGCAGAAGGCGTTGGCAAAGACGTTAACATGATCATCGGTAATGGTTATACAAAGGGACACGCTGCAATTACTCTTCAGTGCCTGAGAGAACACGAAGGACTGAGAAACTTATTTGCAGAAATGTACTCCTAATGGGAAGATACTAACCCGATTTCCGCAGGAAATTGACGGTAAGCCTCCGGTCAGGATTGCCCGAAGCGAAGCTGCAATCACGGCCCGCATAAACTGCTAACACATACTTATGCCACGGCTTCTTACGGGAGGCTGTGGCGCATCTTATGCAAAAAACGGCTATTACCACTCCGCTAGGGGAATCCCCTCAGCACACCCGATCTGTTTGATTCCTAGCATTCAAACACACAGCCGTAGGCTGCTTGAATATTAAAAAATCAAAAAATAATCATACGAAAATCGTAAATTAAGGAGATTTATTATGGCAATTAGAAATTGGAAGGACATTCCTCTATTCAAAGATGTGACCGATGAACAGTGGAATGACTGGCATTGGCAGGTTGAACACAGACTGTCTACTGTAGAAGACATCGCTCAGGTTGTCAACCTTACCGAAAAGGAAAAAGAAGATATTGAAAAAAGTCATGGGCGGATTCAGAGTTGGAATCACACCTTATTATGCTTCCCTGATGGATCCTGATGATCCGAGATGATCCTGTAAGAATGCAGGCAGTGCCTACACTGGACTGAAATGCACAGATCAGAAGCAGACGATCTTGACCCTCTTCACGAGGACGCCGATTCCCCAGCTCCTGGACTGACCCACAGATATCCGGACAGAGTATCTTCCTGATAACTGACCAGTGTTCCATGTACTGCAGACACTGCACCAGAAGAAGACTGGCAGGAGAAAATCTGGCTGAACACCCACTTCAACCATCCTAAGGAAATGACTCGGACGCTATGGAAGCATGCAGAAAGATGGCTGACGCAGGTATTCCTCTCGGAAACCAGTCAGTACTCTTAAGAGGCGTAAACGACTGCAAGCACATCATGAGAGAACTGGTACATCTGCTGGTTAAGAACAGAGTAAGACCTTACTACATTTACATCTGCGACCTTTCGATGGGTATCGAACACTTCAGAACGCCTGTTTCAGGGTATCGAGATCATCGAAGGACTGAGAGGACATACTTCGGGATACGCTGTTCCTACTTTTTCGTAGTAGACGCTCCTGGCGGCGGCGGAAAGACTCCGGTTATGCCTCAGTACGTGATTTCTCAGACTCCTCACAAAGTCATCCTGAGAAAGACTACGGCACTCAACTATCTGATTGAAGAAGCCATTTTATTTAGGAATCAGACTGGGCATCACTTCTACGGGAGAGATGGTGAAACGGTGGACTCCAGCCATGGGAACGGAGAAGCTGAAAGTATTTCTACGAAGATAAATACGGAGCCCAGAAAGCGACGCAGCTGTACGACCTAGCAGATGCGGGGCTGGAAAATCATCGTAAGAAGTCAGGAGTACAGAAACTGATCGGAGATCTGCTTCTCTCTGCAGAGTAGCAGACAGTGGATATGTACAGATCGGTCCCGTTGCTACGGTTCACACCAAGAAGATGTGCCGTATATGTTTCGATATGGCTGCCAATTGATTTTCCGATTGATTTCGGTGCAACGGACCGGAAAGTCCATCGCTCACCTGAAAACGGGCGTCTGATGCTATCATTCTTTCCACAGGAGCGGTGCTGTCGCGGAACCTGAAAAAGGGTAATCGAGGATACGGCGCACATTGTAGAACTTTACA
>VOFF01000639.1_pt1 | contig 82000 bp, 109 predicted proteins | sample 5384061 | NCBI WGS metagenome assembly VOFF01 (sample SAMN12384725, study PRJNA508395) | human gut metagenome | isolation source: healthy gut E | host: Homo sapiens | reverse complement strand
GGGAATCTCATTTTTTGCTAAGGCGGAACCACCAGCCGCCGCAGAAGATAACGCTTCATAACGCCCTCCTTAGCGTAACTGGTCAGTACGGTCATAGTGCAGATTGCCCTGACACACCTTTGCGTGGCTCAAAATCTTAATCTGCCCTTTTGCCTGACTATCCAACGCTTTTTCATAACCGGTATCCGACAGGAACAGGCGGGTTCGTTCGCCTTTCCAGCCAACAGGTGAATCGTTCGTCAGCACATCAAAAATAATCATGTGCCGGGTGTCCTCCGCAAAACGCTGGAGGTCCATATATCCATGACCGTGATAATTCTGCGCTCCTGCCTTTGCCCGCATTTCTTCCATCAGCTGCCCTATGGTCTTTCCCTCAGACATCATGCTTGCTCCTTTCTCCCGGCAGTTCCGGGCAATAAAAATAGCGACCATTTACCAGCCGCCATACAGATCGTGATTTACTTGTGAAGTGTAATGATTGCTTATCGTGGTCGGTGCATTGAACAGAACGGTCAGAAGATACTGCTTCATGTTACGAATTTCCGTGGTGTTCTTCTGTAAACAGTCCATGATAAACTCAATGTGCGAGTTATCCAGCTTCAAGAACCTGGAACGAACGATTTCATGCGGAAAATCACTTCCTGCAATACGAGTGGTCTTTCGCTTTGCACAGACCGTTTCCACGATCAACTCCACAATCTCATCCAAATCCTCCCGATAAGTTTCATACTGCTGACACAGGTATTCATACCCGATATTCTCCTGAATCAATTCCCGATAACTCTCTATCTCTGTGAGTGACATCGCATCCCTTCCTTTCCGTTCCGGCAGACAATCTGCCGCGCAATCCCGGAAGGGAATGGAATCGGTACTTGATCCATAAATATTTTGTTTTTGAGTATTTGATTTCTCTATATTTAATTCTGCGGGCTTTTCCGTATCCGGTTTATCCATATACGGGTTTTCCGTATCTGGTGAATCCGTATCCGGTTTTCTAAGCTGTGGCTGCTCGTATATAACATACTCCGTATCGCTGATGCGTCCCTGCCGGTCACGCAGCTTGTGCCGCACAATGTAACCGGCAGCCTCCAATTCCCGCAACGCAGCGCCTATGGCATCCACGCCCTCCTTACAGATCTTTGCAAGACCACGGGTGGTGTAATTCCAGTCCTCTGGCAAAGACAGCATCATGGAAAGCAGTCCCTTGGCTTTTAACGACAGGTTTGCATTTCGTAAATGATGATTGCTCATCACAGTATAATCACGGGTCCGTTCAATGCGAAAAACGGCCATCGACCTCACTCCTTCCGAATTTTGGGTACAAAAAAACCGCAATCCTCATTCCAAAGAATTGCGGTGTTCAACACTTTTCAAATTTTCTTGCATAGAACCAAAACAGCGGCTTTCGAGGACGCGCCTCTGTAAATGGCTCCTCCTGGGCGAAAGGAAGTGTTTGCATCACTCGGTCAATATCCGTTGATTCCATGTCATGCTGAGATTTGCAATCTTCCCGGATTGCTTCTTGAATTTCCTTTACCGTACACATAGTCATTCCTTTCCTTTCGTTGTATGGGTTTATGAGCGGCGGCGTTTTCCCGGTTTGAAATCGAGGATATGTCCCTCAATCACACGAGCGTAACGCTTGATCTTAATCTCCCGACGCTGCTGGCTTTGCAGGGCAGCCTGATACCCGTCCTCGGTCAAAAACAGCCGCATTTCCTCTCCGGGGCTGCCGTAAGCTGTGCTGGGACGCAGGACGGAAAACTCAATCATCCAGCGTGTGTTATCCCAAAACCTCTCCACGGCGAGAATGTTGTGTCCTTTCAGCTCACGGGCTGAAATATCCCTCATAGGCGGCTCCTTTCATCGTTCCTGGTCTCTCTGACGCTTTTTCTGCCATGCCTCCAGCAGCTTGATGATGGTTTCCTGCATCCGCTGGGGCGTATAGCTTTTAGGGAAATACTTCCGCAAGGTGTCAGAGGTAAATGTCACTCGATCCAGATCGCTTTTCTTTTCCTCACCCATGATGACACGCATCATATCGAGGGTCAGATGCCCCTCCTGACTGTATTTTTTGAGCCGCTGGGCTTGAGAAAGAGAAGGGGTAGCCTGTTCGCTGTCCATTGCATCCAGCAAATCTCTCTGTTCCTCTTTTTTGAGGAAGGACAGCTCATAAGCAGGATTTAAGGCAATTTTCTTTTCATCCACCATGTCCAGCAGTTCGGGAATCAGCTCGGTCAGACGGATAAATCTCTGAATTTGATTTCGACTTTGCCCCACCTGTTCAGCAAGCAACTGGTCTGATCGCTTTTGTGTCCCAACTTGGGACACATTTTCTTTACTCGGTCTGCCAGCCTGTCTTTTCATGGCATCCAGTTTCATTTTGTAAGCAAAGGCTCTTTCACTTGGGAGGAGACTTTCGCGTTGCAGATTGCTGTCAACCATAATGATCGTGGCGGCATCATCATCTAAATCCCGAATAATGACCGGCATGGTCTCCTTTTCTGCCAGCTCACTGGCTCTGTGCCGCCTGTGTCCGGCTACCAGTTCATAACCGCCCTCCGGGTCAGGGCGGGCAATCGCAGGAACCAGCACACCATACTGCTTGATACTGTCTGCGGTTTCCATCATTGCTTCGTCATCCTTGACTTTGAATGGATGCCCTTTGAACGGGTGCAGTTCCGACAACGGGATTTCCTACTTTTTTCCAGCTCTGCATCGGCACGGCTCTCCTCCGTAGAAAACAGATCATCTACCGATGCCAGTTCTACTTTTTTTCGCGCTGCTTTTCAAGTTTCAACACCTCCTTCGTCAGATTTCGATACCCCTCTGCCACCTTACCGCCAGGGTCATGGACGAAAATGCTTTTTCCCTCTGCGCTAATTTCCTTTGCACGGACAGAGTGTGGAATTTCCGTTCCAAAGATTTTGATTTTACTTCCATAGGTGTCCCGCAGCAAAGCAGCAATCTCTTTTGCAAAGTTGGTGCGGTTATCCACCATCGTCAGCAGGATACCGTCAATCTGGAGCTTTGGATTGATCTGCCGTTTCACCTTACTGACCGTAGATAGAAGCTGTTCCAGTCCTTTGGCGGGCAGATACTCTGCCTGAACGGGAATTATGATCCTGTTCGCAGCCGCCAGCGCATTGACCGTAAGCATCCCCAACGAAGGCTGACAGTCAATCAGGATATGGGAATATTGTCCCTTCAGTGTGTCCAGGTATTGCCGTAAAATCGTTTCACGGCTCATGGCGTTTACCAGAGAAACCTCCATACCGGAAAGCTGAATATCCGCAGGCATCAGGTCAACGCCTTCTGCATGATGCAGAATACCTTCTCCGGGGCGTATAGGCTGATCCATCAGAATTTTGCCCATTGCATCCGACAGTGTAAATGGCAGCTTGTCTGGTTGCGGATTTCCCAAGCTGATTGTCAGGCTTCCTTGTGGGTCCCCGTCTATCAGAAGCACTTTCTTTCCAGCTTGCGCCAGCCCGATTCCCAAATTGGCAGGTTGTTGTTTTGCCAACGCCGCCTTTCTGGTAATCTCTTGTTTTTCTCTTTATATCTCTTTATAGCTCATTTCCTATTTTTGCTTTTTTTCATAAGCTTTTTTTGCATCCGCCCGCGCGAAGTATGCTATAATAAAACCAGCCTGCGGCGCACCGCTGCGGGTGTTTTTTTCAAAACGGCGGCGCTTCGGCGCTGTGGAGAACCTGGAGGGAAAACGTATGCTGCTGGAAAAACACTGCTGGGCAGAGGTGAGCCTGGACGCGCTGCGTGAAAATTTCCGGCTGGTGCAGGCTGCGGCGGGCAGCACGCCCGTGATGGCTGTGGTAAAGGCCAATGCCTATGGCCATGGCGACACGGCTGTGGCGCAGCTGCTGGAGGCCGAGGGCGCGGCGGCATTTGCCGTGGCGGATTTTGCCGAGGCGCTTCGCCTGCGGCGCGCGCAGATTTCGCGGCCCATCCTCATCCTCGGCTGGACGGACCCCGCCTGTGCCGCCGCCCTGGCCGTGAACACCATCACGCAGGCCGCCGTCTCGCTGGAGCATGCCAAGGCCCTGAGCTATGCGGCCCTGCATGCGGGCGTCACGCTGAACGTACACCTCAAGGTGGACACCGGCATGGGCCGCGTGGGCTTTGCCGCGCGCGACGATATGGAACGGGCCGTGGCCGAAATGGAGCAGGCCTGCCATCTGCCGAACCTTGTGCCCGCGGGCATTTTTACGCACTTTGCCGTGGCGGACAGTGCAGAGGAAGACGATGCGGCCTACACCGCTGCACAGCATGAATGCTTTTCGCAGGCGGTACAGCGCCTGGCTGCGCTGGGGTGCCGCTTTTCCTGTGTGCACTGCTGCAATTCCGCGGGCACGTTTTTGCACCGGGAGTATCACCACGACATGGTGCGCGCGGGCATCATTCTGTACGGCCAGCAGCCCTCGGCGCAAACACAGCTGCCGGGCCTGTGCGGCGCCATGAAGCTGAAGGCGCGCGTGGCGCTGGTGAAAGAGCTGCAGCCGGGCGACGCCGTCAGCTATGGCCGCACCTTCCGAGCGGGGCGGCCCATGCGCGCGGCCACCCTGACGGCGGGCTATGCGGACGGCTACCCGCGCCTGCTTTCCAATAAGGGCGTCGTGTCCATCCACGGCAGGCCCGCGCCCGTGCTGGGCCGCGTGTGCATGGACCAGATGGTGGTGGATGTGACGGATATCCCTGAGGTGCGCATGGGCGACGAGGCGGTGCTGCTGGGGGCGAGGGCAGCGACAGCTTTTTTGACGCGGCGCAGAAAACAGGCACCATCAGCTATGAGCTGGTGTGCAGCGTGGCGCGCCGTGTGCCGCGCGTTTACATGCAGGGCGGCGAGGCCGTCTCTGCCACAGATTATCTGGAGGGGGAATGAACGGTGAGGCAGGTTTTAGTGGTAGTGGATTATCAGAACGATTTTGTCACGGGCGCTCTGGCGAACCCGGCCGCGCAGGCGCTGGAGCAGGGCATCGTGCAGAAGGTGCAGGCCGTGCTGGCCGTGGGCGGCCGCGTGCTGTTCACCCGCGATACGCACGGGGAGGACTACCTCTCCACACGGGAGGGCCGTTTTCTGCCTGTGCCGCACTGTGTGCGAGGCACACAGGGCTGGCAGCTTTTACGGCGCCCTGCACGCCTATGAGCAGGCCGCGCCGCAGGCGGGCGTGGCATTTCTGGATAAGCCCACCTTCGGGGCCGAGGGGCTGCCCGCGGCTGTGAAGGCGCTGTGCGGCGGCGAGCCGGACATGATAGAGGTGTGCGGCGTGGTCACCGATATCTGCGTTGTCTCCAACTGCATTGTGCTGCATACGGCCTTTCTGAACGCGCAGGTGCGCGTGTGCGCCGGCCTTTGCGCCGCCGGAACGCCGGAGGGCCACCGCCGCGCGCTGGAGGTGCTGGCCGGAATGGGGTATGAGGTGGTGTAAAGCCATATGCCCCTGTGCATGATACAGGCGGATGAAAAAATACTATTTGTATAATATAGGAAGAATAATACAGAAAAAAGAGGGCTTTTCGCAGGGAAAACCCTCTTTTTTTGCCGTTAAATACAGCAAGGTAAAATGCTTTACACTGAGTTCGCCGGGGGCGGCGCATGCGGATGCGGCATATGGGGCGCGCCTTTTGAGTGTGCGGCTGGCTGCCGGGCGGTGTTCGCCGCTTTGGGCCGTCCGCCTTCGGCCCGCCGCGTGCCGTCTGCCGGGGCAGGCCCGTCGGCAGAAGCTGTGCGCGGGCGCCCGCCCGCACGGCCGCTATTTTCTGCGAAGAAAAATAAGGACGGCAAGCTCTGCCGACAGCCCGGCCGCCCCCAGTGCAAAGCAGCAGGCGGCCGCTGCGCCGCGCCCCTGCCCGGCCTGATGGCGCCCCCAGCCAGCAAAAGCCCGGCCCCCGCAGCAAAGCTGGCCGAGCGGGAGACTGTGCGGAACACGCGGCTGCAGTTCCATGCGCCGGTAAGGCCGTTGTCCAGTTTAGAGGCTGCATGTTCCACCCTCCGTTCAAACCGCTGCGCCGCGGCCTCTACCTTCTGGTCAAATTCATGTTCTGTCATTCTTCATTACCTCCATCTTAAAAACATACATTCGGAATGAATGTATTTTGAGAAAAATATATGCCCGCCCCAATACCCGGAAAGGAAAAGCGCCGCGGGAAGAGCAGAGCGCCGTTGGAAAGGCAAAGCGCCGCCGGAAGGGCAGCACGCCGCCGGAAAGGCAGAGCGCCGCGGGAAGGGCAGGGCACCGTTGGAAAGGCAGGACGCCGCCGGAAGGGCAGGGCGCCGGTGGAAAGGCAAAGCGCCGCCGGAAGGGCAGCGCGCCGCCGGAAAGGCAGAGCGCCGCGGGAAGGGCAGGGCACCGTTGGAAAGGCAAAGCGCCGCCGGAAGGGCAGAGCGCCGCCGGGGAACCAGAATAAAAGCGGCAGGGGAAGCGCCGCGCCCCGGCGGCGTGAGGGCGCAGCGCGCTATGCTTCGCAGGGCGGCTGCACCCAGGACGCGAGAAAGCCCTGCGACATGGCCAACAGCCCGTCGTCAAACAGCGGCAGGCCCATGCTTTGCAGCATCTGCGCCAAAAATGCCAATTTATGTTCCATCTGTTGTGCACCGGCAGGGAATACGGTGGGCGTCAGCCACAAATCGCTCAGCAGGGGAAGAAGCTCGGCCAGCTCCTGCGCATACTGTGTGTGCACAGAGCCGTCGCGGTTGCCCTCTTCAATCAGCTCACGCCACAACGGCGTCAGCACTGTGCGGTTCGTTTCTATCATCTGCGCCAGCACGCGCGGGTTTTTCAGCGCGGGCATCGCCTGCCGGTTCAGCGCCATGCGCTCGGTGCTCTCCAGGTTCATGCGGATGGCAAGGCGCATTTTTTCAAGGCCGTTCAAATCCTTTCGGGCGCGCACGGCGTCGAACGGGTTGCTTGCCAGAAACATGCGCGTGCCGATGGCGTCGATAATGTCCTCTTTCGATTTGAAATGGTGGTACACGGCACCCTTTGTCAGCCCGCCCAGTTCAGCCACAATGTCCTGAATGGTGGTGTTTTTCATAGCCCTTTGTCAGAAACAGGCGCTTTGCGGCGTCCAAAATTTTTTCCTGCGTCACTTCCGGGTATTTGTTGCGCGCCACAGGCGCCGCCTCCCTTTATACATTCTTTTGGTATGTATTATAAGGGGCCGCGGCGCTTTGTCAAGGGGGGGGCAGAGAGGCTGCCCCTCATAAAAAAGGCCGAAGGCGCGCATCGCCCGCGTGCTTATAGCGCATGGAAGGCCCACAGGCCCTTAATTTGAGGCTCCAGCGCGGCCCAGCTCAAAGCTGGCTGCTGCGCTGGATGCTGTTGGGGTCATGCACGCGTATCTTGCCGTCCTCTGTGCCCACCAGAACGATAAAATGCCCCTTTGTGGTGAAATCGCCCGGACGCATGCTGCATATCACGGGCTCGCCGTTCTCCAGCGCGCCCATCACAGCGCCCCTCCGACAGGGCAAGCTCTTCTCCCTGCACGCCGAATTGGCGGCAGCCCTCTGTCATCAACGCCCAGCTTGTGCCCTGGCCCGGCACATAATAGCCGTTCTGTTCCGCATATTGCGCTATGGTATACGGGGTGACGCCCGCATCGCCCGTAAGGCCTGCCGCTACCATGGCAAGGGCCGTGGGCGCGCAGCCGTTGATGGCCAGAAAGCTGTCACCATATGGGCCGTAGCCCCATCGCTCATCCCACTGAAGCAACAGGGGAAACTGGCCCTTCTGTGCGCTGCCGATGCTGTCTGCATACACATTGCCCTGCTTTTCCGAAAAGCCCAGTGCAAATTCAAGCAGGCTGATGTCGCGCGCCAGCATCTCCAGCAGCGCCTGCGGGTAGCTGCCGGGGCTTTGCAAAATCGTGTCGATGCGGCTGTCCTGCGCGGCCATGGCGCGCAGACGGCTCAGTGTATCTGTCTCAGAGGTGTGGTCCGCCGGGCTTTGCACAGTGCTGGAGGGCAGAGGGCCGGCAGGCAGCATGCAGGTGGCGCCCGCCAGCACAAGGCATGCGGCAAAGCAGGCCAGCGCCGTGCGCAGCAGCCTGCGCTGGCGGGCGCGGGCGCGCTGCACTGCGCGGGCCCGGCCACGCTGCATATGGGGGGCGGGGGAAAACGGGTGTCTTGTCATTTCTCTCAGTTCGCCTTTCTCTGCGCCCGAGGGGGCGGGCGGCAGGGTTTTGTGGCACAGGCCGCCCGCAGTGCGCAAAAAAGCATGGAAGCAGTGGGCGCCGCCACTGCTTCCATGCTACCAGAAAACCACGCTGCGGTTTTGCGTTTTTGCATGAGAAAAAAGCTTGCGATTTTCTTGCGCTTTGGCTTGGGGCGGACGATGCCTGCAACCCTTTTTCGGCGCGGCGCGGGTGACAAAAAAAGGGCAAGATGCCCAAAACAAAAAGGCTACCTTTGTAGAAAAGGGAAGTTTTTTGGCGAGGGCTTGACGGCGGGGCAGCAGATGATTATAATTCTTTTTTGGGAACGTTCCCTCAACTGCGGCAGGAGAGAGAAAAGATATTATGGAACTGTCTATCTTGGACATCGCCAAACGGGCGGGTGTTTCAAAAAGCACAGTCTCCCGTGTGATAAACGGCGGCTCGGCAAGCCCAAAAACACGGGAGCTGATAGAGCGCACCATGCAGGAGATGGGCTATTACCCCAACTACATGGCCAGAGGCCTGCGCGGTGTGCACAACACCGTGGTGGGTATTTTATCCTTGGGCAGGGGTATGTTCACGAACCCCGCCATTTCGCGGCGCGTGGCGGGTATTCTGGACACGCTGAGCGAGAACGGCTGCGACCTGCTTATTGTGCAGGACAGCAACCCCATGAGGCGCCGGGTTATACGCCCAAATATGTGCGTTATTTGCGCCAGCAGCGTATTCAGGGGCTCATCACCCTTGGGTGGGATGATTTGCCGGAGGTGCAGCAGGCCGCCAATCAGTTCCGCAATGTGGTGTACGGCGGTGAGCGGCTGCACGCAAACCGCGGGTTCCGCGTCTACCACGGCAATTACAATTACAGCAGCGATTTGTACCGTCTTCTTGTAATGAACGGACACAGGCGCGTGCTCACCCTTGTGGGGGTTGAGCCGCAGAACGAGCAATTTCGAAAAAAAACCAGGCTGCGCGCCTGGGAAAATATATGCTTTGAAGCGGGCTTTGCCTGCAGCGCGGCCGATTTTTACCCAGCGCCTGCAGGCGGCAATGCCACGGCCGAATACTTGGAGGCGCTGTATAAATATTTCATGAAGGGAAAATATACGGCCGTCTTTGCGGACGAGCTGGCATGCGCGCGGGCAGTGTGCTTTTATTTTCAGGAGAGAGGCCTGCGCTGCCCGCAGGACTTTTCTATCGTCACCATTCAGCGTGATGACACAGAGGAAAGATTCCTCACCTCGGCATTCGTGTCAGACTACGAGTATGGCGTGCTCACCACCAGGCTGATGCTGGAGGTGATACAGAATAAAGAACTGAATACCGCGATGTGATGATGTCCTATTCTATGGAGCTGCGAAGGTCTGTGGGGCAAGGCCCCGTGTAAAGGGGAGGGCATCCAGAAAGAAGCGGCAAAGGGGGTATTGTGGTTCGAAATGGGAACGTTCCCTTTGTTATGCATTTATACGATAGGAGGAATCAAGTTGAGTTCGGCGTTTGTTGTTTCGGCAATGGCGGTATATATGGCAGCCATGGTCGCCATCGGCCTTGTGCTGCGCAGGCAGGCCACAAGGTCTATCGACGATTTCGGGCTTGCGGCCAACCGCTTCGGCTCTGCGGTGATAGCGGCCGTCAGCATTGGCGCATGGGTGGGCAGTGCGGGCCTGATTGGGCTGTGCGCCAGCAGCTACACGGGAGGCGTGGTAAGCTGGTGGAGCTATGCCAGCCTTTACCTTGTTACCCTGCCGTGGATATTTTTCTTCGTCAGCAGGCTGCGCTCTCTGAAGCTGTTTACCATTGCAGAGTTTTACCAAAAGCGCTTTCCGGGCCACAACGGCGCCATCCAATATCTGGTGGGCGGCGGCTTTGCCCTGAAGTACTGCATGATGATGGGCCTGCAGTTCAACGCGCTGGCCTTCCTGTTCACCACGGTTTTGGGCTGGACGCATGTGCAGGGCGTGCTGGTATCGGCCGCCATCATCCTGTTCTATACGGGAATATCAGGCTTTCTGAGCGTGATGGTGACGAACTTTATTCAGTCTGTGTTCCAGACGCTGTGCCCGTTTTTGATGCTGGGCTTTGTGCTTCATTCTCTGGGCGGCTGGCAGCCGGTGGCACAGTTCTACACGTCTGCCGGGCAGCCGCAGATGCTGTCGCTGTTTCAAGGGTTCGGCTGGGTGAAGGAGCTTATTTACTACTGCATCACCATGGGCCTTCTGGTCATTGTGGGCAATCAGGACGACTTGCAGCGTGTGGCCTCGGCCAAAAATGACGCGGCTGCCAAAAAGGGGCTTTACCTTGGCACGTTTCTTGTGCTGCCCATTCTGCTGGTGCCGTGCTATATCGGCGTGGCGGCCCGGGTGATGCTGGGCCCCGATATAGAGCCCAATATGGTGTTCTACACCCTTATGATGAAGGCCGGCCCTGTAATGGGCGTGCTGCTGCTGTACGGTGTGCTCAGCACCATTATGTACTGCGCGTCCTCCACGCTGTTTGCAGGCGGCATGATCATCTCCAAAAACGTCATTCAGACATATCTCATCTCACGGAAAAACTGCGTTGTCACAGATAAACAGGATATCCTGCTCAGCCGTGTGGGTATTTTGCTGTGCACGATTTTTAGCATCGGCCTTTCGCTGTGGTTTCAGGGCATTATGGAGCTGATGGATGTGGTAATGTCCATCTGCGCAGCGGCGCTCGTCATTCCCTATCTGTTCGCGTGGTTCTCAAAACGCATGAACACAGAGGGGGGCCATTGCGGGCATCCTTGCGGGCGGCGGAACTGCGCTGGTGTGGACCATCCTGGGCAGGCCCTGGGGCTGGACGCCATCTGGGTGGGGCTGCCGGCCTGCATGGCGGGCTGCCTGATAGGCAAGTGCTTTGGCAGGGCGCCCACCGAGGAGGAGATACAGGCCACCTACTATTTTCAGGAAAAGTTCCGCAGAAAGCCTGCGGTAAAAAAATAACGCCCGCCGGTGCGGGCCTGTACCCCGCACCGGCACAGCTCTTTTTTCTGCCCAAAAAAGGGAACGTTCCCTTTTTTGAATATACAAAAATACAGTTGTTTGAGGAGGTTATTTATGAAACAGCATTCAGGCGGAAAATTCCACTATGCGTTTCTGGTCGTCATTGTGTACGCCATTGCGCTGCCGGCAGTTTTCCTGTTCAGCAATTCATTTGGGCTTTACATGGTGCCCATCACGGAAGAGCTGGGCATTTCCCACGGCGCCTATTCGCTCACGCAGTCTTTTTAACGAGATCGTCTCGGGCGTGCTATACTTTTTGTATGTGCGCATCGAGCGAAGGTTCAAAATACGCTATATCATCACGGCCGGTGCCTTTGCGGGCGCGCTTGCGGCGCTGCTGTACGCAGTTTCCGGCAACCTGCCCATGATATTCCTGGCATCGGCTGTCTCGGGCTTTATATGGCCGCTGTTCAGCCAGGTAAGCGTGGGGAACATCGTCAACAACTGGTTTGCACGCAAGGGCGCCACCATTATCAGCGCCATGTTCACCTTCAGCAACCTCTGCGCGTTTTTTACCTCTAAAATGGTGGCCTCATGGATAGACAACGCGGGATGGCGCCAGGCCATGCTGTACACCATGTGGCTGATTTTGGCGGTGACGGTGCTGGTATTCCTTGTGATACGCGACCACCCGGCGGAAAAAAACCTCAAGCCCTGGGGTGTGGAGCATAAGGACGGCGAGCAGGAGGAAAAGCCGGACGCCGCCTCCCTGCCGGGCGCAGAATTCAAAAAGGCGCTGCACTCGCCCAAGCTGTACTGCGCCTACCTGTGGACATTCATCACCGGCCTTATCGTATATCCTGTAGTGTATGCAGTGCCTGCGCATTTGAGCAAAGTGGGCTTGACACTGTCTTTTCCGGTGATGTGGTGGGGCTGTTCAGCATCGGCTCCGTCCTGTTTCTTCTGCCGCTGGGCTGGGCTATGGACCGCTGGGGCGTGCGCCTTGGCACAACGCTGTGCGTGGGCGGCTATCTGCTGGCTATTGCCTCTCTGCTCGTCATTACGCCGCAGCGCACGTTCCTTGGGCCTGTCATCGGGCTTTCCATGGGCCTCGGCATCATCCTGTTCACCGTGCTGCCCGTGTTTATGCGCGATGTGTTCGGCTTCAAGGAATATTCCAAATTCATGAGCTATTCCGTCGTATTCCGCACCATCGGCAGCACGCTGGGCTACCCGCTGCTCAATTTCACCTATGACATCACAGGCTCTTACAACATCGTATTTGCCGTGTTCGGCGGGCTGTCTGTGGTGCTTCTTGTGCTGGGCCTGTTCGCCACCAGCAAGAAGACCCCGCTGTGGGTAGAAACGCGCCCCGGCTTCCAGGGCTATGTGGCGCCGAAGGAAACCGCCTGAAAGGGCATATGCACTGAAAGCAGGAAAAACAAAACCATACACAGGAGGTAACATGATGAAGGAATATACAAAGATACTGGGCCGCTATGCGGCGGAGCTGAAATACGAAGCCCTGCCCGCCAGCGCCATTGAACAGGCCAAGAAGATAATGCTGCACACGGTGGCGGTAAGCGTGGCAAGCAGAAATATGAGCCCCACAGCCAACGCAGCTGCCATGGCGGCCGCCCGCGGCACGGAAGGCACGGCCAGCGTGTGGGCCACCGGAAGCGCGTGTGGCGCCCACCGAAGCCGATTATGCCAACGGCACGGCGGCCGACGTGCTGGACTGGGAGGACTGCACCTGGACGGGCCACGCCTCGGCCGGTGCCGTGCCGGCGGCATTCGCCTACGGCGAGCAGAAGCATGCGTCCGGCAAAGAGGTTATCACCGCCATTGTGGCTGCCTATGAAGTGTACCAGCGCATTGCCATGGCCGTACAGCCGGAATTCGACAGCTACCTGGCCCAGGGCCGCGGCTGGGGCCTTGTAAACTGGCAGGTGTTCGCCTCGGCGGTGGCCGCAGGCAAGCTGCTGGGGCTTGACGCGCTGCAAATGGCCGCCTGTATCTCGCTGGCCGCTTACCAGGCTCCCACTTTGATGGGCAAGGACGGCGATGGGGACATTTACCATTATGCGCACGGCATTGCCAGAAGAAGCGGCGCCGAAAGCGCCGAGATTACCCGGCAGGGCTTTGAATACTATTATGACGGCCTGGAAGGAGATACAGGCTACTGGCTGTATGTCTCCAACAGGTGTGAGTGGGATTGGCTGGACAAAGAGCTGGGCAAAACCTTCTACATCAATGAAACGCTTTTTGAAGCACTGGCCGGCAAACGCGTATGGGTGCAGGCCCCGCTGGACGGCCTGCACAATATCTGCACAAGGGAGAAGCTGGGCCTCTCCGACATTGAAAAGGTGCGCGTATCGCCCATCATCGACATCACCAGCGCCGAGAGCCCGCTGCCCATGGGGCTTATTCAGGCGGAATACAGCCTGCCCCACTGCTTTGCCTGCTACCTCACCGGAAAAAAGCCGCTCGGAGGACTGGTACAGCCTGCAAAGCCGTTCCAGCGAAGAGCTGTACGAGCGCTCCAAAATTGTGGAATACTTCGGCCCGCAGGCGAACCGCCTGCATATGTTCGAGATCTTCTGGCAGGGCACCTTCCCCGAAACCACGGTGGAGGTGGTGTGCAAGGATGGGCGCGTGTTCCGCGAGACGTTGCGCTGCCCGAAGGGGCACCCCCGCAATAATTTCACCCTGCAGGAGGAGCAGCAGTTCTTCATCGAGCGCACGGCAAGCCTCATTGGCCGTGAAAACGCCGAAAAATTTGCGCAGGGCATTGCCGGCCTTGAGACATGTGAAGACCTGAACGCCCTTACCGCACTGCTGGCGGCAGAATAAAAGGGTGTGTAAAGCGCGCCTGTCCCGGCAGGAGAGGCAGTTTGACGCAGCGGCGCGGGGAACACCGGTTTTGTACTCGCAGCTTTGACGCCCCGCTCGTGCCCGGCCCATAACCAACGGCCGAGCCGGAGACCCGCCGGGTTAAAGCACAGTAAGAGCTTTTACCGGCAGGCATCACAAGGCGCACTGAAATCATCTGCCCCGCAGCCCATAAACGGGCGGCGCCCTGTTTGAAAAAGGCTTTCCCGCTTTGTAAGTCTGGCTGCCGGCAGCCCGTTTTGCCCGATGCCTGAAACAAAGCTTTTTAGGCGGGGCCTCCACCGGCACAGCCGGTGATTTTCCTGGGCACGAACAGGCCCGGCGCTTCGGTTTACCGAAGCGCCGGGCCTGTTTGCTTCATTCATCGATACTGCGGGGCGGCGGCAGGCCCTGCAGCGCCCAGGAGGCAAATGCCCTTGCCTGCCCGGAAGGCGCGCAGAAGGGCACGCCCTGCGTATAGCTTTGCAGTGCCGCACGCACAACTGGGTGCCACTGCACCGCCAGATGTGCCAGCGCCCATTGGCCGCCCTGCTGTTTGGAGAGCACAAGCCCCTGCCGCCAAAAGGCAAGCGCGCGGCAAAGGTTCAGCAACACCTGTACAGGTTTTGGCCCGGCATCCTGCACGGCGGTGGCTGCGTCGTACAGAATGGCGGCTTTTATATGCGCCAGGCGGTATGGCGCAGAACATAGTGCGTGGGCTTTCCCCCCCACAGGGTGACACCCGCCGCCCGCGTGACGGCGAAATGCGCGGCAAGGTCTTTATCTGTGCCGTGTATGCGCGCACAGGCCGCAGACACAAGTCTTTTTCAAATGATGCGCGGTGCATATTTGAAAAGTGCAGTTCGTACGGCACAGGCCATACAAACTGGCGGCAGTAGCGCACCAGCACCACACTCATCTCGAACCCGGCGGGCGGCGCAGCGGTGCCCTGCGCCAGCAGGGTGCGCACCAGCCCTTCCTTTTGGCGGGAAGAAGGCGGCGCATGTACAGCCACCAGCAGGTCGATGTCGCTTGTCTGCCAGCGAAAAACAGCCGAATGCGGCAGAGCCGTGCAGGTAGATGCCCGCAAGGTTTCTGCCCAAAAATGCGCCGGTATTCCCGCACGACGGCCTCCAGCAGGCCGCGCAGCGCCCGGCAGGGCTCTGTCATGCCGGCCCCCTCCTTTTTACAATGTGAGAATATCGTTGTTGATGTTCTGGTAGAACAGGCGCTTCACCTGCGCAAAATTGTGCGTCTGCGCCATGGCCCACATCAGCTTCACGCTGGCGGCCTCCACCGTCATATCATAGGCCTGCAGCACGTTGTAGCGGTTCACCGCCTCAAAGCCCACCTCGTACACCTCGGCGTCGCTGCCCTCCAGCATCACCTGTGTGGCCAGCACCACCACTTTGCCGTTATTTGTCAGGGCGGAAAGCTCTGCCATGAAATTGCGGCTGCCGTGGAAGGGAATGCCGCCCACGCCGTAGCTCTCGATGAGGATGGCGTCGTACTCCTGCCCGAGATAGCGCAGAATGTCCGGCCGCATGCCGGGAATGAGCTTCAGCACGCACACGCACGGGCACAGCGCGTCGTAAAACTGTACGTCGGGGCGCGCGGCACAGGGCGCCTCCATATACTGCAGAATGCGCCGCTCGTCGATAAAGGCGGCGACGGGATAATTGATGCTTTCGAATGCGTTATAGCTTTTCGAGCGCACCTTGCGCGCCCGCGTGCCCAAAATGGCCTTGCCGTCGAACACCAGATACACCCCGCGCACGCCTTCGTGCAGGGCAAAGCGGATGCTGTCGCGCAAATTGCGCCGCGCGTCCGTGATGGCGTCGATCAGGGGGCGCTGCGCGCCCGTCAGCACAATGGGCTTTGCGGAGTATTGGATGAGGTAAGAGAGCGCCGCAGCCGTAAGCCATGGTGTCGGTGCCGTGCGTGATGACGAAGCCGTCGTATTCACCGTATGCGGCGCGGATGGCGCGCGCGATTTCCAGCCAGTGCTCAGGCTGAAAGTTGGTGCTGTCAATATGGAACAGGCTGTGCACCGTCACCTCGCACGGCAGGGCAAGTCGTCCAAAAGGCGGCGCAGTGGCTCGCTGGTGGGGGCGGGGGGCAAGGCCGCGCTTTGTCTCCACGCTGGCGATGGTGCCCCCTGTGGTAAGAAGCAGAATGCGCTTCATGAAAGTTCTCCTCTCTATATCATGTCCCCGCGGGGCTAGGGCTTAGGCTCCGGCATCGGCTCAAATCATGCCTCACGGGGCGGGAATTGCCTCCGTGGCACTGGCCGAAATCGTGCTACACAGGCCTGAAACTGGCCCCCGGCGGCGCTGGCCGAAATCGTGCTACACAGGCCTGAAAACTGGCCCCCGGCGGTGTCTGACCAAATTATGCCTCACAGGGCGGAAATTGGCCTCCGGCGGCATCGGCCGAAATCGTGCCTCACGGGGCTGAAACCGGCCTCCGCGGCGCTGGCAGAAATCGTGCCTCACGGGGGCTGAAACCATTCCTCCGGCGGCGCTGGCCGAAATCGTGCCTCACGGGGCTGAAATTGGCCCCGGCGGCGCTGGCAGAAATCATGCTACACAGGCCTGAAACTGGCCCCCCGGCGGTGTCTGACCAAATTATGCCTCACAGGGCTGAAATTGGCCTCCGACGGCATCGGCCGAAATCGTGCCTCACGGGGCTGAAACTGGCCTCCCGCGGCGCTGGCAGAAATCGTGCCTCACGGGGCTGAAACCGGCCCCCGCGGCGCTGGCCGAAATCGTGCCTCACGGGGCTGAAATTGGCCCCGGCGGCATCGGCCGAAATCGTGCCTCACGGGGCTGAAACTGGCCCCGGCGGCGCTGGCAGAAATCGTGCCTCACGGGGGCTGAAACTGGCCCCGGCGGCGCTGGCCGAAATCGTGCCTCACGGGGCTGAAACCGGCCTCCGGCGGTGCCTGCTGAAATCATGCTACACAGGCCTGAAAACCCCCCGGCGGTGTTGACCAAATTATGCCTCACAGGGCGGAAATTCTCCGCGGCGCTGGCCGAAATCGTGCCTCACGGGGCTGAAACCGGCCTCCGGCGGTGCCTGCTGAAATCATGTCTCACGGGGCTGAAATTGGCCCCCGGCGGCGCTGGCCGAAATCATGCTACAGGCCTGAAACTGGCCCCCCGGCGGTGTCTGACCAAATTATGCCTCACAGGGCGGAAATTGGCCTCCGCGGCGCTGGCCGAAATCGTGCCTCACGGGGCTGAAACCGGCCTCGCGGCGCTGGCCGAAATCGTGCCTCACGGGGCTGAAACTGGCCTCCGGAAGTATCGGCCAAAATTATGCCTCGCAGGGCTGAAACTGAACGCCGACGGCGTCTGACAAGGCGCGGAAGGCAATTTCCTTTGCCGTATCGCCGGAGGGCGCCTGCCCGGAGGCACTGCTGTTCAAGAAAAAAGCAAAAGTAAAGGATTTGGCTGCCGTTCTGCACAAACCCGGTGAACCATGCCTCGCCCGCAGGCCCTGTGCCTGTTTTCCCATATAACCTCCAGCTTTCCGCTTCGCCCGCCAGCATCATGTCCTTCACAACGGCAGTCTCCTGTGCGGTGTAAATGCCGGCGCCGCTGAATATCTGCGCCAGGGCCTGTACCTGTTCTATGGGCGAGACCTTCAGAGAAGCCCCCAGCCAAAAGCCGTTCATATCCGGCAGAGGGTTGATGCCGCTCCCCTCCCATTGTGAAATGTCGCAGTTGCCGTAGGAAAGCGCCTTCAGCTCCTGCGCGACGCGCTCTTCGCCAAGCGTATCGATGACCTGACGGAAGTACCAGACACAGGAAGATTGAAACGCCTCTTTCAGCGAGAGGTCTGCGTTCCATGCGGGCACAGGATACTGCGCGCCGGAATAGTGCATGCGGGAATCTTCGCTTTCCAGAACGCCGTTGTGAAGCCCCATGCAGGCAGAAATGATTTTGAAGGTGGAATAAGGGGAAAAGCGCGTTTCACACATTTGCGGCTGATACAGGCTGTACTGCCCGGAGGCGGGGCGTACAAAACTGCGCACCCCGAAGCGTCCCCGAACAGATGGCCTGTTTCCCACCCGGCCGGGGCGGGCTGAACAGATGAGGATGGCCCGGCCGGTGCCTGCGGCGCGCTGGCACAGGGCTTTGTGCTGCCTGCGCTGGGAACAACTGTACTGCCGCCGGCCGTCTGTGCGCCGCACCCAAAGAGGCCGGCGCACAGAAGAAGGCAGGCGGCAAGCGCCGGAAAAAGCCTGCGGGCGCTTGTTTTCTGCATGAGAAAAGCTCCTGTCTGAAAAATGTGGCGTTGCTTTTTCTATTTTACCACACAGCGCACGGGTTTACTACCATTGCTGCACAAAGGGCCAGGCGGTTTTCGCGGCCTGAATACCGCCTGGCCATGTTATCCTCGTTGCCGGGCGCCAGCCCGTCTGCCTCGCCAGGCGGCATTGATGCACGCGAAAAACCTTTTATGACCAGCCGGCGCCCATTTTGGCCGCTAGCTGGCGCTTTGCCCTTTGTACAGCAATGGTATTTTCTTTTTTGCACCGGGTGCGGCGAAAAGGCTCGCACAGGCGCGTGCCCGCATATCTGTGTGGCCCCGGCCTTTGCCCGCGGCAGCGCACTGGCGCAGAAACAGGCGGCGCACCCGTGCGCCTGCGCAGGCCCGGCCGCAAGAAACCGCATGCTTTTTGCCAGGGGCGCCTGTTCTCCGGCGGGGAGGGGCAGCGCAAAAGGAAAAGCCCGCGAGGCTACGGACTCGCAGGCTTTGCTTTGTGTATCACGGGCCGGGCAGGGACCGTGCGGCCCTGCGGGCCGCGGTCACAGCTCGATAAGAAGCTGGTCTTTTTCCTCCAGCAGATACTTCACGGTGTCGTTCAGGTAGGTGCGCTCGGGCAGGCAGATAAGCACTGTGCCTACCTCGCCGTGCACGGGGTAGGGGCGCCGTGCCACGCGCCCGCGCGGAACACCACCATCGTGCCCTTCGGGATGATGAAGGCCTGCAGCTTATCCAGCTCCACCACGTCGTTCGAGGCGGGGCCCGCGTACATCACCATATCGTCATCCATGGGCATCATTACTTCGCAGGCGTTTGTGTGGTATTCCCACATCGGCCACCACCATGGGGCGCTTATTCACCTTCAGCGAGCCGAAGGCAATGGGCGCGCGGTCCGCCATGGGGGCCAGCACCATATCGCGGTGAAACGCGGGCAGCGTTTCGCTCATGGCGTATTCGCCCGAAGGGTCTGCGATGTTGGCGATATAGCCGTAGGGGCGGAACGCCTCGTGCGTTACGGGAACAGCATGGATGGTTTTCACAGCACATTCCTCCTTGTTATGCGCGGCCGCCTGTGCAGCTTATTTCTCGTAGGTGTAGTTGTCCACTTCCACCTTGTCCACTTCCTGATAGGGCGTCAGGGTGGACACCATTTTTATTTTTGCGTTCGAGTTGTTGATGCAGTAGTGCACCTCGCCCGGCTCGATATGGATGAGGTCGCCCGCCTTCAAATGGTTCACCTTTTTGCGTCCACCACGATGTCGATCTCGCCCTCCAGAATGAAGAAGTTTTCCTCCATCACGTTGTGGTAATGGCCTTGAAATCCTGCCCGGGGCCAAACTGCACCAGCGCAAAATTCATGCGGGGGCCTTTCATCAGGTATTTGGGGCCGCTGTCTCCGAAGCGGTACTCCTTTTCATTCTCATTCACAATGAACATTGAAACTTTCCTCCCGGTTTTTTGAAATTGATGTATGTAAAGACCGGCCCGCGCGGCGCGCTGCGGCCTTGCGCGGCAAACGCGCCGCCGCGGGGCTCGCACCCTGTTACAGGCCGGGCGCGATCCACATATTTTTTCGTCAGCTTTCCGTCGCACAGGGCAAGCTGTGCGGCGTACACCCTGCGCCACGGGCCGTACATTTCCTTGTATACGGCGTGGTTTTCCATGTTGGGGGCATAGGTCTTGTCCCACTGCACAAGCTCGCGCGCCGTGGCGGAAATATCCTTGTAGATGCCCACGCCGTATCCGGCCAGGATGGCCGCGCCCAGCGCCGTGGCCTTTTCACCACGGGCACCTTTACGGGCAGGCCCAGCACGTCGGCCACAATCTGGCACCAAAGCGGGCTTTGGACGCGCCGCCTGCGAACACAATCTCCTGCGGCATGTTGCCGGTGGCCTCTTTCACCAGCTCCAGATGGCCTCTGGTTATCATGGCGGTGTTTTCCATGATGGCGCGATAGAAGGTGTAGCGGCTGAACCTTTCAGGGTCAAGCTCGAAATTTGTGAAGGTGGGGGCCGCATGCTTCCACGAGATGAAGTTCATCACGTCCGAGAAGGCGCACATCATGCCGTGGCACCCGGCGGGCACCTTGGCGGCCTCTTTGTCCATCAGGTAGTATGGGTCCTTGCCGGTGGCCTCGGCCTGCTGCTTTTCCAGCTGGCAGAAGGCGTCGCGGTACCAGCGCATGACCAGGCCGGGCTTGAAGGCCAGGGCCTCGTACTGCCACAGGCCGGGCACGGCATGGCAGTTGACGCGCACGCGGCAGTCGGGTCGGTCCTGCCGTTGGCGGTATTGAACTCATACTGCCAGAAGCTGCCGCCAAATACCGCGGCCTGGTTCGGGTCCACCACGCCCACGCCGATGCAGCCCAGCTGCGCGTCGCCGCCGCCCATCACCACGGGTGTGCCCTCGGCAAAGCCCGGTTTCAGCCGCGCCCCTGGCGTTTACATGGGCAATCACCTCGCCGCACTTCGCGCACAGGCGGGAAGATATCGGTGCGCAGGCCGCACTTTTTTCGGCAATGGCGGGTCCCACGCGCGCTTTTGCAAATCAAAAATGCCCGTGGTGGAGCCGTTCGAAGGCTCTACTTCCAGCACGCCTGTCATTTTATAAATCAGCCAGTCGTTGAACATGCCCACGGTGGCCACGTTTTTCGTACACCCCGGGCATTTTGTTCTTCACCCACAAAATGCGGGGCAGCGCGCCCAGTGCATACGTCTGGCCGGATTCCAGGTACACTTCCTTTTCCAGGCCGGGGTTCATGCGGATAAGCTCGCCCACCTCGTCATTGCTGCGCGCGTCCACGTTGGCGCAGGCCCAAATCTCGCGGCCGTCCTTATCGTACAGCACAATGCCCCTCGCGCATGCAGGTGGTGGAAACGGCGGCGATCTCCTTCGGGTCAATGCCCGTTTCGGCCAGCACCCCTGATGCAGCCAGAGGCAAGCTGCCAGTTGTAGGCCCAGTCAAAATCCATGCTGCCGGGCCAGCGGGGTCTTCCCTTGTGCTCCCACTCGCGCTGCACACAGCCAAGCTGGCTGCCCTTTGTGTCGAACAAAACGGCGCGCACGCTGCCTGTGCCGGCGTCTACGGCCATCAAGTATTGTTTCGCCATTCCAATTTCCTCCTAAAATACACCCTTCCCGGGCGCCGCAAGGGCGCGGGGAAAGGGAAAATGCCGAGTTCAGCTGCCCTGCCTGCTCAAAAGCTGCAGGGCCGTGGCCTCGTCCGTGATGAGCACGTCGAGGTATTTCCCGCGCAGCACTGCGCGGATGGCGTCCACCTTATGGCCGCCTGCGGCTACGCCGATGACGTTCTCCAGCTCTTTCAGCGTGGCCAGCGGGGTGGAGATAAGGCGGTCCTCAATATCCGTCTCCACAGGGTTGCCGTCCTTGTCCAGAAAATGGCTCAGCACGTCGCCCACGGCGCCCTGCATCTCCAAATAGAGAAAGTCGTTTTTTGTCAGGATGTTCGAGCGCAGAATGGTGGCGTCGTCCTGCATGCCGCCAATACCCACCACCGTCATGCTCGAAAGCTTCACCATGCGGCTTATCTCCATCACCGATTCCTCGTTGCGCATGGCTGCCACCATCTCTTTGGTAGAGGCCAGCAGCGGCGCCGGAATGAGGTACAGCTTGATGTTGAAGATGTTCGAGCGCGTGTTGGGCAGATAATAGTTCACCCCGCCCGTCAGTGACACGCACGAGATGGGCCGCTCGGTCATGGTGGCCAGGTTGTTCAGCACACGGCTGGGCGTGTCGCCATAGCCCATGTTGATAAAGCAGTTGTCTGTCAGGCGGCCGCTGATATACATGGCCGCGGCCTTGGCGATGGTTTCGTTCAAATCGCCGTCCGGCACACTGGGCACCACAAACACGTCCTTCAGGCCGTAGGCGGCCGCCAGCTCGCGCTCTACCTGCATGCGCGAGGCGCTGTCCTCGCGTATCTTAAACTGGATAATGCCCGTCTGGCGGGCCTTTTCCAGCAGCTTTATCACGCGGATGCGTGAAATGCCAAGCAGCTCTGATATTTTCTGCTGTGTCATGTTCTCAAGGTAATAGTACCAGGCTGTTTTTATCATCAAAGCTTCTTCGTAATCCAAGTGGTAAGTCTCCTTCCTGCAGGGCGCGCCGCACAGCGCGCAGATTTTTGCATATACAGTAGTTATTATATTCTTTTTGGGGCCTGCCCTGCAAGGAAAGCAAATGATAAGGCCTCAAAAAGTATAAACAAATGTTTTAATATACATCATATGTTTCAATATTTTTAGTATAGCAACGAAAATGCGGCCTGTCAATGAAATATCAGTTTGTAACTTTTTTTAGGCGAATCGCATTAAAATACAACCTGAAAATAAGGCATAATCTACAAAAAAACTGGGTTTTTTTCACGGTTTTAGGCCTGAATTTGTGTGAAATATGGTGCAGAACACACGAAGAATGGCACGCTGGTCGCCGTGCAGACGGTTGACAAAAGAAGCGAAATCTTTTAGAATGATATTGGTAACAAAAAATAATTAAAAACTTTTGTAAACTTTCTGTGGAAGGGAGAACGAAAGATGGCGCAACAAGGTGCACAGCCCGGCGGCGCGCCGCTGCTTTCGGTAAGGGGCATTCGCAAATCGTTCAGCCTGAATGCCGTTTTTGAAGGGCATCGACCTTTCGGTGGGCGCGGGCGAGGTGCTGGCCCTCATCGGCGGCAACGGCGCGGGCAAAAAGCACGCTGATGAAGATTATCATGGGCATCTATCAGCAGGATGAAGGCGACATTTATATCAAGGGAAAAAAGCTGAATCTCTCGCGTCCCTCGGTGGCTTTGGCGGCAGGCATCTATCTGGTGCCGCAGGAGCCCATGCTGTTCCCGAATATGTCCGTGGAGGAAAATATCCTCATCGGTTTTTCGGAAAAACCGGCAGAGCTTCGCCGGCGCCTTGTGCAGCAGATGGATGAGATTGGCTGGCATCTGGATTTGCACCGCAAGGCCTCCAGCCTTTCCATTGCCGAGCAGCAGCTTGTGGAGATACTGCGCGGGCTTTTGCGCAATGCGCAGGTGCTCATTCTGGACGAGCCCACCAGCGCCCTTACCTTTAAGGAAGTGGAAAGCCTGTTCAAATGCGTGAACGATCTGCGCGAAAAGGGCATTGGCATTATTTACATCACGCACCGTCTGGCCGAGGTGTTTGAACTGGCCACACACGTTGCCATCCTGCGCGACGGCGTTGTGACGCTGCAGGGCCCGTGGCGGATTCACCCGCGAGATGCTGGTGAAGGGCCTTCTGCCCCCGAACATGGATGAGGTGGAACAAAAAGAGGGCTGCACCGTCACCATTGATTACAAAAACCTCAAGCCGGTGTTTGAACTGCAGAAGTTTTCCGGCTACGGCTTTTCGAACATTGATTTGAAGGTGTACCCCGGCGAGATACTGGGTGTCGCCGGCGTGGTGGGCGCGGGCCGCACCGAGCTTGCCACCACTATTTTCGGGCGCGACAAGGCGCTGGGCGGCAAGGCCATTCTGGAAGGGAAAGACATCACCGGCCTTTCCACGGAAAAGGTGCTGGCCGCTGGCGTGAACTATGTGCCGGAGGACCGCCACCTGCACGGCCTGTTCAAAATAAGCGACGTGGCGGCGAACACCACCTCGGCCATTCTGGGCCGCAGAGAGATGGGCCGCTTCTTCCTGAACGGAAAGCGCGAGCGCGAAGTGACGCAGAAGTATGTGGACGATTTCCGCACCAAGATCACCGGGCAGGACCAGCTGGTAGGCAGCCTTTCGGGCGGCAACCAGCAGAAGGTTGTCATCGGCCGCGCGCTTTCCACAAAGCCGAAGCTTGTCATTCTGGACGAGCCGACGCGCGGCATTGACGCCGCGGCCCGCGGCGATGTGTACAGCATTATCGCGCATTTGCGCGACGAGGGCGTGGCCGTGCTGCTGATTTCGTCCGATATGGAGGAAATTGTGGAACTTTCCGACCGCGCGGTGACCGTATATCAGGGCCGCATCAATGCAGAGTTCCAGAAATGCGACATCAACCAGGATAACCTGATGGCCGCCGCCTTTGGCGTGACGGATGAAAAGAAGGTGGAGGCATGAGCACAGTGAAAAAGGTGTTGAAGGCGCGCGAGCTCAGCAGCTTTCTGTTTCTTGTGGCGCTGTTCATCATTGTAAGCCTCATCAACCCCAGCTTTGCAAGCTCTGCCAACATTTCGGCGTGCTTCAATTCCGCTGTGGTGTATATCCTCATCGCCGTGGGCATGGCCTTCGCCATCATCGTGGGCGAAATAGACGTCTCTGTGGGCTCCACCCTGGGCTTTGTGGCCACAGTGGTGGGCAGCCTTCTGCGCGACGGCTGCAACTGGCTGGTGGCCTTTGCCGCAGGCATTCTCATCGGCGCTTTGGTTGGCCTTATCAATGGCTGGGGCGTGGCTGTGATGGGCGTGCCCTCGCTTATCTTCACGCTGGGCGTGAACGGCGTGCTGCGCGGCGCCATGTATGTACGCAGACGGCGCCTGGGTGGAAAACCTGCCCAAGGAATTTAAGGATTTTTCTTCCGTCACCCTTCTGGGCGACCTCACCGTGTATTTCTGCGCCTGCCTTGTGCTGGTGGTAGTGGTGCATCTGCTTTTGTCCCGCACGCGCCGCGGCCGCTATTTCACGGCGGTGGGCGATAATGCGGGCGGCGCCACGCTGGTTGGCATCTCGGCCGTGCGCACAAAGGTGCTGGCCTATGTCATATGCGGCGTCATGGCCGCGCTGGCGGGCATTTTTGTTCTGCAGCCGCATCGGCTTTGTCACATCGCTGAGCGGCAACGGCTACGAAATGACCGCCATCGCGGCCTGCGTGCTGGGCGGCATCTCGCTGTCCGGCGGTGTGGGCAGCGTGGTGGGCGCCGCCATCGGCGCCGTCATCATGAGCTCTATCAGCTACCTGCTGGTGTTCATGGGCTTCTCTTCCAATTACGACAACACCATCACGGGCATCATCCTTATCACCATCGTGGTGGCAGACGCGCTGATGCAGCACCGTGCGGCGGTGCGCAACCGCCATGAACGCCTGGCCGCCAGGACGACGGGTGCAGCGGAAGGGGGCGAGGCCAAATGAAAAAGCCGCTTTCCTCTAAAATAGGCGGTGCCTTTAAGAACTGGAACACGTTCCTTGTGGTGCTGCTGGTGCTGGAGTTTGTTGTGTTCGGCTTTGCGAACGAGAAATTCCTGCGTATTCCGCTGCTTTTGAACAGCATCAACGACTTTATCGCCATCTGCCTCATCAGCCTGTTTGTCACCTTTGTGATGATTACCGGCGGCATCGACATTCAGGCGGGCTCCATCGTAGGCCTCACCTCCATTGTCATCGGCGTATTCTGGCAGGACTTCGGCCTCAATATCTGGGCCGCCGTGCTGCTGGCCGTGGCTATCGCCGCCGTGTGCGGCGCGCTCAGCGGGTTCTTTGTGGCCTACTGCGGCGTGCAGGCCATGGTGGTGACGCTGGGCGGCCAGTTCCTGTACGCGGGCCTTGCACTGCTGGTTTCCACCCTCAGCTCTACCGAGAGCTATCAGGGCATCAGCGGCTTCCCCGAAAGCTTCAAGGCCCTCACCGGCTTCAAGTTGTTCGGCGTCATCCGTCCCAGGTGCTCATCTTCCTGGGAATGACGGTAATTGCATGGCTGCTTCTGCACAAATCGAAATACGGGCGCAAGGTGTTCCTTGTGGGTGTGAACCCACAGGCGGCTGAATATTCCGGCATCAACACGCGCCGCGTCATCCTTTCCACCTATGTGCTCAGCGCCGTCAGCGCGGCGGTGGCGGGCATCGTGCTCACTTCATATCTGGGCACCGCGAAAAGCGACCTTGGCAGCACGCTTACCATGAATATCATCACCGCGTGCGTGCTGGGCGGCACGCTTTCCACGGGCGGCAAGGGCAGCGCCATCGGCACGGCCCTGGCCTCGCTCATCATCGGCCTGATGCGTTTCGGCATGCCGCTGTGCTTTAAGGTGAATACGCAGTACCTCGACATCCCCATCGGCATTCTGCTTATTGTGGTGGTGGTGGGCCGCGCCGCGGCGAACCACCCGAAAACGGCCGCTTTGTTCGCAAAGCTGAAAAAAAAAAAGAACGGCCCGCGGTGAAAACCGCAAAATAAAACGTTCCCAGTTTGGGGACGCCCCCTCAAAAAGATATAAAACAGGAGGTCATATCATGAAAAAAAGCACTTGCAATCGTGCTGGCCCTGGCCTTGGCTCTTACGCTGGTAGCCTGCGGCGGCACACCCACTTCTTCCTCTGCGCCTGTCAGTGCGAGCACGCCCTCTTCCGGCTCTGCTTCTGCAGCCGGCTCCGACGTGAAGTCCGTTGAGGGCATGACGGTCACATTCATCCCGAAGGTGACGGGCAACGCGTTCTTCGAGGTTGCCAATGACGGCGCCCAGAAGTATGCTGAGGACTGGGGCATCACTGTGGACTACCAGGGCAGCGCCACCGCTGCCGTGGCCGACCAGGTGCAGGTTATCAACACGGCCGTTGCCTCCGGCACGGACGCCATCTGCATCTCCACCGTTGACGCCGCCGGCGTTTCCGACGCGCTGAAGGCTGCCGCCGAGGCCGGCGTCATCGTCACCACATGGGACTCTGACGCTCTGCCCGAAGACCGCGATTTGATGGTTTCCCAAGGCACGCCCGACGTGCTGGGCCAGATGCTGGTGGACCTTGCCGTTGCCGGCCTGGAAGCCCGCGGCATCGACCCCGAGAACGATGAAGTTACCTACTGCTGGCACTATTCTCAGGCCACTGTGACGGACCAGAACTCCTGGCAGGTTGCCGGCGAGGCCATCATTGCTGAGAAATATCCCAACTGGACGAATGTTGCCCCGACAACTACTACTCCAACCAGGATGCCGAGCAGGCCATCACCGTTGGCGAGGCTGTGCTGAGCGCGCACCCCGACATCGACCTGATCATCTGCAACGACTCCACCGCTCTGCCCGGCCAGCTGCAGGCTGCCGAGAACAAGGGCTATACCCAGGACGACATCACCATCACCGGCTTTGCCACCCCCGAACGCCATCAAAGAGTATTGCTCCAACGGCACCATCTACAACTGGGGCCTGTGGGATGCCTCTGTGCAGGGCGCCATGGGCTGCTATCTGGCCGCTTATCTGGCTGCCGGCAACGAAGTGACGGTGGGCGACACCATCTCCATCCCGGGCATCGGTGATGTGGAAGTGGTTGCCAACGACAGCATCGCAGAAGGCGTTGAGACCGGCGACGTGAACAACGGCGTTGTGCTGCTGCCCGAGCGTGCTGTGTTCACCGCAGAGAACATGGACCAGTACGATTTCTAACACTCCTTTTTTCTGCCTGCCGCGCGCGGGCGGCGCAGAGTATGGGCGGACCCTCCCGGCCATACTTTGCGCCCTAAGCGGATGACGGCGCGCCGCCGTCCGTTTAGGCGCAAGGTATGGGGAAAGTGCTTTGCGTGTATCCGTTTTTCCGGCAGCATACCGGCATGTAGTATCATACAAGGAGGATTTTTGACCAATGGCTGATAAAGAAGGCTTGAAAGTTGCGAAGGATTACCACACCGACGTTCCTTTCGCAAATCAGGGAAGTTTTTATGTAAAGGGCGCCAATAATCTGGACTGGGGCATGAAAAAGCACCTGTCCAACATTTTTGACCCCAAGAGCGGCAACACCGTGATGTTCGCCTTTGACCACGGCTACTTCATGGGCTCCACCGCGGGCCTGGAGCGCCTGGACATCACCATTCCGAAGCTGCTGCCCAACGTGGATGTGCTGATGGGCACCCGCGGCGCGCTGCGCACCTGCGTGCAGCCCGAGTGCAAGAAGGGCATCGCGCTGCGCGTGAGCTCCGGCTCTTCCATGATAAACGACGACCTCTCTCGCACGAGGTCGTGGCCGTGGATATCGAGGACTCCATCCGCATGAACGCCGACTGCATGGCCGTGCAGACCTTCATCGGCGCGGACGGGCAGCTCGCCAGCATCGACAACCTGTCCCGCTGCATCAATGCCGGCATGCGCTACAGCGTGCCTGTGATGGGCGTGGTGGCTGTGGGCAAGGACATGGAGCGCACCGACCGCTTCTTCAAGCTCGCCACCCGCATCGTGGCCGAGATGGGCGCCAATATTATCAAGACCTATTACTGCGAAAACTTTGAAGAGATTGTGGCTGCCTGCCCGGTGCCCATTGTGGTGGCCGGCGGCAAGAAGCTGCCTGAGGACGAGGCCCTCACGCTGGCCTACCGCTCTATTCAGGGCGGCGCCCGCGGCTTGGACATGGGCCGCAACATCTTCCAGAGCAATCACCCTGTAGAGATGAGCGCAGCCATTGCCAAAATCGTACACGAAGGCTTTACCGACAAGGAAGCGTACGAGTTCTATCAGAATGAGATCCACAAATAAGCGGCTCTCAGTATAAAAGGCAGGCCGCAGGCGCGCCCTGCCCGGAGATTCCCTTTCCTTTCATCTCCGGGCTGCGGCGCCGCGGCGGCTTGTTTTTTCATGCAGGGCGCGCAGGGGGCGGGCTGCCCTCTGCCGCGCGGCCTTATAGATGCCGGGCGGGCTTTGAGCCCTGGCGGGGAGGGATACCATGTTGTTTTTACAAATCACACAGATGGTGCTGCCTGTGCTGGCGGCCATGGCCATCGGCTTTTCTGCCGGCGCAGCGGCCTTTTTGAACGCACAGGGGCATGCGGCCCTGAAAACCGTCATCGGCAATATCACGCTGCCGGTGGTGCTGTTTAACGCCTTCCTCACGGCGGAATACAACGCCGGCCTTCTGCTGGGCTTTGCGGTGGTGTTCACCGCCTGCGGCATTGCCTGTGCGGCGGGCTATGCGCTGCGCCCGCTGGTGGCCCCGCACGGGCGTTTTCTGCCGTTTCTGATGTCCAGCTTCGAGGTGGGCATGCTGGGCTATGCGCTGTACGGCCTGCTGGCGGGTGAGAACGGCAGCCTCTCCACCCTGGCCATGTTCGATATCGGCCAGACGTTGTTTGCCTACACCGTGTGGCTGGCCCTGCTGAAGGTGGCGGGCGGCGAGAGGGCAGACGTAAAGGGCCTTTTTTGAAAACATGTTTACAAACCCCGCGTTCTGCGGCATGGCGCTGGGCATCGTGCTGGGCGCGCTGGGCGTGGGCAAATGGGTGCTGGCCTCGCCCGTTTCCGGCATTGTCACCGTGCTCATGAGCTTCCTTTCGGCACCCACGGCATGCCTCATTCTTATCGTGGTGGGGTACGAGCTGTCGCTGAAAGTGAGCCTGCTGCGCCCGGTGCTTACCACAGTGGCGCTGCGCCTTGCGGTGATGGCTGCGCTGTGTGCGGCGGCGGCGCGCTGGTGGTGTTCCGCTTTCTGCCGTTCGATAAGCTCACCATGGCAGCTCTGCTGGTGCTGTTCAGCCTGCCCGCGCCGTTCATCATCCCGCTGTTTGCAGACGTGGGGACGACGCCGAGTATGTCTCCACCAGCTACTCTGCGCAGACGCTGGCCACCATGCTGTGCTTTGTGGGCATTGCAGTGTATACCATGGCGTGAAGGCGTGCCTCTTTTTTGTGATGGAAAGCGTCAGGCCCCCGGCTCTGCCGGGGGCCTGTGCAGGCACTGGAGGCCCCCTGCCGGCAGGCCTTGCAGGATGCACTGAATAGAAGCCGCCTCCCGCATTGCCCACGCGGCAGCCCGTAGACAGAGATTGCTTTTCAGGAGAACCCTTTTGCAAAGTGCAAGGCTGCTTTTCACTTCCCGCTTCGCTTGAAGCTTAAAGCAAAAAGCATTTTGCGCGCCCCGGCAGAGCCGGGGATTCTTTCCGATAGGGCTGACAGTCATAGTCACCGGCTAAGCCGATGGCTTGAGTAGGCCCTATGAAGGCCTATTACCGGCAAGCGTCTCAAGACGCGCTGAATTTTATTCCGCTCGCATCCCTTGCCCCACAGCCCGTAAACGGGCAACTGCTGTCCTAACGGTGGCCTTTTATCCCTGCTAACTTGCTGTTAGCAGTTCGCTCCGCTCGATGCCTGAAGCTAAAGCTTTTTGCGGGGCACCTCTACCGGCAGAACCGGTGGTTTCCCTACTCAAAAAAGAAAAAGGCATGGAATTTTTTCCATGCCTTTTTTGTATGCGCCCGTGTCTGCAGGCGGGCTCCTGCCTGCGCCGGGAGGCTTTGCGCAAAAACCTTTCCGAAAAAACAGAGGCTCAGCTTTGGCGGCTGCGGGGGCCTGGGCACGAAGAGACGCCCCGCGCAGCCCGGCCGGGGCGGCAAAGGCGGCAATACCGCCCATGGCGGGCAGAAATGGGTGGATTTGTTCATAAGCCTGCACCGCGGGCCTTGCGGGCCGTGAAACCTTTTCCACCAATTTTTCGTCTATATAAGTAACGGCATAAAAACAAAAGGCAGAGGAGGCTTCTGTTATGAAAAAGAGATGGCTGCTTATGGCGCCCGCGTGCATTCTCGTGTTATTCACTGCGGCGGCCCTTCTGCTTGCAGTGGGGAGAAGGCCATATAAAAATCTGGACGCGGCACAGATAGCGTCAGCCAAAGTACGATTGTCGCCGCCGGACAAAACGGTTGAAATTGAGAATGCTTCAGAGCTGGCGGGCTGTTTGAACGATGTGGTTATCTATTATCAGGATAATTCTTACACAGAATATGCCGGGCAGGCTGCTGTTTTTACCCTGACTATGACGGACGGCACACAGACAGAGATTGCGGCATATAGCCCGTTTCTTATAATCGACGGGTGGGCTATAAAACAAAGCAAGAGCCGTGCGAAGCACTCAGCCGCTATGCCGATGAGCTGCTGAGATCCGGAACCGCCGGTATCATTTTGGAAGAGCCGCCTGCTTTGAGCGTGATAAGCGGCGGCACTTCCGTCAGCGCATTCCTGGGCACTTATTCGTGGCAGAAAAAAGGATGCTGATGGAAATTCTGTGAGTATAAATGCCGGCAGCGCACACCCTTTGCATTGCGAGGAACTATTGTCCCCGCCGTATGAAACGCCGGAAGCAACGGCTGTGCTGAGATTTGCAGAGGAACCCGATGCCGTTGTAAGCGTGAAATGCTGGAGCGATGAATATTGGGGGAGCCTGCCGCATGCAGCGAAGAGGCGGCTTTCGATGGAGGCGCTCTCGCCCCTCAAGGCGGGCGCGTACATCTATGAAATAACAGCCGTCTGGAATGCGGAAAACGGGTACGGCGGAACCGCAAGCTATTTCTTCTACATAAAGATGACGGAGTGAAACGGGCTGTTCACGCCAAAGGGCGGCGGGGAGAGGGAACAGGCCGCCCTCTTTCCATGCGGCAGGCGGGCGGGGCTGCAAGCGGGCGGCCCTTGCAGACAGGGCCGCCGGAATGACGGCGGAAATACCGGTATGGCCCGGACGAATAAACCCGTCTGCGCCTGGTCTGCCTGTGCTTCGGGCGAATGGGCGGAGCATGGGTGCACGGGCGGGGGCAGGCGCGCCGGGCCCCGGATGCGCCTGCGGGCGCGGGGCGTTATGTCCCCCTCGGACACTGCGTATGCCGCAAAGCGCCGCCCGGCGCGGCCGGCTTTTTGCTGTAGGCGGCTGCCCGCAGCCCCGGCAGGGGAGGGGCGGCCCTTCCCCTTATGGCAACATGCGCCCGCCGCCGTTCAGCGCGCGCATGCACAAAGCGTCCCCGTGCTCCATCGGAACACGGGGACGCTTTTGCAATGGCTTTTCAGAAATATTTTTCCGCCGCGGCCTGCATGGCAGCCCACTGGGCCTCCATGTCCGCCACCAGCTTGAACTGGGTGCGGCAGCGGTCCAGGTTCTTGCCCTCGCGGTGCGTTTTGAAGTAGTGGTCGCCCTCCAGATAATCGGTGAGGAAGCGCATGCCGCACTCCAGCGTCATCAGCTTGGCGCCCCAGGGCAGGCACTGCTTTTCCATGGGCGTCAGCGCGCCGCCCGCCGTCTCCAGAAAGCCTTTGGCGTAAATTTCGTATAGCGAGATATCAAAGTTCACTTTCGAAAGGTCCGGCTCGTCCTCGGCGCTGTGGTTGGCGCCGAAGCGGATGGAATCGCCAAAGTCGTTCAGCGAGAGGCCGGGCATCACGGTGTCCAGGTCAATGATGCACACGCCCTTTCCGGTGGCCTTGTCCAGCAGGACGTTGTTGAGCTTGGTGTCGTTGTGCGTGACGCGCAGCGGCAGCTCGCCCTTTTCCAACAAATCCATCAGGTATGCGCAGTCTGCCTTGCGGGCCATCACGAATTCCGCCTCCGGCTGCACGTCTTTGGCGCGGCCGCACACATCGGCGGCCAGCGCCTTTTCAAAGTTGGCAAGGCGCTGGCGTGTGTCGTGGAATTTGGCGATGGTCTCGTGCAGCGTGGCGGCAGGGTAGCCCGCCAGAAGCTGCTGGAAGCGGCCGAAGGCGCGCGCGCTTTCGTAAAACTGGGCGGGTTGCTGCACGCTTTGCAGGCATACGGTGCCTTCTATGAAAGGGGTAGGCACGCCATGCGCCGCCCTCGCTGTCTGTGAAATATGTGCCGCCTGCGCGGGTGCGAAGCACCGTCATGGCCTCGCGCGCGGGGTCGCCGCCGCTTTTTTCAACGGCGGCGCGCAGGTAGTCCGTCACGCCCACAATGTTCTCCATCAGGCCTTTCGGGTCTGTGAATGTGTCGGTGTTGATGCGCTGCAGGATAAAGCGCCGCGCATCGCCCCTGCGGCGTCTGCACATACGCGCAGAAAGTGTCGTTGCTATGCCCCTCGGCCGTAGCGCAGGGCGCCCGCCGTCTGGCCGCCGAAATCAAAGGCGGCCAGCGCCTCGGGCAGGTTATGTTCCGCAGGCTGGCGCATGCTCACACCTCCCACAGGTTTTCCGGGTACAGGCCGGCCGCCGTCTTTTCGGCAATGGCGGCCACTACCACGGGCTTGTCATCCTTATACGTCACGCCGTACCACTTGTCGGCGCTGTGCAGCACCTTCACGCGAGCCTTGCCCTCGCCCACAAGCTGGCTCACCACGCTGGGCAGGAAGTATTCGCCCTTCAGCGGGTTCGTCTTCAGCGCATCGTCCAAAAAAGGCGGCAAAGCGCGCTTCTGCCTCAGGTAAAAAGCTGTGCGTGAAGCCCCACATGTTCATCGAGACGATGGTACTGCCCGGCAGCTCGTACCAGGTGGCACCGCCGTCCTCGGTGTAACGCGCGCCCGCGGCCGTCTTTTTCAATGTGCGTGCGCTCGGTGACGCTGGCAAGGTAACCGTCCGCATCTGTTTCGCATACGCCGCGCGCCACATGGCCGTTTTCCGTCACGGTGTTCTCCAGCTTATAGCCCACCATGGCATATTCATACACGCCGTCCTTGTCCGGGTGGGCCGTGAGGTAGTCGTATATCACGCGGAAGGCCTCCGGGCCGTAGTAGTCGTCTGCATTGATGACGGCGAACGGCCCGTCTATCACGCTGCGCGCCGCCAGAATGGCATGGCTGGTGCCCCACGGCTTTTCGCCCGGCGGGTACGGTGTAGCCGTCGGGCAGGTCGTCCAGTTGCTGGTAGGCATAGCGCACGTCCATCACCTTTGAAAGCCGGTCTCCAATGGCCTGCTTGAACGAGGCTTCAATTTCGTGCTTGATGATGAACACCACGGTCTCAAAGCCTGCGCGCCGCGCGTCGAAGATGGAATAATCAATGATAAGCTGGCCATGGCCGCCCACCGGGTCGATCTGCTTCATGCCGCCGTAACGGCTGCCCATGCCGGCAGCCATTACTGCAAGAACAGGTTTTTTCATATTGTCGTCTGGCTCCTTCTCAAATTTTTCACTCTGCAAAACGGGCTCAGCCCTTATAGCCGTTCGGGTTCATGCTCTGCCATTTCCAGCTGGAGGCGCACATCTCGTCAATGCCGTATTCTGCCTGCCAGCCCAGTTCCTCGCGGGCGCGGGTGGGGGTCTGCGTAGCACTCGGCAATGTCGCCGGGGCGGCGCGGGTCTATCACATAGGGTATCTCTTTGCCGCACGCCCTGGAATACGCGCGTATCACATCCAGCACACTGTAGCCGCGGCCCGTGCCCAGGTTGCATACAAACAGCCCGCAGTTCGTTGCCAGCTTTTTCAGCGCCGCCACATGGCCGCGCGCCAAATCTACCACATGGATATAGTCGCGCACGCCGGTGCCGTCCGGGGTGGGGTAATCGCTGCCGAACACATGCACCTTTTCCAACTTGCCCACGGCTACCTTGGCAATATAGGGCACAAGGTTGTTGGGGATTCCGTTCGGGTCCTCGCCAATCAGGCCGCTTTCATGCGCGCCGATGGGGTTGAAATAACGCAGCAGGGCCACGTTCATCGAGGGGTCTGCCTTGCAGATATCGGTGAGGATATTCTCGTTCATTACCTTGGTGGCGCCGTAGGGGTTGGTAGTGGCGCCCACGGGGAAATCTTCGCGGATGGGCACGCTGGCCGGGTCGCCGTATACAGTGGCGGAGGAGGAGAACACAAAATTCTTCACACCGTATTTTTTCATGGCATTCAGCACGTTCAGGGCGCTGATGAGGTTGTTCGAATAATATTCCAGCGGCTTTGCCACGCTTTCGCCCACGGCCTTGTATGCGGCAAAGTGAATGACGGCCTCAATGCCGGGGTGCGCACGGAACAGCTCATCCACCGCCGCAGCATCGCACAGGTCGATGTTCACGAAGGGCACGCTCTGCCCGGCGATGCGCTCCACACGGCGCAGGGCCTCCTCGCAGGAATTGTACAGGTTGTCTGCCACCAGAATCTCATAGCCGGCTTTCATCAGCTCGATGCAGGTGTGGCTGCCGATATAACCGGCGCCGCCGCTTACCAGAATTGACATGTTCCAACAGCTCCTTTTTAATAAAATGACGGGTGTATTGCCCAATAAAACGCGCTGCGCCGCCGTGCGGCGGAGGCCCGCGGCTCTGATACTACCATTGTACGGGCGCTACACGTTTTCATAAATAGATTTTTTCACACAATATTTGGATTATTGTTCGCAAAGCAAGGTTCTTTTTGTGCAACACGCTGCCCTGGCCTCCGCTCAACGGCCACTGCGGTGCCCGGCCAGGACTTTCACGCTGGAGGCATATTCCGACGGCGTCATGCCCGTCACTTTTTTGAAGTGGCGCGAGAAATAGTGGATGGAGGTGTAGCCCAAAAGCGCCGATATTTCGGTGAAATTGTGCCGCCCCCCTCGCGGATAAGCTCCTGTGCCTTTTCTATTTTCATGCCGCCGAAATACTCCATGGCGCCGCCGCCCGTCTTTCGCGGAACACCTTTTGCAGGTAGCTGCGGCCCACCAGGTTGTCGCGGCAGATGTCGGCCAGCGTCAGCTTGCGCGAAATGTTCTTTTTCCAGGTAAGCGCGCACCCTGTCCACAAATTCCTGCTGGCTGTGCGCGCGTATCAGGCTGGTGGGCTTTGCCGCGCTGTGCGCCGGCGCCTCGCCAGTGCTGCGGCGCGCAAGACATACCAGCAGGCTTTCCAGGCTTGCGCCGATAAGCTGCTCCGCCCCCAGCGGCGCACGCGGCGCGCGCAGAAGCTGCTTTGTGTAGGGGTCGTTCAGCGGGGTGGAAAAGGCTGCATCTGCCTCTTTGATGATGCGCGCCAGATATTCCCGCTCGGCATCGCCTATGGAAAGCACACGCCCGGCAAAGCAGGCCATGGCCCGGCTGTGGCATACAAAGCTTATTACCACAAGGTTCGGCGCCACCACGCCATTTGCACGCAGGCTGTGAAATTCGCCCGGCTCGTGGAATATCATCTGCCCGCGCTTCATGGTAAGCTCGCGGTTGCCCGCGCGCACGTGCAGTTCACCCTTGTCTACATATAAAAACTCCCAGAAATTGTGCTGTTCGCCCTCGTAGCAGTAATTGCTGGCATATTCAAGTAATGCACAGAAACCACCTCGTCCACCTCAAACGGGCGCTCCAGCCGAAGGGCTTTGTAATCCATAGCATGTTCCTCCTTATAGCTGCACCGGCGCGGCCGCCTGCGAGGCACGGGCGCGCTTGCGGTATTCTGCGGGGCTCATACCCTCGGCCTTACGGAAGCTCTGCGAAAAATAGCTGGGCGAAGAAAAGCCGATGGAATGGGCTATCTGAGAAAGGGAATAGCTGGTGTTTTCCAGCATGTGCCGCCCCTCGCGGATGCGGCGCGTGATGAGATAGCTGATGGGCGAGATGCCGTATTCCCGCTGGAAGGTGTGGGAAAGATGGTATTTGTTCAAATGCACCACCTCGGCCAGCATGTCCAGTGAAAGGGGTTCGGTAAAATGCTCGTCAATATACCGGCGCGCGGCCGCACATTCCGAATTAGCCCGGTAGGTGCCGGCGGGCGCCAGGCGCAGCGCCGCCTGGCGGGATAATTTGATCAAAAACACATCCAGCAGATGCTGGCACACGGCCTGCCAGCCCCGCGGCGTGTTTTTCCGCTTCGCGCACGAACTCGCGCAGGTAAAACAACATCTCGCTGCGCTGCTGGCGGCAATTCAGCACTGTAAAGGGCGAGGGTTCGCCGGCAAGCTGCAGATCCAGCCCGTTTACGCCCAGAACGATGTACTCCAGCGGGTTCGAGGAAAAGCTGGTTTCGGTGTGCTCCACATGCGGGTTCACAATGATAAGGTCATCGCTGCCCACGGGCTGGGCGCGGTCTGTCAGGCGGAACTCGCCAATGCCGCGCACGCAGTAAAACAGCTCGGTGCAGGTGTGCGCGTGCATAGAGCCCTGCCAGTCCGGCCCATACTGTGCAGAGGTGACGTATAAAAGTTGCGGGCTGCCGTGCGCTGCCGGCCCGGTGTCCAGCAGCTCGTAGCGGATATTGCTCATGGCGAGCACCTCACAATTTAGAAATCTTGCGTGCATTTTAGATGGGAGAAATTTACCATCCATCTTTTTTTTATTATAAACGCCTTTTTGTAAAGGATACAAGCGGGCAGCATTCAGGCTGTATTATCCTGATTTTCCCAAAACAGCAATTTGTCAGAATTTATTTTATAGTTTTGTTGTTAATATTCATAAAAAAACACCCGTTTGGTGCAAACCGAATGTTCGCTGTGCACAAAGTAACAAGAAATATAAAATTGAGCGCAAGAAGTTGATTGAAAGAAAATTTCGGGAAGGCTATGCTGAACATACAGGAACACACCCGGCGCGTGCCCCTGCACGGCTGCCGTGCCGCCAGGGCCGGGGCGTGGAATTCTTTTTAGGAGGTAACAAGATGAAAAAAAAAGTATTGTGCACTGTGCTGGCGCTTGCCATGGCGCTGACGCTGCTTGCCGGCTGCGGCGGCGCGCCTGTTTCCTCTGGCAGCACGGCGGCTTCCGGCTCTGCCGGCGGCGCCGAAGACACAACCATTAAGGTTGCTGCCCTGGTGTCCGGCTATGAGAACACCTACCCCGGCATGTGGCAGGAGGTGTGCGACGCCTTCACTGCCCAGACGGGCATCAAGGTGGAACTCACCCTTGAACAGAACCTGGAGGATGTGCTCAACGCGTCCATGCAGGGCGGCGATTATCCGGATGTTATCCACCTGGCTACCGGGCGCCCTGCCGGCCTGACTGAGCAGTTCATCAACGGCAAGATGATTGCAGACATCACCGATGTGCTGGATATGACCGTGCCTGGTGAAGACGTGAAGGTGGGCGACAAGATTATTGAGGGCTTTACCGAGACCTCTGCCACCAACCCCTACGGCGACGGCAAAACTTATCTTGCCCCCCATGTTCTACAGCCCCTGCGGTCTGTTCTACAACGCAGGCCTGTTTGAAGAAAAGGGCTGGGAAGTACCCGCCACATGGGACGAGATGTGGGAGCTGGGCGACAAGGCCAAGGCTGAGGGCATCTACCTGTTCACTTACCCCACCGCCGGCTATTTCGACGCTTTCCTGTATGCCCTGATGAATGTAGTGGGCGGCCCCGAGTTCTTCAATGCCGCCACCAATTATGAAGAGGGCATCTGGGAGACCCCGGAGGCCGACAAGCTTTTCAAAATTTTGGACAAGCTGGCCGATTACACCCACCCCAGCACCCCGGCGCAAGCCAACAACCAGGACTTTACCCGCAACCAGCTGATGGTGATGACCGATGAAGCCCTGTTTATGCCCAACGGCACATGGATTATCGGCGAGATGGCTGAGGCCGAAATCGCCAAGGACGTGGCCGAAGGTTTCAAGTGGGGTATGACCGCGCTGCCCGCCCTGGACGCGGACGGCATCGGCTACAGCTACACTTTCCTGGAGCAGGCCTGGATTCCTTTCCGGTGCCGAGCATATCGATGAGGGCAAGACGTTCCTGTCCTATCTGTACAGCGATGAGGCTGCTGCAATTTTTGCCAAGGGCGCTGCTGTGCAGCCTATCCGCGGCATGACCGATAAGCTGGCAGGCGACAACAACGTTGTTCTATTCCATCTATGACAACGGCGCGGGTGCGGCCATGGGCGGCTTTTGCGGCCTATTCGCCCATTCCCGGCATCGATAACACCTCTGTGTTCTTCGAGCCGATCAACTCTCTGGTGGAAGGCAGCCTGAGCATTGACGAGTGGAGAGCGAACATCATTTCCGCCACCGATCAAATGCGGGCGAACCTGGTGGGCTGATTAAGCAGGTCGCGGGGTTCATAACACCGAATAAGGCGGCGATGAGCGGGGGTTTCGTTCATCGCCGCCCATTTTTGAGAAGAGGAGTTGAAAGCGTGAAGAAAGACGGAAGGCATAAGGCATTTGTTGCCCTTTGCGTGGCGCCGGCCACCATCCTGTTTACTGTATTCATGATCATCCCTACACTGAATGTGTTCCGAATGTCTCTGTTCGAGCGCGGGGCGTTCTCTCCCACAGAGACCTTTGTGGGGATGAAAAATTTCCAGACGCTGCTTCATGATGCGAAGTTCATCCGCTCTATGCAGAATACAATCCTTCTGATTGTGGTGGTCACCGTTGTGACCTTTGCCTTTGCGTTGGTGTTCGCCAATATCCTCACCCGTGAAAAAAATTCGCGGGCAGGGTTTCTTCCGGGTTGTGTTCTACATCCCCAACATCCTTTCTGTGGTTGTAATTTCCGGCATCTTTTCGGCCATTTACCAGCCGGATGAAACGGGTATGCTCAACAGCATTATCGGCCTGTTCCGCGGCATGGCAGACCCCATCCGCTGGAAAGGTGAAAGCCTTGTTATGGTGAGCCTCATTATCGCCATGGTATGGCAGGCCATCGGCTATTATATGGTTATGTATATGGCCTCCATGGCCAGCGTGCCCGGAAGCCTGTATGAAAGCGCCAGCCTGGACGGCGCGGGCCGCATGACACAGTTTTTCCAAATCACCATCCCCCTTATCTGGACGAATATCCGCACTACCCTGACATTCTTCATCATCTCTACCATCAACATGGCGTTCCTGTTCGTCAAGGCCATGACCAGCGGCGGCCCCAACGGCGCCTCTGAAGTGGCATTGTCCTATATGTATGGCCAGAAGGACGCCGGCCTGTACGGCTATTCCATGGCCATTGGCGTGGTGGTATTCCTGTTCTCGTTCCTGCTCTCTGCGCTGGTGAACAAGGTAACCAAGCGTGAGCCGCTGGAATTTTAAGGAGGGGTAATATGGATAGCGTGAAAAAAACCTCGGGAGAGCGCCTGTACAAGGTGTTTATCTATTTGGTGCTGGGCCTGCTTGCCGTCAGCATCATCGTGCCGGTGGCATGGGTGTTCCTGGCCTCTATCAAACAGAACAGTGAATTCTATGGCAACCCCTGGGCCCTGCCTGCCGGTTTTACTGGCAGAACTTCGTAGATGCATGGAACAAGGCAAGCATGGGCAGCTATATGCTCAATTCGGTGGTTGTCACGGCCCTTGCGCTGGCCATCCTTCTGGTGGTGGCGCTGCCGGCGGCCTATGTGCTGTCGCGTTTCAAATTCAAGGGCCGCAAGTTCCTCAACATATGCTTCATGGGCGGGCTGTTCATTAATGTGAACTACATTGTTGTGCCCATTTTCCTCATGCTGAGGGACGGTGACAGCTGGCTGAAGGGGTTTGGTGGGCGGCGGCTTTCTGCTTAATAATATCTTTGTTCTGGCTGTGGTATATGCCGCCACGGCGCTGCCCTTCACCATTTATCTTTTGTCGGGCTATTTCGCCACGCTACCGCACGATTATGAAGAAGCCGCTTATATTGACGGAGCCGGCTACAGCCGCACGATGGTGAGCGTTATATTTCCCATGGCGCAGCCTTCCATCATCACCATCATCCTGTTTAATTTCCTATCCTTCTGGAATGAATATATCATATCGCTGACGCTGCTCAGCGCACAGAACGGGCCCAGAACTCTGCCGGTAGGGCTGCTGAACCTGATGCAGGCGCAGCAGTCTGCCGCACAGTACGGCATTATGTATGCGGGCCTTGTGCTGGTGATGCTGCCTACGCTTGTTTTGTATATCTGCGTGCAAAAAAAAAGCTGACCCAGGGCATGACTGTGGGCGGCCTGAAAGGTTAAGGTGAGCCTTATGAAATACTGGAAAGAACACGCAAGCCTGCGGGTGGGTCTGATTCTTGCCTTCTTTGTGGCGGGAATGGCCCTGCTTATCGTGGGCTGGAAGATGACCGGCCAACTGGCCGGCCTTGGGCTGATGATTGTAGGGCTTATTCTGCTGCTGTCGACCCTGATGATTTATAACAAACCCTTTGAAGACACCAAAAACGGCTGTGACCCGGAGAGGAGTATAGAATGACCGAACCGAACAGGGGCCGCGTCACCATCCCCACCGACATGGACGTAGTGCCCGAAACGCTGAAAATACTGGATTACTGGGGCGCGGATGCCATCCGCGACTGCGACGGCACGGAATTCCCTGAAGCACTGAAGGACACCGGCGCCAAAATTTATTCCACCTATTACACCACCCGCAAGGATAACGCCTGGGCCAAGGCCAACCCGGACGAGGTGCAGCAGTGCTATATCATGACGGGCTTTCACACCGCCGTGGGCGAGACGCTTTCCATCCCGCTGATGCAGGGCGTTTCTGATGAGCTGATGCAGGTAAACACCCGCGACGACATCAAGCGCTGGTGGGAGGTGATGGACCGCACCGCAGGCGAGCCTCTGGCCCCCGGCGAATGGGACTATGACGAGGCCGCCGGCTGTGTGGTGGTGCACGGCGCAAAGGCCTACCACGACTACACGGTGAGCTTCCTGGCCTACCTCATCTGGGACCCGGTGCACATGTACAACGCCGTCACCAACGGCTGGAAAAACTTCGAGCACCAAATCACCTTCGACGTGCGTCAGCCCAAAACGCATAAAGTTCACCATGCAGCGCCTGCGCAAATTCATTGCCGAGCACCCGTATGTGAACGTCATCCGCTACACCACGTTCTTCCACCAGTTCACACTGGTGTTCGACGAGCTGAAGCGCGAAAAAATATGTGGACTGGTACGGCTATTCAGCATCGGTGAGCCCGTATATTCTCGAGCAGTTCGAGCGCGAGGCGGGCTACCGCTTCCGCCCCGAGTTCATCATCGACCAGGGCTACTACAACAACCAGTACCGCGTGCCCGGCAAAGAGTTCAAGGACTTCATGGCCTTCCAGCGGCGCGAGGTGGCAAAGCTGGCCAAAGAGATGGTGGACATCACCCACGAGCTTGGGCAAAGAGGCCATGATGTTCCTGGGCGACCACTGGATCGGAACCGAGCCCTTTATGGACGAGTTCAAGACTATCGGCCTTGACGCCGTGGTTGGCAGCGTGGGCAACGGCGCCACGCTGCGCCTCATCAGCGACATTCCGGGTGTGAAATACACCGAGGGACGCTTTTCTGCCCTATTTCTTCCCGGACACCTTCCATGAGGGCGGCGACCCGGTGCGCGAGGCGAAGGAAAACTGGGTGACGGCCCGGCGCGCCATTCTGCGCAAGCCCATCGACCGCATCGGCTACGGCGGCTATCTGAAGCTGGCGCTGCAGTTCCCGGAGTTTATTGATTATATCAAATCGGTGTGCGACGAGTTCCGCCTTCTGTATACGAACATCCGCGGCACGACGCCCTATTGCATCAAGACAGTGGCCGTGCTGAATAGCTGGGGCCGCGCGCGCAGCTGGGGCTGCCATATGGTGCACCACGCGCTGTACCAGAAGCAGAATTACAGCTATGCGGGCGTAATTGAGGCGCTTTCGGGCGCGCCGTTCGACGTGCGGTTCATCAGCTTTGACGATATCGAACGCGACGCCCATGTGCTGGACGGCGTGGACGTGCTCATCAATGTGGGCGATGCCGACACGGCCCACACCGGCGGCGCCGTGTGGGAGAACCCGGCCATTACGGCGGCGGTGCGCGGCTTTGTGCACCGCGGCGGCGGTTTCATCGGCGTGGGCGAGCCCAGCGGCCACCAGTATCAGGGCCGCTTTCTCCAGCTTGCCGGCGTGCTGGGCGTAGAGAAAGAGACGGGCTTTACCCTGGGTTACGACAAATACAACTGGGAAGAGCACCCGCAGCACTTCATTCTGGCAGACTGCACCGGGCCTGTGGACTTCGGCGAGGGCAAAAAGAGCATCTATGCGCTGGAGGGCGCGCAGGTGCTGGTGCAGCGCGACAAAGAGGTGCAGATGGCCGTGAACGAATTCGGCGCGGGGCGCGCGGTATACCTCAGCGGCCTGCCGTATTCCTTCGAGAACAGCCGCATCCTCTACCGCAGTATTTTGTGGAGCACCCACGACGAGCAGAACCTGCACAGGTGGTTCTCGTCCAACTTCAATGTGGAAGTGCACGCTTATGTGAAAAACGGCAAGTACTGCGTGGTAAACAACACCTACGAGCCGCAGCACACCACCGTCTACACGGGCAATGGCGACAGCTTGGAGCTGAATATGGCCGCCAACGAGATACGCTGGTTTGAAATCTGAGCCCGCACAGCGCCTTCCGGCGCAGAGAAACACGCAAGTCCCCCGGCAGGCCATTCGGCCTGCCGGGGCTTTTCCGCCTCTGCACGCCTGAGGCTGCAAAACAGGGCCGGGCGGCGGGAAGGCACCCGGCCCAACCGTGCTTTTTTGGCAATATATACAAGGAATGCTGCAAAGTTTTGGCAGTTGCTCGAATGAAAATCTCTTGGTGACATCTTTAATAAAAGCGAAAAATATGATAATATTTTTTGTATAAGTTGCCACACGTGTTTTGCGCGTGGACGAAAAGAGGGAATAGAGTATGAACTACGCGAACGATCACATCCGAAACGTCCTTGTAGCAGGCCATGGCGGCGCAGGCAAAACAAGCCTTGTGGAAGCCATGCTGTATCTGACGAAGGCGACAGACCGCCAGGGCCGCGTGGAGGACGGCAACACGGTGTGCGATTTTGACCCGGAGGAGGCAAAGCGCCATGTGTCCCTGTCGCTGGCGGTGGCACCGGTGGAGTACGCGGGCGTCAAGCTCAACCTCATCGATGTGCCCGGCCTGTTCGATTTTGAGGCCGGCCTGTACGAGGGCATGCCCGCCGCTGAGAGCGTAATGGTGGTGGTGTCTGCGCGCAGCGGCCTTTCTGTAGGCGCGCGCAAGGCATATAAGCTGGCCCTGAAGCAGAACAAAAGCCGCATGATCTTCGTGAACAAGGTGAACGCAGAGCATGCCGATTTCTATAAAGTGTTCGAGCAACTTAAGACCGAGCTCGGCCCCTCTGTGTGCCCTGTGGTTGTGCCGGTAGAGCAGGCGGGCGGCCGCGTGTATCTGAACCTCGTTACGCAGAAGGCCTACAGCTATACGGGCGGCGGCGTGCGCGAGGTGCCGGTGCCCAGTTACGGCCACCGCACTGCGGGCCTTCTGGAGGCCATGCGCGAGGCCGCGGCCGAAACGGATGACACCCTGATGGAAAAATTCTTCGAGGGCGAGCCGTTCACGGAAGAAGAGCTGACGAACGCCATCCGCACAGGTGCCAAGACAGGCGCCATCACGCCGGTGTTCTGTGGCGCGGCCACGGCGCAGGAAGCTGTGGACCTGGCCATGTGGGGCCTGCAGAAGCTGATGCCCAGCGCAGCCCGCGGGGCGGGTGCTGTGGGAACAGATGCCTCCGGCAATGAAGTGGAGGTGCCCTGCGTGCCGGACGGCCCGCTGTGCGCCTACGTGTTCAAAACCGTGGCGGACCCGTTTGTGGGCAAAGTGAGCTATGTAAAGGTAATAAGCGGCCGCCTTACGGCAGACAGCCCTGTGGTGAACGCGCGCACAGGCGAGGCCGAGCGTCTGGGCAAGCTTTGTATGTGCGCGGCAAAAAACAGACGGATACGGCTGAAATAGGCTGCGGCGACATCGGCGCCGTCACCAAGACTGCCCGCCGCGCAGACGGGCGACACGCTGTGCGCGCCCAGCCGCGTGGTAAGCCTGCCGCGCCCGGTGTTCCCGTACCCCACGCTCTCTATGGCTGTGCGTGTGAAGCAGAAGGGCGACGAGAGCAAAATATCCGGCGCTTTGCAGCGCCTGATGGAAGAGGACCCCACCATCGGCTATGAGGTGAATTCGAAACGGTGGAGCAGGTGCTCTCCGGCTTTGGGCGAAAAGCACCTGGATGTGGTGTGCGCCAAACTGAAAAAATAAGTTCGGGGTAGAGATACCTTTGGCCGACCCGCGCATCCCCTACCGTGAATCTATCCGCAAAAATGCAAGGCGCAGGGCCGTCACAAAAAGCAGACGGGCGGCCACGGCCAGTTTGGCGATGTGTGGATTGAGTTCGAGCCCACAGATGCCGGCGATTTCGTGTTTGAGGAAAAGGTGTTCGGCGGCGCTGTGCCCAAAAAAATTACTTCCCGGCGGTGGAAAAGGGCCTGCAGGAGGCTGTGCGCCATGGCGTGCTGGCCGGTTACCCGGTGGTGGGCCTGAAGGCCGCTCTGCCGGACGGCAGCTATCACCCGGTGGATTCCAGCGAAATGGCCTTCAAAATGGCTGCCAAGCTGGCCTATAAGGCTGCGCTGCCTGAGGCGGGGCCCATCCTGCTGGAGCCCATTGGCGAATTGAAGGCCACCGTACCCGGCGATGTCACGGGCGACATCATGGGCGAAGTAACCAAGCGCCGTGGCCGCGTGCTGGGCATGAACCCCGGCGAGGACGGCGCGCAGTGCGTGGACGCCGAGGTGCCCATGAGTGAAATGCACGACTTTACCATGTATCTGCGCCAGCTTACGCAGGGGCGCGGCAGCTTCACATTCCAGTTCGTGCGCTACGAGCCGCTGCCCTCCATGCTGGAGGGCAAGGTGATAGAAGATGCGAAAAAAGCTGTTTGACGGCAGGGCGGACGAAGAGTAAGCCAGCACTATGTTTTGACCGTGCAGCGCCGTATGAAGGAAAGCCTTCATACGGCGCTGTTTTTTGGCTTTAACGAAACGAGAACTCCCGGCTGTGCCGGGGAGAGTAAAAAGGCTTTCGCTGTCAGTTTCGAGCGAAGCGAGATGGTATACAATACCAAAAAAGATGCAGCATATAATAGGAAGAAGCCCGTTTACGGGAGGCGGGGCAAGTGATGCAGGAGACAGAGTATTCAGTGCCTCTTGAGGGGCTTGCCGGTAATATATGCCCTTCCAGGGCTTACGCAAGCCCCAGGCATTGCCGGGGGATCTGACTTATGAGCTTTGGGTAATTGTTACGAACTTGCCGGGCAGATATGTGCAAATTTACGGAAAAACAGCTCATGTTTGCGCATGTTGAGTTAAAATAGTGACGAAATAGACAAAAAATGGCGAACCGCTTGACACTGCATTATAAAACATATATATAATAGTGGGCATTGTGAGCCTGTGTATCAAGAGGGAAATGGTGGCACAGGCCGGAAGAATTCCAGAAGGAGGCCTGAGAGCCTTGAACAAAGAGATCGTAATGACGAAAAGCGGCTATGCCGCCGTGGAAGCCGAGCTGGAACAGTTAAAGACAGTGAAGCGCAAGGAAGTGGCGGAGAAAATCAAAGTTGCCCGCGGCTATGGCGACCTCTCCGAGAACAGCGAATATGATGAGGCCAAAAACGAGCAGGGCATGCTGGAAAGCCGCATTGCCGAACTGGAAAAAATGCTGAAAAGCACGCCCGTGTGCTGGACTGCCCAGATATCGACACCAGCGTCATCAGCGTGGGCAGCCATGTGAAAATTCAGGACGAGGACGGCGACACGGACGAATATGACATCACCGGTTCCACCGAGGCGGACCCGCTGAACGGCCGCATTTCGGATGAATCGCCCGTGGGTGCCGCCCTGCTGGGCCACAGCGCGGGCGATAAGGTGGAAATCACCCTGCCCACCGGCGCTGTGGTGATGTACGAGGTGCTGGAGGTGGGCCGCGCGGACATCTGAGCGCAGGTTTTGTTGTAAAACACGATATTTTTTCAAAAAACAGGTGCGAAAGCGCCTGTTTTTTTGTGTTATACTCAAATTTGCCGTACAGGGCTCTGCGCGGCGCCCCCCGCCGCCGTTTCCGGCGCGCGGAAAACATTAAAAACAGGAGGAGTGGCAGACCATGCCGGAGCATCCGAACATGCCCGAAGAGACGGGCGAGATGACACAGCAGGCGTATAACGAAATTGTGAAGGTACGCCGCGATAAACTCAAGGCTCTGCGCGACGCGGGCAAGGACCCGTTCGTCATCACAAAATACCCGCAGACCGATTATTCCGCCACGGCGAAAGCCGGGTTCACCGACGTGCCGGAGGGCCAGCTTGGCAAAGCTGTGTGCATGGCCGGCCGCATGATGTCCAAGCGCGTAATGGGCAAGGCAAGCTTTGCCCACCTGCGCGACAATGAGGGCGATATTCAAATTTATGTGCGCCGTGACGATGTGGGCGAAGAGGCCTATGCCGATTTCAAAAAGTTTGACATCGGCGACATCATCGGCGTAAAGGGCAATTTGTTTCGCACCAAAATGGGCGAGATAAGCGTGCATGCCACCGAGGTGACGCTGCTTTCCAAAAGCCTGCTGCCGCTGCCTGAAAAGTTCCACGGCCTGCGCGACACCGAGCTTCGCTTTCGCCAGAGGTATGTGGACCTTATCATGAACCCCGAGGTGCGCCGCACGTTCGAAGTGCGCTCCAAGTTCATAAAGTTCATGCGCAGCTATCTGGACGGCATGGGCTATATGGAAGTGGAGACGCCCGTGCTGAACACCATTTCCGGCGGCGCAACGGCCCGCCCGTTCATCACGCATCACAACGCGCTGGACAAGGACTTCTACCTGCGCATCGCCACCGAGCTGCCCCCTCAAGCGGCTCATTGTGGGCGGTATGGAGCGGGTATACGAGATTGGCCGCATTTTTCCGCAACGAGGGTATGGATCCTTATCATAACCCGGAGTTCACCACCGTCGAGCTGTATCAGGCGTATGCAGATTTCCACGACATGATGGATATTGCCGAGGGCATCATCTCCGGCGCGGCCAAAGAGATACTGGGCACCTATGACGTGGAATGGATGGGCTATAAGGTGAACCTCGCCCCCGGCTGGAAGCGCATGACCATGGTGCAGGCCGTGAAGCAATATGTGGGCATTGATTTCGACGCCGTTTCCGACGACGCCGCGGCCGTGGCCGCGGCAAAGGCCGCGGGCGTGGAGCTGGCCGGTACAGCGGATAAAACGTGGGGCAACGCCCTGTACGCCTGCTTTGACCAGAAGGTGGAGGAAAACCTCATTCAGCCCACGTTCATCACCATGTACCCGGTGGAGGTGTCGCCGCTCAGCAAGCGCAGCCCTGCCGACACGCGCCTTACCGAGCGCTTCGAGCTGTTCATCTGCCACAGCGAGATGGGCAACGCCTTCTCTGAGCTCAACGACCCCATCGACCAGAGAGAGCGCTTCCAGAAGCAGGTGGAGCTGCGCGCCAAGGGCGACGACGAGGCCGGCATGATGGACGAAGATTACCTCACCGCCATGGAGTACGGCCTGCCCCCCCACGGGAGGCATGGGCATCGGAGTGGACCGCGCCGTGATGATGCTCACGAATTCCGACACCATCCGCGAGGTCATTTTGTTCCCAACGATGAAGCCGGTGAAAGACGGCAGTGCGGGAAATGATGCGGGCGAAAAAAATGTTTCCGCCTTTGAAAATGACGGCAAAGCGGAACCGGAAAAGCCTGATTTCTCCAACGTGAAAAATTGAGCCGATTTTTGAAGAAATGGTCGATTTCGATACGTTTGCGAAGTCTGATTTCCGGGCGGTTAAGATTTTGGCTTGTGAAGCGGTGCCGAAGTCAAAGAAGCTTCTCAAGTTTACATTGGACGACGGCGAACGCAAAGACCGTGTGATTTTAAGCGGCATTCACGAGTATTACGAGCCGGAAGAACTGGTCGGAAAAACTGCAATCGCTATTGTAAATCTGCCACCGAGAAAGATGATGGGTATTTACTCCGAAGGCATGCTGATTTCAGCGGTGCACGAGGAGGACGGCCATGAAGGGCTGAACCTCTTGATGGTGGACAGCCGCATCCCGGCGGGCGCAAAGCTCTATTAAAACGAGATGTGCTTCATTTTCTGAAAATCTCGTATTTTTGTACCGCCGCGCCAATTTTACACCAATCGGTGCGGCGGCAAAAAAAATCGCATAATCAGCAAAACAAATGGGCAGCCCTGAAAACAGGGCTGCCCATTTTTATAGATGTCAGAGAAATGCAGCTTTACTTTTTATCGTCAAGCAATAACGCTTCAACAACAAATCTTGCGTCTGGAGAAACACCGTGCTGGAACATTTCCGTATTTTCAATTCCGGATGCCTCATATTGTGCCGTTTTCATATTCTTCAAACGCTCCTTTTTGAGCTGCTGATAAAGAAGCTGGCAGCAGTATGGGAGGGCTGTATGAAAGCTGCGCATCTGTTTTTATCAGAGAATGAGATAGGCAATATTAAGCAGTATGTTCCTCAAGCCATAAATGGTGTTCCCGCTCTGGTGATTGCAGAGAATGAAAACGGAAAGCCAGTGGGCTTCATGGGCATTGCAGATAAAATGCTTGAAATGATATTCATTTCAAATGAAAGCAGAGAGCAGGGAATGGGAAAAAAGCTGTTGGAATATGGTATTGAAAATTATTCAATCAATAAACTTGCAGTCAATGAACAAAACCACCTTGCAAAAGGCTTTCACGAGCACATGGGCTTTAAGGTTTATAAAAGAACGGAGTTGGACGAACAGAGAAATCCATATCCGTTATTGTATATGAAAAGAGAGTGAGCATTTCCGATTTTACGAACTCCCTTTGAAAGAGAAACGGGGCACCTCTTGCAATCTGCATCAAAGCCTTGCAAACCCGCTCCGGGCAGAGCGGCTGAGATATGAATGATTGTGTTTTGCAGCATGAGAGTTCTAATATGAGCTTGAGCCTGTATAAAAAATTGGGGAGACGTCCCCGCTGTGAAGCCGGCAAAGGCGCCGCCTCCGTCGGAGGGGAAGAGGCGCGCGCGCGCCGGGGCGTGCTGCCCGCGCACTGTGTGCGGGCATTTTGGGGCTTTTTGTCTGCCCGGGCACGGCGCTTTGTGAAAAATATATCTGGAAATCCGAGCCAAAAAGAGCTATGATAGTAACAGTTCCACCGTATCCGGGCGCGGGAGACGGCAGCGTGCCTGCCTCTGTGCGGATACTGAGGTTTGAAAGGAGTTGCGTGAAAATTATGGCCAACCGCATCGTACTGAACACTATCTCTTACCACGGCAAGGGCGCTGTGGAAAACATCGTGCCGGAGCTTACCGCCCGCGGCTATCACAAGGCCTTTGTCTGCTCAGACCCGGACCTTCTCAAATTCGGCGTCACCTATAAGGTGACAAGCCTGCTGGACGCCGCCCGCTTCCCCTATGAGATTTACAGCGAGATCAAGGCCAACCCCACCATTGAAAATGTGCAGCACGGCGTGGCCGCCTTCCAGCACAGCGGGGCGGACTGCATCGTGGCCATTGGCGGAGGATCTTCCATGGATACGGCCAAGGCCGTGGGCATTATTGCCAACAACCCTGAATTTGCCGACGTGCGCAGCCTGGAGGGCGTGGCCCCCACCAAAAAGCACGCTGTGTTCACCATCGCCGTGCCCACCACCGCGGGCACAGCCGCCGAGGTGACCATCAATTACGTGATTACCGATGTGGAGAAAAAACGCAAGTTCGTGTGTGTGGACACGAACGACATCCCCGAGATAGCCGTGGTGGACCCGGATATGATGGCCACCATGCCCAAGGGCCTGACAGCCGCCACCGGCATGGACGCGCTGACGCACGCCATTGAGGGCTATATCACCAAGGCCGCCTGGGAAATGACGGATATGTTCCATCTGGAGGCTATCCGCCTCATCAGCAAATATCTGCGCGCCTCCGTGGCGGGCGAGGCCGAGGGGCGCGAGGGCATGGCGCTGGCGCAGTACATTGCCGGGCAGGGCTTCTCCAACGTGGGCCTTGGCATCGTGCACAGCATGGCCCATGCGCTGGGCGCCGTGTACGACACGCCGCACGGTGTGGCAAACGCCATTCTGCTGCCCGCCATCATGGAGTACAACGCCCCCTGCACGGGCGAAAAAATACCGCGAGATAGCCCGCGCCATGGGCGTAGAGGGTGTGGACGCCATGGGCGAGGCGGAATACCGCGCCGCCGCCTGCGCCGCGGTAAAGCAGCTTAGCCAGGACGTGGGTATCCCTGCCGATTTGAAGGACATCGTAAAGGACGAGGATGTGCAGTTCCTTGCCGAAAGCGCCTATGCCGATGCCTGCCGCCCGGGTAACCCGCGCGACACCAGCGTGGAAGAGATTGCCGCGCTGTACCGCAGCCTGATGTAAGGCCGGGGCCGGGCGTGGAAAATCCATGTTTTCCGCCCGGCCGGCTGTGTGCCATGCGGTGAGCCAGGCCCCTCCGGCAAAAGCCTGGGGCTTGCGTAAGCCCTGGAGGGTATGCTGCCGGCAAGCCTCTCAAGAGGCGCCGAATACCCTGTCTCCTGCATCACCGGCCCCGCCTCCTGCAAACGGGGTTCTTCCCGTTGCGTGCTGTATCTTTTTGGTATCGAATACCATCTCGCTTCGCTCGCAACTGACAGCGAAAAGCCTTTTTACTCTCCACGGCAAAGCCGGGGCTTGCGTAAGCCCTGGAGGGGTATGCTGCCGGCAAGCCTCTCAAGAGGCACTGAAAAAATCCGCCGCTTGCATCACTTGCCCTGCGGCCCGTAAACGGGCGCCGTTTATCCAAGATTATCTTTCTGGCAATCGTAAAGTTGTTAATCTCTTCTCGTTTCGCTCAATGCTGGAAGCGAAAGCTTTTTTTTACTCTCCCCAGCTCTTCTGGGGGATGGCGTTTCGCTAAAGCTGACCAAAAACAAGGAAAAAGCCCCTTCCCGCCGGAAGGGGCTTTTTCCTTTGAAAGAAAGCTGGCGGCAGCGCCGCTGGCTCAAAAAGCTTTTTACGCTGCCCGAAAAAATATTTGGGCAAAGCGGGAAGCCGTCAGTAAACCGGGATAAAAGCGGGAAATGAAGGCAGGGGCATGCTGAAAGAAAAAAAATGCCCCACTGCTATTTTAACGGCAGCAGGGCACTGTATGCAGTGGAAAATTATAAGCGGGCCCATAAGCCCGGCCGATAAAAAGGCCCTAAGGCGGCGTGTGCAGGCCACAGGCATTTGCCTGTAAGCCCTTGCCTGTGCCCCTGCCAAAGCGGGCAATAGGCTCAGGTGGCCTCCGGCTCGGCCCAGGCAAGGCTGCGGCCCACGGCCTTGTGCCAGCCCGCCAGCAGCTTTTTCGCGCCCGGCGGCGTCCATGTCCGGCTCGTACAGCTTATCCAGCGTCCACTGGGCGCGTATTTCGTCCAGCCCGCTCCACACGCCGGTGGCGAGGCCCGCAAGGTAAGCGGCGCCCAGGGCAGTCGTCTCGCGTATCATGGGGCGGCGCACCGTCTTATTCAGGATATCCGCCTGGAACTGCATCAGAAAACGGTCGCGCGAGGCGCCGCCATCCACATTCAGCTCTGCCATGTGGATGCCGGTGTCCTTTTCCATGGCGGCCACAAGGTCATAGCTTTGATATGCGATGGATTCCTGCGCGGCGCGGATGATGTGCTCGCGCGTGGTGCCGCGCGTCAGCCCCACAAGGCAGCCGCGGGCATACATATCCCAGTAGGGGGCCCCCAGGCCCGTGAAGGCGGGCACCAGATAGACGCCGCCCGTGTCGGGCACCTTCTGGGCATAGTATTCCGCATCGCGCGATTCGGTAATGAACCGCAGCTCGTCGCGCACCCACTGTATGACGGCGCCGCCCACGAACACGCTGCCCTCCAGCGCATACTGAACCCTGCCGCCAAGGCCGATGGCAATGGTGGTAAGCAGGCCGTTCCGGCTGCGGTACAGCTTTTCACCTGTGTTCATCAGCAAAAAGCATCCCGTGCCATAGGTGTTTTTTGCCTCGCCCGGGGCAAAGCACGTCTGGCCGAACAGGGCGGCCTGCTGGTCGCCCGCCATGCCTGCGATGGGCACCTCCACGCCCTGGATATTCACCGTGCCGTACACCTTGCTGGAATCGCACACCTCGGGTAGCATGCCCATGGGGATGCCCAGCCGGCGGCAAATGGCCTCGTCCCAGCACAGCGTTCGGATGTTGTACAGCATGGTGCGGCTGGCGTTGGTATAGTCCGTCACATAGGTGCGCCCGCCCGTCATTTTCCAGATGAGCCAGGTGTCCACCGTGCCGAACAAAAAGCCTGCCCGCTTCAGCCTTTTCGCGCGCGCCGGGCACGTTGTCCAATATCCATTTTATCTTCGTGCCGGAGAAATAGGCGTCTATCAGCAGGCCGGTGTTCTCTTTCACATATTCCGTAAAGGCCGCATCCTTTTTCAGCTGCTCGCACAGCGCGGCCGTGCGGCGGCACTGCCACACAATGGCATTGTAAACAGGCTTGCCTGTTTCCTTATCCCACAAAATGGTGGTCTCCCGCTGGTTCGTGATACCGATGCCTGCAATATCCTGCGGCAGAATGCCGCTTTGCGCCAGCACCTCCATTAATACGCTGTACTGGCTGGAGTATATCTCCATGGGGTCGTGCTCCACCCAGCCGGGCTTCGGGTAGTGCTGGCTGAATTCGCGCTGCTCCAGCGCCACGATGTTCTGCCCCTTGTCGAAGATGATGCAGCGGCTTGAGGTGGTGCCCTGATCCAGTGCAATGACATACTGCTTCATATTGTGTGCCTCCTTTTTTGCTGTGCAGCCTGCCGCGCAAAACGGCGCGCTGTGCATTTTACATGTGCCATACGGCGTGGCATGTGGTGGACACCGCCGCCGCGCCCCGCGCGCAGGGCGGCCAGCACGTCGTCTTTATATTTGATAAGCCCGCCCGCTATCACCGGGGTGGCATAGCGCTCGCTTATCTCGGTGATGACACGCGGCATAATGCCCGGCAGCACCTCGATAAAATCCGGCTTGCCCACACTGAGCTGCCCGGCCAGGCTGCTGATAGACATAGAATCCAGAATAAAGGCGCGCTGCACGGTAATGAGCTTCAAATGGCGTGCTCGGCGCACCAGCGGCGGGCGCGTGCTGATAATGCCGTCCGGCACGCACAGGGCCTTCAGCGCATCCACGGCTATTTCGCGGTTGCCAAGGCCCTCTACAAGGTCGGCATGCACCAGCGCCACCTTGCCCGCAGCCTTCACGCGCTGCACCAGCCCCGCAATGCTGAGAATGGTGCCGAACAGAAAAAACACTACCTCACATTCACTTTCCAGCGCGGCGGCTAGGTCCTGCTCGTTTTTACTGCCGCTATCACCGGGCAGCTTGCAATGCGTTCCCTTATTTGTTCCAAAATGCAGCGCTCTCTTTCCATTGGGCGCCCCGGAAAGGGGCGACTTTGACAAAAAATAAAACAAACAAAAAGGAGCTTCACGAACTTGTGTTCGCCAGGCTCCTTCACTCATCTGAACGTCTCTATTATTGCAGATGCCGCCGCATCTGTAAAAAGTGGGGCCGGGGCCAAAAATGTAAAATCGGCATTTTTACAAAAACTGTGTAGCACTTTTTGTCGCTTTGCATGATTTTCAAAAACCGTCTTGACACAGAATTATGCATTTGATATGTTGATATTGACAAATTGCTTTCCGAGAACAGAGAAACGGGGCATGAGGGCGCGCAATACGCGGCCTTTAGCCCCGTTATTTTTGTGGCCGGAAAAAGAATATATGATAAATGACGGGTGTGAAGTCCGGCTGTCAGCCGGTAGATAGGATATTTGGAACCATGAAAAGGAGGAATTGACCGTGGAAAAAACGAAACACAAGCGTTCGGCTGTTTTCTGGCTGTGTATTGCATTGGTGTTGTGCCTTATCAGTGCTATAGGTGCATCGTTGCTGCAGACAGATTTTGGCAATGTGCAAATCATTAAATTCAAAATTCCAACTGATAACGGGAAATGGCTCTCGGGAAATTTATTCCGCCCTGTTTCCGCCACGGCCGAAAACAAGGTGCCTATCGTAATCACCAGCCATGGTTATCTGAACAATAACCAAATGCAGGATATCAGTGCCATTGAGCTCTCGCGGCGCGGTATTGCGGTGATTGCCATGGACGCCTATTTCCACGGCGATTCCAGCTCGTCCTCTGCGTCATACCAAGATTCCGGCGTGATAGAGGGAATGGGCATGATTCCTCTGGTAGAGTTTGCCTATTCCCAGCTGGATTTGGTGGACAATACGAAAATTGGTGTGATGGGGCACCCATGGGCGGCAGCAATACATGGAACACGGCCCGCCATTATGGCAGGCTTTATATGCAGGCCCTGGAAGATGCGCAGGCGCCGGATTCCGACGGTGGGAAAACAATCACGGAGGAAGAGCAGGCATATGCCGATTCTGTGAACAAGGTGGCGGCTGCGTTTCCAACATCCTCTGTGAGAAATACCACGGATGAAGTCATGGCTGAAATACATTGTAACTTTGGCACCAATTTTGGCTTTTATGATGAAGGCGCGTATCGTTGCGTGAATGGAGACGGCGATTTGCACGATGCGCCGGAGGCGCTGGCTATCATCAACTCTATCCTGCCGGAAAGTGAAAAGCTGACCGGTACCATTGAAATTGCCAAAATGTACGGCAACCCAGCCGATGATACCCTGCGCGTAGTGTATAATCCGCACGAAATACACCCCTGGCAGCATTTTTCTACCGAGAGTGCAGGTTATACGGTGGATTTCTTTACCACTGCATTTCAAATGGAAAACCCAATCCCCAGCAGCAACCAATATTGGCTGTGGAAAGAGCTGTTCAACTGTATCGGCCTTGTTGGGGCAGCGCTTCTTATTGTGCCATTGGCCACCCTGCTGTTAAAAGTTCCTTGTTTTGCATCTCTGGCAGGCGAGGAGCCGAAGAAGCTTCCAGCCCTCACCACAGCAAAGAGCAAGGCCTTCTTCTGGGGAAGCTGGTGCCTGAGCTGGATCATTTCATGGCTGTCCTTTATTCCCATCGGCAAGCTGGACCAGTACATTTTCCCCGAGGTCACGAACCGGGGCCTCAGCAACTGGTTCCCGCAGCCCACTACGAATTTTATTCTGCTGTGGGCAGTGTTCAACGGAATTGTAGGGCTCGCCCTGTTCTGGCTGTCGTACAAGTTTGTGGGCAGCAAGAACGGTGTTGTTCCCAGCGAAATGTGGGGCATCAAAATCAGCCTGAAAGATTTCTTCAAAACGCTTGCGCTGGCTGTGTGCGTATTCATCGGATTCTATTCCACGGTGATGTTCTCACAGTACTTCTTCCAGACGGATTACCGCATTTGGACGCTGGATATCCGCGCCTTTACGGTGGATAAATTGTATGTGGCACTTCAATACTGGCCTCTGTTCTTCATCTTCTATTTGGCGAATTCCATTTCCATCAACTCTTCCAGCCGTGTGGCAGGGGGCAGAAAGAAGGCTTCAACCTGTTTATCTGTGCGCTGGGCAACTCGCTTTGGCGTTATCATTCTGAATGCCATCCAGTACGGCACGGTATTTGCTACCGGCGTGCCGCACTGGCAGGAGGACTGGTTGCGTCCGCTGGTCATCGTCCCGCTTATCGTCCAACTGTTCGTAGCGGCATATATCGGCCGTTATCTGTTCAAACGCACCGGAAAGGTATGGCTGGGGCCATGGTAAATACACTTATTATTGTGATGATGGGTGTTGCCAACACCTGTACGTTCCTGCCCTTATAAAACAGAACGAGGGGCGGGCGGAAATGTCTGCCCGCCCCTTTGCTTTTTACTCAAAAGGGTGTTATATTAAAAAATAGGAAAACTTGATATTCTGCAAAGAGAAAGAGCAAAAGCAGATACGCCGCCCGTTTTTGGGCCGTGTTTCGCTTGCTCTTTTTTATTTTATCCAAAACAGTGGGAGGCGTACCTTATGTACGACGTCATCATCATCGGCTGCGGCGTGGTGGGCGCGGCCACGGCGTACCAGCTGGCCAGATACCGGCTGCGCACCCTGGTGCTGGAGGCCCAGAACGATGTGGCCAACGGCACCACCAAGGCGAACAGCGCCATCATCCACGCGGGGTACGACCCTGAGCCGGGCACCCTGATGGCCCGGCTGAACGCAGAGGGCAACCGCATGGCGGGCGAGATATGCGAAAGGCTCGGCGTACCCTTTGCACGCGTGGGCAGCCTTGTGCTGGCCTTCAGCGAGGCCGAATGCAAAACGCTGGAGACGCTTTTGCACCGCGGGCAGGCAAACGGCGTGCCGGGCCTGCGCATTCTCAGCGGGGCCGATGCGCGCGCCATGGAGCCGAACCTCAGCGAAAACGTGCTGGCCGCCTTGCACGCGCCCAGCGCGGGCATTGTGAACCCGTGGGAATTCGCCCTTGCCATGGCCGAGACGGCGGTGGAAAACGGCGTGCAGCTTTGCCTGCAAAGCCCTGTCACCGCCATTTGCAGAACAGAGGGCGGCTTTCGCGTGCAGACGCCGCACGGCGCATATGAAGCGAAATATGTGTTCAACGCAGCGGGGGTACAGGCAGACGAGGTGCACGCCCTGCTGGAAGACCCCGGCTATGCCATAACCCCAGCCGCGGCGAATACTACCTGATGGATAAAAGCCAAGGCATGCAGGTGGGGCGTGTCATCTTCCAGTGCCCGAACCAAAATGGCAAAGGAGTGCTGGTGGCGCCCACCGTGCACGGCAACCTTATTGTGGGCCCCAATGCCGAGCCTACGCCCGACAGGCGAAACCTTGGCACAACGGGCGCGGGCCTTGCCTATGTGCGCGAAACGGCCCTGCGCAGCGTGCCGGGGCTGAACTTCCGCGAGAATATCCGCAATTTTGCGGGCCTGCGCGCCATCAGCACGCGGGATGACTTCATTTTGGAGGAAAGCGCGGCCTTCCTGGGCTTTTTCGATTTGGCGGGCATCAAATCGCCCGGCCTTACCAGCGCCCCGGCCATCGGCGCCATGGCGGCGCAGCTGCTGCGCGAAAAAAGGCGTGAGGCTGGAGGAGAACCTGGCCTTTCACGAAAGGCGCCGCACCGCCTGCTTTGCATCGCTGAGCGCCGAAGAGAAAAACGCGATGATACAAAAAGGACGCGCGCTATGGCCGCGTGATATGCCGCTGCGAGACCATCACCGAGGGTGAGATCGTGGCCGCGCTGCACAGCGCCATTCCTCCGCGCAGCCTGAACGGCGTGAAGCGCCGCTGCAATGCGGGCATGGGCCGGTGCCAGGGCGGCTTCTGCGGGCCGCGCGTGCAGGCCATCATTGCGCGCGAGCTGGGCATTCCGCAGCAGGACGTCCTGAAGGACCAGGACGGCACTTATATCATCACCGGCGAAACCAAACAGGGCAGAGGGGGCGTGCAGGATGCTTGACCTTATTGTGATAGGCGGCGGCCCGGCAGGGCTTGCGGCGGCGTGCCGCGCGTGGGAGGACGGGCTGCGCCGTATTTTGGTACTGGAGCGGGACAAAGAGCTTGGCGGCATTCTGAACCAGTGCATCCACAACGGCTTCGGCCTGCACCGCTTTCAGGAAGAGCTTACAGGCCCGGAGTATGCGGGGCGCTTTATCGGCATGCTGCGCGATACAGGCGTGCAGGTGCAGCTGGACACCATGGCCCTGCAGCTTGTGCCCGGCAAAGCAGGCGCGCCGCACACAGTGCACTGCGTCAGCGCGCAGCACGGCTATCAGGTGCTGGAAACGGCCGCTGTGGTGCTTGCCATGGGCTGCCGCGAGCGCACCCGCGGCGCTATCTCCATTCCGGGCGAGCGCCCCAGCGGCATCTTCACCGCGGGCGCGGCCCAGCGCTATATCAATATGGAGGGCTATATGGTGGGCCGCCGCGTGGTCATTCTGGGCAGCGGCGACATCGGCCTTATCATGGCGCGGCGGATGTCGCTGGAAGGGGCCAAGGTGCTGGCCTGTGTAGAGCTGATGCCCTATTCCGGCGGCCTGACGCGCAATATTGTGCAGTGCCTGCACGACTATGACATTCCGCTGTATCTCAGCCATACCGTCACCGACGTCAGAGGCCATGACAGGCTGGAACAGGTGACGGTGAGCCGGGTGGATGAACAGCGCAGGCCCATCCCCGGCACAGAGATGGTGTTTGACTGCGACACCCTGCTTTTAAGCGTGGGCCTTATTCCAAAACGAGCTGACGCGGCAGGCGGGCATCTGCATGGATGGGCGCACCAGCGGCGCCGTGGTGTACGAGAATATGGAGACGAGCGTGCCCGGCATTTTTGCCTGCGGCAATGTGCTGCATGTGCATGACCTTGTAGATTATGTCTCCGCAGAGAGCGAGCGCGCGGGGCGCCGCGGCCGCGGCCTATGTGCAGGCTGCCCGGCCGGCGGCGGGCGCGCCGTGCTGGAGGTGAAAAAATGGCGCGGGCGTCAGCTATACCGTGCCGCAGCATGTGCGCACGGGCGCACAGAAGGCAGAGGTGTTCTTCCGTGTGAACCGCGTGCTGGGCGCCTCGCGCATCGTAGTGCAGGACGGCGCGGGCACGCAGATAGCCCAGTACAGGCGCGAGCACATGGCCCCGGGCGAGATGGAACATATCGTGTTGCCCGCGGCGCTGCTGCAAAAGGCGCAGGGCGCGCTTACCCTGCATGCACAGGAGGTGGCACAGGCATGAAAGAGCTTATCTGCATTGTATGCCCCAAGGGCTGCCATTTGAAGGTGGACGAGGAAAACGGCTGCGCCGTCACAGGCAACGGCTGCCCGCGCGGGGCGGAATACGGAAAAAACGAGCTTCTGCACCCCACGCGCGTGCTCACCAGCACCGTAAAGGTGGCAGGCGGCCTTCACCGGCGCCTGCCGGTAAAAACCAGCGCGCCTATCCCCAAGGGCATGCTGTTTGAGGCCGTCCGCCTTCTGGACGAGGTGCGGCTGGAGGCCCCTGTGAAGGCCGGGCAGGTGGTAGTGCCCAACGTGCTGGGCACAGGGGCGGACATTGTAGCCACCCGCAGCATGGAAAAGGCACGGTAAAGCCGGTGTGTCAGCAGAAAACAACGGCTCTGTCTTGAATTTTGACATATGATGCGTTCGGAAAGGCCCCGCATGCCTTTATGGCTTGCGGGGCCTTTCTTGTATATCGAAAACCACTCGCTAGGCGAGTGGTTCAAAAGAAGACTAATGTCGATAATGGAAAAAGAAAACTCCCTTTGCTATACTGGGAGTGCGGTCTGGCAACTGCACAAGCAAGCAAAGGGAGGTCATTCAAAAATGAACGACGTAAAAAGATTATCGCATACCAGTTGAATTGCAAATATCATGTGGTGTTCGCACCAAAATACAGGAGGAGAGTGTTCTTCGGAGAGAAAAGAAGAGAAATTGGAAGCATCCTGAGAACGCTATGTAATTGGAAAGGGATCAAGATCATCGAAGCGGAGGTGTGCCCGGACCACATCCACATGCTGATTGAGATACCGCCAAAGATAGCGGTAGCAAGTTTCATGGGGTACCTAAAAGGAAAGAGTAGCCTGATGCTGTACGAGAAGTTTTGGAGCTAAAATAAAATACCTAACCGGGAATTCTGGTGCCGCGGGTACTATGTGGACACCGCAGGGAAAAATGCAAAGAAGATACAGGAGTACATCTAACGACAATACGAGCAGGACAAAGCAGGAGAGCAACTAACCATGCCGAACTTCTAAAGTGCCCGTTTACGGGCGGCAAGTAACAGAACTTTCGCGGCTGGCAGACCGTACTTGCGCGACGTGACACGCATGCTAGTATTCTAGGGCTATGCCCGCATATGAAAAACCCCCGGCTTTGCCGGGGATATTTATTTTCTGCATCTGATGCTCCGGGGCCGCGGGGGCAAAAGCAATGCCGCCGCAGCCCTGCGAGAGGGCGGTCTGTTCAAAGGTGCTGATGAAGCTTTTGCCTGCTTTGGGAAGGCAAAAAATGCTTTGCGGCAGGAAATGAGCAGCCTTGGCAACGGCGCGGGAGAAGCGCCGCCTTCTGTCTTGCGGCAGGGCGGGCTATGATGCAAGGCGAAAATTTTCCAGCAAGGCCGCGCCTGCTCCGGCAAAGTCTGCCTGTTACAGGCGGGTGTTTTTTTCGCGAAGCCGCGCTGCCTTTGGTAAAGTTAAATTTGCCATAAAGGGGTATTTTGCTTTGCAAAAGTGCCCTGCCTTTGGCCTTCAATATCTTTGGCGCTGTGATGGCCCGAAACCGCCCGCTTTCTGGCGGCGGTTTCTTTACGGTATACCGGATGAGCCAAAATTGATTTCTCCCGCCGGGCGGAAAGGCGGTTCCCGTCCTCGTGCGCTGCGGCGGATGCAGAGAGCAAAAGGCAAACGCCTGCTGCACGGCTTTTGGCTTTGGCCGCGTAGCAGGCGCTTTTGCTTTGGGAGGGAAAAGCAGAACGAGCCACGCCGGCGGAGACGCCCTGTAAAGGAGTCTGGTCTTCGGCCTCCTGCGAGGCAGCCGGCAGTGCGCTTTCGAAAATGGGTGCGCCCTTTCCACAGCAGTCAGCCGCAAATTTGCTGACTGCATGGTATGTGGCGCGGGCGCGGCATGCACTGTCCGTCTGCCCGTGGGCAGCGTTCAGCCAATGACCTTTATCCTTTTCCATTTTCCCTGGCGGTAGCGTGCAAGGAAAAAATACGGCGCGCACCACCCAGTCTGCTATCATGGCCAGCCATACGCCCAAAAGGCCAAGTCCCAGGCCCCATTCACAGGCCAGCACATAAAGCTCAGCGCCACACGGCATGCAAACATGCTGCACAGCGACACGCCCATGGTAAACACGGCGTCGCCAGCAGCACGCAGCGAGTTCGGCAGGGTAAAGGCCATGGGCCAGAACAGCACGTTGCCCACGGCGCAGGCCCGCAGCACCTGCGCGGCCTCCTGCACGGCCTGCGGGCTGAGGTTGAACCAGGACGCCAGCGTGTCTGCAAAGAAGAACAGCCCGGCGCTCATCACCAGCATGCACGCGTAGCTGGCGCCCACAAGGCGCTTTGTGTAATGGGTAGCCTGCCCCGTTTTGCCCGCGCCCATGCAGCGGCCCACCACGGTGATGATAGCAAGGCCGATAGACATGCCTGGCACGTTGACAACGCCCGCAATGCTGTTGGCGATGGCGTTGGCGGCCACGGCAGAGGTGCCGAAGGTGGCAATGAGGTTCAGCACCACCAGCTTGCCTGCCTGAAACATGCCGTTTTCCAGCCCGTTGGGGATGCCCACAAACAGAATGCGCTTTACCATATCACCGCGGAATTCAAAGCGGAACACACCCTCCACGCGCACGGTGTTGTTTTTATGCCCCAGCAGGGCCATAATGATGACAGCAGCGGCAATGCGCGACACAAGCGTGCCGATGCCGGCGCCTGCGGCGCCCATGCCGAAGCCGTAAATAAGCACGGCATTTACTGTAATGTTGACGATGTTTACAATAAGCGAGCAGAACATGGACACATTGCTGTTGCCCATGGCGCGGAACAGCGCCGAGCCTGCATTGTAAATGCCCATCAGGGGGTAGGCTGCGGCCGTGAGCAGAAAGTAGACAAGCGCGCTGTCCATCACATCCTGTTCCACATGCCCGAACAGAAGTGTGAGGATGTGCTGCCGGAATATGAGGGCGCCAGCCATCAGAAACACGGACACAGCCGTCATGGTGTATAAAAAGCTGCTTTGAGGCAAGCTTTGCATTGCCGCTTTCCCCGGCGGCCCAGATACTGGGCCACCACCACCGCGCCGCCGGTGGAAAGCGCAGAGAATATCTGGATGATGAGTGTATTGATATTGTCCACCAGCGACACACCGGACACAACGGCCTCGCCCGAGGTGGTTACCATCACGGTGTCCGCCATGCCCACCGTCATCAGCAAAAATTGCTCTATTACAAGCGGGATGACAAGGCGCAGCAGCTCGCTGCGCGTGAAAAGGGGCCGGCCGGCGCCCTGTTCCTTCCCCGGCATAAGGGGCATCTCCTTTATAAAATTTTTATCTGATACGGTTTTATTGTACTACTCCTTTGCAGAAATGCAAGCGCAGGGGCAAAAATGCCAAAAGAACAGAAAACAGCCCACCGCAGGCGGGCTGTTTTGTCTGGGCGGAATGGGCGCGGCCTAGCGCAGCAGGAAACCTGCCAGCAGGTAACCCGCGCAGCTGACAGCCATTCCTATCAGGCCGTACGGAAGCTGGGTGACGGCGTGCTCAATGTTGTCTATCTTCGTCATGCCGGAGGTGAACACTGTCACATCCCAGTAAAAACACACATGCGCACCGAACGCCGCGCCGGACACGATGGCCGCCAGCACCAGTATCATATTTCCCTCCAGGGCAGCGCACAGCGGAATGACGATGGCCGCCACAGCCAGTGTGGCGCCCCAGTTGCTGCCAGAGGCAAAAGTGAGGATGGTGCAGGCAATAAAAGTAATAAATGGCAGCAGCGTCGGGCTCATAAACGGGCGCGCTGCAGCCACCACATATTCCGGCAGGCCAATGGCCACCAGAGAGTCGCGCACCATATAGGCTGCAAACACAATAACAATCATACCGGCCATATCTTTGATACCGTTCATGCAGGCGCTCATCATCTGGGCCCAGCCTGCTGTATGCAGGGCACGGCACAGGGCTGCCAGTACGGCCAGGGTGAGGATGCAGGCGATGATAACATCACCCGTGGCCAGCACAGCGGCAATGAAACAGCCCAGCGGCACAAGAAAGCAGGCCATCTGCCTTGCGCTGCCTGCGGCAGCCTGCAGGGGCGTCCGGTTCGCCAGTGTTCAGTGCCCGGCTCTCAGGGCCGTACAGCTCGCCTGTCTCTGCCGCGCGCCGGTACGCCGTTTTTCATAGCCCCCATCGGCTTCAGCACGCCCATGCAAAGAAGAAGGGGAATAAGCAGGGCGGCCCAGCCGTAAAACAGGTAAGGGATCGTGCGGACATATACCTGCATGGGGCTGCCCAGTGCTGCCACCTCGGCATAACCTGCAAATACCGATTGATAGAAGATGGCCCAGGTGCCGAACGGGATAAGGATGCACATAGGAGATGCCGTGGAATCTGCAATATAGGCCAGCATGGCGCGCGGTATCTTATTCTTGTCGTACAGGCGTGTCATGGTGCCGCGCACGGCAATGCTGGTGAAATCATCTATGAACAGCAAAAGCCCTATCAGCCATGTAAGCAAAAGTGTGCGCCGCTGGCTGGTGGCAAAAATTTCATCAGCCTGTCTGCCACCGCGCGGGTAGCGCCCGCGGCAGAACCATATGCCCAGAATACATCCGAACAGCGCCACGAACAGGGCGTACCACATGGTGTCCTCATCACAGCCTACGGTGTACATCAAATCGATAAACCCGGCAAGGAACCCCGTTTTTATATTGCAGGATGCAGCACAAAAGCGCCCCGGCAAGCAGGGAAGAAGTGGTGTTTTTTGTCTTGATAGCCATTGCGATGATGACAAGCGGGGGCAGAAGTGTCAAAGCCCCAAGCTCCATGCAGGTCACGCCCCTTCCAAAAAGATATCGTGCAAAATTTTCAGCTGGCAAAAAAGCTCCTGTTTTTCTTGGCTTTGCCGGTATATTTATATGGTATACCCAGATGTGGGCGCAATCAATTATTGAATCATGTTATCTTTATGCAGGGCGCATAACAAAAAATTTGTAAAGGGGGCGCCGTACGGCCCGGCCTGTATAGCGCACAAAAAAGGCGCCCCGCACCAGCGGGGCGCCTGGTATATGCCGGCGTCATCTTTTTTTTTTGATAAGCTGAAGCAGCTCTTCATAAGAGTTGATGTTCAGCTTTTTTATAAATATTATCAAAATGTTTGTTCAGCGTGTTCTCTGTAATAAAGAGCTTGTCGCACAGCTCGCTGCGCAACACATGGTTGCGGATGCAGTCGATGATTTCACGCTCGCGTTTTGTCAGGCATGTTACAGAGAGCACGGCACCGGCCGGCCCGCCCTGCTGCATGAATACCTGCCCCAGTCCGTCCGGATAAAGGGCGTGGGCGCGCAGGCAAAGGTGGCGGTTTATTACCCGCAGCACCTCCAGTTCCTGAATGGAAAAATCTTCGGCGTCCTTTGGGCGGTATAGAAAAATAGCGCCGTAATAAATGCCCTCGCACCATATCACCATGCCCACGCTGTGATACAGGCCAATGGGCTCCATCCAGTTCTTCATGAAAACGGATTTTTTCACGCAGGCCGTCTGGAATGATGTCAGATTCACGGAACACCTCTGCCGCACAGGTGCTGGTGTACCAGTTGATGAAGTCCAGCCGGGAATACTTGTCCATGTAAAGCCGCAGGTGTTCGGGCGGTATTTCATTGCTTTTGAAATTAAAACTGACATTAAGGCCGTCTTCACTGCGAAGCAGGTAAGTAAGCGAATGCGAATACGGCACAAGCTCTTTCACAGCCCTCAAAACGGTGCCGAACAGGTCGTCGAACGGTTCGTTGTAAATGGCGGCGGTAAGCTCGTTCAGGCAGTACCACTGCGCGCTGCTGATGCCGTGTTCCATTCATCTGCACCCCTTTTTTACCGTATGCACAGCCCGCCGCCGAAAATGCCCCTGCGCCTGAGAAGCCGTGCCTGTGTCAAACCGACGGTTTTATGCTAACAAATATACAAAGTCATGTCAAGGTGAAAACCGGGCTTACAAATAACATTATAAGCTGTTTTGCTAAAAATTGATTACTTTAATATTATAATTCTGTGTGATTGTAACATTAAAAGCGTCCGGCTAAAATGAAAAGCACAGGCAGAGCGGCTGAAAGCCCTGCAAAAGAAAAAAAAGAAATGAGGTCGCTTTTTTTATGAAACCAGTGAAAAACTTTATGGACTGCTGGGATTATTCTAATGAAGAGCTCCTGGCGCTGGCAGACCTGATCCGCCGCCTGAAAAAGGACGCTTATGAAGGCACGGTGCCCAAGCTGCTGAAAGGGCAGTCGCTTGCCATGATTTTCAACGGAATTCCACCCGCACACGCGTGTCCTTTGAGGTAGCCGCCCAGCAGCTGGGCGCGCACGCGCTGTTCCTCACAGGCGGGCCGGAGGGCGAGCTGCACCTTGGCAAACGAGAGACCATTGGCGACACTGCGCGCGTTATCTCCAGCATGGTGGACGGTATTGCCATGCGCTGGCGCAACACCAAAGAGATGGAAGAGTTTGTGGCCCAGTGCAGCGTGCCGTTTTTCAACGGCATGGACCATACCCGCCACCCGACGCAGACTTTGTGCGATTTTGTCACTATTCTGGAGCATCTGCCCGAAGGCAAAACACTGAAGGATATCCGCCTCACCTTTATAGGCGCCACCGGCGTGCGCGAAACATCGGCCAACGACCTTGCCAAGCTGCTGCCGCGCTTCGGCGCCACTTTGGTGCTGTGCAGCCCCGAGGGGCACACGCTGGGCGGAGAAAAAACAACAATCCGGAATGGATGATCCAGCGCAGCCTGGCCTGCCGCGAACAGGCGGTAAAAGAAGGCGGCGGCCGCATCCTCACGCTGCACGACCCCGTAGAAGCTGTGCAGGGCGCCGATTTTGTCTATACCGGCTGCTTCTGCTATGAGGGCACTGAGAGCAAAAGTGATTTTGAATATTTCCAAGAGGTGTTCCTCGACAAGGGCTTCCAGGTGAACAAGGCTCTGCTTGCACACTGCCCCGGTGCCAGAACCATGCACTATCTGCCCGCGCTGCGCGGCAAGGAAATGGATGATTACGCCATGGATTTCGAGGGGCTCGCTTCTGTGGCAGCAGGCTGAAAACCGCCTGCACACCCAGCGCGGCCTGCTGGCATACCTGATGGGCCCGCGCACCAGCCAGCCCAGCGGTGCAAGAACTGGCCGAGGAAGAATCTATCGTGCGGGAAAAAGATAGACTACATGAACAAAAAATTTGGCGCCCAGCTTACGCACGCCACAGTTTGAACAGGCACCGGGGGCTGTGCGCCCGGCATCATATACAGAAAGAAAGGTTGGATGGAATATGTCGTCACATCTGCTGAAAACACTGCCCTGTGAGGATGGCTTCGTGATGCCTGCAGAGTTTGAGCCGCAGGCCGCCGTATGGCTGCTGGTGGGCGGGGCTTACTCTCACTGGCATAACGGCGGGTTCAAGATACGTGAAACACAGGTGAACCTGGCCAGAGCCATCAATGCCGCGGGCACCATGTGAACATTGGTGTTCCCAATGACCTGTATCTGGAAACCGAGTACATCTTCGCCGGGCTGGACGTCTCTATCTACGAGATGTCGCTGGACAACTGCTGGCCTCGCGACAGCGGCGCTATCTATGTGAAAAACCGTAAAACAGGCGAAGTGCGCGGGGTGGATTTCAAATTTAACGCCTGGGGCGGCGATTCCACCGGCGCCATGATAAAGCTATGCCAACGACGACCTGGCCGCGCAAGATGCTGCAGGCCACTGGGCACGACCGCTTCGCTAAAAACCACCTTTGTGCTGGAGGGCGGCTCGATTATTGCAGACGGTGAGGGGCACGGTGATTACCACAGAGAGCTGCCTGCTGAACCCGAACCGCAACCCCGGCCTGACAAGGCAGCAAATTGAGGAAAAGCTGAGGACTTACCTGGGCTTTGAGAAGGTTATCTGGCTGAACGAAGGCATCGATTTGAGCGCAGGCGAAACCGACGGCCATGTGGACGATATCTGCTCATTCATCGGGCCTGCCGAGGTGGTGTGCTGCTATACGGAAGACACCACCAATGAATACTATAAAGGTGTTCAAAAACTGCTATGAGATATTGTGCAACTCCACCGATGCAAAGGGCCGCAAGCTGAAGGTGCACAAGCTCACGGCGTGCAAGCCGTTCCGCATTACAAAAGAAGAGGCGGAAAATGTGCTGGTATCGCAGGGGAGTTGGCCAGAACCCGGACGGAAAATGGCGCAAAGAGGGCGATTTCGCCGTGCCCAGTTATGCAAACTTCCTCATCACCAACGGCTCTATCATCTTCCCCATCTATGGGCTGGATACTGATGAGGAGGCCGTGGCTTGCTTGGAGAAGATTGTGGCGGGCCGCTATACTGTGCGCCCGGTAAACGCGCACGAGATTGCGCTGTGCGGCGGCTCTATCCACTGCTTTACCCAGCAGGTGGCAAAGTAAAGGCGCCCGTGCGCAGCAACACTATGCCCCGGCGGGAGAGATGGATGCCGCCGGGGCGCACAGGAAAGAGGAGGATGTTATGGAACTTGGTATCCTGACGCTGCTGCCACCTGTCGTCATCCTGCTGGTGGCGCTGAAGACCAGGAACACCACGTCTTCGCTGGTGGCAGGCGCGCTTTTTATGCTGCGTGCTGCAATACAAAACAGGTTTTCTCACAGGCTTTATTGATTTGATGTACGCAGTGGGCTGTGACGAAGATACCATATGGTATGTGCTGTTTGTGGCATTATTTGGGTGTGTGCTGGGCATATGGGCCCACACGGGGGAGCCCACGTGCCCTGGCAGAGCAGCTTCAAAAATATGCCACCAACCAGCGGCGCACGCTGCTGCTCACCTGGGTGATTGGCATTCTGGTATTTATTGACGATTTCACGAGCATTGCCGTGCGCGGCACCATGACGAAGCTGTATGACAAAAAATAAAATACCGCGCGCTATGCTCAGCTATATTACAGACGCACAGGGCTCGCCGCTGAATGCGCTGATCCCCATCGGCACCTGGGGCATTTTTTATCAGTCCGTATTTGCAGGTTACGAGGAAGTGGCCGCGCTGGGCGACAGCATGAGCGTATACAATTCTACCGTGCCTTTTATCTTCTATGGCTGGGTGTCTGTCGCCATTGCCCTGCTGGTGGCCCTGGGAGTTCTCCGGCCCATGGGCGCCATGAAAAAAGGCATATGAGCGCGCGCAGACCACCGGCCGGCTGTATTCTGAGGAAAGCTGCGCTGAATACAGAGCAGGGGAAGAAGCGCCGCTGGAGCCTGCCAAAACGAAAAAGCTGCTGGCCGGCTTCCTTGTGCCGCTGGCGGCATTCATCATCGTCGTGCTTATCAACGGCGATGTCATCCTGGGTTCGCTTGTTGCCATTGCGGCTGCACTCGTGCTGTTCCTGGTGCTGCGCCTGGCGCGCTGGACAGAGCTGATGAAGGCCTGCATGCAGGGCATTACCGATATGGTGCCCATGATTGTCATCGTATTCGCGGCCTATATGGTGCGCGACTCCCTCATCGCTGTCGGTATGCCGGAATATGTCATTTCCATTGCACGCCCGTTTATGAGCCCGGCACTGCTGCCCGTGCTTACCTTTGTAATTTGTGCGCTGCTTGCGTTCATGTCCGGAACCAACTGGGGGTCTACGCTTCGGTGGCGGCCGTCGTCATCCCGCTGTGTGCTTCCGTGGGCGGCAATATGCCTATGGTGCTCTCTGCGGTTATCTCCGGCGCGGCATTCGGTGCGCATGCCTGCTTCTACTGTGATGTCACTATCTTTACCTCCGGCATGACGAAGATAGACAATATGGAACATGCCACCACACAGCTTCCCTATTGCCTTATTGGCGCCGGGGTTACCACAGTGCTGTATTTGGCGGCAGGCTTTTTATTCCTGTGATGCCCTCAGAGGGCTTGCCCTCCTGTCAAATGAAACGGCCCGGTTTTTACCGGGCCGTTTCATTTGTTAAAAAACCACCGGCCGTTGCCGGTGGTACGGAAAAGACTTAAGCTATGAAAAGAAGCTCCTTCTGGCAAAATGGAAGTGCGGCCTGGCAACTGCACAAACCAGCAGAAGGAGGCCATTCAATGAATGACAATAATAGTTTAGCGCATAGAAAATGGAATTGCAAATACCACATCGTGTTTGCGCCGAAATATCGGCGCAAACTGTTCTACAGAGGAAATCGAAAAGAGATTGGAGGGATTTTGAGACAGCTCAACGAATGGAAGGAGTAAAAATAGTAGAGGCAGAAATGTGCCCGGCTCACATCCACATGCTGGTGGAGATCCCACCGGAAATGAGTGTGGCAGGGTACATATTGGGGGTAGCAAGTAACAATTCTATGTAAGTGTCAGACCGTTATGCGCCTTGAGGCGCAGCCTGTATCATAGGGCTTTGCCCGCATCTGAAATACCGCCCGCTTCGCCGGGGGATTTTTATTAGGAAGCCCGCCAGCGATACAGATGGCGCCTTGCAAAAAACTTTCACTTCCGATATCTGGCGAAGCGGGCCGCCGTGGGCCGGACTTACTGGGCAAGAAATCTTTTGGGAGGGAACCCCTTCTCTGGAACAGGGCTTTGCCCAGTTGCGGGCTGAGGGGCATGTGAGGCTGATGAAAGAAATTTCAGTGCGCCTTGCGCCGCCCGCCGCTCATAAGCCCTTACAGAGCCGAATTGAGCCCCGCTTAACCGTCGGCGACGGCTGTAAAGGCTTGCGTCAGCTGTGCGCCCTTTGGGCGCATCCTCTTGCAGAGGCGCCTTTTTGCGGTAGTTTACCGAGACGTCTATATTGTTCTCCAAATTATATAAGATGTCCTCCAGCGGGGGAAAAGGAGGAAAGCGCCTCGCTGCGCACGTGGATGCCATCGTAAAAAATCGGCATTCATCAGGCCCATGGCATAGGGGTTGTAGCTGCCGTACACCGGCACGTCCAGCTGCTTTGCAATGCGGCGAATCAGCGGCTCTGTAGCCAAAAATCCGCTGTAATGCTCGGCGTTTTCCATGGCATTGTCATAGGCGATAGGATGGTAGGGGAAAGCAGGAACACCACGCGGATGCCCTTTCCCTGCAGATACTGCACGAATTTTGTGAACAGCTCAGTGCGCTCTTCCTCCGGCTTTTCATAATATTCCATGCGGAAGAAGTTGCCCGTCTGCTCCAGCGCGGCGGCGTCCACCGATTCCTGCGGCTGCGTGCGGAACGAACGGCTGTACACAATGCTGCCGTCAGAGCGCATTACCTCGGTGTCCTGCGCCATTACGTCACCCTCCACAGCCTGAGGCTTCACCACCTCGCCCTGGGCAGAGAGAAAGTATGTGAGGTTGCCCTGAAAATAGCTGGGGGAATACAGGGCCTCCCATTTCATGGTGGGGTCTTCGGTCTCGAAATCCGTCTCTATACCAAGGTCGCGCAGAAGAAATTCAGCATACAGGGCCTTGTCGCTGCGCGGGTCCACCGCGTCCTCGCCGCCGAACACCCAGGGGTCCACCCCGATGATGATGTTCTGCGGCACGGCGCCGCGCTGCTCGAATAGGTAATAGGTGCCCATCAGGTCATACATGTCCGCGCCCGTGATGGCACATTTGTAAAAGCTGTCCGTCCCGAGCATCTCGCTGGATATCATCATCACACGGCTGGAGCCCAGGGCAATGGTGGCGGGCACATTCTCCATGTTGTGCACAAAGGTCTTGATGATCTTGCGCTGGCTGTTGTTCAGCCGCTCGGCTCTACCACGTCGTGGCCGTTCAGCATCAGCTCCACCACATCGCGCAGCTCTTGGTCGCCCTGAAAATAGCCCTGGCAGTCCACCTTGAAATTGAACAGTACCATGAACAGAAAAAAGGGGCACGAAGGCTGCTGCGCCGATGGCAAGGCGCCCGGCCCAGAAAAGCTTTTTCACCGGCCCGGGCAGCGTACTGCGGCGCCTCTTCGTTTTCTTTTTCCATCTGCCGCGCCCCCTTTCAGAAGTTCTGGTAAATGAACGCCGATTTGCCGAACGCCCCGCAGAACAGAATCATGGCGGCCAGCGCATAATACAAAAAGCCAGCGCAGCACAAGAGGGTAGCGGCGGATGAACTCGTGCATGGGCACGCCGAAGGCCTCCAGCCCCTCGGTGAAGGCAAGGCCCACCAGCAGCGTCAGCGTCATCTTTAAATCGAAGCCAATGGTCACCAGCACCTCGCGGAAGGCTTCAAAATCGGTGAACATGGCGCCCCAGCCGGTGAACAGGTGGCCGTATATCCAGGCCGCATCCTCAAAGGTGGCGGCCCGGAAGAACACGATGCAGCTTGTGAACAGCAGGTATGTACACGCCACCTTGAAAAAAGGCACGCGTGGGCCTTGTGCGGTAAAGCGGGTTGTATTTTTTCCACCTTTTGCGCCAGCCTGCAGTGGTTTTCCAACGCACATGTAAATGCCGTTCAAAAGGCCCCACACCACAAAGGTGAGGCTGGCGCCGTGCCACAGGCCGCTTGTGAGAAACACAATGATCTGGTTCAAATACTGGCGGAACTTGCCCTTTCGGTTGCCGCCGAGGGGAATGTACAAATAATCGCGGAACCAGTTGGTGAGGCTGATATGCCAGCGCCGCCACAGCTCGGTAAAGCTGTGCGCGGCCAGCGGGCGGCGGAAATTTTCCATCAGGGCGGATGCCGAACATCTCGCCCGCGCCGATGGCGATATCCGTACAGGCGGAAAAAATCACAGTATAGCTGGTACGAGAAGAGCACACTGGCCAGAAGGAACACGGGGCCTGTATAGGCTTCCTGCCCCACGTTGCCATACACGGCGGCCACGATGACGCCGATGTTGTCCGCCACCACCAGCTTTTTGAACAGGCCCCATAAAATGCGGAACATGCCGCCGCAGAAGCGCCCGTATTCGAACGGCGCCGGCGAAGCAAGCTGCGGCAGGATGTGCTCGCCGCGCTCAATGGGGCCGGTGACGATGCAGGGGAAAAAGCTGACGAACAACGCATAGTGCACGATATTGTGCTCCGCGGGTTTGCCGCGGTATACGTCTATGGCGTATCCCCAGCGCCATAAAGGCAAAATAGCTGATGCCCAGCGGCACGGCAAAGCCCGGCGCTGTAAAGGCGTCCTTTTGCCCAAACAGACCCCATAGCCCGTTCAGCCACTGCGTCACCATGCCGGCGTACTTGTAAAAGCCAAGGCTGCCAATGCACACGGCCACGCATACGGCCAGCACGGCTTTGCGCGCCGCAGGGCGCTGCGCGCGCTCCAGCACAAGGCCGGCGCCCCAGGTGGCGAGTGTGGCCGCGCAAAGCAGCACGATATAGCCCGCGTTGGCCGGGTCGTACAGGTAGAACACATAGCTGCAGCACAAAAGCCACGCAGCCCGCGCAATGCGCGGAAGGATATAATACACGAGTGCCGCAACCGCCAGAAATATGAAAAAAAATGCAAGGGTGATGAAATTCATCGCAGCTTCACTCCGCCTCACACAAGGTTTGCGCGCCGCAACCGCGCTGTGCTGAACACCGCCCGCCGGGCGGCGTTATTCTGCCTCATCCGGCCCGTCTTCGCGCTGCGCAAGGGCCTGCTCCAGCTCGCGCACGCGCTTTTCCAGCAGGGCATTTTCCTGCGCAAGGCGCTTGAGCTTTTCTGCAAAGCCGGACACGATGGTGGAAAGGCTGAGCAGCAGCAAAAAGCACAAAGGCCAGCACCAGCGTGAAAATGACGTTCACCGGCATTTCCATGTTCAGCCAGTCGCGCAGTACCAGCACAATATATAGGGAACACGGCAAATACCAGCAGCGCGCCGCCCGCCATCAGCCAGATAATGGAGTAGCGCACCGTCAGCCGCCCCTTTTTCAGAAGCCACAAAATGACCACCAGGAACACCACGGCGCCAAAAGGAACATATCCAGCCGCAGCGTGAGGTTGATGTTGGGCACGTTCATGTGCGGCCTCCTTTCCGGCGCGGGCGTGTAAGGCGGTACACCACAAGGGGCAATGCTCACCTTCACCATATAATATACCGAGCGCAGCGGGCTGATGGAGGACGTGCCGCCCATGCGCTCGGCCATCACCACGGGCGCCTCGCCCACGCGAAAGCCGTTCAGCACGGCCGAGATGATGGCCTCGGGCTCGGGGTAATCCTGCGCGTAGTTGCGCGCAAAAAATTCTGTCAGGCGCCTGCCGGTGGCGCGAAAGCCGCTTGTCACATCCAGCACGCGCACGCCGCACAAAAAGCCGTATGAGCCCGCTGAGCAGCCGGATACCCGCGCGCCGCATGGCGCTTGTCTGGAAGCCTTCTTTGGTGATAAAGCGGCTGCCCACGCACATATCCACCTCGCCGCGGGCCACAGGCCCCACCACGCTGGCAAGGTAGGCGGGGTCGTGCTGGCCGTCGCCGTCCATCTGCACAGCGATGTCATAACCGTTCTGCGCGGCGTATAAATACCCGCTCTGCACGCCGCCGCCGATGCCAAGGTTCACCGGCAGGGAAATGTAGGAAAAGCCCTCACTGGCGCAGATGGCGGCGCTTTCGTCGGTGGAGCAGTCGTTCACCACAAGGTAATCCACTGTGCTGGGCAAAGCCTGCCTGGCGGCCACCGCCTGCAGGTTTTTTCACCACGCGCGCGATATTCTCCGCCTCGTTATAGCAGGGAATGATGACAAGTATCTTCAAAAAAACTCACCCCGTCATTCGGCACTCTCGCCGAGAATGCACGCCAGCAGCCGCTGCAAAAAGCAGGCTGCGGCGGAAATGCGCCCTGAAATAGCTGCGCCCGGCCCTGCCCAGCGCCGCACGCCCTCCGGCGGGCATGTCCGCAAGGCGCACAAGGTTCTGGTACAGCGCCTGTTCATCGCCTGCCGCACAGGCAAGCCCGCAGCCTGCGCTCTGCACAGCGCGCGCACCGCCTCGCCGTCCGCGGCCACCAGCAGGGGCCTGCCGGCGGCCATGTAACTGGTTATTTTTGCAGGCACCGTCAGGCCGAGGTCGTCGCTTTTGGCCAGCGCCGCAAACAGCGCGCCCGCCATGGTGTGGTAGGCGGGGATGCGCTCCACCGGCTGCATGCCCTCGAAGGTAAAATATTCCTGCACACCGGCGCTGCGGATGTCCGCCTCCAATTGCCCGCGGCTCATGCCGTCGCCCACAATGCAGAAGTGGATGTCCCTGCGGCCCTCTGCGGCAAGGCGCTTTGCACAGGAGACAAGCAGCCCAAGGTCCTGCGCGGGGCTGATGTTGCCCGCAAACACCACGCAGAAGCGCCCGGCAAAGCGCGCGGCAAGGGCTTCGTCGCACACATCCTGAGCGTAAAAGGTCTTCACAGTACTGCGGCACCACGGCCACCGTGCGCCGCGGCAATGGCGCGCAGCTTTTTCGCCCAGCGCGCCGCTCATGGCGACAAGGGTGTCGCTGCGGCGGTACAGCCAGTGTGAGACGCCCGCCGCCGCCGCACGCAGAGCGCGGCTTTTTACCGGCAGTACCGAATAGAGGTTTTTCGGGCCACAGGTCCAGCACATAGGTGCAAAGCGGCACGCGGTGCAGCTTTGCATATACGATGGCGGGCAGCATCATCAGCACGGGGCTCGTCTCATAGCAGAACACGGCGTCATAGCGCCGCCCGTGCAGCCTGGGCAGGCTGAACAGCGCAAACACAGGCCACGACACATAATTCAGAAAAATGCGCACGGCCGTGTTGCCGCCGGCGCGGCACCTCACCCGCGCGGAACAGCTGCGCGCCCTCATGCTGCTGGCGCCGCGGGCCCGCATAGCAGTAGCCCTCGAACCATTCCCCCTTCGGGTAGTTCGGCAGTCCGCACAGGACATCCACCTCCACGCCGCTTTCCGCAAAGCCGCGGCAGATGTCCGTGATACGGAAATTCTCCGGCCAGTAGTGCTGGCTCACAACAAGTATGCGCTTATGCGGCTGTTCCATGTCCTGCCTCACCTCGCTGTGTGCTCTGCCGCTGTGCGGCAGGCGGAGATATGCGGCGGCCCGCCCTGCAACGCCGCGGCGGCCTTACAGGGGACGTTTTTCCGCACGGTGCGCGCCGTCATGCCTTGCGCCACACCATCTTGTTCACAACGCCCACATAGCTCTGGATAATTTTCACCACTTTGGCGGATACGTCTTCTTCATAACATGGCACGGGGATGCCCGCATCGCCGTTTGCGTTCATGGCGACGGCCGTCTCCACTGCCTGCTCCACGCCGCCCTGGCTGATGCCTGCCAGAATAAAGCAGCCCTTGTCCAGCGCCTCAGGGGCGCTCGGTAGAGGTGCGGATGCACACCGCAGGGAACGGGTGCCCCACGCTGGTGAAAAAGCTGGCCTCCTCCGGCAGCGTGCCGGAATCGCTCACCACGCAGAAAGCGTTCATCTGCAGGTGGTTGTAATCGTGGAAGCCCAGCGGCTCGTGCAGGTGCACGCGCCCATCCAGCGCAAAGCCGCGCTGCTGCAGAAATTTGCGGCTGCGCGGGTGGCATGAATACAGAATGGGCATGTCGTAGGTTTCGGCCAGGCGGTTGACGGAGGTGAACAGGTCTGTGAAGTTCTTTTCGGTGTCGATATTTTCTTCCCGGTGGGCCGAAAGCAGAATATACCTGCCCTTTTCCAGCCCCAGCCTCGCCAGCACGCCGCTGGACTCTATCTGGGCAAGGTTCGCGCGCAGCACCTCCGCCATGGGGCTGCCGGTGACATAGGTGCGCTCTTTGGCGGTGCCCTCGGCGTTCAAATAGCGCCGCGCGTGTTCGGAATAGCACAGGTTTACGTCCGAGATATGGTCTACAATGCGGCGGTTGGTCTCTTCCGGCAGGCACTCGTCAAAGCAGCGGTTGCCCGCCTCCATATGGAAAATGGGAATGTGCAGGCGCTTTGCGCTGATGGCAGAAAGGCAGCTGTTGGTGTCGCCCAAAATCAGCAGGGCGTCCGGCTTTTCCTTCACCATCAGGGCGTAGCTTCTGGCAATGATGTTGCCGATGGTTTCGCCAAGGTCGGCGCCCACGGCGTCCAGATAATGGTCCGGCGCGCGCAGGCCAAGGTCCTCAAAAAATATCTGGTTCAGCGTGTAATCGTAATTCTGGCCCGTGTGTGCACCAGAAGCTGGTCAAAGTATACGTCGCATTTTTTTTGATTACAGCCGAAAGGCGGATGATTTCCGGCCTTGTGCCCACAATGGTCATCAGTTTCAGCTTGCTCATAGCGGTCCTCTTTTACAAAAAGTATATTTTTATAAAAATTATTACAAAAGGGGTTGTATGCTTTCACACCTGTCCGGCCCAGGTATCCGGGTTTTGCGGGTCAAACGGTTCGCTGGCCCACATGACGGTGACAAGCTCGCCCTGGCCCACGTTTTCAATGCTGTGCACATAGCCGGTGGGAATGTCCACCACCTCCAGCTTATCGCCGCTTACGCGGTATTCCAGAACTTTGTCCGTGCCCAGCCTGCGGAAGCGGATGGCCGCCTCGCCCTTCACCACAAGGAATTTTTCGTTTTTTGTGTGGTGCCAGTGGTTGCCCTTTACAACGCCGGGCTTCGCCACATTCACCGACACCTGCCCGCGTTCGGGCGTGCGCAGAAACTCCGTGAAGCTGCCGCGCGCGTCTGCATGCATGCAGAGCGGGTACGCAAAGGCGTCCTCAGGCAGATAAGAGAGGTAGGTGGCATACAGCTTGCGCGTGAGGGCGTCGCCCATATCCGGCACGGCCAGCGTGGCGCGGCTTTCTGCAAAGCTGCGGATGGTGTCCGCCAGATGCCCAAGGCTCGTCTGGTACACCTCGCACATCAAATGGCAGTAGCCAGGGATGGAGCAATCCCGCGCGGCGCGGCCCCTCCATGGCGCCGATAAAGGCATCGGCCACATCGTCGATATACACAAGCGGCAGGGTGTACGCCCTGTCGCGCACCTCTATGGGCTGGCCGTGCGCAATGTTGTGGCAGAACGTGGCCACCACGCTGTTGTAGGCGGGGCGGCACCATTTGCCGAACACGCCCGGCAGCCGGTACACCAGCGCAGGGGCGCCGGTGGCGCGCTCATGCGCGAAAATAAGCTCTTCCGCCTCGCGCTTCGACCTGCCGTAGTCGTTGTCCAGCTCCGCCTGCACAGAGGACGTCACCAGCACGGGAGCCTTGTTGCCCGCCTGGGCCAGAAGGTGCAAAGCTCTTCTGTGAAGCCGCGGTTGCCCGCGTAAAACTCGCCGGGGTCCTTCGGGCGGTTTACCCCCGCCAGATGAAACACGAAAGCGGCCTTCTGCGCATATTCGCGCAGGGCCTCCTTCGGGGTGTCAATATCGAATGTGAGCAGGCTGTCATACCCGCGGCAGCGCAAAGCCGCGCACAGGTTTTTTCCCACGAACCCGCCCGCGCCGGTGATGAGGATGGCGCTGTGCTTGTCCATACGGCAGAAGGCTCCTTTTTTGTTTCATTTGCGCCGGCTGCGGCCCCTCAGGCCCTTTTTCCAGTTCGCCAGCTCGTGCTGCACATATTCGGTGGTCAATATTTTGTCCACCGTGCCCTGCACATCAAGCCGGCGGGTGTTGTGGCTTGTGTAGCTCTCGTCCGCCTGGGTGTGCACCTGGCCCTTTACCACAAACTTGTCATAGTTCAAGTCGCGCCCGTCGGCGCTCACGCGGTAATAGCCGCCCATGTCCTCGCTGCGCACGCGCTCTTCGCGCGTCATCAGCGTTTCAAACAGCTTTTCGCCGTGGCGCGTGCCGATGATCTGCGTACCCGTGTCGCCAAACAGCTTCTGCACGGCCTTGGCCAGGTCGCCGATGGTGGAGGCGGGGCTTTTCTGCACGAACAAATCGCCCGGCCTTGCATGCTCGAAGGCGAAGGCCACAAGGTCCACCGCTTCGTCCAGGTTCATCAGAAAGCGCGTCATGTCCGGGTCTGTAATGGTGATGGGTTTGCCAGCCTTGATCTGGTCGATGAACAGGGGGATGACGCTGCCGCGGCTGCACATTACGTTGCCGTAGCGCGTGCAGCAGATGGTGGTGTCCTCCGCCTTTACGGTGCGGGCCTTGGCGCCTATCACCTTTTCCATCATGGCCTTCGAGATGCCCATGGCGTTGATGGGGTAGGCGGCCTTGTCGGTGGAAAGGCAGACAACCTTTTTTCACGCCCGCGTCAATGGCCGCCGTCAGCACGTTGTCCGTGCCTTCGATATTGGTGCGCACGGCCTCCATGGGGAAGAACTCACAGCTCGGCACCTGCTTTAGGGCGGCGGCGTGAAAGATAAAATCCACCCGCGCACGGCACTTTTACGCTGGCCGGGCTGCGCACGTCGCCGATATAAAAGCGCAGCTTGCCCGCAAGCTGCGGGTGCAGCTGCTGGTATTCGTGGCGCATGTCGTCCTGCTTCTTCTCGTCGCGTGAAAAAATGCGTATCTCGCCGATATCGCTGTGCAGAAAATGCTTGAGCACCGTGTTGCCGAAACTGCCCGTGCCGCCCGTGATGAGCAGCGTTTTTCCCTTGAAATATTTTGTGTTCATGGCCTGTAAAACTCCTGACATGGTAGATTGAACGGCGCGCAGCGGCACACGCCGGGAAAAAGCCTCATAACTTTACATATTATAACATGATTCCCCCCTGCAAGAAAAAGAGGCAATGCCCGCGCGGCGCCCCCTTGCCGCGCGGTGCACTCTATGCTAAAATCAGGGAAGATAATAGGGACGGAGGGGCCGGAAAATGAGTGCGGCTTTTCTTTTTGCTGCCCTTTCCGGCAGTGTGGTTCGGGCTGTTGGCCGCCTTGAATTGGGGGGGGCTTTGCGGCGCGGCCCATTTTGCCCCGCTGCAGGGCGGCAGCGGGCGGCCCTGATTGTTTATCAGGCGCCGAATGCGGCAATTTTTCTGGGCCTCTCTTTTTTCTTTCAGGTGCAGGGGGTGGGCCGGCGGCTTTTTAACGGGCGCAGCCTGCTATTTGGCGGGGCCTGGCCTGTGCGCGGCTGCGGGGGCCGGCTTTGCCTCGCCGGGCCGCCCTGGGCTGAACACGGCCGGGGCCTGCCGGTTTTCCCGCCCCCCCATGTATGCGGCCTGTTTCATTTGCTTCCTTTGACATGGCGCTGCCGGCAGAAGCACTTTTCTGGCAGGGGCGGTGCTGGCGCTTCAGATTTCCGCCCGCTGGCTCGTACCTGCGGAAGAGCGATGGTGTGAAGAAGCATTCGGGGAAGAGTATTAAAAAGAAGGTGCGGCGCTGGCTTTGAGCAGGCTGCCGCGCGCGGCCCGTGTGTGCGGGCTGCAGCCCATATGCCTGACGGCAGGGGGCGCGGCGTGCTACCATCGAAAAAAAAAGGCCCCCGTGCGCGTGCCAAAAGGCGCGGCGGGGTGCGAAAGGAAGAGAAAAATATGCGTGCAGTGGAACGTTTTTTGCCGATATGCGGCGTATGACACACAGTCCAGCGAGGCGTCGGAGGCCTCTCCGTCCACAGAAAAAGCAGCTTGTGCTGGCGAAGGCGCTGTGTGAAGAGCTGAAGGCGTTGGGCGCCGAAAACGCCTATGTGGACGAATACGGCTATGTGTACGGCTGGGTGCCTGCATCGCCCGGCTGCGAGGCGGCGCCCCGCGCTGGGCCTTATTGCCCATATGGATACAGCCCCTGCTTTCAGCGGCGCGGGAGTGACGCCCGTGTTCCATGAAAATTACGACGGCGGCGACGTGCCCCTGCCAAAAGGGGGGCGCACCATCCGCGTGCAGGATTTCCCAGACATGGAGGCGCTGCGCGGGCGCACGCTCATCACGGCGGACGGCTCCACCCTGCTGGGGGCGGACGACAAGGCCGGCATTGCCGAGATTATGACGCTGCTGGAGGTGCTGGCCGCCACCGGCGCGCCGCACGGCAGGCTGTGCATTGCGTTTACGCCCGATGAGGAGATAGGCCGGGGGGCCGACCGCTTCGACGTGCAGAAGTTCGGCGCTAAATACGCCTACACCATGGACGGCGGCGCCGAGGGCGGCGTGGAGTACGAGAACTTCAATGCGGCTGCGGCCCGCTTCGACATCACAGGCGTCTCGGTGCACCCGGGCTCGGCCAAGGGCGTGATGGAAAACGCCCTGCTCATCGCCATGGAGATAAACGCCCTGCTGCCCGCACAGGATGTGCCCGCCAAAACAGAGGGTTACCAGGGCTTCTTCCATGTGACGGCCCTTTCGGGCACGGATGAAAAGGCGTATATCGAATATATTGTGCGCGACCATGATGCGGAAAAGTTCGCGGGCCGCTGCGCGCTTTTGCAGCAGATATGCGACAGGCTTCAGGCCGAGCACCCCACAGCACGCATCCGCCTGAAGCTGAGCGAAAGCTACCGCAACATGGCCGAGCAAATCGCCCCGTGCATGCACCTTATTAAAAATGCCCGTGCGGCTGCGCGGGCCGCAGGCATCGTGAGCCGTACACCGAGGCCATCCGCGGCGGCACGGACGGCGCGCGCCTCTCGTTCATGGGGCTGCCGTGCCCCAACCTCGGCACGGGCGGCCACAACTTCCACGGGCCGTACAGAATGCATCACCACAGAGGCCATGGACGCCGTGGTGGACATGCTGGTGCATCTGGTGGGCCTGTATGCCCATTTTGAAGAGGGCAGGGCGTGACGGCACCGGGGCGCGGCCTTTCGGCCTGCCATAACCACACGCAGATGAGCGACGGCGCGCTGGAGCTGGACGGTATGGTGCGCGCCGCCGTCCGCCGGGGCTTTTCCGACATCGGCATTTCAGACCACTCCTGCCTTGCGGCAGAGCCGCCGCACGCCACCGGGGACGAGGCTGGCTATATTGCCGCGCTGCGCGGTGCAAAGGCGCGCTTTGCGGGCGAGATATGCGTGGCCGCGGGCCTTGAGCTGGACGCGCTCTCCCGTTTTTCAGCCCGGAAAGAACTGGATTACATCATCGGCTCGGTGCACTACCTGTACGACAAGGCTGCAGACCGCTTCTATGGGGTAGATTGGGACGAAGCCACGGCAAAAACCTGTATCAAAGAGATGTTTGGCCAAAACGGCCTTGCCTATGCGAAGGCTTATTACGCGGCGGTGGCGGAAAATGCCCTGCGCACAAGGCCGGACGTGATAGGCCATTTCGATTTGGTGGTGAAGCCAAACGCGCGCGGCGCCCTGTTCGATGAGGAGAGCCCCGCCTACCGTGCTGCCGCGCTGGAGGCGCTGGACGCCTGCTGCGAGGCCGGGGCCATTCTGGAGGTAAACACGGGCGGCGTGTTCCGCGGCTGGCGCAGCACATTTTATCCCGCGCCGTTCCTGCTGGCGCGCGATGGAAAAAGGCGATGCGTGCCACCATCAGCGCAGACGCCCACTGCGCCGAAGCCCTGTGTTTCGGCTTTGCGGCCGCGCGCGAAATGCTGCGCTGTGCGGGCTTTTGCAGTGTGTGGATGCTGCGGGGCGGCACCTTTTGCGAAGAGGCGCTGTGAAAAACGGTGCGCCCCGCGCGCAAAACGCCTTGCGAAAAATGCAAGTGCGGTGTTATGATGAAAAAAGGAGCCGGCCCGCGCCGCCCCGCGCCCCTGCCGCGCGCGATTTCGCGGCGGGCCTGAAAAGGAGTTGGAAGCGCCATGTCGAATATCTGGCACGACATGGAACCCCTCGCGCATCAGCCCGGACGACTTTATCGCCGTCATTGAAATTGAGAAGGGCTCGAAGAAAAAAAAATGAGCTGGACAAGGAGACGGGCCACATCATTCTGGACCGCATCCCCTGTGGCTACCTCCACCCATTACCCGGCAACTACGGCCTTATCCCGCGC
>VOFF01000477.1_pt1 | contig 82000 bp, 143 predicted proteins | sample 5384061 | NCBI WGS metagenome assembly VOFF01 (sample SAMN12384725, study PRJNA508395) | human gut metagenome | isolation source: healthy gut E | host: Homo sapiens | reverse complement strand
GCAGAAGAGTATTAAATCGCAAAGGTAGATGTGATGGAGAAGAAAAAAGTAGTAGTAGGAATGTCCGGTGGTGTGGATTCATCGGTGGCTGCCTGGCTTTTAAAGGAGCAGGGATATGATGTGATCGGTGTGACCATGCAGATCTGGCAGGATGAAGATGAATTCAAGCAGCAGGAAGAAGGCGGATGCTGTGGACTTTCCGCTGTGGAAGATGCAAGACGGGTAGCTGCCCGTCTGGGCATTCCTTATTATGTTATGAATTTTAAAAATGAATTTAAAAAATATGTCATCGATTATTTTATCGATGACTATTTGCATGGAAGGACACCGAATCCCTGTATCGCATGTAACCGTTATGTAAAATGGGAGTCTCTGCTTACAAGAGCGATGGAGATTGGTGCAGACTATATTGCAACCGGTCATTATGCACAGGTAGAACGGCTTCCTAGTGGAAGGTATTCTATTAAGACTTCCGTGACGAGCATGAAGGATCAGACTTATGCGCTATATAATCTGACACAGGATCAGCTTAGTAAAAACACTGATGCCAGTCGGAAAGTACAGCAAAGACGAAGTACGTAAGATGGCTGAGAATATCGGACTTCTCAGACAGAGATATAAACATATATAGAAGAAAACACTGCGGCAGGGTTCAGTCAGTGATATTATCTCTGGGACATCCGGCATTTGTACTGGAAATCCGTCCAGAGACAAATGAAGGTTGAACCAATGAAGAATCCATGTCCAGATATGTACGTGCTAATCATGTTAATTTCATGTCGGTTGCTGACATTGATGGGAAGAAGCGTGCGTTGGGAAAGATCCGCTACAATCATAAAGGGTGCATGGTGTACAGTCGAACGTACAGGTGAAGACGAAATTTTATGTACATTCGATGAACCGGTACGTGCGATTACACCGGGACAGGCACTGGTGCTTTATGATGGAGAATATGTTCTTGGAGGAGGAACGATTCTATGAAAACAGATGCACATATGCACAGCAGCTTTTTCTTATGATGCAGAGGTCTGTCCAAAAGAAAATGATAGAAGCTTCCATCCAGAAGGGGTTAAAAGCCATCTGCTTTACAGATCATTATGACAAAGATGACGATCAGTGGGGCGAGGGAGAGCAGATTTTTGATGTAGATGAATATTTTACAACTATGACAAGGCTAAGGGAACAATATCGGGATCAGATAGAGGTCCGGATAGGGGTTGAACTTGGTCTCAGACCGCATCTTGCAGAATATTACGGCAGGTTCGTTCCAAAGTATCCATTTGATATGGTGATTGGATCGGTCCACTCGGTTCACGGCGTAGACCCGGCATCCGAAAAGCTGTTTGAAGGAAAGACTGATGCACAAGTATACAGGATGACCTTTTGAGGAGAGTCTGGAGGATATCAGACATTTTTCATGATTTTGATGTTATGGGACATCTAGATTATGTGGTAAGATATGGTAAGAACAAAGAAAAAAGAATATTCGTATAAGATGTTTGCAGATGAGATAGACGCTCTTTTAAGAGAACTGATCGAACATGGCAAAGGACTTGAGCTTAATATGGCAGGACTCAAATATGGACTGCCTTTCGCACATCCGCATCCGGATATTCTGAAGCGTTACAGAGAGCTTGGAGGCGAAATTGTTACAGTTGGTGCAGATGGGCACCGGCCAGAGCATATTGCATGGGAATTTGACAAGGCATGTGACATTTTAAAAGGGTGTAATTTTAAATATTATACAGAATTTAAGGAAAGAAAGCCGATTTTTTTGACACTTCGATAGAATTCGAAAAGAGACTTGAATTTTTGTACTTTCTTTAGTACAATGAAAGAGGTTGATGAATCTTTAACAAACTTTTGTTGAAGATATCAGCATAAAAAATGCAAAGAACTAAATTTAAAACTTTAGGAGGAATTAATCATGGCAGTAAAAGTAGCGATTAATGGATTTGGACGTATTGGACGTCTAGCTTTCAGACAGATGTTTGGAGCAGAGGGATATGAGGTAGTTGCAATCAACGACTTAACATCTCCAAAAATGCTTGCACACTTATTAAAGTATGACTCTTCTCAGGGAAGATATGCTCTGTGTGACAAAGTAGAAGCAACAGAGGATTCTATCATTGTTGATGGAAAAGAGATCAAAATCTACGCAAAAGCTAATGCTGAGGAACTTCCATGGGGAGAAATCGGTGTAGACGTTGTTCTGGAGTGTACAGGATTCTATACATCTAAAGAAAAAAAATCCATGGCACACATCAAAGCAGGAGCTAGAAAAGTTGTTATTTCCGCACCAGCTGGAAAAGACCTGCCAACAATCGTATATAATGTAAACCACAATGAGTTAAAACCAGAGGATACAGTTATTTCTGCAGCTTCTTGTACAACAAACTGTCTTGCACCTATGGCTAAGGCACTGAACGATCTTGCAGCAATCAAATCTGGAATTATGTGCACAATCCACGCTTACACAGGAGATCAGATGACTCTTGACGGACCACAGAGAAAAGGTGACTTGAGAAGATCTCGTGCAGCAGCAGTTAATATCGTGCCAAACAGCACAGGTGCTGCAAAAGCGATCGGACTGGTTATCCCAGAACTGAATGGAAAACTCATCGGTTCTGCACAGCGTGTACCAACACCTACAGGATCAACAACAATCCTTACAGCAGTTGTAGAGGGTAACGTAACAGTAGAGCAGATCAATGAGGCTATGAAAGCAGCTTCTAATGAGTCATTCGGATACAATACAGATGAAATCGTTTCCAGCGATATCGTTGGTATGAGATATGGTTCTCTGTTCGATGCTACACAGACAATGGTTATGCCATTGACAACGGAACAACACAGGTACAGGTTGTTTCATGGTATGATAACGAAAACTCTTACACAAGCCAGATGGTAAGAACAATCAAATACTTCTCAGAGCTTGCATAAGATTTCGAGTATTTCATAAAGACTCACAAAGGGTCCGGTCTTATTTGGACCGGATCCTTTTTAAAAGTAATAAAATATAATTTTATTGCTTAAAAAAAGCGTTTGGCAGAACAAGCCAGAGTATATTCATTTTGAGAATGGAGAGAATGTTATGTTAAATAAAAAATCAGTAGATGATATCAATGTAAAAGGAAAAAAAGGTTCTTGTAAGATGCGATTTTAACGTACCACTTATTGATGGAAAAATCACAGATGAGAACCGTCTGGTAGCAGCTCTTCCAACCATCAAAAAATTAGTTGCAGATGGCGGAAAAGTAATCCTTTGCTCACACCTTGGAAAACCGAAGGGAGAGCCGAAACCGGAATTATCTCTTGCACCGGTTGCAAAACGTCTTTCAGAGCTTCTTGGACAGGAAGTTAAGTTTGCAGCAGATCCTGAAGTAGTAGGACCTAACGCAAAAGCAGCAGTAGCTGAGATGAAAGACGGAGATGTTATCTTACTTGAAAACACACGTTATCGCGCAGAAGAAACAAAGAACGGAGACGAATTCAGCAAAGAACTTGCTTCTCTTTGTGATGTATTTGTTAATGATGCATTTGGTACAGCTCACAGAGCACACTGCTCTAATGTTGGTGTGACCAAAATATGTTGATACAGCAGTTGTTGGTTACTTAATGCAGAAGGAAATCGATTTCCTTGGAAATGCAGTAAACAATCCGGAGAGACCTTTCGTAGCAATCCTCGGTGGAGCAAAGGTATCTAGCAAGATTTCTGTAATTGAGAACTTGATCGATAAAGTTGACACACTGATCATTGGTGGTGGTATGTCTTACACATTCAGTAAAGCTCAGGGCGGTACAGTTGGAAATTCACTTCTTGAGGCTGACTACTGCCAGTATGCACTTGACATGTTAAAGAAAGCACAGGAGAAAGGCGTAAAACTTCTTCTTCCTGTAGATACAGTTATTGCAGATGATTTCTCCAATGGAGCAAATAAAAAAGTTGTAAAAAGCGGTGAGATTCCGGACGGATGGCAGGGACTTGATATTGGACCTGAGACAGAGAAAATTTTCTGTGACGCAGTAAAAGATGCTAAGACAGTTGTATGGAACGGACCAATGGGCTGCTTCGAGATGCCGAACTTCGCACATGGAACAGAGGCAGTTGCACAAAGCACTGGCTGAAACAGATGCAGTTACGATCATTGGTGGCGGAGATTCCGCAGCAGCAGTTAACCAGCTTGGATATGGTGACAAGATGAGCCACATTTCTACAGGTGGCGGAGCTTCTCTTGAGTTCTTAGAAGGTAAAGAATTACCAGGTGTTGCAGCAGCAAACGATAAATAAGTGACGAAAACCAAGTATACATTCGTATCCGATGTTTTTCTTTGATTAATTTCAGAAAAATACTGAACAATAAATTTTAAATTAGGAGATAAAATCATGGCAAGAAGAAAAATTGTTGCAGGTAACTGGAAGATGAATAAAACTCCAAGCGAGGCAGTTGCTCTTTGTAAATGAGTTAAAACCTTTAGTTGCAAATGACGAAGTAGATGTAGTGTTCTGTGTACCGGCAATTGATATTATTCCAGTTGCTGAGGCAGTAAAAGGGACCAACATTCAGGTTGGCGCTGAGAATATGTATTTTGAAGAGAGCAGGGGCTTACACAGGCGAGATTTCACCGGCTATGTTGGTAGATGCAGGTGTCAAATATGTTGTTCTTGGACATTCTGAGAGAAGAGAGTATTTTGGTGAAACAAATGCTGATGTCAATAAGAAAATCCTGAAAGCATTTGAGCATGGTATTACACCAATTATGTGCTGTGGTGAGACACTGGAGCAGAGAGAACAGGGCGTGACAATGGATTTCATTCGTCAGCAGGTAAAAGTAGGTTTCTTAGGTGTTACAGCTGATCAGGCAAAGGAAGCAGTGATTGCTTACGAGCCAATCTGGGCAATCGGAACAGGTAAAACAGCTACAACTGAGCAGGCTCAGGAAGTATGCGCAGGTATTCGTGCATGCATTGCTGAAATCTATGATGAAGCAACAGCAGCTGCAATCCGTATTCAGTATGGCGGATCTGTAAATGCTGGAAATGCAGCAAAATTGTTCGCACAGGCTGATATCGATGGCGGCCTTGTAGGTGGTGCTTCTCTGAAAGCTGATTTCGGAAAGATCGTAAATTACAAATAAGATTTTGAATCGCAGGGGGCGGCAGACACTTCTCGTCAAAGAGTCTTAAGGTATGATCAGTTTACGAAAATAAACAGCGCTAGAGGATAGTATTATGATATATAAAGAAATACCAATTCAAGTGGAAGGTTCTGATAAGACGAGCCGAGCACAGTTTTATATACTGGATACACTTCCGGACGAGATGAAGATCCAGAAACGGCCGATCATTCTGATTTGTCCGGGCGGAGGATATCACAAAGTCAGTTACCGGGAAGGAGAACCTCTTGCCATGCATTTTTTGAGTCTGGGCTATCATGCATGTGTGTTACAGTATTCCGTGTCACCGGAGGCATTTTATCCGACACAGCTTTTGGAAGTGACAGAGAGTGTCAGACAGATTCATGAACATGCAAAAAAGAATGGTATATTGACACAAAGAAAATTGTACTGGCGGGAGCTTCAGCAGGAGGACATCTGGCGGCTAATTACTGTGCATTTTGGAAACGCGAGTTTTTTGGTGGAGAAAAGTGGTATGCCAAGAGAGATGTTAAAGCCAAGAGGCCTGATCCTCTGTTATCCGGTTATCACATCGGATCCGAAATATGCGCATATGCCAAGCTTCCAGAATCTTCTTGGAGATACAGTAGAGGAAGAGGCTTGGAACTTATCTTTGGATCATCAAATTACAGATTCCATGCCGCCTTGTTTTATCTGGCATACAGCAACAGATCAGACAGTACCGCTGCCGAATTCTCTGCTGCTTGCCATGGCATTATGGAAAGCAGGCATTCCGGTGGAGCTGCATGTGTATCCGGAAGGGATTCATGGACTCAGCCTTGCCAATGAACTGGTAGAATGTCTGGATGGCAGGGGTGTACAGGAGGAATGTACAAGCTGGATTTCGCTTGTTGATACATGGCTTGACAGACTTATGAAGAAAGAAGGAGAAGAATAATGAGCAAGAGACCAACAGTTCTTATGATTTTAGATGGTTACGGTTTAAATAATAATCAGAAAGGAAATGCTGTAGCTGAGGCAAAGACTCCGGTTGTGGATAAGTTAATGGCAGAGTATCCATTTGTAAAAGGATATGCAAGCGGACTAGCTGTCGGACTTCCGGATGGACAGATGGGTAACTCTGAAGTCGGACATCTGAACATGGGGGCCGGACGTATCGTGTACCAGGAACTGACAAAAATCACAAAAAATCTATTCAGGATGGAGATTTCTTTGAGAACAAAGCACTGCTTGCAGCGTGTGAAAATGTAAAGAAAAATGATTCTGCACTTCATTTGATGGGACTTGTATCAGATGGAGGAGTACACAGTCATATCGAGCATATTTTCGGACTTCTTGAGCTGGCAAAAAAAGACAGGGACTTAAGAAAGTTTATGTACACTGCTTCCTGGATGGACGTGATACACCACCGGCATCAGGAAAAGAGTATGTAGAGCAGTTAGAAGCTAAGATGAAAGAAATAGGTGTTGGTGAAGTAGCGTCTGTTATGGGACGATATTATGCGATGGATCGTGATAATCGCTGGGATCGTGTAGAAAAGGCATACCGTGCAATTGCATACGGAGAAGGCGAAAAGGCAGCAAGCGGACCAGCCGGAATCCAGGCATCTTATGATAAAGATACAACAGATGAGTTCGTTCTGCCAACAGTTGTTGAAAAAGATGGAGCTGCGCTTGCAACAGTCAAAGAAAATGATTCAATCATCTTTTTTAACTTCCGTCCAGACCGTGCGAGAGAAATTACAAGAACATTTTGCGATGATAAATTTGAAGGCTTTGACAGAGGCGAGAGAATTAAGACAACATTCGTATGCTTTACAGAGTACGATGTGACAATTGAAAATAAACTTGTGGCATTTGTAAAAGAAGAAGATTACCAATACATTTGGTGAGTTCCTTGCTGCTAATGGTCTGAAACAGGCACGTATTGCAGAGACAGAAAAGTACGCACATGTAACGTTCTTCTTCAATGGTGGGGTAGAAGAGCCAAATGAGGGAGAAGACAGAATCCTTGTAAAATCTCCGAAGGTGGCAACTTATGATCTGAAACCGGAAATGAGTGCTTATGAAGTATGTGACAAATTAGTTGAAGCAATTGAATCTGACAAATATGATGTGATCGTGATTAACTTTGCAAACCCGGATATGGTTGGACATACAGGCGTACAGGAAGCTGCAATCAAGGCTATTGAAGCAGTAGATGAATGTGTAGGCAGAGCAGTAGAAGCTATTAAGGAAGTTGATGGACAGATGTTTATCTGTGCTGACCACGGAAATGCTGAGCAGTTAGTTGACTATGAAACAGGCGAACCATTTACAGCTCACACAACAAATCCGGTTCCATTTATTCTTGTAAATGCAGATCCTGCATATAAATTAAGAGAAGGCGGATGCCTAGCAGACATCGTTCCTACATTAATCGAATTAATGGGAATGGAACAGCCGGCAGAGATGACCGGAAAGAGTCTTTTAGTGAAATAGTCGGTGAAAAAATTGTAAGGGGCAGAATATGAATCGAGATCAAATTAAATTTCTTGCAATCATTACCATGACATGCAACCATATTGCAAATATATTTCTGACACCGGGAACGTTACTATTTGAGGTTATGATCGACATTGGGTATTTTACTGCAATTACGATGTGCTACTTTCTGGTGGAAGGTTACGGTTATACCCATGATAAGAAAAAATATGGGGAGCGGTTGCTGCTGTTCGGTGTGATATCATTCATACCATTTTGTCTGGCATTTGGCATGGTTCAGATGAATATGCTGTGTACCTTATTTTTGTGTTTCCTGATTCTTAAGGTTATGGAAATGTCCACTTTAAAATGGGAAAAATGGATTGTAATATTAATTTTAATCTTTGTATCCCTGTATTCAGACTGGGCATTACTGGCTCCTGTTTTTACAATTTTATTTGCAAAAAGTAAAAGGAAATCGAATAAAAACAGCAATATCATTTGGAATAGGAGCATGTTTATTTGCAGGATTTAATTATTTGTCAAATTTAGAGAGTATGAGTACGGGCAGTGCGCTGATTCATGCATTGTGTTCAGGTATCGGACCGGTTGTGGCAGGAATCATCATTTTATTCTGCTACAATGGAAAGAAATCTAATCATGCAGGGAAAGCGTCAAAATGGTTCTTTTTACATACACTATCCGGCGCATCTTCTTTTTCTTGTGGGCAGTACATCAGCTTTGCATGTTGTAGAGAAGTATAAATAACAGGAGTATAGGGAATATGAGCAAAAAAATATGAGATATTTTTATTTGATCTGGACGGAACTATCACAGATTCTGCTCTTGGAATCACCAATTCAGTCATGTATGCATTGAAAAAGTTCGGCATCGAAGAGACAGACCGGACAAAATTATATAAATTTATCGGTCCGCCGCTTACAGAGTCTTTTGAGAAATTTTACGGTTTTACAAAAGAGCAGAGTCTGGATGGAGTAAAGTATTACCGGGAATATTATCATGATAAAGGCATCTATGAGAATCGTGTTTATGATGGATTAGAAGAAGTTTTAAAGAAGATAAATGAAGCCGGAAAGCAGGCAATTGTTGCAACATCAAAACCGGAGAAATATGCAAAGATTATTATGGATCATTTTCATCTGACTAAATACTTTGCATGCGTTGCAGGTATGGAGATGGACGGTGGAAGAGGAACAAAAGCTCAGGTCATTACCTATGCTCTTGAGAAAAATGATATTACAGACAAGTCTAAAAGTACTTATGATCGGTGACCGCGAACACGATGTCATCGGCGCCCATGAAAATGGACTTGACTGTCTCGGCATTCTCTACGGATTTGGAAGCCGCAAAAGAATTTGAAGAAGCCGGAGCGGATTACATTCGTGAAAATGTAGAAGACATTTTTACAATTCGTATAAAAATTTATTCGCCAATATTAATCCAGAGAAAATTATTATTTGTCAAAGGCACGCTCGCGCTACCTTCCGCTGGTAGCGGTACATAAGGCGCTAAAAAACACCGCCTAAGTACCGACCGCTCCAGAGTACCTTTCTCTAAATAATAATTTTCCTGGATTTTCTATATTTTGAACAAAATTATAAGGTGATTTTCGCTTTTCGAAGGAATTATAAAGTGTAGTGATATTAGTGAATAAAAAGAATCCAGCAAGGTGATGTTATCTGACGGTAGAGTGATTTCTGATACATCTGCAGTATAGTCTCATATATTTTACATTGTCTGAGTCCATACGGACGAGTTTGTAAAATATATGAGAAATAAACGACGCAGCAGATGTCAGAAATCATTCGTGTCAGGAACACATCTAGCTGGATTCTTTTTTATGTATCACTACAAATTATAAATTACGCCTCTAAATTCTTGTTTGCTGTGGAAAGCATCAGTTTAATTCGATTCAACTGATTTACTTCACTTGCGCCCGGATCAAAGTCAATCGCTACGATATTTGACTGTGGGTAGCGTCTTCGTAACTCTTTAATAACACCCTTGCCTACTACATGGTTTGGCAGGCAGGCAAATGGCTGCGTACACACGATATTTGGTGCACCGCTGTGGATCAGCTCTAACATTTCGCCGGTCAGGAACCAGCCTTCACCAGTCTGATTTCCAAGAGATACAATGTCAGAAGCCATCTTTCCGAGATCACGGATATCTGCAGGCGGGTTAAAATGTTTGCTCTTCTTAAATGCTTCGGTAGCCGGAGCGCGGAACCAGTCTATGACCTTGATGCCCCAGTTTGCAGCAGTTGCTTTTGATTTTGCAAATCCAAGCTTTTCTACTTTAAAGTTCTGATTGTAGAAGCAGTACTGCAGGAAGTCCAGAAGATCTGGAACAACAGCTTCGGCGCCTTCGCTTTCCAGCAGATCGACCAGATGATTATTAGCCGCCGGAAGGAATTTGACAAGAATCTCACCGACAACGCCGACGCGTGGTTTTTTAACATCTAAAAGTTCGATATTATTGTCAAAGTCTTCGATGATCTGCCGGCATAACTTTTGAATTTTCGTCTGGAAGGATAGCCGGAAGAGACAAACTCTTTACATACTTCCACCCATTTTCTATGCATTGCATTCACAGATCCCGCAACAGCTTCGTATGGTCTTAAACGATACACACATTTCATAAAGATATCACCAAATACTACACTGTAAATACCACGAAGTACGAGAGCGGGTGTGATCTTAAATCCAGGATTTTCTTCCAGTCCGCTTAAGTTAATGGAAATAACCGGAATATATTCGTAACCGGCTTTTTTAGGGCACGGCGGATAAATCCGATATAATTGGAAGCACGGCAGCCACCACCGGTCTGGCTGATGATGACAGCAATCTTGTGTGTATCATATTTACCGGAAAGAATCGCTTCCATGATCTGACCGACTACCATAAGGGACGGGTAACATGCGTCATTGTTAACGTATTTAAGCCCCACATCTACTGCCTGTTTGTTGTCATTTGGAAGGACTTCGATGTTATATCCGGATGAGTTGAATGCAGGCTCCAGAAGCTCGAAATGGATGGGAGACATCTGCGGGCAGAGAATTGTATAATTCTTACGCATTTCCTTTGTGAAAGATACTTTTTTCAATAGCTGCGGAATGAATCGTACGTTTGTCATTTCGCTGTTCTCTGACGCGGATCGCAGCTAAGAGAGAGCGGATACGGATCCTTGCAGCACCTAAGTTGTTGACTTCGTCAATCTTCAGAGATGTATAGATCTTATCTGAATTATTTAAAATATCCCAACCTGATCGGTCGTAACAGCATCCAGACCACAGCCGAAAGAGTTTAACTGGATCAGATCCAGATTATCTACAGTCTTTACATAGTTTGCAGCAGCATACAGACAGGAATGATACATCCACTGATCCATCACGTTGAGTGGGTGCTCAGCTGGATTTAAGTGGGAGATGGAATCCTCAGTCAGCACAGCAATATTATAAGAATTGATCAGTTCTGGAATACCATGGTTTACCTCCGGATCGATGTGATACGGACGTCCTGCAAGAACAATACCACGGTTTCCGGTCTCATCCAGGAATTTGATAACGTCTCCCCTTTTCGACGCATATCTTCACGGCATGCTACAAGTTCTTCCCATGCTGCATGGACGGCAGACTGGATCTCCTGATCGGAAATATCAAATTTCTTTCCAAGTTCTTCCACCAGGCGATAGGAGATAGTATCCTCGCTGGCAAAAAGAAAGGAATGGATGCATAAAATCAACTTCTCCATTTACAATGGCATCAATGTTGTTCTTGATATTTTCCGGGTAGGAAGTTACGATCGGGCAGTTGTAATGGTTGTCAGAGTCTGCAAATTCATTGCGCTCGTAAGGAATGCTTGGGATAGAAAATGTGTTTCACACCTTCGTTGATCAGCCATTGTACATGTCCGTGTGCCAGTTTTGCCGGGTAGCATTCAGACTCACTTGGAATGGACTCAATACCGAGTTCATAAATGCTTCTTGGTTTGAAGCAGGAGAAAGAGTTTGACAGAGAATCCAAGCTGATTGAAAAAATGTGAACCAGAACGGATAGTTTTCGTATATATTTAATACACGGGGATTCCGATTACACCGCGTTTTGCAGATCCTTCCGGCAATGGTTCATAATCAAAATATCGTTTTAATTTATATTCAAATAAGTTCGGAAGCTTGTTTTCGTTGTTTTGCTTTTCCAAGACCACGCTCACAACGGTTACCGGTGATGAACTTACGTCCGCCGCTGAAATGATTGATCGTCAGGCGGCAGTTATTCGTACATCCCTTGCATTTGGTCATGGTAGTAGAACATTCCATGGCTTCAATGTCTTCAATGGAGAAAGCATGGTTGTGCCTTCGCATTCTACATAACGCTCACGTGCAATGAGTGCAGCACCGAATGCGCCCATGATACCGGCAATATCCGGACGGATAGCCTCACATCCTGCGATTTTCTCAAAACTTCGAAGGACAGCATTGTTGTAGAATGTTCCTCCCTGAACAACGATGTGTTTACCGAGTTCCGATGCATCAGAAACTTTGATGACCTTGAATAACGCATTCTTAATAACAGAATATGCAAGTCCTGCGGAGATATCAGCAACCTCAGCACCTTCTTTTTTTTGTGCCTGTTTTAACCTTTGAATTCATAAATACCGTACAACGTGTTCCAAGGTCGATTGGATTTCTTGGCAAATAATGCTTCGTGAGCAAAATCTTCTACCGTATAATTTAGAGATTTTGCAAATGTCTCAATAAAAGAACCGCATCCGGAGGAGCATGCTTCATTCAATTGTACGCTGTCAACCGTCTGATTCTTGATTTTGATACATTTCATATCCTGTCCGCCGATGTCGAGAATACAGTCTACATCCGGTTCGAAAAATGCGGCCGCATAATAATGGGAAACCGTCTCTACTTCTCCTTCATCTAACAGAAGGGGCAGCTTTGATCAGAGCTTCTCCATAGCCGGTAGAGCAGGAGTGGACAATTTGTACGTCCTTCTGGCAGTTTATTGTAAATGTCTTTAATTGCAGAGATCGTTGTACCAAGAGGATCTCCATCATTGTTATGATAGAAGGAATATAATAGTGTACCATCTTCGCCTACAAGAGCAGCGTTTGGTAGTGGTGGATCCTGCATCGATACCAAGGAAAGCCTTTCCTTGATAGGTGGCAAGATCCTTTCACAGGTAACCTGATGCTTTGCATGACGGTTTTCGAATTCTTTAAAATCTGCTTCCGTTGCAAACAACGGCTCCATACGATCCACTTCGAATTCCATTTAATCTTGCCTTCCAGGCGCTTTTGCATCTCCTGGATTGGTACGTCCAGATCCTTTTTGTGAGTTCAGGGCAGAACCAATGGCTGCAAAAAGATGGGAATGTGTCGGGGCGATGATGTGTTCATCGTCCAGTTTCAGTGTGCGGATGAAAGCCTTCGCGCAGTTCAGAGAGGAAATGCAGAGGTCCGCCAAGGAATGCAACGTGTCCGCGAATAGGTTTACCGCATGCAAGACCACTGATAGTCTGGTTGACAACTGCAGGCAGCCAGATCTTCTCTTGCAGCACCGTCATTGATGAGTGGCTGGATATCCGTCTTTGCAAATACACCACATCTTGCAGCAATCGTGTAAAGTGCTTTGTAATTCTTTGCGTATTCGTTAAGACCTGAAGCATCTGTCTGCAAAAGAGTTGCCATCTGGTCTATAAAAGAACCGGTACCGCCTGCACAGACACCATTCATACGTTGCTCAATATTCCCGCCTTCAAAATAAATGATTTTAGCATCTTCACCGCCAAGCTCAATAGCTACATCGGTCTGAGGAGCGTAGTCCTGAAGAGCCGTGGATACGGCTATAACTTCCTGAACGAAAGGTACCCCCCAGATGCTTGGCAAGTGTCAGTCCGCCAGATCCGGTGATGACCGGAGAGACGTGAATGGCACCAAGTTTATGAATGGCACGACCAAGAAGATCAGATAAAGTCTCCTGGATATTGGCAAAATGTCTTTCATAATCGGAGAACAGTACTTCGTTCTCCTGATCTAATACAGCAATCTTAACCGTAGTAGAACCGATGTCATACCGAGAGTGTAAATGTCGTTTTGAACCATAATTTATGTACTCCTTATTCAATGTTTATTATTAAAAAGATATGATTAAAATTCATTTGGCAGATATCTCTTCCTATTATAATGTAATCTGCCAATATAACTAAAATATTATACGACAGTTTGCGCCAAATTACAATTAAGAAATCGTGTTCTTAACATAAAAGAAACATAAAAGAAATATGAAATGCGAATAAAAAAATTGTAAAAATGTAAAATTACAGAAAGCTGGGGAGCGTATGATTGACAAAATAATAGCAAGACGATAGAATGGCTATGTGTGAAAATAATTTTAACAGGAGTTAGGACAATATGAATTGGATGGACAAACTGGAACGAAAAATCGGAAGATATGCAGTTCCAAATTTGATGTTGTACATTATCATCATGTATGGAGCCGGATATGTGCTCTACTTGGTAAATCCGGCATTTTATGCACAGCATCTCTGCCTGAATGCACAGGCAATTCTGCACGGACAGGTCTGGAGGATCATTACATTTATCATTCAGCCTCCGTCATACAGTCTGATCTGGATGCTGGTGGCATTATCTCTTTATTATTTTATCGGGAAAGAACTGGAACGGGCATGGGGGACTTTCCGTTTTAACCTCTACTTCTTTGCCGGAGTTCTGTTTCATGTGATCGCTGCCATTTTGGTCTATGTACTGACAGGGCTTGTATTGCCGCTTGGAACAGGATATCTGAACATGTCGTTATTCCTTGTATACGCAGCTATGAATCCGAATGCACAGTTCATGCTATATTTCATCATTCCGGTGAAAGCCAAATGGCTGGCGTGGCTGGACGGAGCATATTTTATCTGGGCAGTTATCCAGGCATTTCTCCCGGCGTATGGAGGAAGTGCCTATGGAATATACTATAAAGCAAATGCACTGGCGGCAGTTGTCTCAATCTTGAATTTTCTGATATTTTTCCTGAATTCAAGAAATGTAAGACCATACCGTCCTTCACAGGTGAAGCGCAAAAAATGATTTTTTACAGACAGGTTCATAAGGCACGCCCGGTCAATTACTATAAGGACGGTGCAAGGCATAGATGCGCAGTCTGCGGAAGAACCGAACTGGATGACCCAAAACTGGAGTTTAGATATTGTTCCAAGTGTAATGGAAATTACGAGTATTGTCAGGATCATTTATTCACTCATAAACATGTAATTTAGAAATTGAACAACAAAAGGAGAACAGGAATGAAGAAAACAAAAAGATTGTCTGCACAATGGGACCGAATTCAAACGATGAGAATATCATGAGACAGCTTGTAAAAAGAAGGCATGGATATTGCAAGATTTAACTTTTCACATGGCTCACATGAAGAACAAAAAAAGGCCGTATGGACATGTTGAAGAAGATTCGCGAAGAAGAGAAGAAACCAGTGGCAATCCTTCTGGACACAAAGGGACCGGAAATCCGTACAGGTCTTTTGAAAGACGGAAAAAAGGTATTGTTAAAAGAAGGCGAGACAATCACTCTGACGAATGAAGAAATCGAAGGAGATGAAACAAAAGTTTCTCTGACATACAAAGGTCTGGTCGATGATGTGCAGATCGGGAACATGATTCTGATCGATGATGGTCTGATCGGACTTAAAGTAAAAGGAAAAAAGACGGAGACAGATATTATCTGTACAATCGTTAATGGTGGTGAACTTGGCGAGAGAAAGGGAGTGTCAATGTCCCGAATGTTCCAGTCAGACTTCCGGCAATTACAGAAAAGGATAAAGAAGACCTGAAATTCGGTGTTGAGCAGAAAATTGACTTTATTGCAGCATCATTTGTAAGAAATGCTGAGTGTATTTTGGAAATCCGTTCTTACTTAAATAAATGCGGAGCACCATATATTCCGATCATTGCAAAGATTGAGAACTCAGAGGGAATTGATAATATTGATGAGATTATCCGTTGCGCAGACGGAATCATGGTAGCCAGAGGAGATCTTGGTGTTGAAATTCCGGCAGAGGAAGTTCCATATCTCCAGAAATTGATCATTCAGAAATGTAATGATAATTACAAACCGGTCATTACAGCAACTCAGATGCTGGATTCCATGATCCGTAATCCACGTCCGACAAGAGCAGAGGTTGGAGATGTGGCAAACGCAGTTTACGACGGAACAGACGCTGTCATGCTTTCAGGAGAGACTGCACAGGGAAAATACCCGGTAGAAGCATTGCAGATGATGGTACACATTATCGAAAATACAGAGCAGCACCTGGATTATAAGGAGATGCTGGAAAAAGCAGGTGCACACAGAATGAGAAATGCTTCCAGTGCTCTGGCATATGCAACTGTAACAACTGCAAGAAATCTGAAAGCAGCGTGTATTATTACACCAACTGTATCAGGAGCAACTGCAAGAGTTGTGTCCAAATTTAAACCGAAGACAGAGATTATCGGTATATCACCAAATGAAGATACACTTCGCAGAATGCAGATTTACTGGGGAGTACGTCCGTATTGCTCTATTAATGCAAATTCTACAGATGAAATCTGTAGCAGCGCGTTAGATCTTGTAAGAGCAAAACAGATTGCAGAGACTGGAGACACTGTAGTCCTGACAGCAGGAATTCCTTCCCCGAATATTTCCGGAAATGTTGCCGGAGTCAGCAATATTATGAAAATAGCAGTGATAGATTAAGAACTACTGAAAACGAACAACAGATGAGAGATTTCTTTCATCTGTTGTTCGTTTTTTTTTTTGAATATATTTCTCATTTAAGTACTTGACTGATAGCGAGAAATATACTATAGTGTTCCGTGAGAGAACTACTACAAAAGATAAAAATGAGAACAGGTGAAAAAATGGAAGATAAATCATATATCGAACGCCTGATGGAATTTGGGCTTACAAGGCAGGAAGCAGGAATTTACGGCTGCCTGATCAGTGAAGGAAAGACGACAGGCTATGAAGTCGCAAAGCAGCTTGGAATATCTAGATCCAATGCGTATAATTCGCTTGCAAGTATGACTGAAAAAGGCGCGGCTTATCTGGTGGAAGAAGGAACAACAAAAAAATATGTGTCTGTGCCATTGGACGAATTTTGCCGGAATAGAATCCGGAGGCTGGAAGAGTCCCAAAGATGGCTAAAGAAGCATATGCCATCTGAAAAAAGATCATGTAGAAGGGTACATTACAATAGAAGGTTCTTCTAATATTTTGGATAAGATTCGTAATCTTCTGGCAAAAGCCGAAGAGAGAGTATACATTTCCTGTACAAGAAATTACCTGTTATTGTTCGTGGATGAGCTGGAAAGTCTGATCCGGGCTAAAAAGAAAGTCGTAATTGTGACAGATCAACCTGTGAATTTTAGAAATGCCAGAGTCTATATTGGAAACAATCGTGGAATGCAGATTGGTGTGATTACAGATTCCAGATATGTGCTGACCGGAGAGTATGGAGAAGGAAGTATTAATACATGCCTTTATTCCGGACAGAAAAATTTTGTAGAGTTATATAAAAGTGCTCTTAGTAATGAAATAAAACTTCTGGCAATACGAGAGGAGAACATGCAATGAAGAAAAAAGAACCATTTGTAACAAAAGAACAACTGGATGAAATCATTAAAAAATATCCAACTCCATTTCATCTTTATGATGAGAAGGAATCCGCAAGAATATGCAGGCACTAAAAAGAAGCATTTGCCTGGAATCCGGGCTATAAAGAATATTTTGCGGTAAAGGCAACACCGAATCCATTTTTGATCAACATTTTAAGAGAATACGGTTGTGGTTGCGACTGTTCTTCTTATACAGAACTTCTCCTTTCAGATGCAATGGGAGTAAAGGGAGAGGACATTATGTTTTCTTCCAATGACACACCGAGCAGAAGAATTTGAACTGGCAGACAAGCTAGAACAATCATCAATCTGGATGACATCACACACATTGATTTCCTTGAAGAAGACAATCGGACATATTCCGGAGACGATCAGCTGCCGCTACAATCCGGGCGGACTGTTTAAGATCAGTAATGATATCATGGATAACCCGGGAGATGCCAAGTTTGGTATGACAACGGAGCAGCTTTTTGAAGCATTTAAGATTTTAAAAAGCAAAGGTGCGAAGGAATTTGGAATCCATGCATTCCTTGCAAGTAATACCGTAACCAATGACTATTATCCGATGCTTGCGAAAGTACTGTTCGAAGTTGCGGTAAAGCTTCAGAAAGAAACAGGCATTCATATCAAATTTATTAATTTGTCCGGCGGTATCGGAATTCCTTACAAACCGGATCAAGAGCCAAATGACATCCGTGCGATTGGCGACGGTGTGCGGGAAGTTTATAATGAGGTTCTTGTGCCTGCAGGCATGGGAGATGTAGCTCTTTATACAGAACTTGGAAGATTTATGTTGGGACCGTATGGCTGTCTTGTAACAAAAAGGCAATCCATGAGAAGCATACTCATAAGGAATATATTGGGGTGGATGCGTGTGCTGTAAACCTGATGCGTCCGGCAATGTATGGCGCTTACCATCACATCACTGTTATGGGAAAAGAAAACCCGCCATGTGATCATAAATATGATGTGACAGGTTCCCTTTGTGAGAATAATGATAAATTTGCAATTGACCGTATGCTTCCGAAGATTGATATGGGAGATATACTGGTGATTCATGATACAGGGGCACATGGTTTTTCTATGGGATACCAGTATAATGGGAAATTAAAATCCGCAGAGGTGCTCTTAAAAGAAGATGGAAGCACACAGCTTATCCGAAGAGCTGAAACACCAGCAGATTATTTCGCAACCTTTGATTGTTTTGATATTGGAAAAAAATTAATAAAATAAATGTTGTATTTCACGCAGTTGTGTGTTACAATTAATCTCGGCTTGAAAAAGCTGGGATATGCGGATGTGGCGGAATGGCAGACGCATCAGACTCAAAATCTGACGTAGGTGACTATGTACGGGTTCAAGTCCCGTCATCCGCAGTTGATTTATGAAAGAGCATCGAAGACTTAAAGTTTTCGGTGCTTTTTTTGCTCTTGCACATTTATTAGATATTCATTATAATAAAATCGATGTTTTTAGAGGAACAAAAGAAGAAAAAGAATGAAATGACGAAAGGAAGAAGATTATGGGATTTACAGTACAGGATATGCTTGATATGAAATTATTTCAGAAAGCGAATCTGCTCTGGGGCAAAGGTGGTATTGGCCAGGAAATCCGTGGTGTTACGATTATTGAATCTCCAGATATTGTTCGTTTTATCAGTGGTGGAGAGGTCCTTTTGACAGGATTGAATGCATTTCAGAATTGTTCCCCGGAAGAGTTCCGCAGTTATATCGCGGAGCTTGCAAAGAAAAAAAGTAAGTGCACTTGTGATTAAGCAAGGAAGAACCGTAGACTTCATGGAGGAAAAGATGGCGGTCATACAGGAGTATGCTCAAAAGACAGAAATTCCTGTCATTGAGATTCCGTTTGAAATGCCATTTCGAGAAATTCTTAATACGATCATGGAGCATATTTTCAGTGAGGAAGTTATCAGACTTAAGTATTTTAAGACAACTCATGATAATTTCACGGCACTGTCACTTTCCTTTCATTCCATGGAAAATGGAGTGCAGCGTATTGTAGACATTTTGTCAAAACTGATTGGAAACCCGGTGGCATTGTTTGATCAGAATCTGGAATGCCAGGCGACAACAGATACGAGAATCCGTGAATTTGAAATTCAGCCGGACGCAAAAGAATATTCTTTAGACTTCTATTCAAATTATAAATACCGGAGACAGGAAATTACATTAGAGGAAAAAACCGGAAGAAAAGATCGGGCAGTATCTTGTGCGATTGAATGTTATGTATAATGCGAGAATGTATCTGGTTGTTACTGAAACAGAACATCCGGTCAACGGTATGGATTTTATTGCAGTTGAGAATGCAGTAACAGCGTTGAAGCAGGAATTGTTCCGTCAAAGTTCACTGGCAGATCTTGAGAAAAAGTTCCAGAGTGATATTATGAACAATATTTTTAATGGAAAGGTTCACTCAATTCAGGAACTTCGAAGGGACAGTTCCCTGCTTGGAATTTCTATGGATGCGTCCTACCGTATTATTGCGTTCAATCTCGGATATAGCTCAAATCGGGTCGATCTGAATGACACGGTGAAATACACGAATATATTGAACAATGCGATCGCTATTGAATTTCCGAATGTGAAGATTCAGAATGATATGGACAGAGTCATTGTGATCCAGGAAGTAGATCCGGCGAGAAAACAGGAAGAATATCGTCACGAATTGAAAGAAATAGTCATGAAAATCCAGAAGCGTGTGGCAAGTACGAAAAAAAAGATTTGAAAGTCTGTGCCGGAGTCGGACGAATGATAGAGGGGATTGAACATATTCCGAGCAGTTTTAAAGAGGCAACTGATTCACTGATGTTTATTGATATTCTTGGAGATGAAAATGAAGACAGTCAGTCCAAAATTATGATTTTCTCCGACATGGGAATTTTCAAACTGCTTTGTCAGCTCAGTGATGAGAAAGAAATGATGGAATATGTACCAGAATCTCTTCAAAAATTATATCATTACAAAAACAGCCGCGTCAGGATCTGATCCTGACACTTAAGACGTATCTGTAACACAACCAGAATCTGACAAAGACAGCTCAGGACTTGTATATACATTATAAGACGGCGGCCTATCGTATTGAGCGGATTTCGCAGATCACAGGCATAGATTTTGATAACCCTAATGAAGTACTATCTGTCCGAATTGGCTTAGTTGTATGTAAAATGATGGAAAATTTAAAAAAAATAGCAGTTTTTTGAGAAAGTAACAGAGATTTATCAGTTGTTGATAAATCTCTGTTATTTTTTTTGTCCAATTATGCAGATGCGTATTGTTAAAAAAAATATCTATAATATGAGACATAGAAAAACAAAGATTCACAAGGGAGGAGGAATTCGGATGAAAGCAAATATAAATCGTGTGGTTTCCAGATTAGAAGACATTTATCAGTGTGGTAAAAAGAAGATGGAACGTACACGAGAATGGCATTCTCCGAAGAAGATGTAAAAAGGAAGAGAACTTTTTGCATCTTGGGCAAAGCGCCTTGGCATGACATGCCATGTGGACGAAGCTGGTAACCTGATTGCTCATATGGATGGGCAGGATAATGATCTTCCGGCAATCATGATGGGTTCACATCTTGACACAGTTCCGGACGGAGGCCGATACGATGGAGTGACTGGCTGCGTTGGAGGATTGGAAGTATGTGAAGTGTTAAAGGAACATGGAAAAGTTCCGAAACACCCGATCGAGGTGATTGTGTTTACCGATGAAGAAGGATTCCGTTTTGGAAAAGGACTTCTGGGGAAGCAGTTCACTTTGTGGACAGGACCCTGATGTCAGTGATGATGAGCTGGATATTTACGGTGAGCCACGAGGCGAAGTGATGAAATCATATGGAATCACAAGTGCAAATGTGATGAAAGCCAAAAAGAGATCCAAAGACGGTACACAGTTTTATCGAACTTCATGTAGAACAGGGATCCAGACTTTATAAAGCACATACACCGGTCGGCGTTGTATCATCGATTGCAGGTGTGAACCGATATGATGTGACTGTAGCAGGCGAGGCAAATCATGCAGGAAGTACTGCGATGGCTGACAGAAAAAAGATGCACTCGTTGCTGCGGCTGGATTCATCAACAAGGTTCCGGAAATTGTAAAAGAGTATGGAAATGAATTTACTGTTGCAACAGTCGGAACCATTAAAGTTACACCACATTCCGTTAATGTAATTCCAGGAACTTGCACTTTCAGCCTGGAGATTCGTGACCAGAGCGCAGAAGTTATGAAACTGATCGAAAATCATCTCAGACAGCTTCTTGAGGACATCTGCAAAAAATATGGAGTTACGTCTACATTTGTTCCGACATCTTATCATGATCCGGCACCAATGTCGGAATTAGTAAGAGGAACGATAGAGGAAGCGGTAAAAGAGCTTGGAATTGATTATACAGTCATCCCAAGCGGTGCATTTCATGACTCCCTGATCATGACAAGCGTATTCCCGACAGGAATGATTTTCGTGCCTAGCAAAGACGGAATCAGTCATTCCAGATATGAATACACAGCACCGGAAGACATTGAAAATGGCTGCAATGTTTTGTTAAATACAGTTTTGAAACTGGATGAAAAATAAAAGTCGAAAGACATGATGCACTTTAAGAAAACCTTAAAAAAAAATGCAGGTAAAAACTATGGCAAAGAAAGAAAATTGGTATTATCGGTGGCGGAATCTCAGGAGCAGGACTGGCTTATCACTTAAGCCTCTACGAGGGAGAAGCTGATGTGACAGTATTTGAAAAGGACACAATCGGTGGAGCTTCTACAGCAAAATCAGCCGGAACTGTATGTCTTTTTGATGATTCCCTCAAGAACAGATACTGGGACGTTAGACTTTATGGTTTCGAGTCCTACCTGAAAATGGAAGAGGAAGAGAAAGGTTCAGCAGGATTTGATAAGACAGGAACTCTTGTAGTAGCAACAAATGAAGAAGTAGAGAAGGTTATTAAGACAGGAATCGCTCTTGCAAAAGCAGCAGGATATACAGGAGAGTATATTACAGATAAAGACCGTATCAAAGAAATCCTTCCAGACATTTCTACAGAAAATATTCTTGGAGCAGGATATACAGAGGATGACGGATATTTTGATGGAACAATGATTTCCAATACATATATGAAAAAAAAGCTCAGAAAAATGGCGTAACTGTAAAGACAGGCGTGAAAGTTACAGATGTTAAGATCGTAGATAACAAAGTAAAAGGTCTTACAACTGACGATGGAGCAGAGTATGAGTTTGATGTAGTTGTTGACTGTACAGGTCCATGGAGCAAAATTACAGGAGAAATGGTTGGACTGAACGTACCAATCTGGCATACAAAAAGCGGAAGCATTCTTCTTATGCCCTCCAGGAAAGAAATTAGACTACACATTCCCAGTACTGAAATACCCAGAGTTCTATGCACTGAGAGCAGGAGACAACATTTTTATCTGCAAATCTCACTTATCTATGGATCTGAACAATCCGATGCATGCAGGACAGTGGGATCCAGACAAATTACCTGCAACAGGTGGAACAGACGATTACTTCATCGACTTCCTTCTGGATCAGTTGGATGCTAAGGTTCCGGGAATCGTAGACAGCGGACTTGTATCTTCCTGGTTATCCTACCGTGCAGAGCCAAAGGATTTCTGGCCGGTACTTGGTAAGACACCAGTAGAAGGATACATGCTTTCAACAGGATTTGGTGGAAATGGAGTCATCGAGGTTCCGGCAGCAACACGTGATCTTGCAAAACTGATCATGCGTGACGAGAGCACACCACTTCTTGAGAACTGGGCATTCGAGAGACTTCTTGAAGACTAATAAGCAAACGAAAGTTACCATTGAAAGTAACAGATGAAAGTAAAAAATAATAGGAGGAAACTATGAATATAGCAGTTCTTATTAAGCAGGTTCCGGTATCCAACGATGTATCTGTAGACCCGGAAACACATGCGCTTGTACGTGCAAGCTCTGAAGGAATGATTAATCCGGCAGATCTGAATGCCATTGAAGAAGCAATGCAGTTAAAAGAGCAGACAGACGGAAAAGTTGTAGTATTTACGATGGGACCACCGGATGCAGAAAAAGCATTGCGTGATGCGATGGCACTCGGATGTGACGAAAGCTGCCTGATCACAGATAGAGCAGTTGCAGGAGGAGATACCGTAGCAACAGCAAAAAGTATTAGCAAAAAGCAATTCAGTTATATGGCGAATTTGACCTGATCTTAGGAGGTGCCCTGTCAGCAGACGGGGCAACCGGACAGGTGGCAGCAATGGTTGCAGAAGAATTAAATCTTCCACATGTTGTAGAAATCCAGTCTGTAAAATATAAGGAAGATCAGGCAGGAAAAGTTGAAGTTGTAAAGAAAATGCACGATACAAGTTTCAGGATTTCCTGCGCTACACCGGCAGTATTATCTGTAAACTTTGGCTGCAATGAGCCAAGACTTGCAACACTTAGAAGTAAACGTGCGGCAAAAATCAAAAACCACTTGTTACCTATACAAATGCTGAACTTGGATTTGCAGCAGAGGAAATTGGAATCAAGGGATCACCGACAGTTACTGTTGATTCCTTCCAGCCGGAGACAAAGAGAAGTGCTAAGATGCTTACAGGTACACCGGCAGAACTTGCAAAACAGCTTTATGACCTGATTGAAGAGGAGAAAGGAAAGTAGACCTATGGCTAATGGAATTTGTGTTTATGCAGAAAGTTATAATGGTGAATTAGAGACGGTAGCTGCAGAACTGGTTTCAGCGGCAAAAGGTCTGGCTGAGACAACAAAAAGAAAAAGTTCAGGCAATCGTTCTTTCCGACCATGCAGAAGAACTTGTAAAAAAGAATTAGATAAGCTTGGTGTAGATGAAATCTATGCAGTAAAAGCAGATCATGATATCACACTTCAGGATGATGCAGTCAGTGCTGCAATTGCTGAAATGTTAAAGAAAATCGAGCCATCCGCAGTGCTTGTTCCGGCAACACCACAGGGACGTTCTATTTTCTCAAGAGTAGCGATGCGTCTTGGTTGTGGTATGACTGCGGACTGTACAGAGGTTCTGGCTGCTCAGAGAGAAGACGGTTCTTTCTATATTAAACAGAACAAACCGTCCTACGGAGAAAATGTATTTGTTACAATTCTTACAAAAGAAGGTATTTATCCGCAGATGATGACAGTAAGACCTGGTGTCTATGCAGCCTGTGAGGCAAAAAAAAAGAAAGCGGAAATGCAAATGTAACATTTTTTGATGATATCAAAATTGAAAAAATCTGGAGTTGAGATTCTGGAAGAACTTCCGGCAGAAAATACAACAGACAGTATTCTCGGAGCAGAAGTTGTTGTTGTCGGAGGACGTGGAGTTCTGGAAGATGATAACTTTGAACTTCTCGAGAAATTTGCTGAGAAAGTCGGAGGAGCAATCGGAGGAACAAGACCAATGGTTGATTCAGAGATGATTCCGTTCAATCACCAGATTGGACAGACAGGACTTTACAATCCGTCCGAAGATCTGTATCTCCTTTGGTGTATCCGGAGCAATTCAGCATACAGAAGGAATCAAGGATACAAATTTATATGTTGCAGTCAATACAGACGAAAATGCTGCGATTTTTGGAGTTGCAGATTACGGAATCCAGGCAGATTTAAAAAAGAAATTCTGGAGAACTACCTGACACTGTAATATAAAGACAGAAATTACTTACCTCAATTTTAGAATATATGCATGCTTTAAAAAGCATGACAAAAAGGAAAGCTCATCGCCGGGCTTTTTTTTTGCCATCAGAGTCTTGGATGGAACAATTTGATAGACATGTATCAAATTTAGCGTTATTTTATTTGTTTTGATAATATATAGCTTTTAAAAAACAGATTTGGTGTATAGTAATAAGGTAGTTTGTTTATTAACAAGGAGACTATATGAGCGAGAATACAAATAAAAAAAATTGTGCTCATCGATGGGCACAGCATATTAAACAGGGCATTTTTTCGGACTTCCGGATCTGACGAATTCCGAAGGACTTCATACGAATGCAATCTATGGATTTCTGACGATCATGTTCAAGATTCTGGATGAAGAAAAGCCGGATTATCTGACGGTCGCATTTGACGTGCATGCGCCGACATTCCGTCATAAGATGTATGACGCTTACAAGGGAACAAGAAAGCCGATGGCAGACGAACTGAGGCAGCAGGTTCCGGTTATTAAGGAAGTCCTTTGCTCTATGGGGATTAAGACTATAGAGTGTGCGGGATTGGAGGCTGACGATCTTCTTGGAACACTGTCCAGACGATGTGAAGAAGAAGGAATGGAAGTGTCCGTTATTTCCGGAGACAGAGATCTTCTGCAGCTTGCAACGCAACATGTTAAGATCCGCATTCCAAAGACAAAGCAGGGTCGTACTGAAGTGGAAGATTATTATGCGGCAGATGTGAAAGAACGTTATCAGGTGACACCGAAGGAGTTCATTGATCTGAAAGCGCTGATGGGCGACACGGCCGATAACATTCCAGGAGTTCCAAGCATCGGAGAAAAAGACAGCGACCAAGATTATCACAGAATATCATTCAATCGAGAATGCATATGAACATGTGAGTGAACTGAAGCCGCCACGAGCGTCCAAGGCACTTGCTGAGCACTGGGATATGGCAGTTATGAGCAAGACACTTGCCACGATTGAAGTGCATGCGGATTTTCCGTATGAACTGTCTGAGGCGAAGCTTGGTAATATATTTACAGAAGAAGCATATGCATTTTTCCAGAAACTACAGTTTAAGAATCTTTTGTCCAAATTCGATGTTACTGCACCGGCAAATCAGGTGGAAGACGGATTTGAACAGATTACAGATTATAAGAAGGCAGAAAAAGTTCTGGATCAGGCAAAAGAATCCGCATGTGTTGGAGCGGTGATCTTCCAGAATACGGAAAATGTACTTCCGCTTTTTGCAAATGAAGCGGCAATTGGCGGTATCGGTCTTTGTTTTGATGAAGAGCATGCATACTGTATTGAAGTGACTGAGCAGATTACAAAGGAATTCCTTCTTGAAAAGCTGAGTAAGCTGAATGAAAGTTGCGGACGTTTTGTCATGTTCGATATCAAAGAAGCTATGAAGTGGCTGCCAATCAAAAATCAGAAGCATTGTTTTGATGCAACGGTTGCGGCTTACCTTTTGAATCCGTTGAAGAATGATTACACATACGAAGATGTGGCAAGAGAGCAGCTTAATATTGTAATTGAAGAAAAGTCAGAAGCTTATGTAAAGGTTTGCTATGAAGCATATACAGCGTTTAAGGGCAGTGACTTGTTATACAAGAAGTTAGAAGAAACACAGATGCTGCATCTATTTGAAGATATTGAGATGCCGCTTGTATTTACTCTTTATGATATGGAAAGAAATGGAATCCGTGCTGAAGGTGAGGCGCTGAAAGTTTATAGCAGCCAGCTTGGCGGACGGATTAGTGAACTGGAAAAAGAAATTTACGAAATGGCAGGTGAATCGTTCAATATTAATTCACCAAAGCAGCTTGGCGTGATCCTTTTTTTGAAAAAAAGCTTTTACTTCCGGGAAGTAAAAAAGACGAAAAGTGGTTATTCCACTGCGGCAAGTGTGCTGGACAAGCTTGCACCGGATTATCCGATTGTAAGTAAAGTGCTGGAATACAGACAGCTTACCAAGCTGAAATCTACTTATGCAGATGGTCTGGTCAATTATATTGAAGAAAGATGGACGAATCCACAGCAAGTTCAATCAGACAATTACAGCGACCGGACGGATCAGCAGTACGGAGCCGAATCTTCAGAATATTCCGGTCCGGGTAGAACTGGGACGGCTGATTCGGAAAGTATTTGTGCCGGAGGACGGATACATTTTTGTGGATGCCGATTATTCACAGATTGAACTTCGTGTGCTGGCACATTGTTCCGGTGACGCAAATCTGATCGAGGCTTACCGGGAAGAAAAGGATATTCATAGAATTACAGCTTCTCAGGTATTTCACATGCCTTTTGAAGAGGTAGCTCCACTTCAAAGAAGAAATGCAAAAGCGGTGAATTTCGGAATTGTATATGGAATCAGTTCTTTTGGATTGTCTGAGGACTTGAGTATTGGCAGAAAAGAAGCTGCAAAATATATTGAAGATTACTTTAAGACATATCCGGGAATCAAGACATTTCTGGATGATACTGTGGCACATGCAAAAGAGATGGGGTATGTTGTGACATTGTTCGGAAGAAGACGTCCGATACCGGAGCTTTCCTCGAGCAACTTTATGCAGCGTTCGTTCGGAGAGAGAGTGGCAATGAATGCACCAATCCAGGGAACCGCAGCAGATATTATGAAAATTGCCATGATCGGTGTGAACCGTAGACTGAAAAGAGCAGAATCTGAAGTCCAGACTTGTACTTCAGGTACATGATGAACTTCTCATAGAAGCTTACAGACCAGAACTTCCGGAAGTAGAAAAAATCCTCCGGGAGGAGATGGAGCAGGCGGCATCCTTAGATGTACCGCTGGAGATAGATATGCACACAGGAGAAAACTGGTACGAAGCAAAGTAAGGGGTGGAGATTATGAAAATTATAGGTATTACTGGCGGAGTAGGAGCAGGAAAGACACAGATACTGGAATATTTAAGTGACAAATACGGAGCTTCCGTTTGTCAGACTGATAAGGTGGCAAAAGAAATTACAGAAAAAAAGGCGGAATCTGTTACGATCCGATCGTAGAACATTTCGGTACAGAAATACTGGACGAAAAAGGGAGCTTGACAGAAAGAAGCTTTCAGATATCGTGTTCGGTGATCCCAAAGAGTTAAGTGTACTCAATGAGATCGTACACCCGGCGGTAAAAGAGGAAGTAAATAAAAAATCAAAAAAGAAGAACGCAAGAACACGAATCTTCTGATTGTAGAATCGGCTGTTCTTGTAGAAGATCATTATAATGAGATCTGTGATGAGCTCTGGTATATATATGTGGAGGATGCAGTGCGCAGAAACCGTCTTTACTATTCCAGGGGATATGATAATAAGAAGATTGATGAGATTATTGCAGCACAGCTGCCAAAGGAGATGTTCCTAAAAAGCCTGTGACCGTGTAATTGATAATAGTGGAATCTTTGCAGAGACAATGATCCAGATCGATCAGATTGTAAAGGAATTATAGACAGATCTCATACCTAAGATATACGGAAGGAATTTACATATATATGAGACTATGCAGTATTGCCAGCGGAAGCAGTGGCAATTGTATCTATACGGGAGGAGAGCATACACATCTTCTTGTAGATACAGGAATCAGCAAAAAAAAAAAAGAGTAGAGGAAGGTCTGAAAGCTCTGGATATCAAGGGAGGGAGCTTAGCGGGATTCTGATCACTCATGAACATATTGACCATGTGCAGGGTCTTGGCGTGTTCAGCAGAAAGTATGAAGTGCCGATCTATGCGACAAAAAGGTACAATAGAAGGAATCAAAAAGATTTCAGTATTGGAAAGATGCCGGAAGGATTATTCCATGAAATCCAGACGGATGAAACATTTACACTGGGTGAGCTGAAAGTAGAACCATTCAAAATCTCTCACGATGCAAATGAACCGTCCGGATACCGGATCGGTGACGGGGAAAAAAATCCGTTGCAGTCGCAACAGATCTTGGAAAGTATGACGATTATACCGTGGAACATTTGAAAAATCTGGACGCAATCGTGCTGGAGGCAAACCACGACTTAAAGATGTTGGAGGTCGGTCCATATCCATATCCGCTCAAACGAAGAGTGGCAGGAGACAAAGGACATTTATCAAATGAATTGTCAGGAAGGCTGTTATGTGATATATTACATGATAACCTGAAACATGTTGTTCTTGGACATCTCAGTAAAGAGAAACAATTATGAAGAGCTTGCCTATGAGACGGTGAAGTTAGAGGTTACTTTGGGAGATAATCCATATAAAGGGGACGATTTTCCAATCACTGTTGCAAAGAGAAGCAGTGTGTCAGAGATTATTGATCTGTAACTGTTTTGTAAAAAAACACTGGTCAAAAATGATTGATCTGTAACTGCCTTACAAAAAGCATAGTGTCAGAAATTTTACTGACACGGAGATTACGAGGAGGAACACCATGAAGAAATGTATCATTACTGTAGTTGGAAAAGACAAGGTTGGAATTATTGCGGGGAGTATGTCAGTATCTTTCTGATATTTCTGTAAACATATTAAATATTTCCCAGACAATCGTAGAGGGTTATTTTAATATGATGATGATTGTAGATTTCACAAATTGTACAAAAGAAATTGCAGTAGTTGTTAATGAGATGGAAGAACTCGGAAAAACAATTGGCGTAGATATCCACTGCCAGCGGGAAGATATCTTTGAAAAAATGCATCGTTTGTAATCTTGAATAAAGCGGAGGATTGGACATGATTAATTTTTACGAAGTAAATGAAACCCAGCAGATGATTGAACATGAGAACCTGGATGTGAGAACAATCACACTTGGAATCAGTCTTTTGGACTGTATTGATTCTAATCTGGATAAGTTGAATCAAAAAAGTATATGAAAAGATTACAACAGTTGCAAAGGATCTGGTTGTGACAGGTAATCAGATTGAACAGGGAGTACGGAATCCCAATTGTCAATAAACGTATTTCTATAACTCCGATTTCATTGATCGGTGGTTCAGCATGCAAGAAACCGGAAGACTTTGTGGAAATTGCAAAGACATTGGATAGGGCAGCGAAAGAAGTCGGTGTGAATTTTATCGGTGGTTATTCTGCATTAGTGTCAAAGGCTATGACAAAAAGTGATGAGCTTTTTAATCCATTCTGTTCCACAGGCGCTTGCCTGTACAGATCGGGTGTGCAGTTCTATTAATGTAGGATCTACAAAGACAGGTATCAACATGGACGCAGTCCGTCTCTGCGGAGAGATTGTAAAAAGAAACTGCAGAAGCAACGAAAGACAACGATTCTCTTGGATGTGCAAAGCTTGTTATATTCTGTAATGCACCAGATGACAACCCATTTATGGCGGGGGCATTTCTTGGCGTGACAGAAGGCGATGCGGTAATCAATGTAGGAGTCAGCGGACCGGGGTTGTAAAGCATGCCATTGAGCAGGTGCGTGGACAGGGGTTTGAAGAATTATGTGAGACAATCAAGAAAAACCGCATTTAAGGTGACACGTGTCGGTCAGCTTGTAGCAGGAGAAGCGTCAAAACGTCTCGGTGTTCCATTTGGAATTGTCGATCTGTCACTGGCACCGACTCCGGCGATCGGAGACAGTGTCGCTGAGATTCTGGAAGAAATCGGTCTGGAGCGTGTTGGAGCACCTGGTACGACAGCAGCGCTTGCAATGCTGAATGATCAGGTGAAAAAAGGCGGTGTTATGGCATCCTCTTATGTAGGTGGACTTAGCGGTGCATTTATTCCGGTCAGTGAAGACCAGGGAATGATTGATTCGGTAAATCTTGGTGCGCTGACACTGGAAAAACTGGAAGCTATGACTTGTGTCTGCTCTGTAGGGCTTGACATGATTGCTATTCCAGGAAAGACGAAAGCATCTACTATTGCAGGAATTATTGCAGATGAATCTGCAATCGGTATGATCAATCAGAAGACAACAGCAGTACGTTTGATTCCTGTTATAGGAAAAGACGTTGGAGATACCGCTGAATTTGGCGGATTGTTAGGATATGCACCGATCATACCGGTGAATGAATATGATTGTAGCGCATTTGTGAGCAGAAAAGGAAGGATTCCGGCTCCGGTGCACAGCTTTAAGAATTAGGAGGAAATTGACAAGAATGGGAAAGGTAGCAATTGTTACAGACAGCAACAGTGGAATTACACAGGAGGAAAGTAAGAAATTAGGAATCCATATTCTTCCGATGCCATTCTATATTAACGGAGAATTATTCTATGAAGATATCACATTGTCCCAGGAAGAATTTTTATAAAAAACTGGCAGAGGATGCAGAGATATCTACCTCACAGCCATCTCCTGGAGATGTGATGGATTTGTGGGAAGAGCTTTTGAAAAAATATGACGAAATCCTTTATATTCCGATGTCAAGTGGACTTAGCAGTTCCTGTGATACAGCCATGGGACTTGCTATGGAATTTGAAGGAAAAGTCCGTGTAGTAAATAATCAGAGGATTTCTGTTACTCAGAGACAGTCGGTTCTTGATGCGATTGAAATGGCAGAGAAAGGGATGTCTGTGCAGGAAATCGAAGAAGTTCTGATGCGTGAAAAACTAGAGTCCAGTATCTATATTACAGTAGATACACTAAAGTACTTAAAAAAAGGTGGACGTATCACACCGGCAGCGGCAGCTATCGGTACTGTGTTGAATTTAAAACCGGTTCTTCAGATTCAAGGCGATAAGCTGGATGCCTTTTCGAAAGCGCGTGGATGGAAATCTGCAAAGAAGACGATGCTTGATGCAATGGAAAAAGATTTGAAAGAACGGTTTGCCGGAGAAGAAGTACATCTCGAGGCTGCCTATACATGTTCTGTTGAAGAAGCACAAGAATGGAAAGCAGAGATAGAGGCAAGATTCCCAGGATATGAGATTGTTATGAATCCGCTGTCATTGAGTGTATCGTGTCATATTGGACCAGGGGCAAGGGCAATTGCCTGCAGTCGTAAAAAATTAAATTGTAATAAATGAAATTACAATTTTAATGTGTGGACTCATACAGGGAGGAAAACTATGGAGATTACTGTAAGAGAATTTCGAAGTGAAGATACGAAAGATGCAATTGCCATCTGGAATGAAGTTGTAAATCAGGGAAAAGCATTTCCACAGCTTGAGGATTTGGGAGTGGAAGATGGAGAAGCATTTTTTAAAGAGCAGTCTTATACAGGTATTGCGGTCAATGAAAATGATGAGATCGTGGGACTTTATATTCTTCACCCGAATAATATTGGCAGATGCGGACACATCTGTAATGCCAGCTATGCGGTAAAAAAGTACCGTAAGAGGGCAAGGCGTTGGTAAGGCAATCGTGACGGACTGCCTGGGAAAAGCGAAGGAAATAGGATTTCGCGTTATACAGTTCAATGCAGTTGTAAAAAGTAATACAACTGCACTGAAGCTTTATCAGAAGCTTGGATTCACACAGCTTGGGACAATTCCGGGTGGATTCCTGAACAAAGATGGTGTGTACGAAGATATTATTGTGCACTATAAAGAACTGTAAGTGTTATAGATCAGGTTCACGGATAATGATAATATCGTTTAACTTTAAAATGGTATTTTTTTTGTGGAAGCACAGAAAGATCATCTCGTAGTACAAGAAATATGGTGATCTGCTGTGTTTCTTCCATTTCTCCGACAGTCTTTCCGGCGTAGCGCTTGTCTACAAATACTTCCGCAATTTCTTTAATGTCTGTATCTTTTAAGTCAGATGTCTCCCATTTGAATGATGTTAAATATTTTTTTCTTTCATAATAGTTCCCCAAACATATTTTTCCAGTTGTTATATAGTCTAACATATCTGGGACGAAATCTCAAAATGAATTAACGAAGGAAGGGTAGTTATGAATCAGGTTAAAGTAACAGAGCGTGTACAAAAACAGTTGTTTGAATTACAGGATTTACAATATCGGGATTTTCAGGCAAAACTCTTGCCGACAATAGAGAAAGAAACGGTTATTGGTGTGCGAATGCCTGTGCTTCGCAAATTTGCAAAAAAGGATATGGAAAAACAGAAGAAGCAAAAGAATTCTTGAAAATTCTTCCACATTCGTATTATGAAGAAAATAATCTGCACGGGCTTTTGATTGAACAGATTAAGGATTATGACAGATGTCTGGCAGAGCTGGAACGATTTTTACCATACATCGATAACTGGGCAACTTGTGATATGCTGGCAGTCAAAGTAATGAAAAATCATCTGGATACATTTATAGAAGAGGTCTGCCGCTGGATGGAATCAGATCGCACTTATACAATCCGATTCGGCATCGGTATGCTGATGCGTTATTATCTGGGAGACGAATTCCGGATCGAATATCCCAGGAAAGTAGCTTTGGTTCAGTCAGACGAATATTATGTGAATATGATGCGGGCATGGTATTTTGCAACCGCGCTCGCAAAGCAGTATGATCAGATACTCCCATTTATTGAAGAACGCAAACTTGATGTGTGGACACACAATAAGTCCATTCAAAAAAGCTATTGAAAGCTATCGGATTACTCCAGAACAGAAAGTATATCTGAAAACGCTCAAAATATGAAGGTAATAGAATAAATGAAAAGAAGTAAGAAGATGAAAAATTTAAGTCAAAGAATAATCGAATATGTAATGAAAAGTAAAAAAAGAAAAAAAGTATATTGTGTTTTGGGTCTGGTCTACTTTCTGGCAGTTGTATTTGTTATGAATGATGCCTGGCTATATCAGACGCCAATTGCGAAACTTACGAAGGTTGAGACGCGGATGACCGGAGAAGGGAAAAGCACTCGTGGAACGAAGGAGAAAAAATACGAGCAGAACATTCAAGGAGTTGTTCTAAACGGGAAAAATAAAGGGGAAAAAAGTTTCGTTTTCTCATGAATATACTTATACAGGTATGTTGAAGCAAGGATACCATAAAAGGGGAAAAAGTTTTCCTGAATGGTTCCAAAGATGATGTTGGATCGGGAATACGAGGTGTAAAAAAGGGATACTGAGATTGTCGTATTGCTTGGATTTTTACTTCTGCTTCTTATTATTGTAACCGGAAGACATGGAGCATTGACTGTCGGGACAGTCATAATAAATCTAATTATATTTTTCGTGGGATTCTGGAAATGTGGAGACAGTTCGAATGTATTATCGCTTTGTAACAAATTGGTAATACTTTTTTGCAGCAGCTACTTTGATTGGGCTAAATGGAATTAATAGAAAAACATGGGCAGCATTGTTGTCCACATTGTGTGTGCTCGCAATGATTATGGGGATTTTTGATCTGGTAATGAGACATATGGAAGAACTGGATTACTCCACAATGGAATATCTTGGAAGCATTGATAATCCAGATGAAATGTTTCATGCAGAAATATTATTGTCCGGGTTGGGAGCTATTATGGATGTATCCGTTGCAATTTCTGTCGCTTTGAGTGAAATTGTCCGGAAAAAACCAGATGTAACATTTTTTGAATTGTTTAAATCAGGAAGAGAAATTGGATATGATATTATGGGGACGATGATTAATGTACTGTTATTTGTATTTGGCTGTGGACTTATTCCAATGTGTCTGATTCGGATGAATAACAGTGTGCGGTTCGTTACAATTATTATACTTCATATTCCGTGTGAATTATGTCGATTTTTTGTTGAGAGTATTGGTATTGTATTGGCAATACCGGTATCGATTATTATAACATCTGTTATGATGAAAATGTCTGTAAAGAAGGTGAAAAAGATATGCTGATAATACTTGGATTGATTTTGATTAGCTTGATTGTGATTGTCGGAGGCGACAGAGGAGTTGTATCTTTAATTGCCCTGGTCGGGAATTTACTTCTGCTTAGCTTTGCAATCTGGCTTATGGCAGCAACAGGAGTACCGGTTCTATTAGTTACGGTTGGGCAGGGAATCGTGATATCCTGCATTACATTATTTTATCAAAATGGAACGAATGTAAAGACCTGGAGCGCATTTATTTCTGTGGCTATTACAATGCTGGTTTTATTTTTTTGTCATTTATGTTGTAATATGGAGTACTGAGGCTGGTGGATTGAATGAAATCCAATCTGTTGGAGATGACATTTTATATTACAATATGGATTTGAATATCAGTATGCGAAATGTGATGGTTTCAGTTATTTTGCTCAGTACACTGGGGGCAATTCTCGACATGGCTCTGACAGTTACGACTTCTGTATATGAGGTGAAAAATCATAAATCCGAGATGAAATTTACAGAGCTTGTAGAAAGTGGAATGAAAATCGGAAGAGAAGTGATTGGAACAACGGTAAATACATTGCTGTTTGCATATCTTGGAGAATCACTATTGTTATTTACCTATTTGAAAATGCAAAATTATTCGTTGGAACTTTTGCTAAATTCAAAAATATTGTTTCAAAATTTTGCTTCTATGATTTTCGGTGCAATTGCCTGTGTAATGGTGATGCCGATTGCGGCAGTGCTAATGGCAAAAAAAATGCTTGCTGTAAAATAGAAATTCAACTATACTGAAGAAAAGATTCTATTTTAAATGTAGGAGATAGGAAATGAAATCAATTTCTATTTATGCAGTGACAAGAAATCAGAACATAGGACAGTTACAAAAACTGGAACGGCAACTATCAGGAAGGGGAGTATTTTCTGAAAATGCGTACATGGGAACTGGAGAGTATGAGATCTCTTGTCCGTGAACTGGAAGCGCATAGGGATGAAGTATACGCCCTTCGTTTTTTATTCCTTCCAGATTCCGAGACTTGGAAAGGAATTTGATCTGCTTCAGATCAAGGACGAGCAGATTGTGAATATTGAACTGAAAAGTGGCGCAGTATCCGATGAGACGATCCGGAAGCAGTTGATTCAGAACCGTTATTATCTGTCTGTGCTGGGACGCCCGATTTATTCTCACACTTACATCAGCAGTCAGAACCGGCTTGTAAGGCTGACGAACCATGATCATATTGTGGAGGCCGACTGGCAGCAGTTGTGCGGACTCTTGAAAAATAAAAGTTCAGATTATGGTGGAGAGATTGAAGATTTATTTCAGGCAGAAATGTATCTGATTTCGCCTCTGACAGAACCTTTGAAATTTTGCGAAAGGAATATTTCCTGACTTCTCAGCAAAGAGACATTAAGCGTCAGATTCTAAAAAGAATCCGAACAGAACATACTGGGTATTATAGTTTCAGTGGAATTCCGGGAACAGGAAAAACCTTGCTTCTTTATGATATTGCTATGAAGTTATCACAGAAGCATAAAGTGTGCATGATTCACTGTGGTGAGACCGAAAAAAATGGGAGATTCTGCATGAACGATTACGACGGATCGACTTTTGGTCGGATAATCAGATAAAAAAATCCAATAAACTTAGAAGATTACAACGCTATTCTTGTGGACGAAGCACATTTGCTTTCGGCAGAAAAAATTAGAATTATTGCTGGAATGTGTGAAAGAACAGCCGGTTATATTTTCCAGTGATGTGGAAGATATGATATCCTCAAAAAGAAATTGACAGAAGAGGTACGCACAGAATCGAACATTTGCCGGAAATACAGATTTTTCGCCTGACAAACCGGATCCGGGCCAATGCAGAGGTATCTTCTTTTATTCAGAATATGATGCATCTGCCAACTGGGAAAAGTCAGAAAGGCTACCCACATATTGAAGTCGTCTATGCAAATGATTCAATAGAAGCGGAAAAATTGATAAAGAATTACAAAAGTCAGGGGTATCAATATCGCAAAGAGCCCTATGATGCAAATGATAATACTACCGGACAAGAGCATGCAGAGTATCTGGCAGTGGTGCTTAATGACCAGTATTATTATGACGAAGAAGGGTATCTTAGATCCAATAAGCAGGGAAGAAAAAAGAAATGTCTGATGTCCGAAAACTTTTTCATTACTTGAATCAGGTAAAAAGAAAGTCTGGCTTTGGTCATACTTGAAAATGAAGAGGTGTATGGCAGATTACTGAATTTGCTGCAGGGAAAATAAAATAGATTTTTTCAGACAATAAAAAAGAAAATCACACAAAAATGTCACTGAAATGTTATAATCAAAATATGTATTAATTGATCAAAATATACTGTAATCTGGCTGAGACGAGACGCCCAGATTGCAGGGTGTAAATAGGAGGAATATTATGGGATTAATAAAAGCAGCTCAAGCCGCAACAGGGACGGTCATGGCAGATCAGTGGAAGGAATTCTTCTATTGTGATTCTCTTGATAACGATACACTGCTTGTAAGAGGAAAAAAGCGCACAGGGAGCCGTTCCTCAAATACAAACGGTAACGACAACATCATTTCCAATGGTTCTGGAATTGCAGTGGCAGATGGTCAGTGTATGCTGATCGTTGATCAGGGGAAAATTGCGGAAGTTTGTGCGGAACCGGGCGAGTATACATATGATACTTCATCAGAACCAAGTATTTTTTGCGGGAAATTTAAGTGACAGTATCAAAAATACATTTCTGACGATCGGAAAAGAGATTCAGTTATGGCGGTGATACAGGAAAAGATCAGAGAGTCTACTATATCAACACAAAGGAAAATCACAGATAATAAGTTTGGTACTGCTAATCCAGTCTGGTTCCGTGTAGTAGATAAACGCATCAATCTGGACAAAGATATTGAGATCCGCTGCAACGGAGTGTATTCCTTTTTAAAATTACAAATCCGCTTTTGTTTTACACAAGTCTTAGCGGAAATGTGACAGAATGTTATGAAAAAAGTGAGATCATGCCGCAGCTTAAGACGGAGTTCGTAGATGCGCTGCAGCCAGCATTTGCTAAGATTGCAGAGATGGAGATACGCCCAAGCCAGATTCCGGCACATGCCACCGAGATTGGTGACGCCATGAACGAGATTTTGACGAAAAAAATGGTCTGAGATCCGTGGACTTTCTATTGTGTCTGTTGCATTTAATCCAGTCACACTCAAAGAAGAAGATGCTGAGGCAATCCGTCAGGCACAAAATACATCTATGTATACAGATCCAAGCATGATGGCAGCCACACTTGGTATGGCACAGGCAGAGGCAATGAAGAATGCGGCCAGCAATCCGAATGGTGCTATGATGGGATTTATGGGAATGAATATGGCGAGCGGCGGCATGAATATCCAGGGACTCTATGACCAGGGGAGCCGCTCAGAAGCAGGTGCAGCAAGAGCAGCAGGTACAAAAAGAGCAGAATCGGGTAAATGGACAGAATCCACAGGCAGGTAACCCAAAAAAAATCTGCAAAACAAAGCAGAAGACCCGGCAGCAGGTGGAGAAACATCGTCCTGGACTTGTTCCTGTGGTCAGCTCAACAATGGCAGATTCTGTATCGAGTGTGGTAAGCCAAAAACCACAGGATGACGAAAGCTGGACTTGCAGTTGTGGAACGCTCAACAAAGGAAAATTCTGCATGGAGTGCGGCAAACCGAAACCACAGAAATTACACTATCACTGCGACAAATGTGGCTGGGAACCGGAGGATCCGAAAAATCCGCCGAAATTCTGCTCGGAGTGCGGAGATCCGTTTACAGATGACGACAGAATTTAACTCCCACAGGATCGCATAAGAAGAGACTTTGTAAGGAGAAACACGAATGTCAGAGATAAAAAGAATACAAATGTCCGGCATGTGGCGGTGCCATGGAATTTGACAGCAAAAGCCAGAAAATGAAGTGTCCGTACTGTGATACAGAGATCTCCGTGGACGAATATGAATCGTTGATCGCAAAGGCAGATCAGGTAGTTGCCGCAGATGTAGCATCAGATGTCGAGACTGAACAGAAGAAGTCCGAAAACTATACTGCACATGACTGGAATCAGGATGAGATTGATAATATGGTTGTCTATATCTGTCAGTCTTGTGGCGGTGAAATCACGGCAGATAAAAATACAGGCGCTACAACTTGTCCGTTCTGCGGAAATCGTGTTGTTTTAAAAAGGACAGTTTGAAGGAGCGTTAAAACCGGATTATGTCATTCCATTCAAATTAGATAAAAAAGCTGCAAAAAGAAGCTTATTATAAGCATCTGACAGGAAAAAAAAAAAAAAAAAAAAAAAAAAAAAAAAAAAAAAAAAAAAAAAAAAAAAAAAAAAAAAAAAAAAAAAAAAAAAAAAAAAAAAAAAAAAAAAAAAAAAAAAAAAAAAAAAAAAAAAAAAAAAAAAAAAAAAAAAAAAAAAAAAAAAAAAAAAAAAAAAAAAAAAAAAAAAAAAAAAAAAAAAAAAAAAAAAAAAAAAAAAAAAAAAAAAAAAAAAAAAAAAAAAAAAAAAAAAAAAAAAAAAAAAAAAAAAAAAAAAAAAAAAAAAAAAAAAAAAAAAAAAAAAAAAAAAAAAAAAAAAAAAAAAAAAAAAAAAAAAAAAAAAAAAAAAAAAAAAAGCTTGCATTTATCCCGTCTGTGTTCAGACAGGAGAATCATATAGATGAGATTGTAGGTTTATATGTTCCGTTCTGGGTATTCAATATCGAATCAGAAGCTGATATATCCTATGACGCAGAAAAAAAATCCGTGTCTGGAAGTCCGGGGATACCGAATATACAGAACACAAATATTATAAAATCCGCCGGGGAGGCACAATCTATTTTGAACATGTGCCGGAAGACGGTTCTGTAAAAATGGATGATGCATTGATGGAATCACTGGAGCCTTATGACTTTAAAGATGCTGTACCATTTAAATCTGCGTACCTGGCAGGTTATGTAGCCGACCGATACGATGTAGACCAAGATGAATGCATGAAACGGGCGAAAAAAGAGAATCAGACGGAGTACGGAAGATTCTTTTTTTCGGGAGACTGTCAACGGATATTATGCACTTTCTACGCAGAGCAGTACAGTAAATATCCGGGATTCCAAGACCAGTTATGCCATGTATCCGGTATGGATTCTGAATACTACGTGGAAAGGACAGAAGTACACATTTGCCATGAACGGACAGAGTGGAAAGATTGTAGGAGATTTGCCGGCGGACGAAGGTGCATTCTGGAAATATGTAGGAACAAGAGGGATTCTTATCAGTGTGATCCTTTATATCATCATGATGGTTGTCATGTTTTTGTAGGAGGGTGGGAATATGAGAGAAAATAAAATAACAAGAAAAAATTTTCACCCTGCTATGTGTACTGACATTGATAGTCGGGCTTAGCATTTTGAACATCCCGGTATGTGCTGAAGAAATCCCACAGGATCGCCAACTTCCCAGACTGGTAGACGATGCAGATCTTCTGACGGACAGTGAAGAGCAGGAGCTTAACACAGAACTGGACGAAATCAGTGAAAAACAGCAATGTGACGTCGTTGTAGTGACAGAAAATTCATTAGATGGAAAAAGCGCGCAGGATTATGCGGATGATTTCTTTGACTATAATGGGTATGGATACGGTGATGAAAAACAGCGGTGTTCTGTTTCTTATTGGGATGGACGAACGGAAATGGGCAATTACTACATACGGCTATGGTATCACTGCATTTACGGATTATGGACTGGAATATATGGAAGATGAATTCTTGTCTTATTTAAGTGATGGTGAATATATGGAAGCATTTTCAAAATATGCCACACTTTGCGATGATCTTCTTACCCAGGCGAGAGATGGGCATCCATATGATGTAGACAGCGATGATGATAAGCCAGATGTTTTCACTATGATCTTCTGGGGCGTTGTGGATCTGCTCATAGGATTTGTTGTTGCATTCATAATGGCGCAGGTGAAGAAAAAGCAAATTAAAATCTGTCAAAAATCAAGTTGCTGCCAATGCGTATAAGAAACAAGGCAGTATGAAAGTGACAACAAAAGAGGATCGATATATCAATAGTATTGTGACAAAACGCCTGATTCCAAGAGATGATGAGGATCACGGCCACAGTGGCGGAGGCGGAAGCACAACACATGTCAGTTCTTCCGGCCGGTCACACGGTGGACGAAGTGGTGGGTTTTAATATCAGCTGGGAGTCAATCCCCAGCTGATATAGCCTCCGGCAGGGCGCACATTGTCCGGTGGACAATGGTTTTGCGCCGACCGAAACGGAGTGTAGACTTGCAGAGGCATTCTTGAATATTATACTTAAGACTTAAGTCGAATAATCTGTTTTTGGTATTCATTTTTTTATAAGGGGTATGATACTTGTCTGTTACAACACTTTCGTACAGATCTGATGCAAAAATATTCTGCTCCAACATATGGATATCTATACCGGCATGCTGTGATAATTTCGAGATAACAGGAATGCCGGTATTTCTTTTGATAAAGTAAGTACCCATGAGGATTCTTGACGGAAACCAAGAAGTCTGGCATATCCACACCTGGAATCTGCTGCCTGATCCGGTACATCACATTTGCTGATGCCGAGTAAAATGTGGATCAGACATCTGCTGATGCGGGAGTAGGTTACATTTTTGTTTTTATCAGGTCGCAGAACTGGCTGAAAGTTAAAAAATCATTTCTAAATGTGATGATCCGGTTTGCAATCTCCGGTGTAATATCCAGATATCGCGTCAGTGTATCTTTTGTTTCGGTCAAAAGCTTTGCTTTTTAAAAGCAAGGAAAAAAATCATCTGCAAACATAGGGAAGCACTTGTGATAGCTTTCTTTAAAAATCTTGTGGCAGTTTTGCGGCAGTTCCCGAAGTATATGATCAATAGCAGGATTATGATTCGCATTTTTGTAAGTTCACAATCCTGTAATCCCCTGCCGGAGCGCAGAGGCAGAGCTGAAAAGGCCGCCGAGTGTCTGGTCATGATATCCGGCTCCTTCGCGTGTAATAGTCACCGGTTCGATGGAACTGTTCAGACAGGAAAGAGCTTTTTAGATATTCGATACCCAGAATATTATTTGGCGAATCCAGAATCGCACTGATCTGTTCGGGAATACAGGATAAGGATTTGTGTTGATTTAAATATTCTATAAAAGCCAGTTTTCTTGCGGCAGGAAATGCATTTCCATTTTTTTAAATGTTTCTGAAGGAGAACTTTGTAAAAGCTCAGTTTCTTTACAAAGAACATCGGCAATCTGTTGTAATATTTTTATTTCGCCGCACTCACTTCCAAAGCACAGATAATCTACACAGCCGAGAGCTTCAAGGAGGCTGACCGCACCGGTGGCAAAGTATTCTGCACTTCCGGTTGCGTAACAGACCGGTAGTTCTAAAACTACGTCGGCACCACATGCAAGTGCCATCTGGGTACGCAGATGCTTTGGCATGATGGAAGGAATTCCACGCTGAACATAGTCGCCGCTCATAATAATAATTGCAGCATCAGCTCCTGTGATTTTCTTTGCTTTTTCTAGATGGAATTCGTGCCCTTTGTGAAATGGATTGTATTCCGCGATAATTCCAACAATTTTCATACACTTTCTCCTTGTCACTGTTAATAAAATTTATTATACCATCACTATGTTTTGCTTGCAAATGAATGACCACAGGCAGGAGGGTATGTATGGAAGAGGAACAGATGCTGACAAAAGAACAGATTCTTGATATGCTTGATGCAGGTCAGTACAAAAGAATTAAAAGAAGAACTGGGAAATATGTACCCCGTCGATATTGCCGAGACACTGGAAGATTTTTTGAGCAGAAACCGCTCGTTATGGTGTTCCGTCTCCTGGCAAAAGAAGAGGCCGCTGAGACATTTACTTATATGAACAGTGACATGCGTGAGGTACTGATCGGGGCACTTACCGATTCCGAGTTGGAAGAGGTCATGGAAGAGATGTATTTGGACGATACGGTCGATGTCCTGGAAGAGATGCCTGCGAATGTTGTGGATCGTCTTTTGATGGTTACCGATGAAGAGACAAGAGCCCAGATCAATCAGCTTTTGCAATATCCGGAAGACAGTGCCGGAAGTATTATGAATGTGGAGTACATTGCACTCCGCAAAGAGATGACGGTTGAAGAGTCTATTTTAAAAATCCGTCAGGTTGGTCTGAATCGTGAAACTATCTACACTTGTTATGTTACGGAAAAACGAAAACTGATCGGACGGGTCGATGTCAAAGAACTTCTGACAACCGGTGAATCTAGAACAATCGAAGAGATTATGGATACGAATGTGCTTTACGCGCATACAACAGACGATCAGGAAGATGTAGCTATGATGATCAATAAATATGGTCTTATTGCCCTTCCAATCGTGGATCATGAAATGTGCATGGTCGGTATCGTAACTGTTGACGATGCCATGCTTGTAATGCAGGAAGAGACAACAGAAGATATCAGTATCATGGCCGGTATGTCTCCAAGTGAAGAGACTTATTTTTGGAACATCTGTTGTGGAACATGTAAAAAAGCAGGCTTCCATGGCTGTTATTTCTGATGCTTTCTGCGACAGTGACACAGATGATCATGAACAGCTATGAAAGCGCACTTGTAGTTATGCCACAGCTTGCCGGTTTTATTCCAATGCTGACAGGAACCGGTGGAAACTGCGGTTCACAGAGTTCTACGCTGGTGATTCGTGGATTGTCTGTAGGAGAAATAGAATTTCGGGATTTATTCAAAGTTATATTTAAAGAAGTCCGGGTGGCAGCAGTGGTCAGTGTGATACTGGCGGTTGTGAATGGAATCAGGATCATCGTTATGGGACAAGGAGATGCGCTCATTGCATTATCCATCGGTGGAACTATGATCTGTACCGTCCTGATCGCAAAAGTCGTAGGCTGTACGCTTCCGATGCTTGCCTCCAAGATTGGGCTCGATCCCGCAATCATGGCGACCCCGCTTATTTCTACCCTTGTAGATATCAGCACAGTAACTGTATACTTTATGATCGTCAGCCATGTATTCCACTTATAATAACATTTTGTATTTAATCAGAAACAATCCCAATGTACTGAATTTAGTACGTAGATACAACTTGTCCATGCCAATCCTTTGTATTATAATAAAAACGTTGAAATAACTGAATACAAATGAAAGGAGTCTTTAAGTCATGGGATTTATTGATGATATTAAAGCGAGAGCAAAAACAAGTAAAAAGACAATTGTTCTTCCAGAGACAGAAGATATCAGAACTTATGAGGCGGCAGAGGCTGTGTTGAAAGAAGGAACAGCAAATCTGATCCTGATCGGAAGTGAAGAGGAGATCGCGAAGAATAAAGGTTCTTTTGATATCAGCGGAGCAACAATCGTAGATCCTGCAAAGAGCGAGAAGACAGACGCCTACATCGCAAAACTTGTAGAATTACGTGAGAAAAAGGGGAATGACAGAGGAAAAAGCAAGAGAACTTCTTCTGACTAATTATCTCTATTATGGTGTTATGATGGTTAAGATGAAAGATGCTGACGGAATGGTATCCGGAGCATGCCACTCAACGGCAGATACATTAAGACCAAGCCTTCAGATCCTGAAGACAAAACCGGGAACAAAGCTCGTAAGCGCATTCTTTATCATGGTCGTACCGGATTGTGAGATGGGTGCCAACGGAACATTCCTGTTTGGTGATTCCGGACTTGAGCAGAATCCGGATCCGGAGAAACTTGCAGCAATCGCACTTTCATCCGCAGACTCCTTTAGACTTCTGACAGAAAAAGCCAGTTGTAGCACTTCTTTCACATTCAACAAAGGGAAGCGCAAAACACGCTGACGTAGATAAAGTAGTAGAAGCTACACGCATTGCAAAAGAAAATGCTCCGGAAGGACTTATGCTTGACGGAGAGTTCCAGCTGGATGCAGCGATTGTTCCGTCAGTAGGAGACATCTAAAGCACCGGGAAGCCCGGTTGCAGGACATGCAAATGTTCTGATCTTCCCTGATCTGGATGCCGGTAATATCGGATACAAGCTTGTACAGAGACTTGCAAAAGCGGAAGCATATGGACCTCTGACACAGGGAATCGCAGCGCCTGTCAATGATCTCTCCCGTGGTTGCAGCGCTAAGGATATTGAGGGAGTAATCGCAATTACAGCAGTTCAGGCAATGGCAGAAGATAAATAAATTTCATATCTTTAATGATCAGCCATATGCATTTTGCACAAAAAATATGCATATGGCTGAAATTTTTTTCAAATTAGGGATAGACATTAGGGACGAAAGTCCTTATTATATAAATTAAGAATTCTAATCTAAAAGAGAGGTAAATGAAATGAATGTATTAGTAATCAACTGTGGAAGTTCTTCCCTGAAATTCCAGCTCATCAACTCTGAGTCAGAGAAAGTACTTGCAAAAAGGACTTTGCGAGAGAATCGGAATTGATGGAAGCCTTACATACCAGCCAGCAGGCGGTGAGAAGGTTAAATCTGACAAAGCTATGCCTACACATACAGAGGCTATTCAGTTTGTTATCGACGCATTAACAGATGCCGAGACAGGTGTTGTTAAGAGTCTGGATGAGATTGGGGCAGTCGGACATCGTGTCGTACATGGTGGAGAGAAGTTTGCAAGCTCTGTTGTAATTACTGATGAGGTAAAAGCTGCAATTGAAGAGTGTAATGATCTTGCACCACTTCACAACCCGGCAAACTTAATCGGTATCAATGCATGCCAGAAGTTAATGCCTGGAACACCGATGGTAGCAGTATTTGATACAGCATTCCATCAGACAATGCCAGAGAAAGCTTACATCTATGGTCTTCCATATGAGTACTATGAGAAATACAAAGTAAGAAGATATGGTTTCCATGGTACAAGCCACAGCTTTGTATCTAAGAGAGCTGCTGAGCTTGCAGGAAAATCTTACGATGATCTTAAGACAGTTGTCTGCCACCTTGGTAACGGTGCAAGTATCTGTGCAGTAGAGAATGGAAAATGCGTAGATACTTCTATGGGTCTTACACCACTTGAAGGACTTGTAATGGGAACACGTTCCGGAGATATTGATCCGGCTATCCTTGAGTTCGTAGCTAAGAAAGAGGGACTTGATATTTCTGAGCTTATGACAATGCTCAACAAGAAGTCAGGTGTATATGGACTTTCCAACAACCTTTCAAGTGACTTCCGTGACCTTGAGAACGCAGCTAACGAAGGAAATGCTCAGGCTAAAGTAGCTCTTGAAGTATTTGCTTACCGTGTAGCTAAGTATGTGGGAAGCTATGTAGCAGCTATGAACGGTGTAGATGCGATTGTATTTACCGCAGGTATCGGTGAGAACTCAGGTACAGTTAGAAGTGCTGTTCTGAAATATCTTGGATACCTTGGAATTACAGTAGATGAGAAAGCAAATGATACTCACGGAGAAGAGATTACAATCTCTACACCAGATTCAAAAAGTTCTTGTTATGGTTATTCCTACTAACGAAGAGCTTGCAATCGCACGTGAGACAGTAGCATTAGTTTAATCTAAAACTATTGTAAAAAAGTTATTGATTTGATTATTTACACCCTTCCGTCTGAATACGGAAGGGTGTATGTCTGTAATAATTACAAGATGTAGAATATTTTCCGGACAGAACAAAGTATGATGTATAGTTCGAAAAGAAGATGCGTATAAAAATATTTGGAATAATCAAAAAAATAATTTCTAAAATGTAGTTGACAAACAGCTTTTCCATGATATAATAGACAGGTATGAATAGGGGTGATTAATATGTTGATTGACCTATCCAATGTCTTATCCGAACCACACAGATCTGTTGATGAGACAGTTCCATGTGAACTTAAAATATTTCGGAATGGGCTTGGTGAGTATCCGGTCACTGAAAGTTCTGATGTTCATGTAAAGATTAATTATATGGAGAACGGAAAACTTCAGATAGAAGGAACTTGCAAGCTGACTGTTGAGATTCCGTGCGACAGATGTCTGGAACCGGTGGCGACAGTATTCGATCTGAATATTTCACGCATCACAAAGGGAAATGTCACAGATGAGAGTGAAGTGGAATCAGAGGATTTAGACGAAGCAAATTATATTGACGGATATAGACTCGATGTTGATCAACTGGTCGGCAGCGAGATTCTAATAGGGTGGCCGATGAAAGTTCTATGTAGCGAAGACTGTAAAGGAATTTGCAGCGTATGTGGTCAAAACCTAAATGAGGGAACCTGCGACTGTGAAGATACAGGCCTCGATCCGAGAATGTCAGTTATCCGCGATGTTTTTAAGAATTTTAAGGAGGTGTAACCTATGTCAATTTGTCCAAAGAACAAATCTTCAAAAGCTAGAAGAGATAAGAGAAGAGCTAATTGGAAGATGAGTGCTCCGAACCTGGTAAAATGCAGCAAATGCGGCGAGTTGATGATGCCTCACAGAGTGTGCAAAGGCTTGCGGAAGCTACAACAAAAAAAAGAAATCATTGCTCAGGATTAATAAGCAAGAAACGCTGTAAATCTAGGGGTTGAGGCATTCCTTAACCCCGTGATAAAGCGGTATTTTCTAAAATGTACCCCAATTTAAACAAACGAATTTCAACGGTTATGTATAGTCCTTGTATATAAATTTTATTGATTTAACTTCGTAGCAGCTTAAAGCTGTTTTTTTTGTGCCATTTTATATGACAACAAGATTCGTGATTGGGATTACTGTGGGTGGATATAAGGTTACTGAGCACAGGTACTATGAACGGTAACTATATAAGATTGGAAGTTAAGGATTGATAAAATGAAATTCTGTGGTATAGTAAAACCTGAGTAAAGTAAAATAGAAGTAGAGGGACAGATTATGAATGACATTTTATACCGCGCAGCAGCGTATCTGCTTATTATTGCACTTGGAGTTTTTCTGAAGAAAGTCGGATTTTTTCATGAACAGGATTTCCGTACACTTGCAAAAATTTTGTTAAATATCACGTTGCCATGTGCAATTATCTATTCATTTTCAAAAGTAGATTTTCAGATTTCGCTTTTAACAGTGACAGTACTAAGTCTTTTTGTTGGAATTCTTATGATGTTTATTGCGTTTTTTTACATCGAGAATGACAGGAAAAAAAGAGAATATTCCGTTTGATATTTTGAATTTGTCAGGATACAATATCGGAAATTTCTGCCTGCCGTTTGCACAGAGTTTTTTACAGCCGCTCAGTCTTCTTGGCATCACGCTATTTGATATGGGAAATGCTTTTTATTGTAACGGTGGGGCAAAGGCAGTTGCGGAAGTATTTAAAAACTCTATACATAGAATGCCGGGGACAGAGACAGCTACCAAAACGCAGTTAAAAAATTCGCTGAAGACTATGGGGCGGGCATTGAGTAGATCAACACCGTTTCTTGTCTATTTTGGGATGTTGATTGTTCTGATTCTGGGGATTCCGATTCCCAGACTTGTATTGTCGGTTACACAGATTGGCTCCAATGCCAATGCATTTACGGCGATGCTGATGATTGGAGTCGGATTCAAACTGAATATTAAAAAAAGATGGAATCAGTCATGTGATCCGGATTTTGTTCACGCGTTATGCAGTGACCATATCATTTGCTGCGATTGCTTTTTTCTGTCTGCCATTCCCGCTGCAGATCAGACAAGCGCTTGTTCTTGCATTTTTAAGCCCGATTGCCAGCGCCTGCCCGGCTTATACAGATGCTCTGGGGGAAGATTATGAGCTTTCCAGTACAATTAATTCCATTTCGATGCTGATCAGTATCGGATTGATCACAGCTGCATTGATTGTCATGTTGTAAAGATACGTGTTGATTTTTCCGGTGATGTTTAGTAGAATATTACCAGTAGAGACAGGAGGAAATATCATGTCAGAAATTACAACAGTAGTACTGGATGCTATGGGTGGAGATAATGCTCCGGCTGCAATGATTGACGGCGCAATTGATGCCATTTCCAAGGAAAAAAGAATGTAAAAAGTCATTCTGGTCGGTATTGAAGACGTCATAAGAAAAGGTCTGGAAGGCAAGACCTACAATCCAGAGCAGATCGAGATCGTGAATGCGACAGAAGTGATCGAGACAGCAGAGCCGCCGGTACATGCTATACGCAGGAAGAAAGATTCTTCCATCGTAGTCGGGATGAAGCTTGTAAAAGAGGGAAAAGCAGATGCTTTTTGTATCTGCAGGAAGTTCCGGGGCGATTCTTGTCGGCGGACAGGTGATCGTTGGCAGAATCAAAGGTGTTGACCGTGCGCCATTAGCTCCGCTTATTCCAACGGAAAAAGGAGTTTCTCTTTTGATTGACTGTGGTGCGAATGTAGACGCCAGACCGGCACATCTTCTTCAGTTTGCCAAGATGGGTTCCATCTATATGGAGAATGTTCTTGGTATAAAGGATCCGAAGGTAGGTATCGTGAATATCGGTGTGGAAGAAGAGAAGGGCAATGCACTGGTCAAAGACACATTTCCACAGTTAAAAGAACTTCCGGGAATTAATTTTATCGGAAGTGTGGAGGCGAGAGAGATTCCACATGGCCAGGCAGATGTAGTTGTCTGTGAAGCATTTGTGGGAAATGTGATCTTAAAAGCTTTATGAAGGACTGGGGGCTGTTCTTGTCGATAAGATCAAAGGCGGTATGATGTCCACTCTTCGAAGCAAGATTGGCGCGCTTCTTGTAAAACCGGCGCTTAAGACGACTTTGAAGACATTCGATGCTACAGAGTACGGTGGAGCTCCGCTTCTGGGACTGAACGGTCTTGTAGTTAAGACCCATGGAAGTGCGAAAGCAAAAGAAGTGACGAATACGATCATTCAGTGTGTCACATTTAAACAACAGAATATCAGTGAGAAAATCAAAAGCAAGTATTCAGGCGGAAGAAGCTGCCGCTGAATAATAGAATGAACAAACAAGCAAAAGGAGACGTAATTATGGAGTTTGAAAAACTGAAAAAAATTATTGCAGAGGTCTGTGATGTTGACGAGGACAAAATTACAATGGATTCTACATTCAAGGATGATCTGGACGCAGATTCCTTGGATGTATTCCAGATTGTTACAGCTATAGAGGATGAGTTTGAACTTGAGATCAGTGATGAAGATGCTGAGAAGAAGATCGTAACAGTAGGAGATGCTGTTGAGCAGATCCAGAATGCAACTGGAAACAACTAAGATATTATAAGTGAGAAAGTCCGGAAAAAAGGACTTTCTCTCTTTCTGACTATAGGAGAATGAGCATGAAGAGAAATTTAAAAGAACTAGAACATAGAATCGGATATACATTTCAGGATTTTGCGCTTCTTAAGAAGGCGATGAGTCACAGCTCCTATGTGAATGAAGAGCATCTTCCGAAGTATGAATGTAATGAGCGCCTGGAATTCCTGGGTGATGCAGTACTGGAACTTGTGTCCAGTGAATTTTTTATTTTTTGAACATCCGACAACTCCGGAAGGAGAATTAACAAAGACCCGCGCCAGCATGGTCTGCGAACCGGCACTCGCATTTTGTGCACGGGAGATTGAACTTGGAGAATATCTGCTTCTTGGAAAAGGAGAGGATGCAACAGGAGGAAGGAAGAGAGAAATCTGTTACTTCTGATGCTATGGAGGCACTGATTGGTGCAATCTATGTAGACGGTGGTTTTGCTAATGCAAAAGAGTTTATCAACCGATTCATTTTAAAAGACCTGGAGAATAAAAAGCTCTTTTATGATAGCAAGACTATCCTGCAGGAAATTGTGCAGGCACATTTTAAAGAAGAACTTTCTTACCATCTGGTTGGGGAAGAGGGACCAGATCACGATAAAACTTTCCAGGTCGAACTTCAGATCGGAGAACAGGTCTATGGAATCGGAAAAGGACGTACAAAAAAAAAAAGAGCGCAGAACAGGAAGCTGCCTACAAGACCATTCTGATGCTCCACAAAAAGAATATAAAGTAGGTGTTGTATGTATTTAAAAAGCATAGAAGTGCAGGGATTTAAGTCCTTTGCAAATAAGATAAAATTCGATTTTCACAACGGTATTACAGGCATTGTCGGACCAAACGGAAGTGGTAAGAGTAATGTAGCCGATGCGGTGCGGTGGGTACTTGGTGAACAGCGTGTCAAGCAGCTTCGAGGCGGCACAATGCAAGATGTTATCTTTTCCGGTACAGAGAACCGTAAACCGTTAAGCTATGCATCTGTAGCAATCACACTGGATAATTCAGATCATAAACTTGCGATTGATTTCGAAGAAGTTACGGTAACAAGAAAGTTATACCGTTCTGGTGAAAGTGAATATCTGATCAATGGCAGTGCATGCAGGCTGAAAGATATTAATGAATTATTTTATGATACAGGTATCGGTAAAGAAGGATACTCCATTATCGGACAGGGACAGATTGACAAGATCTTAAGTGGTAAACCGGAAGAGCGGCGAGAGTTGTTTGATGAGGCTGCCGGTATTGTAAAATTCAAAAAGACGTAAGAGTATGTCTGTGAAGAAGCTGGAAGAGGAACAGCAGAATCTGATCCGTGTCAATGATATTCTTTCGGAGCTTGAGAAGCAGGTCGGCCCATTGGAACGGCAGTCTGAGAAAGCAAGAGAATATCTGAAGAAAAAAAGAAGAACTGAAGACTTATGATATCAATATGTTTCTGTTAGAGGCAGATCGCCTGAAAGAGCAGATCCGGGATGTGGAAGCAAAAAATAATCTGACAAAGGCTCAGATGGGAGAAGCAAACCGCTTGTATGAAGATACAAAGCAGGAATATGAAAGTATTGAAGAACAAGTCGATACGATGGACGCGTCTATTGAGACTTATAATCGCAAGCTTACTGAAACAAGCATGTTAAAACAACAGTTGGAGAATCAGATTGCTCTTTTTTGAAGGAGCAGATCCACAGTGCCAGAATGAATGATGAGCATTACGCGAATCGTGCCCAGTCCATTGAACGGGAACTTTCCGAGCGTGAGGAACAGCTTGATACTCTGATTTCGGATCAGACAAGACTCCAGGCAGAATTAGATTCCGGCCGAAAAGCAGAAACACTTGAAAAAGAGAATCTGAACAAGCTTCAGATCCGTATTGCAAGTCTTAGTTCTGATATTGAAAAGAACCAGAATGATATTCGGGAAATTCTCGGAAACCGTGCATCCACAAAAAGCTCAGATCCAGAAGTTCGATACTATGATGGAACAGATCCAGGTGCGGAAATCCGGACTGAACCAGAGATATTTTGGTGCGCAAAGTGAAGCCGGTCTTCAGAAAGAACAATATGAGACATTTTATGCGGAATTAAAAGAAGTATCAGATCAGATTATTTCCTTTGCAGAAGAGAAGAAGAACTATGAATCACAGATTCAAGAACTTCAAAAGTCTCTAAATGAAAAAAATGAGCAGATCCGTGCAAGTCAGAGTGCTTACCACAGAGAACATTCACGACTGGAGTCTCTTAGAAATATGTCTGAACGCTATGACGGATACGGTAACAGTATTAAGCGTGTTATGGATAACCGCAGTCATGAAAAAGGGCTGTTAGGTGTTGTTGCAGATATTATTAAAGTAGAGAAAAAATATGAGACAGCCATTGAGACGGCTCTTGGCGGTAGTATCCAGAATATTGTTACAGATAACGAACAGACAGCAAAACGTATGATTGAATTTTTGAAAAAGAATAAATTCGGTCGTGCAACATTTCTCCCATTGACGCAGATCCGTTCCCATGGAGGAATCGCTCAGCCACAGGCATTGAATGAAGCAGGAGTTATCGGTCTTGCAAACACTCTTGTTATGGTGGAAGACAAGTACCTGGAACTGGCAGGCTCTCTGCTTGGCAGAACACTGGTTGTCGATCATATTGATCACGGACTTGCTATTGCAAGAAAATACAGGCAGTCTATTCGAATTGTAACACTGGAAGGTGATCTCATCAATCCGGGTGGTTCTATGACTGGTGGAGCATTCAAGAATTCCAGCAACCTTTTAAGCAGACGCCGTGAGATAGAAGAGCTGGAGCAGACTGTCCAAAAACTCCGTGCTGATGTAGCAAAGACAGAGCAGGAGATCACGGAGTTGAAAAACAATCGTTCCAGTTACTATGATAAAATCGAACAGATCAAAGATTTACTACAGAAAGCATATGTCCGCCAAAAATACAGCGAAGATGAATGCCGATCAGGCAAAGAGCAAGATCGAAGCAGCGAATCAGACTGCGCTGGAAATTCAGAAAGAGACACAGCAACTGGATCAGGAGATCAGTGATATCATAGATAATCAGCAGTCCATCAATGTAGAGCTGGATACGTCTGAACAGTTAGAACGTGACCTGAATAAACAGATTGAAGAAGGGCAGACAAAGTTAGATGATCTGAAACATCAGGAAATATTACAGCAGCAGGCTTCGGAAAATGCACATTTATCCTGTGCTGCTACAGAACAAAAAAGGTTCTGTTCGTAATGGAAAATGCAGAACGTATTCAGGAAGAGATGCAAAAAATTCCGCGAAGAGTTGAAGGGGCTGGAAGCAAGTAAAGGCGGTACGAGCAAAGAAATCGAGGAAAAAGAATCTCAGATTCAGGAACTGCGCCAGACGATTGAGAATTCCGGAGAATTATTTGTGGAAATTCAGGATGAGATTGAAAAGGCGAAGAAGACACGTGAAGATCTGAACCAGCGCCATAAAGATTTCTTACAGAAGCGTGAAGACCTCTCCAGGCAGATTTCTGATCTGGATAAAGAAATCTTCCGTCTGGAGAGTCAGAAAAACAGTTATGAAGAAGCTGCCGAGAAGCAGATCAATTATATGTGGGAAGAGTATGAACTCACTTATAATCGTGCGATGGAGCTTAGGAATGAAAATTTAACGGATGTTGCGAAGATGAAAAAAGCGTATTCAGGAATTAAAAGGAGAAATACGCGCTTTGGGAAATGTTAATGTCAATGCCATTGAGGACTATAAAAATGTATCGGAGCGATATGAGTTCTTAAAGACGCAGCATGATGATCTCGTGGAAGCAGAAGCAACACTGGAAAAAATTATCGCAGAATTGGACGAAGCGATGCGAAAGCAGTTCACAGAGCAGTTCGCACACATGTTTGTCAGGAATTCGACCACGTATTTAAGCAATTGTTCGGAGGTGGAAAAGGTACATTGGAACTGATGGACGATGAAGATGTTCTGGAAGCAGGAATTCGTATTATTGCTCAGCCGCCGGGAAAGAAACTGCAGAATATGATGCAGTTATCTGGTGGAGAGAAGGCTCTGACAGCAATCTCATTATTATTTGCAATTCAGAATCTGAAGCCGTCACCGTTCTGTCTGCTGGATGAGATCGAGGCAGCGCTGGACGATAGCAATGTTGACCGTTTTTGCACAGTATCTGCACAAACTTACAAAGAATACACAGTTCATTGTCATTACGCACAGACGAGGTACAATGACGGCGGCAGATCGACTGTACGGTATTACCATGCAGGAAAAAAGGAATTTCGACACTTGTGTCCGTCAGTCTTCTGGAAGATGAACTGGACGATTAGAGAAAGTGCAGGTAAGATAGAACGTAGAAGTATGTCATGCAATTGCATGACGCGCACCGCAGCAAGAATGCCTCGGCATTCTTGAATGGCAGGGGGCCGGCCTTGAAAGGAGTAAAAGTATGGCAGAAGAAAAGAAAGGTTTTTTTTTCAGACGACTTGTCGATGGTCTGACAAAGACAAGAGATAATATCGTATCCGGAATGGACAGTATTTTTCAACGGATTTTCCAAAATTGATGAGGACTTTTATGAAGAACTGGAGGAAGTCCTCATCATGGGCGATCTCGGAGTTCAGGCAACTTATGATATTCTGGACAAATTAAGAGAAAAGGTAAAAACCCAGCATATCAAAGAACCTGTTGAATGCAGACAAATCCTGATTGACAGCATCAAAGAGCAGATGGATGTGGGAGAGACTGCTTACGAATTTGAGGAGAGAACTTCGGTGGTCATGGTCATTGGAGTGAATGGTGTCGGAAAGACAACTACGATTGGTAAATTAGCTGGAAAACTCCGCAGTCAGAATAAAAAAGTTGTGCTGGCTGCCGCAGATACATTTCGTGCTGCAGCGGGAGAGCAGTTGAAAGAGTGGGCGAACCGTGCACAAGCAGAATTGATCGGAGGCCAGGAAGGTTCTGATCCTGCAGCCGTTGTCTATGATGCAGTTGCAGCGGCCAAGGCAAGACATGCCGATGTACTTTTGATTGATACTGCCGGACGGCTTCACAATAAAAAGAACCTGATGGAAGAGCTTCGTAAAATGAATAAAATCATTGACCGTGAATTTCCGGACGCATATCGTGAGACACTGGTAGTGCTAGATGCCACAACAGGTCAGAATGCACTTGCTCAGGCAAAGGAATTTAATGAAGTTGCTGATATTACCGGTGTTATCCTGACAAAAAAATGGATGGAACTGCAAAAGGTGGAATCGCTGTTGCGATTCAGTCGGAACTGGATATTCCGGTAAAATATATCGGTGTCGGCGAGACGATTGACGATCTGCAGAAATTTAATTCTGATACATTTGTAAATGCATTGTTTGATGTAAAAGGAGAGCATGAAGTATGTTAACATTAGAAAAATTTGAAGAGGCAAGCGAAATTGTAAAAAAAACGTAACTCTTCCGACGAAACTGGTATACAGTGAAAACTTAAGCCAGCAGACGGGCGGTAAGGTTTATCTGAAGCCGGAAAATATGCAGTATACGGGAGCTTATAAAGTGCGTGGCGCATATTATAAGATCAGCACAATGTCTGAAGAGGCAAGAGCAAAAGGACTGGTGGCTGCATCAGCCGGAAACCATGCACAGGGTGTGGCATATGCAGCACAGAAATTCGGATGCAAGGCTACAATCGTTATGCCAACAGTAACACCATTGATCAAAGTAAATCGTACAAAAAGCTACGGCGCAGAGGTGATTCTTTACGGAGATGTCTATGATGATTCCTGTGCGTATGCCGAAAAACTGGCCCCAGGAGCGCGGAAGTACATTTGTGCATCCGTTTGATGATCTGGACATCGTAGCAGGTCAGGGCAGTATTGCAATGGAAATTGTGCAGGAGCTTCCGACCGTCGATTATATTCTTGCGCCAGTTGGCGGCGGCGGATTGATTACAGGTGTATCCACACTTGCAAAAAATGTTGAATCCAAAGATTAAGGTGATCGGTGTTGAGCCTGCTGCTGCGCCAAAGTATGACAATGGCACTTGCTTCTGGCGAGCCGGTTACATTGGACAGTGCAAATACCATAGCAGACGGTACTGCAGTAAAACGTGTCGGAGACCGCATTTTTGAGTATGCAAAGAAGAACATCGACCAGATGCTGACTGTAGAAGATGATGAGCTTGTCGGAGCTTTCCTCGATATGGTCGAAAATCATAAAATGATTGTTGAGAATTCCGGACTGCTGACAGTTGCAGCACTCAAGCAGTTAGATTTGAAAGGAAAGAAGGCGGTTGCAATTTTAAGTGGAGGCAACATGGATGTTATCACAATGTCTTCTGTGGTACAGCATGGACTGATTCAGAGAGATCGTATCTTTTCGGCATCTGTATTACTTCCGGATAAACCGGGACAGCTTGCGCTTGTTGCTCAGACGATTGCTGACGCCCAGGGAAATGTTATTAAACTGGAACATAACCAGTTCGTTAGCACCAACCGTAATGCTGCCGTGGAGCTTCGTATTACAATGGAAGCTTACGGTACAGAGCATAAGAACCAGATTATGAAAGCTCTGGAAGAAAAAGGATTCCGGCCAAGAGAGATCGGTGCAAAATTATATTAGCTGGGAGTCAATCCCCCAGCTGATATAGCCTCCGGCAGGATTGCAGAGGTGCGCAGTAGAAGTATGTCATGCAATTGCATGACGCGCACCTGCAGCAAGAATGCCGAGGCATTCTTGAATAAAAATAGCATAGAAGAGAAAACCAGAAAGAGCAAGATTCAAAAAAAAGTTTCGGGTTTTCTCTTTTTTATGGGATTTTTGAAGGATTTTTGTTTTGTCTCTTGACATATGAGATTGGATTGTATACAATTATACACGAAGTGCATTATATATAAAGAAAGGTGACTTTTTAGTGTCAGAAAGATTCCAGAAGGTCACGAAGAAGGTTAAAATTATGGAAGAGTATCAGGACCGTTCTCTTAGAGGAAGGGTATTTGAAAAAAAATTGAGGGAGGATATTTTTATCCGGTGTCTATAAGGATTGTGATGAACTTAGGGAGATTACAATCGGTGAGGAGATGGGAGTCAGCAGGACTCCGGTCCGTGAGGCACTTAGGCAACTGGAACTGGAAGGACTTGTAAAGATTATTCTAATAAAGGAGCCTATGTAACAGGTATTACGCCGAAAGACGTTCAGGATATTTACATGATTCGTTCTATATTGGAAGGTATGTGCGCCAGATGGGCGACAGAGCATATCACTCCAGAACAGATTGAGCAGCTGGAAGAAATTGTTCTTTTATCTGAGTTTCATTTGAAAAAGGATAAGGACAAAGTTGTTCAGGTGTCAGATCTTGACGGTAAATTCCATCATGTTCTATATGAAGCATCCAACAGCCGGATTATGGAACATACGTTATCGGACTTTCACAAATATGTAAAGATGGCACGTATGTTGTCTGTAGGCGCAAAAAACCGGGCTGAGAAGTCCATCGAGGAGCACAAGGCAATTTTGGAAGCAATCAAAAAAGGGGATGCTGATGAAGCGGAAAGACTTGCAAATCTGCACATCATGCATGTAATGGAAAATCTTCATATCGAAATTGAAGATTAATGTTTCAAATTGTAAGAATCATATAAGTAAAGTTTATATAGTGGCAGGAGGACAAAGACATGGCGAAAATCAAAATGACAACGCCACTTGTAGAGATGGACGGAGATGAGATGACACGGATTCTCTGGAAAATGATCAAAGAACATCTTCTGAATCCATTTATTGAGTTAAATACAGATTATTATGATCTTGGACTTGAACATCGTAATGAGACGAATGATCAGGTTACATTTGATTCCGCAGAAGCAACAAAGAAGTACAAAGTAGCAGTAAAATGTGCAACAATTACACCGAATGCTGCGCGTATGCCAGAATATAATCTGAAGGAAATGTGGAAAAGCCCGAATGGTACCATCCGGGCAATTTTAGATGGAACTGTATTCCGTGCGCCGATCGTTGTAAAGGGAATCGAGCCATGCGTTAAAAATTGGAAAAAGCCAATCACCATTGCAAGACATGCTTATGGTGATGTATATAAAAATACAGAAATCAAAGTTCCTGGACCTGGAAAGGTAGAGCTTGTGTATACAGGAGATGATGGAACACAGATCAAAGAACTTGTCCACAAATATGACGGACCAGGGGTTGCTCAGGGAATCCATAACCTCTGTGGTTCTATCGAGAGCTTTGCCAGAAGCTGCTTCAATTACGCATTAGACACAAAGCAGGATCTCTGGTTCGCAACAAAAGATACAATTTCTAAGAAATATGACCACACATTCAAAGACATTTTCCAGGAAATCTTTGATGCAGAATATAAAGAGAAAAAATTCGATGAAGCCGGTATCGAATATTTCTACACATTGATCGATGATGCTGTAGCGCGTGTTATGAAATCTGAAGGCGGCTACATCTGGGCCTGCAAGAACTACGACGGCGATGTGATGAGCGATATGGTCTCCACCGCCTTTGGTTCTCTTGCCATGATGACCTCCGTGCTTGTATCACCGGAAGGATATTACGAGTATGAAGCTGCTCACGGTACAGTACAGCGTCATTATTACAAGCATTTGAAGGGTGAAGAGACTTCTACTAACTCTGTAGCAACGATCTTCGCTTGGACAGGAGCACTGCGTAAGCGTGGAGAGATGGATGGCATTCAGGAACTGCAGGATTTTGCAGATAAGTTAGAAAAAGCAACGATTGATACAATTGAGGAAGGAAAGATGACAAAAAGATCTGGCTCTTATCACAACACTTCCGAATCCAACAGTGTTAAACAGCGAAGACTTTATTAAAGCGATTGCTGAAAAGTTAGTATAGAAAGAGTTGAAATGCATGGAATACTGGGATATTTATGATAAAAACAAACAGCTGACCGGGCGAAAAATGAAGCGCAATGACTGGTGCCTGAAAGAGGATGAGTATCACTTGACAGTGTTAGGTGTGATCCGCCGTCCAGATGGAAAATATCTGATTACCCGCCGCGTTCTGACAAAGGCATGGGCACCTGGCTGGTGGGAAGTTTCCGGAGGCGCTGCACAGGCAGGTGAAAGCTCCGAGGAAGCGGTACGTCGTGAGGTACTGGAAGAAACAGGATTGGATGTAAATGGCTGTGTGGGCGGTTATATGTTTACCTATCACAGAGAAAATCCTGGAGAAGGCGACAATTATTTTGTAGATGTCTATCGTTTTGAAAAGGATTTTAAAGAAGAAGACCTGCATCTTCAGACAGAAGAGACTGCAGGATATAAGATTGCAACAGCTGATGAGATCAAGGCTCTGGCTGACGAAGGAATCTTCCTGCATTATGATAGTATCAAACGTGTTTTTGAAGAGTAGAAAAATGAGCTGGCTTATTCGGCCAGCTCTTCCCATTTTTCATATAAAGTTTCAAGTTCAGCGTCAATTTCTGCACGTTCTTTGCAAGTTCCTGACATTTTACTGAATTCGTATAAACTTCCTCCTGCGCCATTAGAATATCAATTTCAGCACTTCTATCTTCCAGAACACCAATCCGTTCTTCTGTCTGTTTTTGAATTCATTGGCGCGTTTTCGTTCTTTTGCCTGCAGTTCCTTTTGTTCCTGCCAGCTTAACTTTGAATCAGAGGCCAAGTCAGTAGTTGCAGAAGAGGAATTATTTTCTAAGCGAGACGTATTGGAATATGCGGCTGTCAGTTCTTCTTTTTTTCTCAAGATAATAATCATAATTTCCAATATAATTTACAAACGTATGATTAACAAGATCCATGATACGTGTTGCAGTCTGATTGATAAAGTAACGGTCGTGTGAAACATAAAGAACCGTTCCTGTGTAATTATTCAGTGCATGTTCCAGAATTTCTTTTTGATGTAATATCCAGATGGTTGGTCGGCTCATCAAGAATAATGAAGTTGGCATTAGAAAGCATCAGCTTTGCAAGGGAGACGCGCCCGCGCTCCCCACCGCTTAAGTCACCAATAAGTTTAAATACATCATCTCCGGTAAATAAAAATGCTGCCAGCACTTTACGGATCTGCGTGTTATTAAGATTAGGATAGTCATCGGAAATCTCCTGGAAAATAGTTTTTTCCATATGCAGAACGTGATGTTCCTGATCGTAGTAACCAATCTTTACATTAGAACCGAGACGGAAACTTCCAGAATCAGCTTTGAGTACCTGATTTAAAATCTTAAGGATTGTTGTTTTTCCGGTTCCATTGTCTCCAATGATCGCGACATGTTCCCCTCGCTTGATTTCGAAGCTGATATTTTCAAATAAAATCTGTGGTGGAAATGCTTTGCTTAAATGCTCGACAATTAAGACATCATTACCGCTGACACAGGAAGGTTCCAGTGTTAAGTGCATATCTGTATGCAGTTCCATCGGTTTTTCAACCGGGGTCATCTTATCCAGCATCTTTTCACGGCTCTCGGCACGCTTAATGGATTTTTCACGGTTGAAGGAGCGAAGCTTTTCAATGACCGCTTCCTGATGCTTAATTTCCTGCTGCTGATTCAGATACTCTTTCATTCTGGCTTCACGGAGCATTTCCTTTTTCTTGGCGTAATCTGTATAATTGCCCATGAAAGTGGTAAAGCTTGCCCAGTTCGATCTCGACGACTTTTGTTACAACCCGGTTCAGAAAATACCGGTCATGAGAGACAATCAGTAATGCACCGGGATAATTCAGAAGATAAGTTTCCAGCCATGAGATGGAATTTAAATCCAAATGGTTGGTTGGCTCGTCCAAAAGCAGAATATCCGGCTTTGTGAGGAGCAGTTTTCCGAGAGAGACACGGGTTTTCTGACCTCCGGATAAAGTCGCGACCGGTTTTGCGAATTCTTCTTCTGTAAATCCAAGTCCTTTTAAAACACCAGTGATCTCACTTTCGCAGGCGTATCCATTTTCACGTTCGAATGCTGCTGTGAGCCGCTGGTATGTATTCATACGTTCTTCCAGACGTTCTCCGCTTAAATGCTTCATTTCCTGTTCAATCTCACGAATCTGCCGCTCCATGTCGAGAATATCGGCTTTTTGCAGTGCGTACCTCTTGATAGATAGTACGGTCATTATTCATATCCTGATGCTGTGCCAGATATCCCATCGTCTTGCCGCGTGTCAGAACAACATTGCCGCCGTCCGCCTGTATCTCACCAACGATCATCTTAAGAAGTGTTGTCTTTCCGGCACCGTTCGGTCCTACGAGAGCTGCTTTTTCGTGGTCTTCTATATGAAAGGAGCCGCCGGAGACAATTACTTCTTCTCCAAAGGCTTTTTTTGATATTGTGACATGCAAGTATCATCCTATCCTCCTTGATAAAAATCCTGTGATTTTTGAGAAATAAAAGATGCCGCAGGGGCTGCGTCCGGCGCTGCGACCGCATAATTCGGGCATCATCTTATACTATTATAACGAAAATACTACAAAAAACAACTAAAAAGTTTGACATTATACTAACGATTGCCTATAATAATGAGTAGAAATTTTTGAAGGAAGGAGGTGCGGATCATGCAAAACAGGGGAATTTCACAGGCAGTTATCCGTAGATTCCCAGATATTATAGATACCTTGGGGAGCTGATCGAGCAGGGAGTAGAACGAATCTCTTCCAATGAGCTTAGTAAAAAGAATGAAAGTAACAGCTTCCCCAGATTCGTCAGGATCTAAATAATTTTGGCGGATTCGGGCAACAGGGGTATGGCTATAATGTAAAATATCTGTACTCAGAAATCGGAAAAAATTCTAGGATTGGAACAGGATCATAATATTATTATTATTGGTGCTGGCAATTTGGGGCGTGCACTTGCGAACTATGCATCATTTGAAAAGCGGGGATTTATCTTAAAAGGATTGTTTGATATCAATCCGGAGCTTGACGGGCAGGAAGTTCGTGGTGTTCCAATTCAGATGATGGACGAGCTTCCGAAATTTGTAGATGAGAACAGTATCGATATTGCAGCATTGACGATTCCAAAGGATGAGTCAATCAAAGTCGCAAAATTTCTGGCAGATCACAATGTTCACGGAATATGGAATTTTGCACATACAGATCTGAATCTCCCGGAAAGTGTGATTGTTGAGAATGTACATTTATCCGAGAGTCTGATGAGGCTGTCATATAATATATGCCGCTACAAGGAAGAACATAATTAAGGAGATAACGTGTAAAGACAGGTTTGTTCAGATTGCATCCTGGCTTTGCACGTTTCTTTCTATCAGGAGGAATCAAAACTATGAGATATTTGCCAGATGCTAAACAGATGAAAACGGCAGATTCATTTACGATAAATGAACTTAAAATCCCGTCCCTGGAACTTATGGAACGGGCTGCCAGAGCATGTGTAGATCACATTAAAGACTGGAAAATTAATTTAAACAAAATATGTGTCCTCTGTGGTTCTGGAAATAATGGCGGGGACGGCTTTGCGATTGCCAGAATGTTTGCATGGGAAGGGTGTGACGTAACAGCAGTTTTGGTCGGAAACAGAGATCACTGCACACCAGAGACTGCCCATCAGATAGAACAGTTGAAAAATACAGGAGCACAGTTTAAGGAGCAGTTTGAGCAAGAAGCATTTGAAAGTGAACCGTATACTTTAATCATCGATGCAATTTTTGGAGTTGGACTTTGCCGGGAGGTTGGAGGCAGATATGCACAGATTATAGAGTGTGTGAATCAGTCTGATGCAGTCCGTATGTCCGTGGATATTCCTTCCGGAATTTGCGCAACTACAGGAAATGTATTAGGAACTGCAGTTCGTGCAGATTATACTGTGACAATTCAGGAGACGAAAGTTGGTCTTGTACTTGATCCGGGAAGAAGTTATGCAGGAATCTGTGTATCCGAGGATATCGGAATTGTATCACTTCCACTGGAAAGAGATGAGGAAACAGTTTGTACACTGGAGGGCAGTGATTATGCAGCACTTCTTCCGAAACGAAATGCGGACTCAATAAAGGAACTTACGGAAAGCTTCTTATGATCACCGGAAGCAAAGGTATGTCAGGTGCTGCATATCTTGGCGCACTTGCAGCTTACAGGACAGGTACCGGGTTGGTGCAGATCTATACTGCTAAAGAGAATCTCGTAATCTTACAGAGCCAGATTCCGGAAGCGATCATTACAACTTATGAAAAATATGATGTCAATGAACTGCATCGCTTGATTGACTGGGCAGATGTCGTAGCTATAGGTTCCGGACTTGGAACAAAGAAGACTGCAAGGAAGATTTTAAAAGAAACCATTGCATATACAAAGAAACCTTGTGTCATAGATGCAGACGGACTCAATATTTTGTCTGAACATATGGATTATCTGTGTGGTGCAGATTGTGAACATTTTATCTTTACACCGCACATGAAAGAATTTGAACGGATCAGCGGTTTGAAGATTGCTGAAGTAAAAAAGATCGTATTGCAGCACTTCGTACATTTGTTAAAGAATATGACGTTACCTGTGTACTGAAGGATTCCAGAACAACCATTGCAAAGCCGAGAGAGCGTGTAGCGGTAAATCTATCCGGCTGTGCGGCTATGGCAAAAGCCGGATCCGGGGATGTGCTGGCAGGCATTATCGCATCGTATCTCGCACAGGGACTTTCTGAATGGGAAGCAGCGCTTCTCGGTGTTTATATTCACGGAAGAGCTGGTGAGATTATAGAGAAGGAACAAGGCGCATACAGTCTTCTCGCAAGGGAACTTGCACAAAAGGCAGGAACAGCCATGACGATACAGGAGGAAAACTAGATTATGAAACAATACAGCAGAGTATGTGAACGAGTGGATCTGGATGCAATTTTTTATAATTTCCAGATGATGAAAGCAAATATCAAAGATGGAGTACAGATGATCGCAGTTATCAAAACAGATGGATACGGACATGGTGCAGTCCAGATTGCCCGGTTACTGGAACCGGTAGACTATATCTGGGGCTACGCGGTTGCAACACTGGACGAAGCTGTCGTCTTGAGAAAAAATGAAATAAAAAACCAATTCTTGTGCTTGGATGCATTTTCCCGGATCAGTGGGAAGTAATGATTGAAAATGAAGTCCGGATGACCACGTACACAGTAGAAATGGCGAAAGGAGTTTCGAATCTTGCGGTCAAAATGGGAAAAGATGCATATATTCATATTAAGCTGGATACCGGAATGTCAAGACTTGGTTTCCAGATTCATGAAGACAGTGTAGATGCAATTGAAGAAATTTCAAAAATGCCGGGACTTAAATTAGAAGGAATGTTCACACATTTTGCAAAAAGCAGATGAAACAGACAAGGCATATACAGATGTTCAGATTGGAAAATACAACTATATGCGTGATGAACTTAAAAAGCGAGGTGTCTCATTTCCGATTTACCACTGCTCAAATAGTGCCGGTATCATTGATATTAAGAAAGCGAACATGGATCTGGTACGTGCCGGAATATCCATTTATGGATTGTATCCTTCCGAGGAAGTAGAAAAAAAAGAATGTTCCGTTAAGACCGGCCATGGAACTGATCAGTCATGTCTCTTATGTAAAGACAGTTCCGGAAGGAACTCCGGTCAGCTATGGCGGAACCTATGTGACAGAAAAAGAGACTTCTCTTGCGACCATTCCGGTCGGCTACGGAGATGGATATCCCAGAAGTCTTTTCTAACAAAGGTTATGTACTGATCCATGGCAAAAAAGCACCAATCCGCGGACGAGTTTGTATGGACCAGTTTATGGTCGATGGGACAGATATTCCAGATGTAAAATTTGGTGATAAAGTAACACTGGTCGGTAAAGATGGTGATGAATTTCTCCCGGTGGAGACTTTAAGTGATTTGTCTGGAAGATTTCACTATGAATTTGTCTGTGATCTCGGAAAGAGAATTCCAAGAGAATACATTCAGAATGGGCAGGTCATAGAACAGGTCGATTATTTTGATGTGTAATAGTAAGAAAGGGTAAAAGCCCAGACTGGGATGCCTGTGAATGGATTTTGCTTTTATTCTTGCATGAAAATATAAGAATACTTCCGAAAAAGCTGGAAATACTTGTAGTATCATAGTAAAATCGGAGTGTGGACATTGTGCAGGTAAGACGTGGTGATATCTATTATGCAGATTTGAGTCCGGTGGTCGGCTCAGAACAGGGAGGGATTCGTCCGGTGCTGATCATTCAGAATGACGTAGGAAACCGTCACAGCCCGACTGTCATATGTGCGGCGATTACTTCCCGTATGAATAAGGCGAAGCTGCCGACTCATGTAGAGATAGATGCAAGAAAATATCAGATTGTAAAGAATTCTGTGGTATTATTAGAACAGATCCGAACCATAGACAAACAGCGCTTAAAGGACATGGTTTGTCACCTGGATAAAGAAATGATGTACAAAGTAGATGAAGCAATCAAAGTCAGTTTTGAGCTTCATACATAATCAAAGGAGTGAAAGAAAGTAGAATTATGGACGAGGCCAGACAGGGAACCGCGGATAAGCTGATTCGTAATGTGTTCCGATACATGGATAAGAACGCCCGGGATATCATGACTCACAGGAAGAATATTGTGGCGATAGATGAGGAGGAATCTCTGGAAGATGCACTGCATTTTATGCTGGAGACGAATTATTCAAGATTTCCGATTTACAGAGGAAGTATTGATGAGATCATCGGTTTTATGCATTTGCGAGAGGCCATGACATGCTATTTGAAAAACAATTACAGAAATGTTCCGGTCAAAGAATTACATTCTTACATAAGACCTGTAGATTTTATACCGGAGTCTAAGAATATTGATCGCCTTTTTAAGGAGATGCAGGCAAAGAAAAACCACATCGTAATTGTTATGGATGAATATGGGCAGACTTCCGGTCTTGTGACACTGGAAGATATACTGGAAGAAATTGTCGGAAATATTATGGACGAGCATGACGTGGAAGAAGAATTGATCATTGTACTTTCTGCCAGTTCCTATATCGCGAGCGGTATGCTGGAGCTGGAAAAACTGGGAGACCTTTTGCATGTTACATTTGACACGGAAGAGTATGGAACACTCAATGGCTTTATGATCGACAAGCTGGAACGTATCCCGAATGAAGGCGAAGAGTGCATTGTAGTATATAAGAACTACCGATTTACCGTTCTGGAAGTGAATGATAACACAATTCAAAGAGTAAAGATTGAAAAACTTCCGATGGCGTGATAGAATAAAGAACGTGTGAAAACAGATAGAAAAGAGGAATAGAAATGTCAGGACATTCAAAATTTGCCAATATTAAACATAAGAAAGAGAAAAATGATGCAGCAAAGGGTAAGATCTTTACGAAAATCGGAAAAGAACTTGCAGTTGCCGTAAAAGAAGGTGGAAGCGCTGATCCGGCAAACAACAGCCGTCTGCGTGATGTTATTGCAAAAGCAAAAGCTAACAATATGCCGAATGATACCATCGACAGAAATATCAAAAAAAGCCGAAGGGGATGCCAATGCAGCAAACTACGCACACATTACATATGAAGGATATGGACCGAATGGAACAGCCATCATCGTAGAAGCGTTGACCGATAATAAAAACCGTACAGCTACGAATGTAAAGAATGCATTTACAAAAGGTAAGGGAAATGTAGGAACACCTGGATGTGTATCCTTTATGTTTGATAAAAAAGGTCAGATCATTGTAGATAAGGAAGAGTTCGACGGGGATTCTGATGAACTCATGATGACCGCACTTGATGCCGGAGCAGAGGACTTCTCAGAGGAAGAAGACAGCTTCGAGATCTTTACAACACCGGAAGATTTCAGCGCTGTACGTCAGGCTCTTGAAGAAGCTGGAATTCCAATGGCAGGTGCAGAGGTTACAATGATTCCTCAGACATATGTCGAACTGACAGATGAGAAGGACATTGCAAATATTCAGAAGACTCTGGATATGCTTGATGATGATGATGATGTTCAGGATGTTTATCATAACTGGGACGAGTAAAACATACAAAGGGGATAAGCTTATGAGTAATTACAAGATTGAAACAAAATGCATCCAGTCCGGTTATGAGCCGGGCAATGGAGAGCCGCGTGTACTTCCGATTTATCAGAGTACAACATTTAAATACAATAGCAGCGATCAGATGGGACGTCTGTTTGACTTGGAAGAATCCGGCTATTTTTATACCAGATTGCAAAATCCAACGAACGATGCAGTAGCAGCAAAGATCTGCGATCTGGAAGGCGGAGTTGCAGCAATGCTGACATCTTCTGGTCAGGCAGCGAACTTCTATGCCATTATGAATATCTGTGAAGAAGGAGATCATATTGTATGTGCTTCTGCATTATATGGCGGTACCTATAATTTGTATGCCCATACAATCAAAAAGATGGGCATTGATGCAACATTTGTTGATCCGGAATGTACGACAGAAGAGTTAAATGCCGCATTCAAAGAGAATACAAAAGCTGTATTTGGTGAAACCATTGCCAATCCGGCTCTTGTAGTATTAGATCTCGAGAAATTTGCAGCGGCTGCTCATGCACATGGCGTACCGTTTATTGTGGATAATACATTTGCAACACCGGTCAACTGCCGTCCGTTCGAGTGGGGTGCAGATATCGTAACATTCTACTACAAAATACATGGATGGACATGCCACATGTGTCGGAGGAGCTATCGTTGACAGTGGTAACTTTGACTGGGCTGCCCATGCAGATAAATTCCCGGACTTACAACTCCGGATGAGACATATCACGGAATCGTATACACAGAGAAATTTGGAAAAGCCGCGTATATTACAAAGGCGACTTCTCAGTTAATGAGAGATTTAGGTTCCATTCCATCACCTCAGAATTCATTTATTCTGAATCTTGGGCTTGAAACGCTTCCATTACGTGTGGAGCGTCATTGTGAAAATGCTCTGGCAGCTGCAAAATATCTGCAGGCACATGAAAAAAAGTAGCGTGGGTAAGTTGTCCGATGCTAGAAGGTGATAAACATTATGCACTTGCTAAGAAATATATGCCAAACGGAACTTGTGGAGTCATTACTTTGGTCTGAAGGGTGGAAGAGAGGAAGCGGTCCGCATGATGGACAGCCTGAAGATGATTGCAATCGTGACTCATGTAGCCGATGCAAGAAGCTGTGTTCTCCATCCGGCAAGTCACACACACCGTCAGATGAATGATCAGGAGTTAAAAGAAGCTGGAGTACAGCCGGATCTGATCCGTTTCAGTGTTGGAATTGAAAATATTGATGATATTATTGCGGATTTGAGTCAGGCACTTGAACAGGTATAAAAGTATTCAAATACCTCCATACTAAGAAAAAAGTATGGAGGTATTTTTTTTATGGAAAAAGAAACAACTGAGGAAAAAAAAGAAATGAAATGAAAGAAACCGGCAGCATGAAACTTGACTCTAATAACCGGAAACATAATGTACGTCTTCTGACAATTATTGGAGAGATTGAAGGTCATGAAGCAGTATCCGGGAATACAAAAGCGACAAAATACGAACATCTTTTGCCGATGCTGGCTGAAGTAGAAGACAGTGAAGAGATTGATGGGCTTCTGATCCTTTTAAATACAATGGGCGGGGATGTGGAAGCAGGACTCTCTATTGCAGAGATGATTGCTTCTATTAGTAAACCGACAGTTTCTCTAGTCCTTGGAGGCAGCCATTCTATCGGAGGAGCGCTGGCAGTGGCGGCAGATTACTCATTTATCGTCCCGAGCGGAACTATGATCATACATCCGGTCAGATCAAATGGCATGTTTATTGGAGTACAGCAAAGTCTCCAAAATATGATTCGGACTCAAAAACGCATTACAGGATTTCTTGCAGCTCATTCCCATATGAACGAAGAACGTATCGAAGAACTGATGCTTAATCCGACGGAACTTGTCAAAGATGTCGGCACACTTCTGGAAGGAGAAGATGCGGTCAGGGAAGGTCTGATTGATGAAGTTGGAGGAATGAGCCATGCATTAAGGAAACTTCACCAGATGATTGACGAAAAATAATCATTCATGTATACTATAGTGTGATATGTTTTGCGCATAAGGGGGGAGTAAAAAATATGGCTGCAAAGTCAAAAAAAAAACTGGCAGAAAGCAGACAAAGAAAAAAAAAGACCGAACAAAGTTTTTTAGGGGAGGAAATCATTGTCTGGGTTACTCTGGCAGTCAGTATTTTGCTATTGATCAGTAATTTTGTGATTTGGCGGAAACATTGGCGATCATGTATCCGGGGCTCTAAAGCACGGCTTTGGGATCGTTGCCTATTTTGTCCCATTTTTACTGTTTGGAATCGTATCATTTTTAATAGCAAATAAAGAAAATAGAATCGCATATATAAAATCTGCGCTTGCGCTGGTTTTTTATGATCCTTACCTGTACACTTTTAGACCTGATCCATGAGATGGGCGGAAGACTTGGTAACTTTATTGCAAACCTTCTTATACCCGCAGTCGGAGTGGCAGGTACATATGTAATTGTAATAATCTGTATGATTATCTGTGGAGTGATCATTACTGGTAAATCTGCTTTAAAGGGAGTAAAAGCAAAAGGTGATCAGGCCTATGGCCGCGCAAGAGAAGATGCCAAAAAGAAGACGTGAAATTTCAGAAGAACGTAAAGCCAAGCGTGCTAAGATGCGTGAGCAGGAACAAAAAGAGCTGCCCAAAACACAAACTCTAACGAAAAACGATCGGATCACCGCGTAACGGGAGTTTCTCTGGCAACCAGACTTTCTGATAAGTTCCAGTCACCGGAGATGAAGGAAATAAAGAGTAATCCGGAAATGATACCGGCAGAAGATAAAACAAAAAACAGCCGGATTTTTGTGATCAACAGGGCTCCTGATATTCCAATAGAAGATATTCCGGAAGAATCAGATGTGACGGAGGAAGCCTTTGATTTTACACAGGCAGACAAGAATCCGACAGACTCTTCTTCGGGAAGTTCTGTTCGTAAAAGTAAGATGGGGGCAGCTCCGGTTGCCGATGAAGTTGCGCGTGTTGCAGCAGAAGCTGCGAAGACAACAGCGGCTGTAAGAACAAAAGCATATAAAAATGCCACCGGTATCACTTCTGAATCGTGGCAGTGAAGGACGTCAGGAATCGGATGCAAAGCTTCGGGAAACTGCTATGAAGCTTCAGGAGATTCTGGCGAATTTTGAGTAAATGTAACAGTTACAAATGTAAGCTGTGGACCTGCTGTCACGCGTTATGAGCTTCAGCCGGAAATGGGTGTGAAAGTAAGTAAGATTGTCGGACTGGCAGACGATATCAAGCTGAACCTGGCCGCCGCAGATATTCGAATCGAGGCACAGATTCCGGGAAAAGCAGCTGTAGGAATTGAAGTTCCAAATAAGGAAAATTCTACAGTCATGCTTGGGAATCTTCTAGCGTCCAAAGAATTTAAAGACAGTACCTCTAAAATATCGTTTGCAGTTGGAAAAGATATCGGAGGTAAGGTTGTCGTTACAGATATAGCAAAGATGCCACATGTGCTGATCGCAGGTGCTACAGGTTCCGGTAAGTCTGTCTGTATTAATACATTGATCATGAGCATCCTTTATAAAGCAACTCCGGATGAAGTCAAATTAATTATGATCGATCCTAAAGTTGTAGAATTAAGTGTTTACAAAGGCATTCCACATCTGATGATCGACGTGGTGACAGACCCGAAAAAGGCAGCCGGTGCTCTGAACTGGGCAGTAGCGGAGATGACAAGGCGTTATCAGGCATTTGCGTCATTGAATGTACGTGATATCAAAGGATATAATGCGAAAATTGAATCTATGCCGGATCATGCAGATGAAGCAAAAAAAGGGCATAAGATGTCGCAGATTGTCATTATTGTAGACGAGCTTGCAGATCTTATGATGGTTGCTCCTGGCGAAGTTGAAGAAGCAATTTGCCGGCTGGCACAGCTTGCAAGAGCAGCAGGAATTCATCTGGTCATTGCAACACAGCGTCCGTCTGTCAATGTTATCACAGGATTGATTAAAGCAAACATGCCGTCAAGAATCGCGTTTTCTGTAACTTCTGGAGTTGATTCCAGAACCATCATTGATATGAATGGCGCTGAAAAATTACTTGGAAAAGGAGATATGCTCTTTTATCCATCCGGTTATCAGAAACCGATACGAGTCCAGGGAGCTTTTGTATCGGATAAAGAGGTGCAGAAAGTTGTTGATTATTTAATTGACAAAAATGGAAATGCCAATTACGATGAAGAAGTTGTCAATCATGTAAATACATCCAATATTGGCATGGTATCTTCAAACGGACCAGGTGCCGATGAAAGTAATGGGCGAGATGCCTATTTTATAGACGCAGGTCGTCTTATCATTGATAAGGACAAGGCTTCCATAGGGATGCTGCAGAGAGCGTTCAAGATTGGCTTTAACCGTGCAGCACGTATTATGGATCAATTGTGTGAAGCGGGATTGTCGGTGGCGAAGAGGGAACAAAACCGCGCAAAATCCTCATGACACCAGAAGAATTTGAACAATACATACAAAATATAAATACTACTGAATAATCAGGGGAGGTCAGTATAGACAATGAAATGCAGGTATTGTAAGGCAGAAATACCAGAAGGGGAATTATATTGTAAAAAAAAATGTGGGCGAGAGGTACAGATTGTACCAGATTACAATCCACTTGAAGAAATGTTAACGGCTCAGATCCAATTAGATGGCAATGAGCAGGAATCGGAGCTCGATCAATATATAAATCAAAAACGCAGAAATAATAACAGGACAGGACAATCTGCTGGCAGAAATACAGGAAGAAATGCATCACGAACAACAGCGGCTATGACTGGAAGAAGAATGACCGGGAATACTACGGGGCAGATGCTAACTGAAAAGTAAAGAAGAAAACGGCAGAGCGCAAAAAGCAGCAAGAAAGAAAGCTTTGCGCAGAAAAAAGACGGATCGTCCTGCTTATTATGGCTGCAATCGTAGTATTGGCAGGTGCCGGATTCTATGTTATATATCAGAATTCCTATAACGGGATTATGAAAAAAAGCACAAAAAGCCGCGCAGTCAAAAGATTATACCACTGCAGAAGCTTATTATAAACAGGCAATTTCCAAAAATACTAAAAAAAAGCAGATGCTTACACAGGTCTTGCAGATGTTTATCAGTCACAGGATAAGACAGATGAAGGTACAACATTATTTGAAGAAGCAGTTAGCAAGCAATCTGGTAATGTTGAACTTTATAAAGCTTGTATGGATTTTTATTTGAAATCAGATCAGAACATGGAAATTCCAGAACTTTTGGATTCTGTCAATGACTCCATGTTGGAGAAATTAAGCGATTATGTTGTAGATGAACCAAAGTTCAGTCTGGAGGATTCTACGACTTATGATGATGTCCAAAAAATTACTTCTGACTGCAGATAAAGATACAATCTACTATACAACGGATGGTACAGATCCTGATCTGACAAGTACGAAGTACACTAGTGAAGGCATACAGATCAGCGAGGGTGAGACAACCATAAAAGCAATTGCTGTCAACAAAAAAGGGGTGCCGAGTGCAATCGGTAAGAAGACTTACACGGTAGAATTCCTGTAGAAGATGCACCGGCGGTCTCCCCGTCAACAGGACAGTACGATGAAGCAGTTCAGATTGAAGTAAAAGTACCGGATGGATATACTGCATATTACACGACAGACGGTACAGACCCGACAACAGCATCTACAAAATATACCGGGCCAATCGACATGCCAAAGGGAGAAACTCTTTTTAAAGTCGTACTTGTCAATGGAAAAGGGCGTATGAGTGGTATTACCACTAGAAATTATATGTATGATAATCAATAATTGTTATCTTATTATGTAAAAAAAGAAAAAAATTACCAGAAAAAATATTGCGTTAAATTATTATCAATGTTATAATGTAACTGTGATAAAAATTTAACGCAATTATTTTATGGAGGAGAAAAATCATGGCAAGATTTACATTACCAAGAGACATTTATCATGGAGAAGGAGCTTTAGAAGAGCTGAAGAACTTAAAAGGTAAAAAGGCAATCGTTGTTGTTGGTGGCGGCGCAATGAAACGCCAGGGATTCCTTGCAAAAGTTGAAGACTACTTGAAAGAAGCTGGAATGGAAGTTGCTCTTTTTCGAAGGTGTAGAACCAGACCCGTCTGTTGAAACTGTAATGAAAGGTGCAAAGGCTATGCAGGAATTCGAGCCTGACTGGATCGTAGCTATGGGTGGTGGATCACCGATTGATGCAGCAAAAAGCTATGTGGGCTTTCTATGAGTATCCGGAAATAACATTTGAAGATCTGATTACACCATTCAGTTTCCCGGAATTAAGACAGAAAGCAAAATTTGCAGCAATCCATTCAACCTCCGGAACTGCAACTGAAGTAACAGCATTTTCTGTTATCACAGATTATGCAAAAGGAATCAAGTACCCCTCTGGCAGATTTTAACATCACACCAGATGTTGCAATTGTTGACCCGGCTCTTGTAGCTGAACTTCCTGTAAAGCAGGTTGCTTACACAGGTATGGATGCCTTGACACATGCGATTGAAGCATATGTATCTACATTGAACTGTTCATATACAGATCCGCTTGCACTCAAAGCAATTGAGATGGTATTTGATTATCTTCCGGCATCCTACAGATGCAATATGGAAGCAAGAGCAAAAAATGCACGATGCACAGTGTCTGGCTGGAATGGCATTCTCTAATGCATTACTTGAATCGTACATTCTATGGCTCATAAAACAGGAGCAGCATTTTCTACCGGTCACATTCCACATGGATGTGCAAATGCAATCTATCTTCCTTATGTGATCAAATATAATGCGAAAGATCCGGTAGCAGCTAAGAGATATGCTGAAATTGCAAGATTTGTAGGACTTGGTGGAGCATCTGAAAAGCACTCATCAACAGTCTTTGTGAGAAGATCAATGAATTCAATGTTATCTTAAATATTCCGGCTACATTAAAGGATTTCGGAATCAAAGAAGATGAATTTAAAGAAAAAATTGCTACAATCTCTGAAAATGCTGTTGGAGATGCATGTACAGGTTCTAATCCAAGAACAATTGATCCAGCTACAATGGAAAGACTGTTTACATGTATTTATTATGGAACAGAAGTTGATTTTTAATTAACAACAATGTTAAAAAAAAAATAATTTTAATAAAATAATGATGAAACGGCAGGTATTATAATAATATTTGCCGTTTTTTTGGTGCGGTTTTCAGAATTTATTTAGAAATTAAATTCACAGCAAGTTACTTGATATTTTCATAACAATGTTGTATCATTATATAGATGATTATTATTATTCCCGGTATTTCAATGGGGGTTAGAATTAGGAGGAAGCAAGATGTATAAGATATTAAAAGCTGAAAAATTAGCTGACAAGATTTATCTTATGGATGTTGAGGCACCACGTGTTGCAAGACACTGCCAGCCTGGACAGTTCGTTATCGTTAAGATGGACGATAAGGAGAACGTATCCCACTTACAATCTGTGACTATGACAGAGAAGCAGGTACTATTACAATCGTATTCCAGGAAGTCGGAGCATCTACTGTAAAGATGGCTGACTTAAAGGCCGGGGGATTCATTCCGTGATTTCACTGGACCTCTTGGTTGTGCTTCAGAGCTCGTTGAAGAAGACATAGAAGACTTGAAAAAAGAAAAAAATCTTATTCGTAGCAGGTGGAGTTGGAGCTGCTCCTGTATATCCACAGGTAAAATGGTTACATGAACACGGCGTAGCAGCAGATGTTATTGTCGGAGCAAAGACAAAAAAGATATGCTGATCCTTGAAGATGCTATGGAAGCTGTATCTGGTAACTATTACCCATGTACAGATGATGGTTCCTACGGACATGCCGGAATGGTTACAACAATGGTCGAAGAACTTGTAAATAATGGAAACAAATATGATGTATGTATTGCAATCGGTCCAATGATCATGATGAAATTTGTCTGTCTCCTTACAAAGAAACTGGAGATCCCGACAGTTGTCAGCATGAACCCAATCATGGTTGATGGTACAGGAATGTGCGGTGCCTGCCGTCTGATCGTTGGAGACGAAGTGAAATTCGCATGCGTAGACGGACCAGAGTTTGACGGACATCTCGTTGATTTTGATAACGCTATGAAGAGACAGCAGCTTTACAAGACAGAAGAAGGTCGTGCAATGCTGAAATTACAGGAAGGTGACACTCATCATGGTGGATGCGGAAACTGCGGAGGTGACAAATAATGGCAAATGTATTAGAGAGAGTTCCTGTAAGAGAACAGGATCCAAAAGTAAGAGCAACAAACTTCGAAGAAGTATGTTATGGATATAACAAAGAAGAAGCAATGGAAGAGGCACAGCGCTGTATCAACTGTAAGAATGCAAGATGTATCCAGGGCTGTCCTGTATCTATCAATATTCCAGGATTTATTAGTCATGTAAAAGAAGGTAATATTGAGGAAGCTTATAAAGTAATCGGAGAGTCCTCAGCACTTCCTGCTGTATGTGGCCGTGTATGTCCACAGGAGAGCCAGTGCGAGGGCAAATGTGTCCGCGGAATCAAAGGTGACCCGATTTCAATCGGTAAACTGGAAAGATTCGTTGCTGATTACGCTCTTTGAGCATGACATTAAACCTGCAAAACCTGAGAAGACAAATGGACATAAAGTTGCTGTTATCGGTTCTGGTCCGTCCGGACTTACCTGCGCAGGTGATCTTGCAAAGGCCGGATATGATGTAACCGTATTTGAAGCTCTTCATGAACTTGGTGGAGTTCTTGTTTATGGTATTCCGGAATTCCGTCTTCCAAAAAGAGAAAGTCGTAAAGAAAGAAATCGAAAAAGTAAAAAAAATTAGGTGTACATTTTGAGCCAAACGTTGTTATCGGTAAATCCACAACGATCGACCAGCTAATCGAAGATGAAGGATTTGAGGCTGTATTTATCGGTTCCGGTGCAGGACTTCCGATGTTTATGGGTATCCCGGGTGAGAATGCAAGCGGTGTATTCTCTGCAAACGAGTACCTGACAAGAAGTAATCTCATGAAGGCATTTGATGATAACTACGATACACCGATCGCAGCCGGCAAAAAGGTTGCTGTTGTAGGCGGCGGAAACGTAGCAATGGATGCTGCCAGAACAGCACTTCGTCTTGGAGCAGAAGTACATGTAATCTACCGTCGTGGCGAGGAAGAACTTCCTGCCAGAGTCGAAGAAGTACATCATGCAAAAAAAGAAGAGGGCGTTATCTTTGATCTTCTTACAAATCCAAAAGAAATTCTTGCAGATGAGAATGACTGGGTAAAAGGAATGAAGGTTGTTAAGATGCAGCTTGGAGAGCCTGATGCATCAGGAAGACGACGTCCGGAAGAAATTCCAGGATCAGAGTACGAGATTGAACTTGATACAGTTATCATGTCTCTTGGAACATCTCCAAACCCATTGATCGCTTCTACAACAAAAGGTCTTGAGACAAACAAGAGAAAATGTATTGTTGCAGAAGAAGAAAATGGACAGACATCAAAAGCATGTGTATTCGCTGGCGGAGATGCTGTAACAGGAGCAGCAACAGTAATCCTTGCTATGGGTGCCGGAAAAGCCGGAGCAAAAGGAATTCATGAATTATTAAGCAACAAATAAATTCTTGAATGGGGACGTAGTAAAACTTTAAAATGCTACGTCTCCATCATTGATTAAGGGTGTCCCTTTTTTCATAAAAGGGGTGCCCTTAATTTATGAAGTTGACTTTTTATTGACACTTCTAAGTCTTTTTGTATAAAATAATATTAGAATTAGTTGCGCCTAACCTCCGCAGATTAATTTAATACGGTTATTCTAGGATATCGAGATTCTGAATATAATACTAATAGATAATAAAAAGGAGTGTTTGATACATGACAATTTTCTGGGGACTAATGATACCGTTCATCGGAACAACTCTTGGGGCATTATGCGTATTATTTATAAAAAATGAATTAAAACCTGTGATTCAAAAGTCTTTACTTGGTTTTGCAGCGGGAGTTATGGTTGCGGCCTCTGTATGGTCACTTTTAATTCCAGCTATGGAAATGTCTGATCATCTGGGACAACTGGCATTTTTACCGGCTGCTGTTGGCTTTCTTGTCGGCATTGTATTTCTTCTTGCATTGGACCGCCTCATTCCACATCTGCATCTTGGGAGTGAAGAATCAGAAGGTCCTAAAGCTTCATTAAAGAAATCGACGATGCTGATCTTGGCAGTTACAATTCACAATATTCCGGAAGGAATATCTGGTGGCGCAGTATTTGCAGGACTTCTTATGAATAATTCAAAAGTGACACTTGCCGGAGCATTTGCACTGTCTATCGGCATAGCAATTCAAAATGTACCAGAAGGCTTTATTGTTTCACTGCCTGTCAGAAGTGAAAAAAGGGCGGATAAAAGCTTTTTTTATATGGTATGTTTTCTGGGATTGTGGAACCAATTGGTGGTGGTATAACAATTTTGCTTGCATCTAAAATTACACCTGTATTGCCGTATCTACTTGCATTTGCAGCAGGTGCTATGATTTATGTTGTAGTGGAAGAGTTAATTCCGGAATCATCTGAAGGAACCCATAGCAATGTCGGCACAATAGGTTTTTCGCTTGGGTTTGTATTAATGATGATATTAGATGTAGCGTTGGGCTAGAAAGCATAAAGATGAATAAAAGGAGAACATGTTCGATAAAGTAACATGTTCTCCTTTATTCTTTTAATTTATAAACTTACACTAGTTATGACGATTGATAACAGAATGTAAAAAATCTCATTTACTTGTGATAGGGTTCATGATTTATAATTCGATAACTGCGATATATCTGTTCCAATAAGATCACACGCATTAATTGGTGAGGAAACGTCATTTTTTTGAAAAACTGAGTGCATAGTCTGAGCGTTTTAAAACTTCTTTGCCAAGACCAATAGAGCCGCCTATAATAAAAATAATATGACTGATGCCTTGAACGCCAAGCGTGTCGACTTTTTCGGAAAGTTCTTCAGAGGTCAGCATTTTGCCACGAATTTCCAATGTAATTACATATGAATCTTCTTTGACATATTTCAGGATTCGTTCGCCTTCTTTATCTCGGATTGCATTTTCAACAGTCTCGCTTGCGTGATCCGGCGTCTTTTCGTCAGCAACTTCGACAATCTCAAGCTTACAATAACGTCCGAGCCTCTTACTGTATTCTGCAATAGCATCTTTTAAATACTTTTCTTTTTATTTTTCCAACGGTAATTAAAGTAATTTTCATAAATGTCTCCAGTCAAAAAATATCTTCCGTAAAAAATAGCTGGATATTATTCGTCCCAGCCCTCGTAAAACCGGATATTTACAGAAATGTTACGAATAAATTCCCCTTCTTTTAAGTCAATATCTTCCTCGTCAGATACATACGGGATGAATGGATCTTCTTCTGTAAGTTCCAGACTCAGCCAGTTTCTGGCGGCCTCATTGGCATCATCTATGGCATCATCTATCGTGTCACCTTCTCCGTAACAACATTCTAAATCAGGGAAATAGCCCTTGTATTTTCCATCTTTTTCTTCATGAAATACTGCTGGATATATAAATTTCATTTTTCTGTCCTTTCTAAACTCTTATAAGTCTTTTTACATTATATCACGACTTGACAGGAATACAATAGCAAACACTTTTTAATTATTCTTTCATTTTTTTTCTGTGATTCACTAAGTTATTCTGCACAAGATATGCTATGATATACTTATAATATTAAAATTGAATTCAGGAGGTTCTAGAACAATGACAAGAGCAGGCGAACGTAAGATTGCAAAAAAGAACAGGTAAATGGCGGAGCAGGTCATGTGCTTATGGCGGCTCTTTTAAATGAAGAAGAACGAGGAGGAGAGCATTGCCGTATATTTTCTCAGGTAACCATTGAGCCAGGCTGTGAACTTGGTTATCATGAGCATCACGGAGAAACTGAGACTTATTATGTACTTTCCGGCAGTGCGACTTATATGGACAACGATAAAGAATACGAGATCAAAACCGGCGATGTTACATTTTGCAAAGATGGAGACGGACATGGAATTAAGAATCACGGAACAGAACCAATTGTATTTGTAGCACTTGTATTAAAAAAATAAAAATCTTTTTTATCTTATAAAGAGGTAATTACAGGAGGAAGCTTATGAAATTTTTATTTGCTTCAGATTCATTTAAAGGGGAGTTTATCTTCGCAAAAGACAGCAGAACTTCTGGCAAAAAAGCAGCCCGGGAGATATTTCCGGACTGTCAATGTGACAGCATTGTCGTTGCAGACGGTGGCGAAGGTACAACAGCAGCAGTACTTGCGGCTACAAATGGAAAAAAAATTACCTGTGCAAGTTCATGGACCTCTCTGGGAGGATATTACAAGTAATTATGGCATGCTGGATGAAAATCGTGCAGTAATGGAAATGGCTGCAGCTTCCGGACTGCCTCTCGTTCCAGAAGAGAAAAGAGATCCACGCTATACTACATCTTATGGAACTGGAGAAATGATTGCAGATGCTCTTAGAAGAGGATTCCGGGATATATCCATAGCCATCGGCGGCTCTGCTACAAACGATGGTGGAATCGGCTGTATACGCGCCCTGGGTGGAAAATTTTTAGATGAGAATAATCAGGAATTAAATGGGTGCGGCGAGGATTTGATGAAAATTAGAAAGATAGATCTTTCTGGACTGAATCCATTGATAAAAGAATGTAAATTCACGGTAATGTGTGATGTCACAAATCCGCTTTGCGGAAAAGACGGAGCTACTTATACATTTGGCAGACAGAAAGGTGCAACCCCTGAGATTCAAAATAATCTGGAAGCTGGTATGTGTAATTACCGGGACATTATTAAAGAGCAATTTGATCTGGATATGGATAATATACCGGGTTCCGGAGCAGCTGGTGGTCTCGGGACTGCTCTTATGGTATTTTTAAACGGAACATTGAAATCTGGAATTGAGACGGTACTTGATCTTGTGGATTTCGATGAACATCTGAAAGATGTCGATATTGTCGTAACCGGAGAAGGCGCTACAGACTGGCAGTCTGTATTTGGCAAAGTCATGCAGGGAGTTGGTGTACACTGCAAAAAGCACCATATACCAGCTGTAGCGATTATCGGAAGTATGGGAAGCGGTGCAGAAGATATCTTCGATTATGGAATTGAATCTATTATCACAACGGTAAATAATATTATGCCTCTGTCTGATGCTTTAAATCATGCTGAAGAATTATATCTTGGTGCAGCAAGACGAATGTTCCGGCTCTTAAAAGCAGGCATGCAGATGCGTTAACATATAAATTGTTATATTTTATGATATTCTTGAATGAACTTGATCATCTTACGAACGGCAGTACTCTTTGCAGTGCTGCCATTCGTGACTAAATAAATTCTCCGAAGGGGCAGTTTTTCTTCCAACGGAATCTGATATACATCACCTTTGGTCAAAGCTAGTTCAGCCATTTTCTTAGGATAAAAACCGATTCCAAGGTTATGAGTAATCAAAGGAAGCATCTGATCGGTTGTCGCGGTCTCCATATCCGGTGCAAAGGAAAGTCCCTGTTCCAGAAAAAAACTGTTATATAATTCTCTTGTACTGCTATTTTCATCAAGACTAATAAATGGAAGAGAAGCAATATCTTCAAGCTTCTGGGTATGTTCTGCAAGCTTTTTTGTATTTTTCTCCCTCCGATTAGTATTTCGCGGTAAGAGGCAAGAGGTATTTTCTCCAGTGGACTTTTTGATGTCAAGTGGTGTTGTCACCGCAGCAAAATCCACAATATCACTTCTAATGCCTGAATTGCCTGTGGCGTTGAATGATTCGAAATACGAAGTCTGACATGCGGATATTGTTCATGAAATTTTTCAAGTCTTGAAAGTAGTACCAGTCTCAGCGCGTTTTCGCTGGCACCGATGGATACTAATCCATTCTCCAGTTCACCATTCTGACGGATTTCTTCTTCGCCAATCTGTAACTGTTCATATGCAATTGCTACATGCTCATATAATTTCTTTCCCTCTGGTGTTAACGAAATACCACGGTTAGACCGTAGGAAAAGAGTGCATTTTAATTTTGCTCCAGGATATTCATGCAGCGTGTAATATTGGGCTGATTGTTGCCAAGCATTTTTGCTGCTTTTGTAAAGCTCTTATAACGTGCTAAAAATAAAATATGCGGTAATAATCGTAAGTAATCATATCTAGTCCTCTCATTCCAAATTGATATATCCATGATACTAAATATATCTTTTACATTTTAACGTAAGACAACTATAATATATAGCAGATAAAAAAATCAATAAGAAAAGGGATGAATAACAATGGCAACCATATTTCCAAGAGAAGAAAAAAGCAGAATACTTATTTGACAAAATTCTGGAAAATTCGCAGGCATGCGAACGGTTGATGGAAACATTTTATGAATCAGTAGAATCTGACGGCGAATATTCAGGAGAAGTATTGCCGCCGGAGAAATTTGCAAAAAGCTTTATTTGACGCTTATAAGAATAAAGATCTGACCGCTTTCCTTCTGGCAATCTGTCAGCACAGCATGTTCGATCTTCTTAGAAATGCATACCTTGTTCCGTTTCGTTTTAATGCTGACGGACATACCAATCCTTATATTTTAACGGATGGATCCGGCAATCTGTTAAATGATTGCAAGAAAGCTGTACCTGACAAAATATATCATAAATTCCAAAAAGTCTACGCACAAAATGATGATGTGAAAATGTATCTGGCAGAAGGATATCGAAAAAGGCATTGTTATGATGAAGTGACTATGGAAGTAAAAGATTATCGAATGGGAGAGCAGTTAGGTGTTTTGCTTGTATATGAACTGCCGGATACTATCAAAATGAAAGAGACTGAAGCTCAGTCTTATGTCGCCGTTATGGATCTGGTTATGCAATTGCAGGAAGAATTGCCAAAATCCATTGTTTATTATGGACAAGAACGTCTTGAAGAAAAAAGGCGAGCATTTTGATGAACTTGGAGTTTTTTCTTCCATTTACACATTTTTCAGAACGACTGGAAAAACATATTGAGACAGCGAA